>Ga0183100_1000066_pt1 | contig 161366 bp, 139 predicted proteins | sample Biomet2_FD_127789 | JGI IMG/M metagenome (GOLD analysis project Ga0183100, IMG submission 127789) | Microbial communities from bioreactor (seeded with anoxic lake sediment) at LBNL, California, USA - Biofuel metagenome 2 | ecosystem: Engineered > Bioreactor > Anaerobic > Unclassified ... | reverse complement strand
CGGGCTTGCCCGGATCGCTCACGATGCACCACCTCTTCGGCATGCTGAACCTTCACCTCACGAGCAGCAGCTTTTCTACAAGCTATCCCGTTACGGTGACGCTCACATCTTCGGTCGCCAATATCCTTCCCGGTAATACTGGCAATGCTACTCTCAAGGCGGACGGTAGTCTGGATGTGTTGACCGGTTCTTGGGGCACGAGTTGGAGCGCCACCATCACTCCGACCACCGCTGGGGTGGTTGATGTCTACTTCATGACGTGGCCTTTCACTTCCAGCAACGGAACGCTTACCGTTTCGTGCTCGGACGCTTCGGGTTATATTTATACCCCTCGCACCATCACGTTGAGTAGCTTCGGTTTGGCTGCCGCTCAGCTCAAGTCCAAGCCGCTGGCGATGACGAATGCTCCGGCTCCCACTGATGCTACTTACTCCAAACTTTACGCTTGGGACGCTACCGACAGCAAGCCCGTGACGGTAAATACAAAACCTACCAATGCCAATACCACTACTGTATCCAGCAGCACTACCGACTACAGCAGCCGTGCGCTCTACGCTTGCAAGAATTGCCCCAACGCCTACGAAATCACTTGGTACCTAGCGGCCGGATGTTATTGGGACGACGGAAGTCAAGGGGCTAAGGGTGGCAACACCAGTAGTTACACGATGGCAGACGGCACTAAGACCACGGCCGGCTTGTGGTTCAAGAAGAAATCAGTCATCGGGTCGCCGTTCTCTTCTACCACTTCGAGTGGCGTGGAGAATGCTACTACCAGCAATGGTTACTTCACACTGTTGTCCTCACTGACTGCTTCTGCTATTTCAGCTCTCAATCTGAGCACCGACTACTTCTTCCTGCCGGCAGCCGGCTATACGAATAGTGGTACTGGTGCTTTCGGTAGTGGTGGTACGGCCGGCGACTATTGGTCGTCTTCGCCCGCCTCCAATGCCACGAACGCTTGCGGCCTTAACTTCAACAGCGGCGGTGCGGGCCTCTACGGCCACCTCAACCGCTCCAACGGCTTCAGTCTGTGGCAGGCGCAGTAGCGCTCTTTCAGAATTTTGCAATTAAGCGAAGCGCATCCGATTTCTTTCCAGGGGTGGGGGCCCCTGGTACCACTAACCGCGTATGGCAGTAGTATTTAATTACCGCCGTAGGCTGTTTTAAAAGATAAAAAAAGCGAAATGAAAATAGAAGTATTGTTGCAAACGGAAGAGACGAATGTCTCGCATCAGAGTAGGACTGCTCCGATGACTGTTAAAAAGAGAATCGATGAAGCCTCTGAAATGCAAAATGACCCTCGAAAAGCAATCGACGGGCCCTTGGAAGTGGAAAATGCAGTGACAAATGCAATCGATTGGGGCCCGGAAATGCAAAATGCACTGCATTTTGGTCTGCTGGGGCCTTGGAAGTTAAAAATGCACTGCATATTTGGCTTTCGTTAACCCAGCGGTCAAATCGCCGCTGTGTATTTGGCTTTCGTTAACAAAGCAAAGCGATATCCATCGTCGATTTGGCTTTCGTTAACCGAGTGATTGCAATCGGCGCTGCATTTTCCATTTCCCGACCCCAATCGATCGGTTTCGGAGGTTCGAAAAGCCTGCCGACGAAAGAAAGGAATATCTGTTTAGTAAAAATAGAGTGAAGAAAAGCCGTTCAGGTCTATAATCGATAGATCTGTCAGTTTTATTTTTTTGTTTGCCTACGTGTAGTAGGTATGTATACAACTCGCCTTCCCCGCTTGTGATAAGTAGGGAAGGTTTTTATCGAATAAAAAGCCATTCATGAAAAAAATAGTTTATCTCATCGCCGCCACGGCCACTCCGGGCGGCATGGAGCGTGTGCTCTCCGGTAAGGCCAACTACCTGGCGGCTCGCGGCTACGGGGTTCGGGTCATCACCACCGACCAGCGTGGACGCCCGCCGTATTTCGACCTGGACGGGCGCATCCTTTGCCACGACCTGGGTATCGACTACGAGCGCAACAACGGCCGCTGGTTTTGGAACAAGCTGCTGCACTATCCGTTCAAGCAGTGGCGTCACTACCGCCGGCTGTCCCGCCGGCTGCGTGCGATGCAGGCCGACGTGGTGGTGTCGATGTTCTGCAACGACGCGTGGATGCTTCCGCTCATACACGACGGGAGCAGCAAGGTGATTGAAGCGCACTTCTCGAAGTTCAAGAAATTGCAGTACGCCCGCCATGGGTTGTGGCGCCTGGCCGACCGGTGGCGCACGCGCCTGGACGAGCCCATCATACGGCGCTACGACCGCTTCGTGGTGCTCACCCGTGAGGACCACGGGTATTGGGGCGGCCTGCCCAACATGGAGGTCATCCCCAACGCCCGCCCCTTCGAGGCGGCGGAGGCTGCCCCGCTTACCGACCGTGAGGTGATAGCTGTGGGGCGCTACTGCCGCCAGAAGAATTTTGAGGAACTGATAGACATCTGGCACTCGCTGCAGCTGCGCCCCCGGGGCTGGCACCTCACGATCGTGGGCGATGGCGAGCTGCGCCCCGCCCTGCAGCGGCGGATAGACGGCCTGGGACTGGGCGGCGAGGTGACGCTGGCCTGCCCGGAGAAAGACATCGAGCGGTGCTACATGCACTCGTCCGTCCTGGCGATGACCTCGCGCTACGAGGGACTGCCCATGGCGCTGCTCGAAGCGCAGGCCTGCGGTCTGCCCATCGTGGCGTACGCCTGCAAGTGCGGTCCGCGCGACATCATTACCGAAGGTGTGGACGGCTATCTGGTAGACGAAGGCGACAGAAAGACGTTTGCCGCCTCGCTGCTGCTGCTCATGCGCGCCGCCGACTTGCGCCGGCGTATGGGCGAGGCTGCCCGGGCCAATTCTCGGCGCTACTCGCCGGATGTGGTCATGCAGAAATGGATCTCGCTCTTCGAATCGTTGAACCGAAAGAACTCAAAATGACTATCGAAACTAAAAAGACCATCGTGGTGTCTGCCGTCAACATTCGCAAGGGCGGCACCCTGACCATCCTGCGCGACTGCCTGGAGTGTCTCTCGCAGCTGGCCGCCACGGGCGGCTACCGGGTGGTGGCGCTGGTGCACCGCCGCGAGCCGGTGCGCTATGAAGGCATCGAGTATATCGAGCTGCCGTGGACGGTGAAGAACTGGGGGCTGCGCCTGTGGTGCGAGTATGTGACCATGCGGGGCATCTCGCGCCGGATCGGTCGTGTGCACCTGTGGCTGTCGCTGCACGACACCACGCCTCGTGTGGAGGCCGACCGCCAGTGCGTGTACTGCCAGACGTCGTTCCCGTTCTACCGCTGGAGCGCCCGCGACTTCGTGTTCGACTACAAGATCGTGCTCTTCGCCCTCTTCACGCGCTATGCCTACCGCACGCGGGTGAAACGCAACACGTATCTGGTGGTGCAGCAGCACTGGCTGCGGCGGAACATCGGACGCATCTGCGGATTGCCGCAGGAGCGTTTTGTGGTGGCTCCGCCCGAGAAAGGAACCGTCCGCACCGCCCGCGCCGTAAAGACAAGCGGCGTTTACACCTTCCTTTTCGCCTCTACGGCCGATGTTCACAAAAACTTCGAGCTGCTGTGTCGCGCCGCCGCCATGGTGGAGCGCATGGTGGGAGCGGGGTGCTTCAAGGTGGTGGTCACCGTCGACGGCTCGGAGAACCGCTATTCGCGCTGGCTGCTGCGCCGGTGGGGCGGGCTGCGGTCGATGGATTTTGTGGGCTTCCTGTCCAAGGAGCGCCTTGAGGAGCAATACCGAATGGCCGACTGCCTGGTGTTTCCCTCGAAAGTGGAAACCTGGGGGCTGCCCATCTCCGAGTTTATGGCCTACGACAAACCCATGCTGCTGTCTGACCTTCCCTACGCCCACGAAACGGCGGCAGGCAGCTCGCAAACGGCTTTTTTCAATCCTTACCGTGCGGCCGACCTGGCGCACAAAATGCTGCAGCTCGTAGAGGGCGACCGCTCGATACTCCATGCGGTGGATATGACCTGCGACGAGCGCAACGAAGTACATTCGTGGAACGAACTGTTTGAATTCTTAATGCAATGAACATCTTACAACTTGGTAAATTCTATCCCCTCAAGGGAGGGGTTGAAAAGGTGATGTACAGCCTGATGGCGGGACTCTCCCGGCACGAAGTGAACTGCGACATGATGTGTGCCGCCGCCGCGGGCGGCGAGCATGGCACCCGCCGACTCAACGACCATGCGCAGCTCATCTGCTGCCGCTCGATGGGCAAGGTGAAGGCCACGATGATTTCGCCCGAGATGATCTGGAAACTCCGCCGGGAGTGCGCCCGCTACGACATCATCCACATTCATTATCCCGACCCGATGGCCGCCCTGGCCCTTTTTCTGTCGGGCTACAAGGGACGGGTGATCGTGCACTGGCACAGCGACATCCTCAAACAGCGTCAGCTGCTCAGACTTTTCATGCCGCTGCAACGGTGGCTGCTGCACCGGGCGGAGATGGTGGTGGGCACCACGCCGGTGTACTTGCAGCAGTCGCCCTATCTGCGTGGCGTGCAGGGCAAGACCCGGTGCCTGCCCATCGGCATCGACGGGCTTTCGCCCTCGGCGGAAGGGGTGGAGCGCATCCGGCGCCGCTGCGGGGGACGCAAGATCATCTTCTCGATCGGGCGGTTGGTGGAGTACAAGGGCTTCAGGTATCTCATCGACGCGGCCCGCTATCTGGACGACTCGTACGTGGTGCTCATCGGCGGGGAGGGTCCGCTGCGCGAGCAGTTGCAGGCGCAGATCGTAGCCGAGGGACTGACGGACAAGGTGTGCCTGTTGGGTCGTGTGCCTGAGGACGAGCTGGCCGACTACTTCGGAGCCTGCGAGCTCTACTGCCTGAGCTCTATCTACCGCACCGAGGCGTTCGCCATCGTGCAGGTGGAAGCCATGTCGTGCGGCAAGCCCGTGGTGGCCACCACCATCAGCGGCTCGGGCGTGTCGTGGGTGAATCAGAGCGGCTATTCGGGTCTGAACGTGGAGCCGTGCAGCAGCCGCCAGCTGGCTCGTGCCATCAAGGACGTGTGTGACGATCCGCAGACGTATGACAGCTTCAGCCGTCAGGCGCGCCGGCGGTTCGAGCAGCAATTCCAGTTTCAGGAAATGATAAACAGTTGTATCAAACTATATAAGAAAGCAAGTAATGGAAAAACAAACAATGACGCCCGCGATGTCGCCGGCAATGAGAATCTTCAAACGAACGTTTGACACCGTCGTGGCACTGATCTCGCTCCTTTTATTCTCTCCGGCCATCGCCGTGATCAGCGCGGCCATCTATCTGGACGACGGGGGTCCGGTACTGTTCCGGCAAGAGCGTATCGGCTACCGGGGCAAGGCGTTTCACATCTTCAAGTTCCGCACCATGATCGTAGGCGCCGAATCCGACAACCGTCCCCACCTGTGCGAGCAGGCCGACGACCGTCTCACGCGGGTGGGCGCTTTTCTGCGTTCGCATCACCTGGACGAATTTCCGCAGCTCTTCAATATTCTGGGAGGCAGCATGTCGTTTGTGGGTCCCCGTCCGGAGCGCAAGTACTTTATCGACCGGATCATGGCGGTAGACACACGTTACGCGGAGCTCTACGGGTTGCGCCCCGGCGTCTTTTCGATGGCCACGCTCCACAACGGCTATACCGATACGATGGAGAAGATGCTTCGTCGGCTCGAGATGGACCTGGAGTATCTGCATCACTGCTCGTTGCGTACGGATATCAAAATCATCGTGCTGACGACCATCAAAATCGTATCGGGAAGAATCTTCTGATGCAATCGGCCTAAAAAAGGAATCAACCTCAAAATGAAAATCAACTGAAAAAAGAAAATTAACCGGAAATGAAAATCAATACAAATTTTAAACTGCGAGTGATCAAAGACCAGTATTTCATCGTCGACTCTCACGGCAAGAGCGGCAGCACGGTCGATATTTATAAAATGAACGAAGCGGCGGCCTGGCTGTGGAGCATGCTCGGCGACGAGGATTTTACGGCCGAGATGCTGGCCCGACTATTGGTGGGACGCTACGGCATAGACCAGAAACTTGCTTTAGATGATGTGCAGAGCATGCTCGATAACTGGATTCAATGGGGGCTCGCTACGGAATGATGAGATACGACAGCCGGGTATATGTGGCCTTTTTCTCCCTGCTCAAATCGGGACTTTGGGAGAAAGAGATGCTGGCTCCCTATGTCTTTCCGCTATCGGACGAGGAATGGCGGGCCGTGTATGACGAATCGGTGCGGCAGACGGTGCAGGGCATTGTTTTTGAAGGTCTTTCCTTCTTGCCTCGCGATCAATTTCCGCCCGAGCCGCTGTTCCTTTGTTGGCTGGCTCAGGTGGCACAGATAGAAGACAACAACGTGCGCAGCGAAAGGGAAATCGTGCGGCTCCATCGTTTCTTTGCCGAGGCCGGCATCCGGGTCGTTCTTAAAAAGGGGCAATCGGCAGCCGTTCTTTACGAGCAGCCCCGCCAGCGTGTGTGCGGCGACATCGATCTGTATTTCACCACCATCGCCGACTACCGTCGGGCGGGTCATCTGGTCCGCAGCCGCGGCATCGATATCCACAAGCGTCCCGACGGCAGTCAGGAGTATGTGTGGAACGGCATCATGGTGGAGCATCACTCCACGCTGATCGATCTGAAGAGCCCCTTCCTTTATATCTACCTGCGGCGGCTTGAGCTGGAGAAAGGGTTCGATTCGGTCACATTCGCCGGTCATGAAGATACGCCGGTGGCGGTGCCGGGCAGAGAGCTGAATCTGCTGATGCTCAACGCGCACATCATGAAGCACGCCTTTATCTCGGGCGTGGGCCTGCGCCAGCTGTGCGACTTGGCGCGTGCCTACTACAGCTACGTCGGGCAGTACGATGCCGGCGAGCTTAAAAATAGTTATCGGCGGGCGCACATGTTGCGCTGGAGCGGTATGCTGCACAACTTCCTGGTGGTACACCTGGGTCTTGAAGAAAAATATTTGCCCTATGCGCTTCCCGTCGCCTCGACCGAAAAGCTGCTGTGCTCGGTGATAACGGGCGGTAACTTCGGCCAGCTCATGTTCGACCGCGGGCATTATCTGTCGCACAAGCTGTATACGCTGAAAGCGATGTATCGCAACAGGAACATATCGCTCCGCTACTCGGTGCTCGAGATCTTCTGTTGGTTTGTACAACTCCTATACGGACAATTTCATGAAAAATAGATATTACTTCAAGGTGGCGGGATTCCATTTCGCCATCGAATCGACGGTCCACTTCGATGTGGAAGAAGTACTGCCATCCTATCTGCCTTTCAAGTCGGATCGGGTAAGCGACGACCGGTTACTTTTCACCCTGCGCATCGAATTCGTATCACCCGGGCGTGAATTCCGGTATCAAGGGCGGTTGATTCTCAGCGACGAGAACGATATGGGTCGCCTCTCGCTGTTCGGGGGTGATAAGAGCTATATGCTTCTGGTGAGCCGCAGGGCCGGTGAGAGGCTTTCGCATCAGATGTTCGCCTCTTCCGATTTCAGTCACCTGGTGGGCTATTTCCGTCTGGGGCGCAGCGATTGGGGTTTTGCGCTTAATTCCATGCTCCGGTTCACTTTTTCGCAGGCCATACTTCCCTATCGCGCCTTGTCGGTTCATGCATCGGCGGTGCAGGTGAAAGGCTTCGTCTATCTGTTTATGGGCAGAAGCGGCACCGGAAAGAGCACCCATGCCCGGTTGTGGCTCGATACGGTGGACGGGGCTCAGCTTCTGAACGACGACAACCCCATTCTCCGAATAACAGAGAATGGGTCGGTGATCGCTTCGGGCTCACCCTGGAGCGGCAAGACACCGTGCTACAAAAACAAACAGGGGAAGTTGCGTGCCGCCGTACGCCTTTATCAGGCTGAAGAGAATCGCTACAAAGCTCTGAGCGGTATCGACGCTTTTGCCGAGTTGCTCCCGAGCTTCATGTCGGTGCCTTCGGAGCCCGTGCTGTACGATAAGCTGTGCGATACGTTGCAGGGATTTGTCGAAACGAATGTCGTTGTGGGGCGCTTGCACTGCCTGCCCCGAAAAGAAGCGGCTGCGCTGTGTTATAGTGAAACCAATAAATTTTAAATACAATATGAGTAAGAACAATCTTTTACTACCTGTTATGGTACTATTATTACTCTCTTCGTGTGCTTCGCGCAAGAATTTCGTCTATTTGAATGACATGGAGCTACAGAAGGAATATCCGGTGACTAAGACCGAGGAGGCGAAAATCCAGACGGGCGACCGTTTGAGTATCACGGTATCGTGTAAGAATTCAGAGCTGGCCATTCCGTTCGGTAATGTCAGCGGCGGCTATCAGATGAAGTCTGATGGCGATGTGGCCGCTGTAGGAACCGATATTCGCAAAGAGAAAGGTTATCGTGTGGACAAGGGAGGGAGCATATTCTTCCCCATCCTGGGTGAGATACCTGTGGAGGGCCTGACGCTCCCGCAGGTGCAGGAACTGATCAAGCAAAAAATCGTTTCGGGCAAATACATTGCCGACCCCAGCGTATCGGTCGAACTTCTTAATTTCAAAGTGTATATGTTGGGCGAGGTGGGACACGGCGGTCCCTTGACGATAGACGGCGATCGTGTGACGCTGGTGGAAGCGCTCTCGATGGCCGGCGACATTGGTCCGAAAGGACGCCTGGACAGGGTGATGGTGATGCGCACCACGGCCGACGGCTCACGTCAGATGTTTGTCAACGACATGAAGTCGAGCAAACTGTTGCAGTCGCCCACGTTCTATCTCAAGCAGAACGACGTAGTTTATGTGGAGCCCAAGTATCGAAGGAGCAGTGGCGAGGATGTCGGCTTCAAGTACACTTCCATCATTCTGTCGGCGGTTTCTGTACTCTCGTGGTTGTTTGTTTACTTAAAATAGAAGGAAGAAATCAATGAAAGAAGAAAATAAAACTCGGAAAAAGAAAGAAACGGAGATAAACATTGTCGATCTGTTCTTTTACCTGCTGCGCGGTTGGAAGTGGTACTTATTGTCGATAGTCTTCTTTATGGGTTTGGCTTATCTGCGCTATGCTCGTATAGAGAATGTATATGGTAGTTCGCTCAAGGTCTATCTGAAGGATCTTTCGGGAGTGAAAGGCTCCAATGGTACATCGTCGACTGTAGGTTTTGATCGGTTCAACAGCAATATCAATAGAGTGGATGTGTCGAACGAAATGCAGAAGCTGAGTTCGAAGCGGCTGCTCGAAACGGTCGTTGCCCGCTTGGGCGCCGATGTGAGCTATAAGGTGAAAAACGGTTTGCGCACGCAGGAACTTTATAAGCAGGCTCCGCTGTCGGTCTGCTTTGTGGACAGTGTGCGCTATCCCGCCGCCTCGTTTACGGCTGTGCTCAAAGATTACCGTACGGTGGTACTCTCGGATTTCGGCGGTGAAGGAGGCCGGTCCATTCAGGTCCCCATGAACCGGTCGGTGAATACGCCCGCGGGTCGTATCATCATCCGTCCGACGGGCGACGATATGCCGTTCTCGTTCGGGAACCCCATTTATATCACCAAATCACCGATAGGTGACGTGGCACGCGCTTTTCACGACAATCTGCTTGTGACGCGTGAGGTGGACGAATCGAACGACCCCACTTCGGTATTGACGCTCAAAATGCACGATGTGTCGCCTTATCGTGCCCGCGATGTACTTGCAACTCTCATCAGCATCTATAACGAAAATGCCATCAAGGACAAGAATCATATTGCCGTCAATACAGCCCGACTGATCAATAGCCGTATAGGCATCATCGGGCAGGAACTGGGAAACGTGGAGTCGGACATGGCCGCTTTTCAAAGTTCCAACAAAGTGATGGACATCCAATCGTCGGCCACGATGTACATGGATAAGTCGCAGCGCTATGCGCAGAGCCTGGAAGAACTCGACGTGCAGATGCGTCTGGCCCGCTATGTGCGTTCGTATCTGACCTCTCATGCCAAGACGCAGGAACTGATCCCGTCCAATCTCGGGCTCAAGGATGCCGATGTACAGAGCCAGATCAGCCAGTACAATACGCTCAAGCTTCGGCGTGATCGACTGGCGGGAGATGAGAACGGCTCCAATCCCATCGTGCTCGACCTTAACAAGACGCTGGCAGCCTTGCGCCGCAGCATCATCCGTTCGGTGGACAATGTCATGTCGAATATCCGGATGCAGAAGAACGAACTGGCAGGGCGCAATGTGAGCACCGAGGCACAAGTGGCTACGCTTCCGATAAAGAAAAAGCAGTATGTCTCCATCGAGCGTCAACAAAAGATCAAGGACGATCTATACACCTTTCTGCTCAACAAACGCGAGGAGAATGCACTGACGCAGGCGATGGTCGACAACAATGCGCAGGTGATCGATACGTCCGACGGCGACACCAGTCCCATTAGTCCCAACAGAAACCGCAGTCTGCTGCTGGGACTGCTAGTGGGACTTTTCTTGCCTACGGTCGCGCTCTTGATGCACCTCTTTCTCGATACCCGGGTGCGTAGCCGCAAGGATATCGTCGATGCCCTTTCGGTGCCTTATCTCGGCACCATTCCGCTATCGAAGAAATCGCTTAAAGAGATCGAAGCCGAAGGAGAAAACAGCATTATAGCCGAAGCCTTCCGTATGCTGCGCACCAATCTGACTTTCTTGCTTGATCCTCACCGGGGTGTATCGGCGGGGCAGGTCATTACGGTCAGTTCTTTTCTGCCCGATTCGGGCAAGACGTTCATCACGATTCTGCTGATGCGCAGTCTCAAAATGACCGGCAAGCGGGTATTGCTTATCGACCTCGACCTGCGCAAGCGCACGCTTTCGCACTACTACCGTCTAAAGGGCGAAGGAATGAGCAATTATCTGGCCGATGCATCGCTCGCGGCGGATGACGTGATCCATATCGATCCGGACGGCAAACTGCCTGATATGATTGGAGCGGGACACGAGGCTCCCAATCCGGCCGAGCTGCTGATGGGCGATAGACTGGACGGTTTCATCGCCGAGATGCGCTCTCGCTACGATTACATCCTGGTCGATAACGTGCCGCTGGGTATGATCGCCGATTCGTCCATCACCAACCGCATTACCGACCTTACGATCTTCGTGATTCGGGCTGGCAGGCTCGATCGTCGACTGCTGCCCGAGGTGGAACAACTCTATTTGGAGAAGAAGCTCAATAACATGTCGGTAGTGCTTAATGGGGCCAAAAGCGAAGGAAGCAACTATGGATATAGTTATGGGTACGGCTACGGTTACAGCTACGGCTATACTTATAACTACGCAGAAAAGCAACCTAAAAAGCATTTGTTCGGTCATAAAAATCGCGAATAAAGAAGATTAAAGTGATTTTCGGGCTTGGAAAAAAGATCGTCGTTTGAATGATGTGTTACTGATCGTTGGGACGAAAGCGACCGATACTGATACTTGGAATAACCAATAAGGTTGGTGATGGTAGCTTTCGTCTTTTTTTCGTTTTCTTTTGATGAAAATTCAAAACGGCTTCTTGTAGGAATAGAAAATAGATATGAATATAGAAAAACAAACTTTTATGAAAAGATTTTATCAATATCTTATTGCAGCACCTCTGTTTGTAGCGGTTACGCTGCTATTGTGCTTGGGCTCTTGCCAGAGTAGTGATAATGCAAAAGTTGATGAAGGCGCTTCGGTCGTTAGTCTTCCTATTATGGTTCAACTAGCCGATATCTCGAGCAGGGTGGGCATGACAGACCCTTATACTACTGGTGCTTTTAGTTGTTTCTGGGATAGAGATAAACTCAAAATATATCAGAAATATGTGCTGGACGGAGTCGTTCAGAATATGATGCCATTAGAACTTCTCAACTTCTCTTCAAGCGGCACTTCGGGGAGATTCTTTTATATGGATAGCCTTGCCTACCACTACAATATGGACTCACGTCTCTATGCTTTCTCTAGTAATACGAAAGGAGGATACACTGCGAGTGTGGCGGAAGATGGCTCGAGTGCGCTCAAAGCCACTACACTTGTCAGTCAAGACGGCTCCCTGGACGATTGTGGTTTACACGATGCACTCTACGGTAGCACTACAATTGACAGCAGTACAGGGCTGCCCGAAGCATTAACAATGAATCATCTTTTCGGTGTGTTGAACTTTCATATTACCAGTAACAGTTTTTCGTCGAACTATCCGGTTACGGTAAAGATCACTTCCTCTGCTGCCAATATTCTTCCCGGAAATGACGGTACCGCGACCCTCGCTGCCAACGGCACCTCATTAACTTCGATGGGCTCTTGGAGCAATAGTTGGACTGGTACCATCACTCCTGCTGCTAACGGTCTATTGGATGTCTATCTGATGACATGGCCTTTCTCTACTGCCAATAGTACCCTCACGATCTCATGCTCAGACGGCACTAGTTATGTATATACCAGCAATTCTGTGACACTCAATAATTTTTCTCTTGCTGCTGGTCAATTCAAAACCATACCGTTGGAGATCACTTCAACTCCTGGCACTTTTAACGATACTTATTCGGCACTTTATTGTTGGGATGCTACAGACTCTAAGTCTATCGTTCTTAATATCAATCCTTGGAATTCCAATACTACCACTGTATCCAGTAGCTCTACCGACTATAGCAGCCGTGCACTTTATGCTTGCAAAAATTGTCCCAATGTCAACGAAATCAGTTGGTACCTGAGCGTCAATTGTTATTGGGATAGTGGTAACATCCTCGGTGGCAATACTACAAACTATATCATGGCAAACGGTAATTATACCAAGGCGGGAATATGGCTTAAAAAGAAATCGCTTATTTCTTTCTCTTCTACCACGTTCAGCGGCAACAACTCTCGTAAGCCTATCATTCTTACCTCCGAGCTTGCCTCCAGTCTCAATTTAAACAGTGACTACTTCTTCTTGCCGGCCACAGGCTGTGCGAGCCAATCAAATTACTCTTTTATCGGAGGCGGTAAGGGTGGCTACTATTGGTCGTCTACGCCTGGCACAGATATACTGAACTCTTACACTATGTGCTTCGATATTGACAACGTAACGGTACTTCCTACCGATCGTTCTTATGGTCATTGTCTGTGGCAAGCACAGTAGTATGTTTTTAGTATCTATATCAATCGTAACGTTATAAGGCGTACTAATCATAAATGAAAATAGAAATAAAAGCAACTGTATTTTAAATATATACTTTAATGAAACAAATTTATGGAAATGTTATTGCAGCACCCCTGTTCGTACTGGTTGCGCTGCTTTTGTGCTTTGGCTCTTGCCAGAGCAGTGATAATACGAAAGAGGGTGCCTCTGTAGCAAGTATTCCGCTTAAAGTCCAGCTAGATGATGTGTCGAGCCGCGTAGGCATAAGCGGCACGTACGGTGGCGTTTTCAACTGTTATTGGAATGGAGACGTACTTGGAGTGTATCACAAATATGTGATGGGCGGTATCGTCCAAAAAATGATGCCTTTGGAGTTTGCTACTCCGGCAACGAGTGGCACTTCGGCAACGTTTTCTTATATGGGGAATGGTGCTTATAGCTACAATCTGAGCTCACGTATTTATGCTTTCTCGAGTTATACGAACGGTGGTTACACGGCGAGTGTGGCAGATGACGGTACGAGTACGCTTACCGTTCCCACGCTTGCCAGTCAAATCGGAACGTTGAACAACTGTGCCGCATACGATGCGCTTTATGGAAGTGCTACCGTGAATAACGATACGGGAGCCCCTGAAGAACCGCTGACCATGAACCATCTTTTGGGTCTGTTGAATCTTCATCTCACCAGCAGTAGCTTTTCTACAGGCTATCCCGTTACGGTGACGCTAACTTCTTCGGCTGCCAACATACTTCCGGGTAACAATGGTAGCGCCACTCTTGCCTCCGACGGTAACACGCTTACCACAAAAGGTTCATGGGGCGTAAACTGGAGTGCTACCGTTACACCGACTACAGATGGCGTAGTGGATATCTATCTGATGACATGGCCTTTCAGCTCCGTTAACAGCACACTGACCGTTTCGTGTCAGGACCATACCAAGTATATATATACAAACGGCACGTTGAATCTGAGTAACCTCTCTCTGGCAGCCGCTCAACTCAAATCCATACCGTTGGCGATAACAGGCACTCTATTTACCTATGATTCCAGCAAGCTCTTTGCTTGGGACGCTACCGACTATCAGCCCGTCACCGTAAATACTGTTCCTACCAATGCCAATCGCTTTAATTATACCGACAACGAGTGGTCGAACAATGCCAGCTATGCTTGCAAAAATTGTCCTTGCGCCAACGAGATGAGTTGGTATTTCAGTGTTCCCTGCTATTGGGACAACGGTTCTGTCAGTGGTGGTAATACTACAGCTTACAAGCTGGCTGATGGCAGTACTACCAATAAGGGCATGTGGTTTCGCAAGAAATCGGGCATCCCCCATTTCTCTTCCATCGTTTTCAGTGGGAAAGAGAGTGGAACTATCACACAGTTATCAACGATGAGTGCTTCTGATATTGCAGCTCTCAATCTCAGCAGTGATTATTTCTTCCTGCCGGCAGCAGGCTCTACAAACTATAGTACCGGTGCTTTCAATTCTGGTGATACGAACGGCTTTTATTGGTTGTCTACGCCCGACACAGGTACCGCAAATGGCTATCATCTCATCTTCAGCAGCACCAACGCTGATTTCGGCCCGGGCAATGGCTCGCGCACATACGGCAACTCCTTGTGGACCGTTCAGTAATAACATTTAGCTTTTTAATGAAACATTACGTATCCTATTCTTTCATCGCAGTGAAAGAATAGGAACTCATATAAACAACAACGATCGTTTTTTAAAGAGAACTATGAACAACGAAAAAGAAATCGAAAGTGAAATAGAGAAGCATGCCTACGTAGCCCCCTGCGTAGAGCGCATGCGGATACAGACAGAAGGGGGCTTTGCAGGCTCTCAGAGTGTAAACGATTCTAACAGCCTCAAAATGGACGATTGGGCAAAGACGACTAACGTCGGCCAATCGTCGGGTACGACAATCGGTAGTTGGGACAAAGAATAACCTTACGAAAAGATGTGTGAATACTATTTTAATATCAAAGAAAAAGTGAAAAGATTCAATTATTTGTATATGCCGCTTTGTGCGGTATTTGCCTTCGTTCTGTGCGCTTGCCAGAGTGATAAGGAAGTCTCCGGTCCGGCTCGCGTCAAAGATGTCGCGTTGAAGGCCAATCTTTCGAATGCGGTGAGCCGCACCACGATGACCGATACCTATGGCGGTGCTTTCGCCCAGACGTGGAACAACGATGTGTTGAACATCTACCATACTTATCAGAGTAACGGAACAGCCCAGAGCTTGATGCCTCTCAGTTTTGCAACCACTGCAACGGGTACTTCGAGTGCAGTGTTTGCCTATACCGATATTTCGGATTATGCTTATAATCCGGGGCAGCCACTCTATGCTTTCAATAAGCTGACGGGTACGGGGCAAAGTACTCCGAGCGTGACGGGCACTGCGGCTACACCTCTGACTCTCTCTCTCACGGGTTGGGCCAGTCAGGACGGCACACTCACCGGCACCCAAAATGCCGCTCTTTACGATGCCATGGCGGGGTATACCACTGTCGACGCCGCAACTGGTGTTCCTGGTTCCCTCACGATGAATCATTTGGGTGGAATGGTCTGTTTCCATCTCACTTGTGACGATTTTATCTTAGGACAAACGATAAATGGTATTCAGTTTAGTGACGGTAGTGCTTCTCCCTGTTGTTTTCCCGGCAGCGCGACTGTCGCTGTCGCTTTGGATGGTGCGGTTACTACCACTCCAGTCTTTACTGCAGATTGGAGTGCAAGCGGAAGTTTCATCCCCTATAGTAATACAGCGAATGGTGTTACGGGCAAATGTGTAGATGTTTACCTCTCTACGTTCCCTACCACTATCGTAGGTCCTCTTACCGTTACGCTCTACATGGACGATTATAGCTACTCGGGCACTGTAAGTCCATCCTATACCTTGGCTTCTTCTAAGGTGAAAGTGATTCCTGTAGCATTGGCGAAAGGCTCTGTTTTTTACGATTCGAGTAAGCTCTTTGCTTGGGATGCTACAGACTATAAGTCCGTTACGGTAAACACAAAACCTACCAATGCCAATGTTACTCCTGTATCCAGTAGCTCTACCGACTACAGCAACCGTGCGCTTTACGCTTGCAAGAATTGCCCCAATGGTTACGAAATAACTTGGTACCTGAAAGCCGGATGTTATTGGGACGACGGAAGTCAAGGGGCTAATGGTGGCAACACCACTAGTTACACGATGACAGACGGCACTAAGACTACGGTCGGGTTGTGGCTCAAGAAGAAGTCGGGCATTACGGACTATTCTTCCACAATTTCGAGTGGCGTGACGAGTGCTACTACCAGGAATGGTTACTTCACAGATTTGTCAACAAAGACTGCTGCGGACATTTCTGCTCTCAAGCTGGGTACCGACTACTTCTTCCTGCCGGCTGCCGGCAGTACAGATTACAGTACTGGTGCTTTCGCTATTGGTGGTTTGTCCGGCATCTATTGGTCGTCTTCGCCCAACTCCAATACCGCGACCGCTTATTACCTGAACTTCACCTGTGTCGGTGCGCGCCTCGACACCTTCCCCCGCACCTACGGCTTCAGTCTGTGGCAGGCGCAGTAGGGCTCTCTCAGCATTTTGCAATTAAGCGAAGCGCATCCGAAACATAGATGCGATCAGATCATATATTAGTTTAAAATAAACAATGAAACAATTTTATCAACATGTTATTTTAGCGCCGCTGTATGTAGCGACTTTGTTGCTTTTGTGCTTTGGCTCGTGCCAAAGCAGTGATAATGCGAAGATAGGCGATGGCGCTTCTGTGGCTAGCCTTCCGCTTACGGCCCGGATAGGCGAGACGTCGAGCCGCGTGGGCATGAGCGACACGTATGGTGGCGCTTTCAGTTGTTATTGGAATGGCGATAAATTCGACGTCCATCAAAAGTATGTAAAGGATGGTACCGTTCAGAACATGACGAGTTTGGAATTTGGTACTACAGCAACAAATGGCACTTCGGCTACATTTTCTTATACCGGCACAGATGGCTATCGCTACAATCCCGGTGCGCGCCTTTATGCTTTTTCTAAAGGAACGAATGGTGGCTATACGGCCACTGTGTCTGATGACGGAACGAGTACGCTTACCGTTCCCGTACTTGCCAGCCAGAATGGCACGTTGGCAGATTGCGCTACGTACGATGCGCTCTATGGTAGCGCCGATGTGGATTACAGCGCGGGATTGCCCGAATCGCTCTCGATGCATCATCTATTCGGTATGATGAACCTTCACCTCACGAGTAGCAGCTTTTCTACCAGCTACCCCGTTACGGTGACGCTTACTTCTTCGGCTGCCAATATCCTTCCAGCTAACGCTGGTTCTGCTACCCTCAATGCCGATGGCAGTCTCAATGTATTGACGGGCTCTTGGGGAACGAGCTGGAGCGCCACCGTCACGCCGACCACCGATGGCGTAGTGGATGTTTACTTCATGACGTGGCCTTTCAGTTCCATTAGCGGTACGCTCACGGTTTCGTGTTCGGACATTTTGGGCTATTATACTCCACTCACCATAACGATCAGTAGTTTCTCGTTGGCTGCTGCTCAAGTTAAGTCCAAGCTGCTGGCGCTAGCTAATGGTACTTACCCCAAACTTTACGCATGGGACGCTACCGACTCTCAACCCGCCACCGTGGGTACCGTTCCTGTCAATGCCAATACTACTACTGTATCCAGCGACCCTACCAATTCCACTATCCATGCCCTTAATGCTTGCCTGAATTGTCCTAGCTATAACGAAATCAGTTGGTATCTGAAAGCCGGCTGTTATTGGGATGACGGCAACCAGTCGACTAGAGGCGGCAATACGGCGGATTACAAAATGGCTAATAATACCTATACCAAGGCTGGCATGTGGTTTAAGAAGAAATCGGTCATCGGATCGTCGTTTTCTTCCACCACTTATAGTGGTGTGAATAGTGTTACTGATGGATCTGGTCTTACGCAGTTATCATCAAAGAGTGTTTCTGACATTACTGCTCTTCATCTCAGCACCGATTACTTCTTCCTGCCGGCTGTCGGCTTTACGAGGTACATTGGTGGCGTTTTCAATAGTGGTGGTGTGACTGGCGTCTATTGGTCGTCTACGCCCTACTCCGATTCCTCGAACGCCTACTATCTGCTCTTCGACAGTACCGTTGCTTACCTCGACAACTATTACCGCTCCAACGGTTTCTGCCTGTGGCCGGTTAAGTAGTGTCCTTTCGAATGTTTTCTAATCAGAAAATTGAAATTTAAGAAAAACAATTATATGAAATCATTTTATCAATATATGATATCAGCACCACTGTATGCAGTGGTTGCACTACTCGTGTGCTTTGGTTCGTGCCAGAGCAGTGACAATACGAAAGTGGGCGAGGGGGCTTCTGTGACTAGCCTTCCACTTACAGCTCAGATAGGCGAGGCTTCGAGCCGCGTGGGTATGAGCGATATTTACGGCGGTGCCTTCAGTTGCTATTGGAATAGCGACAAGTTGAGTGTCTATCATCCATACGTTCTCAGTGGCGCTGTTCAGAATATGACGCCTTTAGAATTCGGTACTCCAGCTACCAACGGCACTTCGGCAGCATTTTCTTATACGGGTAGCGATGCCTATCGCTACAATCCCGGTTCGCGGCTTTATGCTTTCTCCAAAGGTACGGGTGGAGGTTATGCGGCCAGTGTGGAAAACGATGGAACGAGTACCCTTACGGCTCCTGCGCTTCCGAGCCAGAATGGAACGCTAGCGGACTGTGCCACCTACGACGCACTCTATGGCAGTGCCGATGTGGATTACAGCACGGGGCTGCCCGGGTTGCTTGCGATGCACCACCTCTTCGGTATGATGAATCTTCACCTCACGAGCAGCACTTTCTCTACGAGCCATCTCGTTACGGTGGCGCTCACCACTTCGGACGGAACTAAAATTCTTCCCGCAGGTGGCGGCACCGCTACTTTCAATGCCGACGGTAGTCCTCAAAATAGTGCAGGGGTTTGGGGCACGAGTTGGAGTGCCACTATCACCCCGACGACCGACGGTGTGGTTGATGTCTACTTCATGACGTGGCCTTTCACCGGCAGCAACGGTACACTTATAGTTTCGTGCTCCGACGACACAGGCAATACTTATACTGCTCGCACTATCACCTTGAGCGGTTTCTCTCTGGCTGCCGCCCAACTCAAGTCCAAGCCTCTGGCAATAACTAGCACTCCTGCCGCCAACGATACTTACTCTAACCTTTATGCTTGGGACGCTATCGACTCTCAGCCCGCTACATTGAATACCGTCCCCACCAATGCCAATACCACTACCATATCCACTGGCGAATCTGACTTGCAAAATCGTGCGCTCTATGCTTGCAAAAACTGCCCCAATGGTTACGAAATAACCTGGTATATGAGTGTAGACTGTTATTGGGACGAAGGTAATATTAGTGGCGGCAATACGACGGCTTACAAATTGGCTGATGGCACGACTACCACTGCGGGCATGTGGCTTCACAAGAGCTCGGGCATCACCGGTTTTTCTTCCACCGTTTCCAGCGGCACCGGAAGTCGTACCCCAATTGTTCTTACTTCTGCTCTTGCTTCCGGTCTTAACCTGAGTACGGACTACTTCTTCCTGCCGGCAGCCGGATGTACGGATTACAATACCGGCGCTTTCGGCAATGCTGGTGCATTCGGTCTCTATTGGTCGTCTACGCCCTACCAAAATACCACTTTCGCCGACTACATGATGATAAGCAAAAATGTTATTGGCTTAGGCGTTGACTGTAGTCGTCTCTACGGAGGCACTCTGTGGACGGCGCAGTAGTGTTCTTCCGGAATGTGGAAGATAAAAACGAAAATTATTTTTTTTAGAAGTAGATTATGAATAAAACAAATAAACTATGAGATAGGCTAGCATGCCTACGAAACATCACGCTTGAAGTGATCAGCAAATAGTAATAATTTTAAATAGATAATGAAAATTTTTTTTGTACATGCTTTTGTAGCGCCACTGTATGCAGCGATTGCGCTGCTTATATGCTTTGGCTCTTGTCAGAGTAGTGATAATGCGAAGATAGGCGAGGGCGCCTCTGTGGCTAGCCTTCCGCTTACGGCCCGGATAGGCGAGACGTCGAGCCGCGTGGTGATGACCGATGTGTATGGCGGCGCCTTCACTTGCTATTGGAACAGCGACCAGCTCAGTATCTATCATAAATACGTGCTTGGCGGTGCCGTTCAGAGCATGGGGGCTTTGGCGTTTGGTACAACAGCTACGAATACCGCTACGGCTACGTTCTCTTATGCGGGTGGTACTACTCATCGCTACAACCCCGGTGCGCAGCTTTATGCTTTCTCGAATAATGCGACCGCCGGCTATACGCCCACTGTGAATGCCGATGGAACGAGTACGCTTACGGCTACTACGCTTGCCAGCCAGAATGGCACGCTGTCCGATTGCGCCACCTACGACGCACTCTATGGCAGCGCCACTGTAAACTATAGTACGGGCTTGCCCGGTACGCTTGCGATGCACCACCTCTTCGGGATGATGAACCTGCACCTCACGAGCAGCAGTTTTTCTACGAGCTATCCCGTTACGGTGACGCTCACGTCTTCGGTCTCCAATATTCTTCCCGGTAACAGTGGCAATGCTACTCTCAAGGCAGATGGTAGTCTGAATGTTCTGACTGGTTCTTGGGGCACAAGTTGGAGCGCCACCATCACCCCGACCACTAATGGCGTGGTCGATGTTTACTTCATGACTTGGCCTTTCACCTCCATTAACGGTACGCTTACCGTTTCGTGCTCGGACGCTTCGGGTTATTCTTACACCGCTCGTACCATCACGTTAAGCAGCTTCGGCTTGGCTGCCGCTCAGCTCAAGTCAAAGCCGCTAGCGATGGTGAATGGTCCTTTCACTTCAGACTCGAGTAAACTTTACGCATGGGATGCTACCGATTATAAGCTCGTCACGGTAAACACCGTTCCTACGAACGCCAATACCACTACTGTATCCAGTGACCCTACCAATTCCAGTATTCATGCTCTTTATGCTTGTGTGAATTGCCCCAACTATAACGAAATCAGTTGGTACCTGAAGTTCGGATGTTATTGGGATGATGGTAATCAGGGGGCTAACGGTGGCAATACAACTAGCTATACGATGGCTAACGGCATTTCTACCAAGGCTGGTATGTGGTTCAAAAAGAAATCAGTCATCGGGTCGTCGTTCTCTTCTACCGCTCCGAGCGGCGTGACGAGTTTTACCCCCACGCAGTTGTCAACAATGACTGCTTCGGACATTTCAGCTCTTCATCTGAGAACCGACTACTTCTTTCTGCCGGCAGCCGGCTATACGAACCTCAGTACTGGTGGTTTCGCTAATGGTGGTACGCTCGGCTCTTATTGGTCGTCTACGCCCGACTCCAATACCTCGTACGCCTACCACTTGGACTTCAGTAGCTCCGGTGCGTCCCTCGATAGCAACCTTCGCGCCTACGGCTTCTGTTTGTGGCAGGCGCAGTAGTGTTTTCTCAGCATTCAGTAATGACTCTTTTAATTTTTAAAGTAAGATACGATGAAACAGATTTTACGACATGCTTTTGTAGCGCCGCTTTATGCAGCGGCTTTGCTGCTCTTGTGCTTTGGCTCCTGCCAGAGCAGTGATAATGCCCGAGCAGGCGAGGGCGCTTCTGTAGCTAGCCTTCCGCTTACGGCGCAGATAGGCGAGACTTCGAGCCGCGTGGTGATGAGCGACGTGTATGGCGGCGCCTTCACTTGCTATTGGAACAGCGACCAGCTCAGTATCTATCATAAATATGTGCTTAGCGGGGCCGTTCAGAGTATGGGGTCTTTGGCGTTTGGTACATCTGCTACGAATACCACTACGGCGACGTTCTCTTATGCGGGTGGTACTGCTCAACGCTACAACCCCGGCGCTCGTCTTTATGCTTTCTCCAGTAATGCGGGCGGTGGTTACACGACCAGTGTGTCGGACGCCGGAATAGGTTCGCTTACGGCTACTGCACTTGCCAGCCAGAATGGCACGCTAGCCGACTGCGCTACGTACGATGCGCTTTATGGTAGTGCCAGTGTGGACTACAGCACGGGCCTGCCCGGGTCGCTTGCGATGCACCACCTCTTCGGCATGCTGAATCTTCACCTTACGAGCAGCAGTTTCTCTACGAGCTATCCCGTTACGGTGACGCTCACATCTTCGGCCGCCAATATCCTACCCGGCAACAACGGTAATGTTACCTTCAAGGTGGACGGCATTCCTAATGCCACTACCGCTGTGTGGGGCACGAGTTGGACTGCCACCATCACTCCGACTACAGCTGGGGTGGTCGATGTTTATCTGATGACGTGGCCTTTCAGCGCCACCAACGGTACGCTCACTATTTCGTGTTCGGACGCTTCAGAGTATGTCTATACTCCACTCACAGTAACAATCAGCAATTTTTCTCTGGCTGCTGCTCAGATTAAATCCAAGGAGCTGGCGATAACGTCTACTCCTTTCGTCTTTGATTCAAGCAAACTCTTTGCTTGGGACGCTACGGACTATAAGCCCGTGACGCTAAACACCGTTCCTACCAATGCCAATACCACTACTGTAGCCAGCAGCGATGCCGACTATAGCAGCCGTGCTTTCTATGCTTGCAAGAATTGTCCTAACGCTAATGCAATCACTTGGTATTTGAGTGTACAATACTATTGGGATGACGGTAACCAGAGCGCTATAGGCGGAAACACCACAAGCTATACCCTAGCGAATGGTACAACTACCAAAGCGGGTATGTGGTTTCGTAAGCAATCGGGAATCGGCGATTTTTCTTCAACTGCTGCTTTTACCGGCACTATGGTTCCTAGTGCTAAGAACTTGTCGGAAATGCCCTCCGATGAGCTATCGCGTCTGTCTATCGACTACTTCTTCCTCCCGGCAGCCGGCTCTACGAGTAGTGGTGCTTTCGGTTATGGTGGTTCGCTCGGCCGCTATTGGTCGTCTTCGCCCTCCTCCTATACTACGGACGCCTACTACCTTACCTTCTACAGTGGCGGTGCGGACCTCTACAGCCTCAACCGCACTCACGGCTTCAGTCTGTGGCAGGCGCAGTAGTGCTCTTTCAGAATTTTGCAATTAAGCGAAGCGCATCCGAACCGATGACTGTTAAAAAGCCAGTCGATGAGGCCTCGGAAATGCAAAATGACCCTCGAAAAGCAATCGATGGGCCCCGGGAAGTGGAAAATGCAGCGCCGATTGCAATCGATTGGGGTCGGGAAATGCAAAATGCACTGCATTTTGGTCTGCTGGGGCCTCGGAAGTTAAAAATGCACTGCATATTTGGCTTTCGTTAACTAAGCGATTGCAATATGCAGTGCATGATTGGTTTCCTTTAACAAAGCAAAGCGAAATGCATTGCATATTTGGCTTTCATTAACTCAATGATTGCAATCGGCGCTGCATTTTCCATTTCGGGGCCCCAATCGATTGGTTTCGGCAGTTTTTTTGGCATGCAAAACTGGCAGCGAATGGTGCTTTTCATAAAAAAAGCAGTCCGAAGCATCAATTGCTTCGGACTGTACATTCAATTTGCTCTTCGAAAAAGAAAAGCATGAGCGGCTACACACTATTTCACCACTTTGTTCTTCTGCGCCTGGCTCTGGCGGTGGAGCGTCTTGAGCTCGGCAATGAGCTGATTGAGCTGATCGATGAGCTCGCCTATTGCCGTGCGGTCGGCAGGAGTGGCGGCCAGGATGGCCCCTACTTCGATGAGCTGACACACGCGGGTGTAGATGGCATCGGCCTCACGACGCAACTGACTGGCTTGCGGCAACACGCTGGCGGCACGCGTAGTGGTGCGCGAGGTGAGCAGTGCCTGGTAGGCATCGTTTGCGGCAGCGAGCCGGGTGGGTGCGTCTTCGAGATGCAAGGTGGCGAGGTCGGCTGCTTGGGCGGGTTTGTTTATATCGACAATGAGGCCGCTCAGATGCAGCGTTTCCACATTGCCGGCTTCGCCTTGCAAGCCGATGTACTTGTCGACAATCATTGCCAGCCTCTTGCCCGCATCGCCTATCGGAGCGAAGGGCGCGAGGGCGGCGGCACGGATGGCGGCAAAGTAGTAGGTGATGAGCAAGTCGCGCTCGCGATCTTTCTCGGCGAGCAGTCGGGTCGATTCTTCGGCCTGCACCTGCCGATTGATTTCGATTTCCTGATCGATGAGCTTTTGCCACTCCAAAATAACGCTGTCGTCGATGTGCAGCTTGGCCAGATCGGCCGGTCCGCTGGCGATAAGCCCTTTGGCCCTGAGATGAAACTGAGCGTGCTCGGCATTGCTGAACCTGGTGTAGCCTGCCGTAGTGATTTTCATGGAATTGTTGTCCATAGTTTGGTTTTAATTAAAAGGGTTAATAAATAATTTAATAAACACGACGCCGATGGCTCCTAAAAAACATCGGCGCTACGAAGATAGTATTATTTATGCAATAAACATACTTTTCGGAACTCAATATCGTTTTGAATCAGTGCAAAAGAGAATGGAAAAAGAATATTTGCCGGAGCTATTGATCTATAAACAAAAAAATAAAAATGGAAGAACCAAGAATGATGGAACTGTCCAAGCACCTCGACGCACGCGGCAATCTGTCGGTGATAGAAGAGTTGAAGGATATTCCGTTCGAGATAAAGCGCGCGTACTGGATATACGATGTGCCGGGCGGCGAGCAGCGTGGCGGACATGCCTATCGGCGTAACGCGGAACTGATAGTGGCCCTATCGGGCAGTTTTGACGTGCTGATAGACAACGGGACGGAGGTGAAAACCTTTCAGCTCAACCGCTCGTACTTCGGACTGTATGTGCCCTGCGGACTGTGGCGGCAGATGCAAAACTTCTCTACCAACTCGCTGGCGCTGGTATTGGCGTCGACGGAGTATGACGCGGACGACTATGTATACGATCGTTCAGAGTTTATGCAAATGGTCAGGAATAGACCATAATTGATTTAGGATCTTTTTTTTAAAAGTATATTTTGGTATTGACGGTTCGTGAGAATAGTCAATATTTCGCTTAAAAGAATGGTAACTAATTTGGATGTTTTTAAAATGGAAATTGGTACACGAAAGATAGCAAATCTGGAATCAATGCGTTTTTTGTTTGCATTGATGGTTTTTTTTCATCATTTTCTGGTGATAGATGGAAGAGGCTTGTTTGATGTGGGCGGCCCATGTGCGGTTTCGTTTTTCTTTATCACAAGCGGATTTGTAATGACGGCAGGCTATGGAGCAAAAGTGGCGAAGCCGGGCTTTGTTTACATTTCTTTTTTTAAGAAGCGACTCATACGGCTTTATCCTCTGCATCTGCTAAGCTTGCTGGTGTTGATGCCCGGCATATTGTGTGCTTTGATTTCGCATCACGAGATACATTATGGTATTGCCGCTTATTTGACGGCCGATTTACTGTTGTTACAGAGTTGGATACCGAAAGGTGAAGCTTATTTCTTCGGTAATCCTGTTTCGTGGTTCCTCTCGGATATGCTGTTCTTTTATGTGCTATTTCCTATTGTGATACGCATCGCAAACAAGCTGTCAAAGAGCAGCAGGTATCTGTTGTTTCTATCAATGTTCGGATGCTATTTCATGGCATTGTTCTTTGTACCTCAACGGTTGGTATCCGGCTTGTTCTATATTAATCCGCTCTTTCGAATGGTAGACTTTATGATCGGCATTGCGCTGTATCGTTTGCTGTTTAGTCCGACGGTCTGGAAGTATCGGAACGGTATCTGCCAAATGAGTTTCATAGCCAAATCGGCAGTAGAAATTTCGTGTGTCATTCTTTTTGTGTTAGTTATCGTCTGTGCCGGATTCGTACCGGACAGATATTCCGCCGCCTGTTATTTTTGGCTGCCAATGAGTGTGCTGATTACTGTATTTGTATCGCTGGATGGTGCCGGTGGTGTTATTTCTGAAATCTTGAGCAATCGCATATTGGTTTTCCTGGGTTCTTTGAGCTTCACCTTTTATATGATACACTTGTTGGTCATTCATTATTTTGGCGACTTCTTGCTGAAACAAAATATAAATATGGCCTGGAAATGGTCTATACCTGTCTATATCATAAGCATCACTCTCTTGTCGTATCTTATTAATCGTTACTATGAGAAACCGATCGCTTCTTTTTTAATAACAAAACGAAAATGAATAAACATAATTTGTGACGACGTCTTGCGATGTCGATCGATAACATACACCATGGTGAACACTTTAACTTCCAGTGACAAACTATTTAAAATCGAAAATAAAATGATAAAACGACCGAGTGTCTACGACTGCTCCATAGTGGAGCTTCCGCGTATAGGCGACCGCAGCGGCAACATCACGCCCGTATATGGCGATGTGCATGTGCCGTTCGACATCAAGCGTGTGTTCTATACCTACGATATACCGGGCGGCGAAGCCCGCGGAGCTCATGCCCACCGGGCGTGCCATCAGTTTCTGGTGGCTGCCAGCGGCTGTTTCGAAGTGGTGCTCGACGACGGAACCAACCGCCGCACCGTGGTGTTGAACCGTCCGTTCTACGGCTTGCACATACCACCCGGTATCTGGGCGGCCGAACAAAGTTTCTCGTCGGGTAGCGTATGCCTGGTGCTGGCCTCAGAAGGTTACGATGCCGACGATTATATACGCAGTTACGAAGAATTTTTAAACTATAAAAATGAATAAACTAAATCAGCATTTCGAATTGGACAGATATGGCGTGCACGTGAGGTTGGTGACCGAAGATGACGCGGAATTCATCGTCCGTCTCAGAACCGATCCTAAACTGGCACGCTACGTTCATGTAGTTGAAAAAGATGTATGGAAACAACGCCGCTGGATTCGTGACTACAAAAAACGCGAACACAAGGGCGAGGAGTATTACTTCATCTTTGAACTGGCAGGAGTAAGTTACGGCTTAAATCGGATTTACGATATAAATGGCAAGAACTTCATAACCGGCAGCTGGGTGTTTTCGTCCTCTTCTCCGGTTGGCATGGCCGTACTGGCAGGCATCATCACCAAAGAAATAGCCTATGAACTGTTGGGTTTGGAAAACAGTTTTGCCGACGTAAGGAAGGAGAATAAAGCGGTGTTAAGGCACAACAAACAGTTTCATCCGGTTGTGCTGAGCGAAGACGATGAGAATATCTGCCTGGCTTTCGACAAGCAGGAATTCTATAAATGCAGCGCCCCAATGGTAAAGGCATGTATGGACGCAATGAATGTGACGGAAGAAAAGGAATTGAGATTAAGATTGGAATGATTAATTAATTAAATAGCATAGAGAAATGGAAATACAAGATTTTATTGAAAAGTTTGCAGAACAGTTTGACGATACCGACGTATTGGAGTTTACGCCAAAGACCGTATTCAAAGAATTGGATGAATGGAACTCTTTGATCGCCCTATCTGTGATAGCGATGGTCGACGAGGAGTATGCTGTGACTCTGAAAGGAGATGATATTCGAAATTCGGCGACTGTTGAAGATTTGTATACGATTGTAAAGGGGAGGTTGTAATGGCATTTTTATCCATACCCCATGTGTCGATAAGGGGCGTCGCCGCCTGTGTACCCGGAAACATCGAAGAGAACATCGACCTCGATGTGTTTAAGGAAGGAGAAGCCGAGCGGGTGATAGCCCAAACGGGGATCGAACGAAAACATATCGCGGACGAGCATACGACCACATCCGACCTGTGTTTCAGAGCTGCCGACGACTTGCTGAATAAACTGGGCTGGGAGAGGGAGAGTGTGCAACTGCTCCTTTTTGTAAGCACGACACGCGACTACATCTCTCCTCAGACATCGTGCATCCTGCAAGACCGGCTGAAGCTGTCGGAAGAATGTATCACCATAGACATGCCCTACGGATGTCCGGGTTGGGTTATCGGTTTGTTCGATGCCCTGTCTATGATGCAAAGCGGGCAGATAAAGCGCACCCTGCTGTTGTGTGGAGATACGCCGTCGAAAATGATGTCTCCGATGGACAAAGAAACCCGCCCGCTCTTTGGAGATGCGGGAAGTGCCACGGCGCTGGAGTTTGATGTAAACGCGCCTCAGATGGAGTTCCATATCGGCACGCGTGGAAAAGATTACGAATCTATCATTACCCCTGCCGGCGGATTCAGACACCGTGTGACGGAAGAGTCGTTGAAGTATGTCACTTATGGCGAACATCTCGTCCGCAGAGCTGTCGATCAGTCGATGGACGGCATGAACGTATTCGCCTTCGGCATCTCGGTGGCTCCCCGAAGTATCCATTCGCTGCTCGAAAAGTATGAGCTGGATATGAACACGGTCGATTATTGGCTTTTTCATCAAGCCAATCAGTATATGATCGAAAAGATACGAAAGAAAGTAAAGGCGGATAAAGAGAAGACTCCTTCGATACTTAAAGATTTCGGAAATGTGAGCAATGCTTCGATTCCGCTCCTGATCGTATGTAAATGCCTGGAAGCTTACCGTACGCGGTCCATCGAATCCGTAGCTTGTGCATTCGGAACGGGTCTGGCATGGGGAACCGTACATTTCAGGACCGACCGGATTGTATGTTTACCATTAATCGAATATGAAGGATGAACAGTTATAATCCTTATTCGCTGGATGGAAAAACGGTTCTCGTAACAGGCGCTTCATCCGGTATCGGTCGGGCCACGGCCATCGAGTGCTCCAAACTGGGTGCGAAAGTCATTCTTACGGGCCGTAACGAAGAGCGCCTCAGGGTGACATTCGAAGGGTTGGAGGGTGATGGCCATCTTTTGGTCGTTGCGGACTTGAGCCGTTCGGAAGATCTCGACAGTCTGGTATCGCAGTTACCCGAAATTCAGGGCTTAGTGAGCAACGCGGGATTCACCCGACTGCTGCCGTTGCAATTTATGAAAGAGAACGAACTTAAAGAAATTTTTCAAGTGAATACCATTGCTCCGATGATGCTCTTTCAGAAACTTCTGAAAAGTAAAAAGATAAAAAGAGGCGCTTCCGTAGTCTTTACGTCTTCGATGGCGGGTCTTGGCACGGTAACGTACGCCAATGATATGTATTCGGCCTCGAAGGGTGCGCTTTGTGCCTTTGTGAGGAATGCCGCGCTCGATTTGGCTTCGAAATCGATCAGGGTGAATGCCGTATGTCCGGGCATGGTGAATACCGGCATACTGGACAGTGGAACAATAACGAAAGAACAATTGAATGAAGATATAAAAAACTATCCGCTCGGTCGTTTCGGAGACCCCCGTGATGTGGCCCTGGCCATGATTTACCTGCTGAGTAATGCATCGGACTGGGTGACGGGTGTGAATTTTGTAATAGACGGCGGCTTAACATTAAAATAAAAAAGAATATGACAAATTTAGAAAAGTACAACAGCGTATTCTGCGAAACATTGCAGATTGAAGAGAACAAATTGGCGGGTTTAAACTATCAAGGCACCGAATTGTGGGACTCGGTGGGTCACATGACGCTGGTGGCTGCTCTAGAGGATGCCTTTGATATCATGATGGAGACGGATGATATGATTGACTTGTCTTCTTATGAAAAAGGAAAAGAAATTCTACGCAATGCCTATTCTATTGATCTGTAAGATATGGAACCGATAAAATTGGATTATAATCAAATAATAGAATATCAAGCTGATCGTTATCCCTATCTCTTTTTTGATAGGGTTGACGAGCTTGTTCCGGGCAGTTATTGTGTAGGTTACAAAAATCTGACGATGAATGAGTGGTTTTTCCCCATTCATTTTGTCAACGACCCGTGCATGCCAGGATACCTGCAAGCCGAAGCACTTACTCAAATCTGTGCGTTGACCATTCTTTCTTTGCCCGGCAATAAAGGTAAAACCATTTTGCTGCTCTCTTGCGACGAATTGAGATTGATGAAAAAAGTTCGTCCGGGAGATAAATTAGTTTTGAAAACAAAACTGTTGTCGTACAGGCATGGAATAGCAAAAGGTGAAGGAAAAGGATATGTTGACGATAAATTGGTGTGTAGCTCTGTATTCACATTTGCCTTATCGGATATGGAGGGAAGGCAATTTCCGACACCTAAACAAAAGAAATCATGAATATATTAATTACCGGTTGTAATCGGGGAATAGGAAAGGCCCTTGCCGAGAAGTTCGCGAGCGAGGGGTGTCATATTATTGCCTGCGTGAGGAATCCGGACGATGCCTTTCTGGAATTCCTCTCAATGTTGGAACAACGCTATTCGGTATCTTGCAAAGCTTATCGGATGGATTTATCGGATGATGAAAGTATCAGACAGACGATAAAGGAGCTTTTCTCGAGTAAAGTAAAGATCGATGTTTTGATAAACAATGCGGGAGTCGTTGCCAAAGGTGTATTGCAAATGACCACAATGAAACAGCTTAAAGACGTTTTTCAAGTAAACTTCTTTGGTCATGTGCTGTTGACTCAAGGTATATCCAAGATAATGATGCGTCAAAAAGCCGGAAATATCATAAACATGTGTTCTATCGGCGGAATAGATGCTTACCCGGCTTACGTAAGTTATGGCTGTAGCAAAGCTGCCCTGATTTATTTTACCAAGACGATGTCGCAAGAACTGGCTCCTTATGGTATAAGGGTTAATGGCATAGCCCCCAGTATGACAGATACGCGGATGAAAGACGAAATGGGTGCTGAGGCTAATGAAGAGATTATGCGGCGCACGGCGATGAAGAGAATAGCCGATCCGAAGGAGATTGCCGATTTGGCTTATTATCTGGCTTCGGATCGATCCTCTTTTATCACAGGGCAAATAATTAGAATTGATGGAGGAATGTAACGATGGATTCAATGGAGAAATGTCGTCGCTTAGCAAGCGATTTGAGAAAAGAAATAATAGAAATTTCGTATGGTACGGGGCGGAAAGGAGTGCATTTGGGCTCCGCCCTTTCTATTGCGGATGTCTTATCCGTACTTTATGGATCGATAATGAATTACAACGTTGATGATCCGACATGGGCGGAACGCGACAGATTTATACTTAGCAAAGGACACGCATATACCGCTTTGTATTCGATTCTTTGTCTGGAGGGCTTTTATTCGCATGAAGAATTGATCGAGAATTTTATGACTGATGGCGGAATATTTCCCGCTCACCCGATAAAGAATCTGAATAAAGGAATTGAATGTTCGAGTGGCAGTCTGGGAATGGGTTTGTCTTTTGCAATAGGAAAAGCACTCAATGCGAAAAAGAAAGGATTGCAGTATCAAACTTATGCTCTTGTGGGAGACGGTGAGTGCGATGAAGGTAGCATTTGGGAATCTTTTATTTCTGCCGTTCAGTTTAAGTTGGACAACTTGGTGGCCTTTATCGATTGCAACAAGCTGCAGCAGGATGGACTTACTTGCGATGTTTTAAATATTCCATTTGAGCATGTTTTGCCGGCTCTTGGCTGGAATGTCGTTCGAATAGATGGAAACGATGTCGCTGCCATTTATACAGCCTTGCAAAATAGAGATAAGAAATCAGAACGACCTTTTGCTCTCATTTGTGATACGGTGAAGGGCAAGGGTGTGAGCTTTATGGAAAATAATAATGCTTGGCATCATGCTTCTTTATCCCAGCAGCAGTATGAACAAGCCATGAATGAACTGACTAAAATGAGATGAAATGGAGATAGATAGATTAAAATTAAGAACGTGGTCAATGTTGGGGCAGCGCGCGACATTCGGTTCCGTTTTAACCGAGATGGCACCGTTGCATAACGATATGATGGTTGTGACTGCCGATTTTACCCGTTCATCCGGATTGGAACGATTTAGCAAACTCTATGCAGACAAGTATTTGACGGTAGGCATTGCCGAACAAAATCTGGTAGGTATCTCTTCCGGACTTGCAAGTGAAGGATATAATGTGTTTGCAACAAGTTTTGCTTCATTTATTTCTACCCGATGCTATGAACAGATTAAGATACATGCGGGATATATGGGTCATAATCTTAAACTGGTAGGGCTCGCATCGGGCTTTGGTGTAGAATACCAGGGTAATACTCATTACGGATTGGATGATATCTGTTTGATGCGCAATATACCTCATTTGACGATAGTGGCACCTGCCGATTGCTGCGAAGTTGCAAAAGCCACAGAAGCGTTGTGCTCCTTTGATGGTCCCGTTTATCTTAGATTGTGTGGCGAAAGTAATAACCCGATGGTATACAAAGGGGATTATGACTTCGAAATAGGCAAGGCCGTTCCTTTGTGCGATGGTGATGATGTTGCTATATATGCTACAGGTACAATGGTCTTTCATTCGTTAAAGGCAGCCGCTCTGCTGAAAGAGTCCGGCATTAGCTGCTCTGTTATAAATGTGCATACGATAAAACCGATCGACCGGGATGTCGTTCTTCAGTATTCGCATAAAGCTAAACTGGCAGTGACCGTTGAAGAAGGCTTCTATTGCGGGGGATTGTATGCGGCTGTAACTGAATGTTTGGACCATAATTGCAAACGCATATCTACCTTGCCTGTCGGGCTGGGTACATTTCCTCATGCCGGTTCTTATAAATACATGCTTAAGCAATGCGGTCTTGATGCAGAATCCATTGCGGAGCGTATTGCAAATAAATTGAATTCATTGTGATTGGAATGTTTTTTAGTGTAATAACAGATAAAGGCGAAAGGCTTTCTGCTGCGGAATTAATAGCGGAAGAAGAAACCTTACATGTCTTTCTGGATAGCAGAACGCTCGTGGTTTGTCTTTGCAGCAATACTTTGGGTTCGTTGCTCGGCTATCTGACTTGTCTGAACCGACAAGCTGTACCCTTGATGCTCGATGCGGCAAAAGACAAAGACTCATTTGGGAACTTGCTGGCTATTTATCGTCCCAATTATATTTGGGCGCCGGTAAACCATGAACTGATGCAAGGCTGGGAACCTGTCTATTCTGCTTATGGCTATGGGCTGTACAACTGTTCGGAAGAAAAAGTGGAGCTGAACCCCGATTTGGCACTGCTCCTTACGACTTCCGGCAGTACGGGAAGTCCGAAACTGGTTCGGTTGAGCTACCGCAACATCCGAAGCAACGCCGAGTCTATCGCCGATTACTTGAATATCGATGAGCATGAACGCCCGATCACCTCTTTGCCGATGTACTACTCGTATGGACTTTCGGTCATCAACAGCCATCTCATAAAAGGAGCTACGATTCTGCTGACGGATAAACCCGTTATCCAAAAAGACTTTTGGACTTTCGCGCGGGAGCAAAGGGCTACATCTATTGCGGGCGTACCCTTTACTTACGAGATGCTCCGTCGCCTTCGAATCTTCAAGATGGATTTGCCTTTTCTCAAAACCATGACTCAAGCCGGCGGTAAACTGAATGTGGCGATTGCAAAAGAGTATATCGACAATGCCCGGACGGCAGGCAAAAGGTTTATCGTCATGTATGGGCAGACCGAGGCTACGGCGCGGATGAGTTATCTTCCGTGGGAAGCCGCGGCGGAAAAGTACGCCGGTATCGGTATCGCCATTCCCGGCGGAAAGTTCTCGCTGATTGACGCCGAAGGATGTGAGATAGAAGAACCGGATAAAGACGGTGAACTGATCTATCATGGAGCGAATGTCTCTATGGGATATGCACAGTGTCGGGAAGATTTGAGCAAAGGTGACGAGAATTGCGGCACGCTCCGTACGGGCGATGTGGGCCGAAGAGATGCGGATGGTTTCTATTATATCACGGGCCGATTGAAACGGTTTGTGAAGATTTATGGCAACCGGGTGAATCTCGATGCTACGGAACAACTGCTCAAATCCGTAACGACGGACTGTGCGTGCGCAGGTGTGGACGACAAGCTGACGGTGTTTACAACTGCCGTTGATAAAGTGGAAGAGATAAAAGCTTTACTGGTGAAGAAGACGGGTATAAACATCCGTGCTTTCTCCGTAAGGGTGATCGATTCCATTCCAAAAAATAACTCGGGCAAAGTGCAGTATGCCCGACTGACTAACATGTTATGCGAATGACTATAGATGATATACTCAATATTTCTCCCTACTCTTTGGGCTGGGAGGAAAAGCGGAAGCTACTGAATGATCGGCTTCGCGAATTGACCGCGTTCCATTACGGGCATTGTGCGGCTTACCGCCGTATGATGGACGCCATGGAACTGGATATGGAAAATCTACCCGAATATGATCGGCTTCCGTTTCTTCCCGTTCGTTTGTTCAAGGAGTTCGAACTCCGCAGCATTCCGAAAGAGGAGGTGGTCAAGACCATGACTTCTTCGGGAACAACGGGGCAGCAAGTCTCGAAAATCTATTTGGACCGTGCAACCTCCGTGTCTCAGACGAAGGCGTTGACGAAGATCGTTTCTTCTTATATAGGGACTCGTCGCGTACCGATGCTGATACTCGATTCGAGCAGCGTGGTAAAGAACCGGAATATGTTTTCGGCTCGCGGAGCGGGTATTCTGGGCTTTTCGATGTTCGGTTCGAAACGAATCTATGCGTTGAATGACGAGATGCAACTCGATATACCGCTGATCAGCTCTTTCTTGGAAGAGTATCGGGGAGAAACCATCTTCATGTTTGGTTTTACCTTTATGATTTGGCAGCACTTCTACAAACATTTGAAGCAAACGGGATATTGTCCCGACCTGTCGAAAGGAGTGCTCATTCACGGCGGCGGATGGAAGAAACTCGTATCGGAATCGGTCTCGCCGGAGGAATATAAGAAAAAGCTGAATGAAGTATGCGGCATTCCTGTGGGGAATATCCACGACTATTACGGAATGGTGGAACAGACCGGAAGCATCTATATGGAATGTGAATGCGGTCATCTCCATGCTCCCGCCTTCTCCGATGTGCTCGTTCGCCGCCCGATTGATTTCTCGCTGGCCGATATGGGCGAGCGTGGAATCATCGAAGTGGTGTCCGTATTGCCCGGCAGTTATCCGGGGCATGTATTGTTGACGGAAGATGAAGGAATGATACTTGGCGAGGACGATTGTTCCTGCGGTCGTAAAGGAAAGTATTTTAAGATAGAAGGACGAATTAGAAATGCGGAAATCCGCGGATGTAGTGATACTTATGCAGCAAAATTTTGATATATCGGATATAACGGTCTTATATCCGAAACGGATAGATTGGGATAACTGGTGTGCTTACCGCCCCGATGTGCCTTTCTCCGATAGTGTGGTGGAAGTGCTCGGTGCGCTTTCGGCTTCGCTGCTGAAAGACAGAGCGAACAGGCTCTATCCGGATGTGACGACTTTTGCTTTCTTCTGTAGGAAAGCGAATCTTCTGAAACTGAAACGGCAGTATACCGACGAATCGATACGATTGGGTAGGGGGATCGTCTTTCATATCGCTCCTTCGAACGTACCCATCAATTTCGGGTATTCGCTGGTTGCAGGGCTCTTGGCGGGAAATTATAATATCGTCAGAGTCTCTTCCAAAGAATTTCCGCAGGTGGATATGATCGTTCGGCATCTGTATCGGTTGCAGCAGGAGAACGACGATATTTATAACGCAGTCTTGAATCGGATTGCATTGGTACGTTATGACCATGAGAGTAAAGCCGGCGATTATTTCTCCTCGGTCTGTCAGGTCCGGGTGATATGGGGGGGCGACGGTACGATAGCGCAGCTGAGGAAGTCCGAGCTTCCTTCCCGCTCTTTCGACGTCACTTTTGCCGATCGTTATTCGTTTGCCGTGCTCAATGCCGACGAGCTGGTGAATGAAACCCATATGGGTCGAATTGCCGAAGGATTCTATAACGATACTTACCTGTTCGATCAAAATGCCTGCAGTGCTCCCCATCTCATTGTTTGGCTCGGAAGTGAAGAGAATAGGAAGAAGGCCAAAGAAATGTTTTGGAGTGCAGTCTACGAAGAGGTGAAGAAGAAGAGGTATTCTTTTCAACCGGTTATGGCTGTGGATAAATTGACGGCGTTCTATCGCCAGTCTCAGACGATGGAAATAACGAAAGTGGGCGGCGAAGATAATTTGCTCGTGCGCTCACAACTAGGCGAATTGTGCGCCTCCATCGACGATTATCGTTGCAGTTGCGGTTATTTCTCGGAATACGACGCCTCCAGTCTAAATGAGATCGTTCCGATTATTAAATATAAATATCAGACAATGGCCTTTTACGGAGTAGCAAAGACAGTTCTGACCGATTTTGTTTTGAATAATCATCTCATCGGTATCGATCGAATCGTTCCGCTAGGCGAAACAACGTCCTTCTCTCTGACGTGGGACGGATATGATTTGATACGTACATTGTCGAGATGTGTAAGTCGTGGATAAAAGAAAAACATGTGAATAAAATGAATATTGAGAGTAAAATAAAAAAAGTAAAAGATTTGGTTTTGCCGTCTTTGGCGGCATCCGTGTTTATCTTGTGCTCTTGCCAGAGTAGTGATAGTGCAAAAGCGGAGGAGGGTGCCACGGTGGCAAGTATTCCGCTTGCGGCACAGATAGACGATGCTTCCAGCCGGGTGGGAATGAGCGATACGTATGGCGGTGCTTTCAGTTGTTATTGGAACAGCGACAAATTCAAGGTGTATCATAAATATGTGCAGGGTGGGTCTGTTCAGAGCATGGCCTCTTTAGATTTTTCTACTTCAGCTAATGGCGGAACTTCGGCTATCTTTTCTTATAAAGGTAGCAATACCTATCGTTATAATCCCGGTTCGCGCTTCTATGCTTTTTCGAGCGGTACGAGTGGCGGATATACTGTCAGCGTCACAGACGCCGGTGTAAGTACACTTCAAGTTGCTGCGCTTACCAATCAAAATGGTACATTGACGGATTGTGCCAAATACGATGCGCTCTATGGCAGTGCTGCTGTCAATTATGGCACAGGTAAACCCGAATCGCTAACGATGCATCATCTTTTCGGCATGATGAATTTTCATCTCATTAGTAGCAACTTTTCTACAAGTTATCCTGTTACGGTGAAGTTCACTTCTTCGGCTTCCAATATTCTTCCCGGTAATAGCGGTGGCGCTACTCTACCATCAGTCGGAAGTGGGATTGCCCGAACCGGATCGTGGAATAACAATTGGAATGTCACCATCACCCCCACTACCAATGGCGTGGTGGACGTTTATATGATGACATGGCCTTTTAGCAAAATCAATGGTACGCTCACCGTTGCATGTTCGGACGAATCGGGTAATATATATAGCGACCGTAGCGTAACGCTTAGTGGTTTTTCTCTGGCTGCCGCCCAACTCAAGTCCAAGCCGATGGGGATAACATCTATTGTTATCACTCCCGATACTTATTCCGGCGTTTACGCTTGGGACGCGACCGACTCTCAGATTGTCGAATTGGGAACTGTTCCCACCAATGCCAATACTGCTGCTCATGCAAGCGATTATCTCAATCATGCCAATTACGCTTGCAAAACCTGTCCCAATGCCAACGAGATAAGCTGGTATCTCAGTGTTGATTGCTACTGGGATAATGGTAATGTTAGTGGTGGTAATACTACGAGCTATAAAGTGCCCAACAATAATTATACGACTGCAGGTATGTGGTTTCGGAAGAGATCCGGCATCTCGGGTTTCTCTTCTACCGCCAGTCATGGCGATATTGCCGCCGGTATTTCTCGTACGCCTGTTGTCCTCACTTCCGATATTGCCGCCAGTCTCAATTTGAGTAAAAATTATTTTTTTCTGCCTGCTGTCGGTTTCGCAGATAGCGACACTGGTGGACTTAATGGCTATGACGAAAGTGGTTGTTATTGGTCTTCCACTCCTTGCAATAATGCTGTAAATGCTTACAATCTTGGCTTTGGTAGTGGCGTAGCAAGTCTTAATTCCAACGCACGCACGTTCGGTTATTCTTTGTGGGTCGCGCAATAGTACTTCTGTTTAAAACAGCTTCTGATGCTTCGAATAAAGCAGTAATATTTGATACAAAATAGATGAGGCGATTATTAATATTTAAAACAAATACATTTATGAGAAAGATTTATCGACATGCTATTTCTGCGCCTTTCTGTATAGTAGGTGCGTTGTTTTTGTGCCTTGGCTCTTGTCAAAGCAGTGATAATGTCAAAGTTGATGAAGGGGACTCCGTGATTAACTTTTCGCCTATAGCTCAGCTGGGCGATATATCGAGCCGTGTAAATATGACAGATCTTTATACTACCGGTGCTTTCAATTGTTCTTGGGACAGAGACAAACTCAAAATTTATCATAAATATGTGCTCAACGGAGCTGTTCAGAATATGATACCTCTAGAATTTACGACTTTCTCTTCAAACGTTACTTCGGCAAAGTTTAATTATCTGGACAATCTTGCTTATTGTTATAATCTCGACTCGCGTCTTTATGCTTTCTCGAGTAATACGACTGGGGGATATAGCGCGAGTGTGACGGATGACGGCGTGAGTACACTAACGGCTACTGCACTTGCCGCACAAGCAGGGAATTTGGATAGTTGCGCCCACCACGATGCTCTTTATGGCAGCACTACAGTCAATAGTACCGGGGTGCCTGAGCCATTGACGATGAACCATCTTTTCGGTGTGCTGAACTTTCATCTCACCAGCAATAGCTTTTCGTGTAACCATCCTGTTACGGTAACGATTACTTCTTCGGAGGCCAATATGCTTCCCGGCAATAATGGCACCGCCACTCTTGCAGTCGATGGCACGACGCTGACTCGAACAGGATCGTGGAGTAATAGCTGGAGTGGGACGGTCACCCCGACTGTCGATGGCGTGGTAGATGTTTACTTGATGACGTGGCCTTTCTCTTCCGCTAGTGGAACTCTTTCCATCTCCTGTTCGGATGCCACTACTTATGCATACACCCAGCGTACTGTAACGCTCAACGATTTTTCTGTAGCTTCCGCCCAGCTCAAATCCATACCGTTGGAGATAACCTCGAATCCTGGTGCTTTTAATGATACCTACTCTAAACTTTATTCTTGGGATGCTACCGACTCTAAGCCCACCGTCATTGGTGTAAATCCTGAAAACGCAAATGAAATCACCGTTTCCGATAAATCTAACGACTACAGCAGCCGTGCGCTCTACGCTTGCAAGAACTGTCCTAATGCCTACGAAATAAGTTGGTATCTCAGTGTGAATTGTTATTGGGATAGTGGCACAGTCTTCGGAGGCAATTCTACCAATTATCTCATGGCGGACGGTAGTTATACCAAAGCAGGAATGTGGTTTAAGAAGAAATCACTCATTTCTTTCTCTTCCACCATCTATAGCGGTAATAATACCCGTAAACCTATTATTCTTACTCCCGAGCTTGCATCCAATCTCAACTTGAGCAACGATTACTTCTTCTTACCGGCTGTGGGTCGTGTGAGTATAAATCCTTTTTCTTTTATCCAAAAAGGTGTGGAAGGTTTCTACTGGTCGTCTACACCTGGAATACATGCACTTTACTCTTTTGAACTGCGTTTTAATATTAACAGCGTAGATATCTATTATAACGAACGTCCTTATAGTGATTGTATCTGGGAGGCTCAATAGTGTCTTTTCAAAATGTGCAACTGAGCGGAGCGTATTTGTTTCTCGGCTCATCTTACCTAGGCTAGAGCAGAAAGTGGGGCGAAGAAACACAAAACATAAATTACCGTATTATTTCTAGAATCTTTAAAAACAATAGAATATGAATAACAAAAAGGAAAATAACAGTGAGGTAGGCAAGTATGCCTACGAGGTAGCACGCATGGAGCGGGTGCAAGTCGAGACCGAAGGAGGCTTTGCAGCCTCTCAGGGTGTGACAGGCAATAGTCAGAGTGGGGTTGCGTTGGATGACTGGGCCAAAGCCGACGGCATGGACTCCGATACCTGGAGCGATCAGTAATGAATCATTTAATTTAAATAAGATACGATGAAACAGAATGATAGACATCTCTTTGCTGCGCCGCTGTATGTAGTGCTTGCGCTGCTACTTTGCTTTTGCTCGTGCCAGAGTAGTGATAATGCCGTAGCGGGCGAGGGCGCTCCGGTGGCGAGTCTTCCGCTTGCGGCTCAGATAGGCGAGACGTCGAGCCGAGTGGGAATGACCGACATTTATGGCGGCGCTTTCAATTGTTATTGGAACAGCGACCAGCTTAGTATCTCTCAGAAATATGTGCTCAACGGCGGCGTTCAGAGCATGTCGGCTTTGTCGTTTGCCACTACGGCAACCAACGGGGCTTCGGCTAAGTTCTCTTGTGCGGCTGCCGGGGCTTATCGCTACAATCCCGGTGCGCGACTCTATGCCTTCTCTAGCAGAACGAGTGGAGGGTATACGGCCAGTGTGACAGATGACGGCGTGAGTACGCTTACGGCTACTACATTTGCCAGCCAGAATGGTACGTTGGCAAATTGCGCCACGTACGACGCACTCTATGGAAGCGCAGGTGTAAACTACAGCACGGGTCTGCCCGGAACGCTCACGATGCACCACCTTTTCGGTATGTTGAACCTTCACCTCACCAATAGCGGCTTTTCTGCGGACCATCCCGTTACTGTGACAATCAATTCCTCGACCCCAAATATCATTCCCGGTAATGGTGGTAGTGCTACTCTTACGGCAGACGGAACTCTTAAAAATGTTATAGGTTCTTGGGGTACCAATTGGTATACTACTATCACGCCAACAACTAGCGGTGTGGTGGATGTTTACTTGATGACATGGCCTTTCAGTGCCGTTAACGGTGCGCTTAGCGTTTCATGTTCGGATGCTTCGACCAATTCTTACATTGCTCGCAGCATCACGTTGAGCGGTTTCTCTCTGGCTGCCGCTCAACTCAAGTCCAAACCGGTGGCCATAAGTTCAGCTCCCGCTATCACATCCGATACTTATTCTAAACTTTACGCTTGGGATGCTACCGATTCTAAGCCTGTGACGGTAAACACCGCTCCCACCAATGCCAATACCACCAATCCCAACCCAGATCTCGACTCTATGGGGCATGCCCTTTATGCTTGTAAAAGCTGTCCCAGTCTCTCCGAAATCAGTTGGTACCTGTACTGGAATTGCTATTGGGACAACGGGAACGTCACTGGTGGCAATACCACGAGCTACACCTGTGCCGATGGTAGTAAAACGAAGGCAGGCATGTGGTTCCTTAAGAAATCGGCCCTCAAGGGATTTTCTTCCACCGTTTTCAGCGAGATCAAAACCTGTGATTCATACCTTCTTACCGCCGATGTTGCTTCCGCCTCTAGCTTTAAAACCGATTACTTCTTCCTACCGGCTGTCGGCTATACGTATAGCAATGGTAGTTTCAATGGCGCTGGTACGTACGGTTACTATTGGTCGTCCACGCCAGACTCAGGTAATACGGGGGGCTGCTTTCTGTACTTCGACAGCTCTAGTGCGGGCTTCTCTGGCGATTCTCGCGCGTTCGGTTGCTGCCTGTGGACGGTTCAGTAGTGTCTTTTGAACAGCGGTACTGATAAATCGGACTGAAACGAGAATAAAAAATGATATCTAAAATCTTTAAAAACAATAGATCGATGAATAACGAAAAAGAAATCAATAGTTTCGTAGGCAAGCATGCCTACGAGGCACTACGCATGGAGCGGGTGCAGATCGAGACCGAAGGCGGATTTGCCGCCTCTCAGAGTGTGACAGACAATAGTCAGAGTGGAGTGGCAGTGGATACCTGGGACAAAGGCAGTACTGGCTCCGATACTGATACCTGGAGCGATCAGTAACCAATCATATCTTAAATTGAATAAACGATGAAACAGATTTTACGACAGGGTTTAGCAGCGCCGCTTTATGCAGCGGCCCTGCTCTTGTGCTTTGGCTCGTGCCAAAGCAGTGACAATGCTGCGGCGGGCGAGGGTGCCTCTGTGGCGAGTCTTCCGCTGACGGCTCAGATAGGCGAGACTTCGAGCCGCGTGGTGATGACCGATGTGTATGGCGGCGCCTTCACTTGCTATTGGAACAGCGACCAGCTGAGCATTTATCATAAATATGTGCTTGGCGGCACCGTTCAGAGCATGGGGGCTTTGGCGTTTGCTACAACAGCTACGAATATCGCTACGGCCACGTTCTCTTATACGGGTGGTGGTCTCCAACGCTACAACCCCGGTGCGCAACTTTATGCATTCTCGAATAATGCGACCGCGGGCTATACACCCACTGTGAATGCCGACGGAACGAGTAAGCTTACGGCTACTACACTTGCCAGCCAGAATGGAACGTTGGCCGATTGTGCCAAGTACGATGCACTCTATGGTAGCGCCAGTGTGAACTATAGTACGGGCTTGCCCGGATCGCTCACGATGCACCACCTCTTCGGCATGCTGAACCTTCACCTCACGAGCAGCAGCTTTTCTACAAGCTATCCCGTTACGGTGACGCTCACATCTTCGGTCGCCAATATCCTACCCGGTAATACTGGCAATGCTACTCTCAAGGCGGACGGTAGTCTGGATGTGTTGACGGGTTCTTGGGGTACGAGTTGGAGCGCCACCATCACTCCGACTACCGCTGGCGTGGTGGATGTCTACTTCATGACGTGGCCTTTCACCTCCATTAGTGGTACACTCACTGTTTCGTGTTCGGATGCTTCGGGTTATGCTTATACCGACCGCACCGTGACGTTAAGCAGTTTCGGTTTGGCTGCCGCTCAGCTCAAGTCCAAGCCGCTGGCGATAACGTCTACTTCAGCCCTCTTCGACTCAAGCAAACTTTATGCTTGGGACGCTACCGACAGCAAGCCCGTTACGGTAAACACCGTTCCTACCAATGCCAACGTCACTACTGTATCTAGCAGTTCTACCGACTACAGCAGCCGTGCGCTCTACGCTTGCAAGAATTGCCCCAACGCCTACGAAATCACTTGGTACCTAGCGGCCGGATGTTATTGGGACGACGGAAGTCAAGGGGCTAAGGGTGGCAACACCACTAGTTACACAATGGCTAACGGCATTACTACCACGGCCGGCTTGTGGCTCAAGAAGAAATCAGTCATCGGGTCGTCGTTCTCTTCTACCACATCGAGTAGCGTGGAGAATGCTACTACGAGCAATGGTTACTTCACACTGTTGTCCTCACTGACTGCTGCGGACATTTCCGCTCTTCATCTGTCTACCGACTACTTCTTCCTGCCGGCTGCCGGCTATACGGGTAGTGGTACTGGTGCTTTCGGTAATGGTGGTACGCTCGGCTTCTATTGGTCGTCTTCGCCCGACTCCGATGCCACGGACGCTTACAGCCTTGGCTTCTACAGCGGCGGTGCGCGCCTCGGCTACAGCGGCCGCACCCGCGGCTTCAGTCTGTGGCAGGCGCAGTAGCGCTCTTTCAGAATTTTGCAATTAAGCGAAGCGCATCCGATTTCTTTCCAGGGGTGGGGACCCTAACCGCGTATGGCAGTAGTATTTAATTACCGCCGTAGGCTGTTTTAAAAGATAAAAAAAGCGAAATGAAAATAGAAGTATTGTTGCAAACGGAAGAGACGAATGTCTCGCATCAGAGTCGGACTGCTCCGATGACTGTTAAAAAGAGAGTCGATGAGGCCCCCGAAGTGGAAAATGACCCTCGAGAAGCAATCGACGGGCCCTCGGAAGTGGAAAATGCAGCGACAAATGCAATCGATTGGGGTCGGGAAATGCAAAATGCACTGCATTTTGGTCTGCCGGGGCCTCGGAAGTTAAAAATGCACTGCGTATTTGGCTTTCGTTAACCCAGCGGTCAAATCGGCGCTGTGTATTTGGCTTTTGTTAACAAAGTAAGGCGAAATGAGGCTCCGATTTGGCTTTCGTTAACTCAATGATAGCAATCGGAGGGTCGAAAACCATTTCTCAACCCCAATCGATTGCAATCGGAGCTTCGAAAAGAGCTTCGGTGGACTTCTTGATATGAAAAGAAGGCTACCGAAGCTCTTTTTTTGTGTGCTATTGGGGCATGGAGCGTGATTTTTTTTTTCGGTTGCATGCTTTTGGGGCGGAGTAAAGCCGGCGGTAGGGGGGGGCGGCTTATGAAGATGGCGCAGAGGGGATGCGATTAGGGTCTGCTGTCTCTGGCAAGTTTGATGACGTTGTTGCAATAGTGCAGAATCATTTCGCGGTGGGTGATAAAGATCATCGTTTTGTGTTGCTGTGTTTGCAGCAGGCGTTGTATTAGTGTGCTTTCGGTGTCGGTGTCGAGCGACGAACTGAATTCGTCGAGCAGCAATATGCTGCCCGGTCGGAGCAGTCCGCGGGCAATGGCGATGCGTTGTGCTTGTCCTTCGCTCAGTCCGGCTCCTTGTTCTCCGCAATGCGAATCGAGCCCCTGTGGCAAATCGGATACAAAGTCGGCGCAGGCAATGTGGAGTGCTTCGAGCATCTGCTTGTCGGTCGCTTCGGGATTGCCGAGCAATAGATTGTCGCGTATGGTGCCACTCAGCAGGCTGTTGCCTTGGGGTACGTATACCAGATTGCAACGACTGCCGGCATCCATCGTAATGGTGTCGCCTTGGCGGTTGTACAATTCGATTTGTCCCTGCTGCGGATGGAGCAGTGAGAGCATGAGCCGAATCATGGTGCTCTTTCCGGCTCCTGTTTCGCCCACGATGGCGGTGCGGCTACCGGGAGTGAAGTTGTACGAAAAGTGGGCGAAGATGTCTCTGTCTCCTTGTTGGTAGCGAAAAGAAATGTCGGTGAGTCGGATGCCGGCAATGCCTGTGAGCATGCGGTGCCGGGAAATCTCTTCGGTAGGAATTTTGTCGAGCTCGTTGAGCCTGTCTATGGATGTGGAGGCATGGATGAAGGCCGGTATCTGCTTGGTGAGATTGACTGTGGGACTTTGAATCTGACCGACCAATTGCAAGAAGGCTGTCATCACGCCGAAGGTGATGGCTCCGTTGTGCAGTTCGATGATGCTCCACATAAAAGCCGTGATGTATCCGGCCATGAATCCGATAGATACCATGCTGCGCGAGAAGAGGGTGAATCGGGTGCGTTTCATGGTTTGTCCGTAGAGGGTGGACTGTAGCAGGTGGAGCCTGTTGGTTATGGTGTCGTTCTGCTCCATGGTCTGTATCACGATGCGGTGCTGAAGGCTTTCTTGCAACACGCTCTGCACGCTACTGTCGGTCTGGCGTATGTCTTTGGTCAGGCGTCTCATTCGGCGAATATAGATTTTGCTGACAAGCAGAAAGAAAGGCATGATGCAGATGATGGATAGTGCGAGTGTGAGGTTCATACGGCTCAGAAAGACGAAGGCGGCAATGAGTTGTGCACCGGTGGCGAGAAGCGACGGAAGCGAATTGCACAGGGTATCGGTCACTACGCGCACGTCTTCTTCCAATCGATTCAGTATGTCGCCGCTGTGCAGCTTCTCGTGTCCTTCCCAATAAGCGTTGATGAGTCGTGCGAAGAGGTTGCGCCGAATGCGGTTTTTCATCTTTATCTCGGTCTGATTGCTGAGCCACGAGCTGCTGATGTTTGACAACAGCTCCAGTATGATGAGTGCCACCAATACGGCTCCGTAGCAGAACAGGGTGGCCGAAGATACGTTGTGGCTGTGTGTGGCCAGGTCGACCAATACTTTGCTGACATAAATAAACATCAAACCGGCCGCTACTCGTATCAGCCCGAGGAATGCGTCTATAAGCAGCCGTAGGCGGATGCCTTTGGATGCGGACCATAACCAGCCTATACAGCGTTTTATTGTTTGTATCATACTTCGATAATTCCGGTTTTGATCCATTCGTTCAATAGATCGGCGGCATCGCAGCGAGCCGTGTCGATATCGAGGCCGTATCGTCGCACCAGTAGTTGTACGGCAGTCTCGTTGTCAAACTCTTGGTGCTGCAACTCGTTCCACAGGTAGACTGCGGTGGCATTGAGGCTGATGATATTGTCGAAATCGATGATGCCGGGCCCGTTTGGGATGACAATGCAGTCTGTGCCTATCTGGCGGAGAGAAAAACCTTGTTTGATCTTCATATCTATTTGTTGCTGCAAGTTTTGTTGTGATGCCGAAGGTACGTGCGTCGATAGACACCGAGCAACCATCGACGAAGCGGCATGAGCAATAACCAGCAATATACCGCTATTCGTTCTGTGCGACCGTGAGGGTCTATCTCTTTGCCGTTGCGAAAAATGCGATCTACTCTGCCTGCCAAGTTGTCTATGCGGCAGTGTTCTTGCTCTTTCAGATTGGCATCGCCCATGAGTGTGACCGAGTCTTTCGGTTGGTTTCCGGCTACCGAAACAATGCGGTGGAGCATAAAATGCCCCGGTCGTATTTCGGCAAGCGCAATATCTTTGGGTCGATACAGAGTAGTCTTCACCAGTCTCACGCTGTCTCTGTCGCCTACAATAAAGGGAAGCATGCTTTGTCCTCTCACACGAAACTTCACCGGATGCCCTTCGGCAACCAACTTTCGTATCTCTCCCAACAGGATGTCGTTGGGGACAATACATGTCTGAATATGATCGGTCTTTATCATTCCCTGTCTTTTTATCCTCTTTGCTTTATCTACTCTTGCAAGAGATTGATGGGTGCGTGCTCCTCTACTGTCTCTTCTACTCGATGAGGACCAATCGCCCTATTAATTGCTGCTTCTATGCTGCAAAAATAAATATAAATTATTAGAAACGGTAAAAATATCAGCTCTTTATGCCCCGCCGTGTAATTCTTTTTTCCAAACTTTATCTCTTTAGAGCAGCCGTTCACCCATCGAAAAGGCTTGGTGGAAATTGAAAATAGACTTTCTTCTTCAAAAAAAATGCATCCGAGATTAGGAAAATTCAAAAATAAAATACTACCTTTGCAACGCTTTGAGAGAAAAGTACTCCTTAAAAAGAGTTTCGGAGAGGTGGCTGAGTGGTCGATAGCGGCGGTCTTGAAAACCGTTGTACCGCAAGGTACCCGGGGTTCGAATCCCTGTCTCTCCGCAATAAGCAGTTATAATCAACTGCTTTCGGAAACAATACCCGATTTTACATTGATGTAAAATCGGGCGTTTTCTTTATAAAAGAAATATCTTGTATTTAAAGCCACGGGCGTACAGACATATATCGAATACGTTTGTTTGTCAACTTGTTTAGTACAGGTCTGTTATTTCCGACAAATACAATCCACCAAGTGATCGTTGATAAATCCCGAAGCCTGTAAGTGGGCGTAACAAATAGTACTCCCGAAGAATTTGAATCCCCGCTTTTTCATATCCTTGCTCATGGCGTCCGATTCGGGCGAGGTGACTGGAATCTCACTCATGGACCGAAAAGTGTTGATAATCGGTTTCCGGTCGGTAAAGAAAGAGAGCGTGTAATCATAAAAACTTCCAAACTCTTTTTGCAGAGTGAGGAATAGTCTTGCGTTGGTGATAGTCGATTTTATTTTTAGCCGGTTACGAATAATGCCGTCAAACTGCATCAGTCGCTCTACGTCTTCATCGGCCATTTGTGCCACCCGCTGGGCATCAAAGTCGCAAAAGGCTTTGCGGTAGCCTTCTCGTTTGCGGAGAATGGTGATCCAACTCAATCCGGCTTGGGCACTCTCCAATACAAGAAACTCAAAGAGCGTCTTATCGTCCGTTACCAATCGTCCCCACTCTTCATCGTGGTATTTCACATACAGCTCGTCGGTTCCGCACCAACCGCAGCGTCCGTTTACTATATCTTGCATCATTCTATTTTTTACATATCGGTGATGTTCAAACACGCCCAATCAATAGCATAATCATAAAACTTCATAAGCCGTATGTTTTATGGTGGTAAATTTTACCGCTGTTGCAAAGATACTGATAGTTATGCCAATCTATATCTTTTTTGCTTCACTTTTTTACGGCGGTAAAAGTTAGGAGGATGTAGCATCATAGAACAAATTATTTTTTCATTCTCTGATATTAATCCAAAGTTCATCGGGACGAGTAGTTCAGCGGTAAAGAGCTGAACTACTCGTGTCTCGATGAGTGTCGTATGGCACTGAAAGCAAATATCGTCAGTTATTTACGTGTGTCTATATCAACTTTTAAAAGGTGCAAATCTTCAATTCCGGCTACTTCGGTAGAACATTCACCCAACCAACCATTTTCTTGATTGACTCCGGTATACACTTTAACAAAGTCTACGCCAGGCAGGTTAACCTTCTGTCCTTTGCTGTTTATTGCCCAGCTGATATCAATGGCCGATTCGTCTTTTGAATTATTCTCATTATCTGCATATCCATAACGGAATTTATACAATACATAATAGTTGCCTTTTCCACTCTCGTCAATTCCATTTTGAGGAAGACAAGTTCCTTTGAATGTCAATTGGTCTCCTTTTGCCCATAAAGGATAATAGCATTGTTTATGAAATCCATTTTTGACCTTATATCCTTTGGCACCTTGATTATCTTCCCAACGGATATAAGTAGCCCATTTGTCTTGAGAATCGGGTTCTTTGTCTGGGCGATAGTAAGTGATTTGGTAGTTATTGTATGTGTGTACATTGTTACCACTTTTCACCGCTTTATCGTACCATAGCTCTTTTGTCGGATCTTCGTGGGCACTTCCTGCTATCTCGTACCATTCATTATCGTCTGGTACTCCATTTTTATTGGCGTCATAAGCTACCATAATCACACCTGCTTCACAGCTTCCTCCCTCTGGGGCATTAGGATCCGGATTCGAATTTGCATAGAAAGCATTTCCCAATACTCGGAAATCACGCTTTCCTTTTACGCTCAGAATCGTATGGTCAAAACCAACTACTACGTATCCTCCGAATCCACCCAAGGAAATCATTCCTCTTTTGTTGTTTCCGATAGCGGCAAGCACCTTTTCATTCATCGTCTTCTGTGTGTCGCCTTCCACGTATTCGGGAAGTAAGTTGGTGAATTGTCCTACGGCAGGCATAAAATCAAAGACTTTGGTGATGTAAGCGGTTGCTTCTTCAGTAGGTGGAGTTATTCCATCGAAACTCACCACTACTTTGGATTCATAGTTATATTTGTTTATTCCCTGTGTAGCTTCAAGCGTTAATTTGTATTCACCGGCTGTCTCGATCTTATATTCAAGATTTCTGGTATGGGCAATGGCTGTATCGTCCAAATACCATGTGTAAGTAACACCTTTGTCGGAGACACTCTCAACTGATATTCGTAGTGGTTGTCCCACTTTACTGGTAAAACCACCTTGTGGTTCGGTCACTTTAATATCCTCTTGCGTCAGGATATACTCTTTTTCTTCTTTGGAACAGGCTGTCAAAAGCACTCCCAAAATAGCTATGGATAACATAGCCACATTTCTTAGTTTACTAATAGACTTTTTCATTTTTAATTAATTATTAATAGGTTGCAATTCTTTTGTGGTAAAAACGATGTGAACAGGGATGTCGCCATAAAATATTTCGGCATGTTGACTTCCAATACTTCGGATATTGGTCGTGTTCAATCCGTCGATATTCCCATAATTCTTTACTTGAACTACGGAAAATGACGGATGCCATCGGCAATCAAATAGACGCAAAGTCTTTTTGATTCCTTGTTGCTGAGTATCTGGATAGGAATTACTTCTTTATTGATGCGATCGCCAATAGCAACCATTTTCTCAGTGGCTAGGACTCGTATAGAATCTTGGTCTTGAGTTAAAGTGGGGAAATCTGCTGAAATGAGCAGCGTGTCTGACAAAATAATTCTACCTAAAAGTCTTGGCATGGCTATTGTCCGATTAAAGTTTAAAATCGGACTTACAGCAAACGATGCATAACTCTTATGAATTTAAGCTAGGAAAGAGATGCCTTATTTGTTGATTCGTAGCCCATATACCCGCAGGCTGTAAATCCGTTAAAGCAAGGCAGGTCTTCTGACTTGTTCCTGAATGAACGCCTTCCCAGTTATATAGAACCAGTGGCAAAGAGTGCTCATTCATCAAATCTCATATAAAGAGATTGGAACTTACAGCAGCGGGAACTGTTCGGGATTTACACCCGATTCCCTTTTAATTCCGTATCACGACTTTTCATTGTGATAAGGAAACCATTGCAAATGCAAAGATATGTATTTTTTAATATAAACGGAAAAATAAAAACTAAATATTTTTAGAGTAAGAGTCTGCTTAAAGGCACAGACGATGCAGAGATGGCTCGAATATATTTTTGTCAATTATTCTGTCTCTTTGCATGCGCCAACGCCTGACTTCGTTTTATCGGAGTCTCACTTTCAGTGTAGCTACGAGGCGCAGGTGGGTCTTTTTGTCTATGTATCCTGTATGGATGGTGGATGTAATATTGTAGGCACCGATGCTTCCGTTGTTCATCTGTCTGAAATAAGAGCCGCTGGTGATAGGTGTGATATTCGCCTCTTTCAGCATGCGGTTGATATAGCCGTTGTTGTTGGATATAGTCGTTATTTCATCTTCAGTGGGCAATCGCCATCCGTCAATGCCGGGCATGCTGCACTGGGCGATGTTTGTCTGGATAGCCGATTGCAGCTCGTCTGTCGTATAGCCTGAATCTATTATTCCGGAGATTTCTTTCGACGAGAGTAGTTTGAGTGTTGCGCTATTTTCGGTTTGTTCGGTAACGGCGAATATGCAGCATCCTGCGTGTGTTTCGCCTCTGGAGGGAATGTGGTCGACGAGAGCGGAGCCGTCGGTATCAGTGCCGTTCGTTCCGCCGTTTCCATTGGTAGTACCGTCGTCGTCGAAGCTGAATTCGATGGTGCGTTCACCTAGCCACGTGGCTCCAGTCATGGTGCCTGTAAGGGTGACGCCCGCCTTCGAAGTATAGGTACCCTTGATGTTGAGCTTGTAGCCTGCCTGCAACTGGTTGCCGCACGAATAGGAAAAGCTCTTGGTGCCTCTGGAATAGGAGATGGATACTCCGATAGTCGCTTGGTCGGCGGGCGCAAGCAGATATTCGGTTGACGAAGATTTCCAAGTGGTGCCATCGGCCTGCTTCTCCAGATAGATGGTGTGGTTGCTCTCGTTGCCGCTATAGGTCCCACCCAAACCGATGCCGCCGTGAAGAGGAGAGAAGGTGACCTTGACAGAAGTCGACGACTTGGGCGCTTTGAGTATGGTGATTTCGCTGAGTTGCATTACCTGACGGCTGAGCGATAGAGTAAGCGTATTGGTTTCGTCTTCGTCGAGCACCACACTGTTGCGTGCCGTCATCAGGTCGGCATGGCGGCAACCGTCGCGCAGCACGATGGATGATGTTTTGGTCGCCTCTTCTTTCGAAGGTAATGTATAGTTGGTGGCATCGGCTCCTGCTACGGCGCTCACACTGTAGGTGCCGGCAGGTAGGGTGAACGAGATGGGATCTGCCTCGGAAGCGATGGTAGCGGTAGCCGCACATGTTCCGCCCGAACCAAATACATAAAGCTGCACGGGGTAACTTACTTTGCTGCCCGCAGCATCGGTCTTGTCGGCGCGCGTTTGAATCTTCAGCGTTGCGTTGCCCCGAATGTCATCGGGTTGCGTTTGTTTGTTGTCTACTTCATCGTTAATGTGATTCATACATGCCGATAGGAATGCCGGCATAAGGAGCACCATAAGTGGCGCAGCAAAACGTCTTTTCATTTTGTATTAAATGCTTTTCGGCCGGAGATAAATCTCCGATAAGGTTAATAATTAGTTTAATTGCCGATAAAGATAAGACTTATAACCTTACAAACCAAATAGAAAGCGATTAATGTCTGCTATAGAGGTTCGCTTTTATCTCTTTGTTGCAATATTGCACTATGTTTTGTGTAGTTTCCGATTCCCAATAGCAATACGATGGAATGCGTAATGTCTCAGCTGTATTTCGGCAAGTGCACTATCTTTGAATAGATAAATAGTCGTTCTTTTGTGTGTAAAATGTTGTGTCTTTGTATAAAGCATTAAACTGTTTCGCTTGTTGTATGTATTCGAAATAATTGTAAATATATGTTTTAAATTTATTTAAGTCCATGTTTTTAAAATTAGTTGTGTATTTTTACTATATTTGTCGTGTTCAATATAATTTATTAATTTAAAAATTTAAAAATGAAAAAATCCATTTTATTAGTCGTGCTTTTCACTTTTATTTCGGTTGCTTCGTTTGCTCAAATTACACCGATTGTGAAAGGAAGTTTTAATTTAAGTAATTTTTATGGGAGTGACTCTGATGGGTCTAAAACTCTTGTTGGTGGTCGTGTTGGTTTTGGTGTTGAATATCCACTGTGTGATATGGTATCTTTACAACCGACTTTATATCTATCTCATAAAGGAGCTAAATTTGATGTTAATGGAGGTGATCTGAAACGTCATGCTTGGTATCTAGATATGCCTCTTGACGTGCAGTTTCGTTTTAAGGTAGCCGAGAAAACAAATGTAACTGTTGCTGCGGGCCCTTACATTGCATATGGCATTTTTGGGAAAACGAAAGTGAGTGGATCTTCTGAGGGGAAAACGGTCAGCATGGATTGGAATACTTTCGATGATGAACAGGTCGAGGGTGAAACTATTTCTGGAATGAAACGTTTCGATGCAGGTTTGAATTTCGAAGCTGGTCTCGAATTTGGTAAATTTCTTGTAGGTGGTAGTTTTGAACTTGGATTACTTAAAGTTCAAGAAAGCGCTAAAGCTTATAATTCTAATTTTAGCATCAACGTAGGTTATAAGTTCTGATATCTAACTACTTGACATTTATATAAAAAGAACCGAACAATTTCAATGTTCGGTTCTTTTATATGACTACTTTTTTATTCATTACCATTAAATGTTTTCATGTAACGGCGGGCTTGTATAGTAGGCAAATAGTGTTTTATTTCCAATCAGTAAATGGGAATAATATTGATAAATTATATTGTAAATAAATGTTGTTACGATAAATTTTCATCGGTAGTAGAAATATCATGTATTTAAAGCCACGGGCGATACAGACATGTACCCAATACGCTTGTTTGTCAACTTATTTAGTACATGTCACATTGTTGCACAACATATTGATAGTATCGGCGAATCGGTACCACTGTACCGATTCAAGCGTTATAGTGGTATCGTTTACACTGCTACAGCGCTACCGTCACTGTATTCTTCTTACAAACCTCTTTATGGGTAGGGGGCTCGCTCTTATCGGTCTTATCGCCAATATATCTCGACTCAGTAGAGATAACTTCCAGTTGCTGCTGCATCAGGCGTTCGACTACCAAAAACAACCTCCGGCAAAGATTGCGTTCTACTTTTTTGTGGCAGGTATAAACTCCAGCGAAATAGAGTTCACGCAATGGCGTGTATTCTTATAGGTAAACCCTTCACCTTCGAATACGTGACCGAGGTGTCCACCACATTTGGCACAAATAATCTCGGTACGTTTTCCATCGGCATCGGGAACACGCTTTACTGCTCCCTTAATCTCATCGTCGAACGACGGCCATCCGCAACCCGAATCAAACTTATCGCTTGATTTATAGAGCTCTGCTCCACATTTTTTACAGGTATAGGTTCCTGCCTCCTTGAAATTATAATACTTACCGCTATATGGGCGTTCCGTACCTTTATCTTCAATTACATACTTCTCTTCTGCTGTTAGCTTTTTCATTTTTACCTCCTTTCTACTTTGTTGTGCCGAGCATTGACAACTACTCATCAACACAGCAATAAACAAAATTATTATCTGTTTCATAACGGATCGAGTTTTATCAAATATTCTTAATCATATACTATATCACGCATCCATCGAAAATGGAAAGCCAGCCCATTAAGTGACAATTCCACCTTGGCGGCTGTATCAAACTAATGTATAAATAGATTTACAAATTCTTTTATATTATATAAGTAGCGGTCTACTTTTTCTCTTCTCGAACAATTTTATCGTTCCATCTTGCGATATCTTCAAAGAAATTCCATTCGCAGATAAAGCACTAGCGGCGCTTTCACCGGTTCCTTTAATACCTTTGACTTCAATTTTATTCAAATCAATGATACAGCCAAAGTATTGTAATAACCCATTTTTATCAATAATGGTTGCTCCATCACTAGAAAGATATCTAATAATATGATTCGTAAATGATTTATCCATTATCGAAATAGGCTTCTTTATAAACCTATTCATCGTTTTCTTTTTCAATAAATCTTCAATTTGATCGATTTTTTCAGGTAGCCATATAATAGAACTAATTGCGTTTTTCGAGCAATATATAATGAAAAACAATATACTTTCTACGATATCTATATTATTAAAATGAGCCAGAAATAGCTTTCTAATATAGGTGTAGTCTCTAAATTTCCATTGATTTTCTATGTAACTTATTTCAATGTTTGCAGTGTTTATGATAGAAAATGATTTTTCATTTTCCACTTTAAATAGCAGATCAGCCCCTTTTAAGCTCTTTGCTAATGTGTGACTATCGATATAGTTCGCTTCTTGATATTCTTTGGCTAAAACAAATATTTGGTCAACGAACAATGATTTGTTACACATAAAGAATGTTTTCTTGCCATCGACAAGATACCAAATGCGTCTTTCTATTTGGCATTGATTTGCTAAAGAAAAGGGGCGTTTCAAACTATATGAACTTCCGAATCTATCATTTTTGTTATAAGCATAATGAGACTTTGTAAGAATTAAGCCAGTACTAAAAAAACTACCTTCAAAAGAGGTTGTTCTCAATTTCTGGAATATGCTGATCAAATGCCTTATAAGCCGATTATCGTATCCTCCTTTTGACACATAATTACAAATTGTATGCAATATTAGTTCATCGCCTAGTGAATACTTACAGTTCCCGAAGTTATTATGATACTCTTGAGTCAATGTGCGAGTTAGCGCCCCTTCCAGTTTAGTGAGAAAATTTCCTGAATACTTAATGCCTTTTTTTGACAACTTTATTCCCAATGAAGATATAAGTTCTCTATCGTCGTTCATAATTCGCCCTAAAACGATGATATTATCATCATCTAACGGATAGAACCCTCTCTTTTCATTCGCTAGAATATTTATATTATAATCTTGAAGTTCGAGTAATGGATTTGTGAATATTTTAACCTCGCAGGATAAAAAGCTCGCAATAGTGCTTTGCAAGATGGTCAAACCGAATTGTTCTAAATTAGTATAACCGTTTATTTTATTAATTAAAATGTAATCCATTTTTTCTCTTAAGATTAGAGGTGTAACGTATCTCATCCACTCTTCTTAAATCAGTAGATTTGAATACAAAGATATATCTTTTTTTACGATGTTCATCACCCAAATATCTGTTTCTTTTAAAGTCGTTCTATTGTTTTTTATAAACATTAATCGTTGATAAAAAAAGGGAACGACCAATGTTAGGAAGAGATATGTACAGAATCGAATTTCTATTATTGGAAATCAAAGTATTGTTTTTTGTTTATAGAATAATGCGAGAAGCAGCCCCTAAATAATGGTGTATCCAAGAATAAATTAGTAAACGAGGAGAGTCCCTGTTCCAGTGTTGATAATCGAACTTATATAGGGTCTGCTGAATAATATCATCCACAGATTACATTAATTAGCTCAGATGTCATTACTAGCCTCTGATTTTTTAATAGATCAAGTGTGAGCCTGATACTTCTTAACATTCGCATCATTTCAGTAAGCACATGAAGAAGCTCTTTGAGGAACTTCATCACATTCTTTGAGAAATAACATGCACTTGCCCACGCCTCACCCGTATCAGGGAGTTTAGCTCTGATGTTGTTCGCCCGATAGATTCGTTTACCGGTACCAAAGGTGGCCTCCACTTCATTTCTCTCTCCAACGTTCTTTGCCATCTTTTTCCGATATTCTTCGCTCTGCTGTTCTTTCGAAGGTCTTCCCAGAGGTTTACCTCCGGCCTCTATTTTTAAGAATCGGAGTATACGCCGGTTCCGCCGATTCATGTATATTTTGTCTGCCTCCAACTTCTCGGGCAGGCAACCGAAACGTTTCTTGTAAGCTCTCAGATGAGGTATCAGATCCTCGCACTCATTATACGCATCCCAGCTGTGATGGTCTATAAAGGTGTAACCATCCACCACACTTACTCCGATTTTGGCGCCGAACTCGACTTTAGCCTTTGCCTTACCACGTACTATCGGACGCACATGAGGCTGGAAGATACTCACTATACGGTCGCTACAGACATGGATCTTTTCCCTGAACATCTCCTTCTGCTGATGATACATCTTCAGTACGGTCATAAACAACTCACGGTCCCTTTTCTTCATGGAATCAAAAACAGCGGTGGAAGTCCGAGCAACCATGTTTAGACAGGAGTTGATATTGCGGTAAAGCATGGTCAGTAGGTATTCCATACATTCATGCACCTTTTTCTTCGGTTTGGAGCGCAGCTTGATGACATTCAGATATTTCGAGTGAATCTCTTTCAGATGGGTATTGGGACGGGAAAAATCGTTCTTTACACAAATATGGTCAATGATTCTGTCAATGACCTCGACACCATCATTGAGCAAATCAATATCCGTCGGATATCTCATTTCGGCATCGGAGCAAGTGGCATCAACTTTCAATATTCCCTTATGTGAAGAATCAACCTCCGGTTCCAAACGTATAGAAGAGGAAGTCTCATTTGTGGATGCATCACAGGATGAAGAACTCCTATTCTCATCATCCTCTTTATCTGACTTCTCCTTTTCTTCCTCTGCCATTTTTATCTGAAGCTTGAGCAGGGATTCACTCATATCATTAAAGTCATCCTTACCTATCCGCTTACGTATGGTAACGAATAAGGACGAATCAAATACGGGCTTATCGCTGAACTCTTTCAATCCAAGCATATACTGCATATAGGGATTTTCACGGATGGCCTGAATAGTCTCCTCATCGGAAAGGTTCATCTTGTGTTTGATCAGCACCGCACCTATTATCATGCGAGCAGGCTTGTTGCCGGCACCTCCATGAGTGTTATTCAATCGTCTGTTGTAGATCTTCTCTATTTCATCCCATGGAAGGCTGTCTCCTAATTTGACCCAACGGTTTTCTTTTGAAAGCTCGGATAGCGATGAATGGAAGACATCAATACTGAGCTGTTTATACTGAGAACTGTATTTCATTTTACTTCGTTTTAACACCTAAAGATAGCCTTTTTTATTTAAAATCACGAAAATAAGTGAATCTAATATGCTGATATTCAACTTAAATAATATTAAATGCAATTATTCAGCAGACCCTATATAGAGTATCTGATTTCTTATTGCCGTAATGGTTACCATAGCGAATGTTTAGTTGGTAAAGCTTCCTATTTTCTCATGCGGGTTTTGAAAGAACTATGTTCGGGGGTGAAAGTCATATTGGCTAACGGAGGATATCGGGAAGAATTGATCGAAAACATAAAAAGTAAGTTCGGTTATATAATACAAGTGATGATTAGTTCCTATAAAGAGCAAGAATTCAGGTCCATTCATAAAAGATGGATTGTAGAAAGAACATTTTCGTGGCTCGACAATAATAGAAGGCTCTGTCGAAACGATGAAATGACTTTTGATTCGGCGGAGGAAATGGTCAAAATAGCCGCGATAAGATTATTATTGAGTAAAATTTAAACAGACTAAGTTGATTTAAATTATATATATGGTTAATTTTCTGGTAATTTTGATAATAAAACAACCCCATTATTATATTCCTCAACCAATCTACTAAGTAATAATTCTTTTCGGTCATTAATAACTACTTTATTTTTTTTCTCTTGGGCTATCTCCAAATCAAGATTAATACATATTGATGTAATCTTATATTCATTAAGATAAAGTTCGTGGAATATTTGATTATGATAGTCTTGAATAAATGAATTTGTTATTTTGTGCATAAACCATTCTGTGTGCCCTTTATCTACATTTGTAGTAATCGTGTTTCCATTTGGAAAGCGATAACGTGTTATGGCCTTGTCTTCTTCTATTGCATACGACAATGCTGTTGGTGAATATTTTAAAATGAATAAACATTCATTTATCTTTTCGTCTGGTATCTTTATACAGTACTGAATCTCGCAAATTTTTTCTAAAAGTTGTTTGTTTATCATCTTCAGATAGAGTTTTCTGCTTAAGATTCTTATGGGTGTAGCATTGGTAAAAACATAGCGATAAAATTCTATAAAATTAATTTCATCAATTGGAAGTAATGAATATCTATTGACCTTATTTTGAATAAATCTATTTTCTGCAAGAATAACAGAAAACTCATTTTGATTGATAGCATCATTTGAATCGGTAAGAATGGCTTGCGTTTTAGCAAGTAACTCTTGAAATGGCAATGCTTTTATTTCATCCATTAAAATGCTTAACGCTAATTTATCAATTGATGCTCGTCTAATTACCGCTGCGTATTCCGCTTTTATGTCAATATAGCCAGTAAAAGCGGTGTTTGAATATAATAACTGTAGCACATTGTCTAATTCTTTCTTGCTCAATGTCTCGGTGCTATGATTTAACAAGGTAAATCCTCCATCAATAAAATTCACAATCCAATAAACACATTTAGCATAATATACAAGTCCTATTTCTGCAATATATTTATTGGTATATTGTGATATGCTAGTCTCTATATCATTAGGCGATGATAACTTATATTCAGACATCAAAAGAGTTACTAAATCATCATTTGCTATGAGATGCACGAACTGCTGCTTTTTTAATTCATTATAAGACCCTATAACATTACCATTTGCTCCTGAAAGAGCAATCATCAGGCCAATTGTTTGAGGATTTTTAAATCTCTCAATATATATTTTCCCTATAAATTTTAACCAATCATTCATATTTACAGGCTTATTATGCGCTTTACATTCGCATATAACAGGATATTCTACCTCTGTTACTCCTAAATTATTTTTATGCACGGCTATTGCATCAATCTCACTACCTCCACTATATATCGTATTAGTTGAGACATTAACATACCCTTGCTTTTCTAAAATAGTAGTCGTTAATTCTTCTAACTGTGTACCCTTATCATCATTATTCGATCCTACTATATATAATTTTATATTCATTTTGAAATTCTTATGTAGGACAAAAATAGTGATATAATTTCAAAGTCACACATAAATATCTCCATTTCAATTAAAATAAGCCTTTTACTCGTTTCTATTGATGTGAACCATTCTTATAACATATTTGTTTGGTACCTACCAATACTCTAAAATTGTCGTATGTTAGTTTTTTCGTTGACGTCCTTAAGCTTTTTTTAAAACTTAAGGACGTCAATAATTTTAGGGGCATATGACGTTTTGGAAGGGTATAGAATACACCGATTTGTTGAAATAATCTATTTTTACTGACACTTAAAGATAACTTATGCGAGTATGAGCAACCTTGCTATCTGTTCACACATATCTATATTTATGTGTGGTAGATGGAATATCGTAAAGTGCATCTTCTCGCAGAGAATCTTCGACCCCATTTTTGTAATTGAACATTGGGAGCGATACTGATACTATTTTAACCGCACCGAAGTGACTCCTCAATATTTTCAATTCGAAGCTTCGTTTTCGAAAAATGATAAGGACGAACACAAAAATTCATAAGGACGAAAATAAATGTTTCTCCTTACAAACATTTATTTTCGTTCTTATGAATTTCTCGCTGGTTATCAATAATTTACGCGTGATGTATTTATGCCTTACTCTGATTCGAGTTACATTCGAGCGGTGAAACAATAGCAAAAATAGTGATCTACAAGGGCCTGTCGCTTAGGTTGGGATAAGAAAGTATCAGAATATCGAGGGATATTCACATTGAAATACGTTCTGAAAAATGGATTGCATGCAGGGCATTATATCATCGCTCGTTTCTGTGTCAATGGGATGAATCCCCAACTATTTACATAGAGATAGGACGATATCTGTGCGGCTATTCATCGATTCTTTTTTCTGCAAAACAATCATTTTTTGAACCTTTGTCTCTTCCGTATGACACCATTAAGCACTATCCTACAGTAAGTTAACGACATACCGTATACAATGCCAGCGAAAAGAGGTCTCAAAATCGGCTCGAGAGCATATTGTGGAAACATTATTTTCAGCGGACCTCTATTTAGAACGGATCTAAAAGGTGACCTACAGATAGCTGATAGAGCTGTTTGTGCATAGACGAGGCACTTCAGCCATTTAGAGAAGAACTCTTTCTTCAATCTCTTTCACAGATTCATGGGTGTATCTTTGGATAATTGCATGACGGCTTAAGTAGTCAATGCAATCACATAATTCGTGCAGGATGATTATTTGATGGGAAGATAGTAATAAGTCGGTTGATTAGTAGATTGAATTTTAAGCGATTTTATTCATTTATTGCTGTGATTTAGTTGGATTAAAAGAGATACTTATAGTCTGTTCATCTCTTGCTGTGCTGCATTGATGCCTCTATATTTCGATTTTAATTGATTGAAACGAAATGAAATAGTCAAGCGATAATACCAAAGTTTATAGTCTTCAGTCTGAGCGAAGTTGACATTCCCTAATTTTAACTTTTCACGGAAATAATATTGGTGGAACAAATCGTTTGCTTTTGCCGAGATGCTCAGCTTGTTGGTAAAGAATGTCTTGGTTATACCTAGTGTCCAATTCTGATATGGCTTGAAGTGGCAATCATTTACTATTCCTCCGTTGCTGAAGAAATAAGATAATGACAGTTGACAGTTATTGGATAGTACGAAATAGTTATTGATTGAAATATTCCAAGAATTGCCATTACAGCTTAAGGCAGTATCTAGATATTTAACTTTAAAAAATTGCTGATCAAGGTTTACACTGATATTGGGCTTCCAGCATCCGAACGCGTGCTGCCAATCGAGTGCGGCACGTAAATGTTGAATATGGTCGAAATTGCTGAAAGTACTGATAAGTCGGACGGGCTTTTCATCGGGTGTTTTGAAGCTGTTGCTCAAGAAGTCTTTTGTATATTTATAAGTGAGGTTTCCTGAAAAATCTTTCCATGCAGTCATCCATGTCAACGAGTATGAAGTCTGAGGTTGAAGTTTCGGATTCCCTTCTTGATAAAAGAAGCGGTTCACATAATAGGTAGCACTACTTAGTTGGCGGAACGAAGGTCTATCGGTTTGCGTCGTGAAGCGTAATGAATGATTCCAACTTCCTTGTTGCAGACCGATACTGAAAGAAGGAAACCATTGGTCGTATTTGTGGTTCATACTTTCTGCTGCGGTTAGATAATTGGTATAATGCGAATTAAGATGTTCATATCGAAGCCCGGCTTGCCAGTTCCAGCTGCCGGCCTCACCTTTGTATTCTATATAGCTGCATTTTTTTTCTTCTCGATTGCCGTAGTCAGCTTCGGTTACGGATGAAGCATCACTCTGAAGATTGCCACCACCGTCTACCAAACTGTATTCTGTGCCGCAAAATAGTGTATGATTTTTGTTGAATGCCCATTCTATGCCCAAGCGACCACTGTAGACATGATAATTGGTGATACTTCGGGTTTGAATAAGAGTGGTCTCAGTATTATCTGTTTCGCTTACCGGTTGATTGACACGATCATGGTTTCTGGCAAAATCTAAATAAATTTCACTACCGAATTGTGCATTCCATTGCCCCTTGTGAAATAGATTGATGTGCCACGAATTGTCTTTGGTTTGTTCTCTGCCTTCTGAAAAGAATGAATACGGCAATCCTTCGGGCTGTTGATAATGTTGGGTAGATGATTCGTTTCTGCCACCTTTTACCCAATTGCTTTCCCATAAGATACCGACAATCTGCTTATCAGAAAACTGATAGTCCAATTTCATTTCCGAGTTGTTTAAATATCCTTTGTTCTTCCCATTGCGGTCTGCCCAAAAGTTATATGTCCCATCTTTCATTGTCAGCTTTTGAGCTTGAGGCTGCCTCACATTGTATCTATTGTCTTCGTAACTATAATATGTCGAAACATTCAGCTTTTTGCTAGTCCAACCAAAAGTGACTTCCTCACTATTGGTATTTGTTTCGCTCTGTTCCTCTTTCAATCGCAAAATAGAAAAACATCCTTCATCTTTACGTTTAAGATTTATTTTTAATACAGCACCAACCGTAGCTCCATATTTAGCTCCGGGATTGGTGATAAGGCGGATGTTATCTATCTGCTTAATGTCTATGCTTTGCCATTCGTGACTTGTTGCTTTTCGTCCGTTGATATATATTTCCGGGCTACCTAATCCGAATACTACCAATGATCCGTCGGCTTGTTTGATCATTCCCGGTATATGTTCCAGCACATCATTCAATGTTTCTTCTTTAGAAAAGGGTGTACCCTGAATTCTGACAACTAAGTCTCCATCTTTCATTTTATATATAGGTCGATAACTTTTGACGGTTACTTCGGGTAATGTGTCGAGCATGGTCTTGATATATTCTTCTTTTTTTAAAGAATCTACCGATTGTTGTTGGGCAAATATCGTAACAGCTATGAACTGCAACATCCAAATAAAAATTAAGTTTAGTTTCATAATTAATTTTATTTTTTTTCGAAAGACAAAATTAATAGCTATTCGTCGTAGCATTATCAAGAAATCATTACTCAATCATTACGTTCTAAAAAATAAAAAGATTCATAGATTCTGCTACATAAAATAATTTGTACTTTTGGAGTATTAAACAATAAATGATTTATGAATAGGAAGATCAAAATAGTATGGATACTTACTTTGCTGTCATCTTTTTTGCTGATGGTGATACAGAGTTATTGGCTATACACTCAATTTTCTTATTCGCTTGGTGCGTATGAAAAGGAGAGTATTGCCAAAATCATTCGTTCTGAAAGTCGTTATGAGGATTTTCGGACTCCTAAAAATGACGAATCGCAATATATAGGCTATGTTATGACAGCTTGTGTTGGGCCCGATTCTATTATGATGACCAGTGTTTCGTCACCTCATATTACTGAAAAAAATGCAAGTTTCTTTTTGCAAAAGTCAATCAAAGTCGTTAGAGATACTTTTTATTTGCCCGAAATGCCGTATGATATAGTGCTAAAATCACTCAATAGTCATGTTACCCAATTAAGAAAACCTTTTGTAAAAGCCCGGTTTGACAGCATCTTAACTTCTTGTGTTGGGAGGAATGATTATCGATCAGTAATAGATTCGACTTCTTCGAGAATATGGAGTTGCGTGATAAGGCATCATGCTTCGCTATTTCATCCATCTTTCGTCTGTTACATACCTTATGATCCTTTGTTCAGGCAAGGTGTCACAATAATAATGCCGGTTAGTTATCAACCTTTACTCATGCAGATGGGGTGGCAACTTACGGCAAGTCTTCTTGTAACGATTCTTTTACTTTTGAGTTTTGTTTATCAAATCAGGGTAATACTTCGTCAGAAAAAGCTGGATGAGCTACGCAATGATTTTGTTCATACTATGATCCATGAATTGAAACGTCCTGTACAGACATTGAAGATGTGTGTATCACTTATCAATAATAGGGAAAAACAGAAAAAAACCGAGCGGATAGAAGAGATGTCTTCAATTATTTCGGAAGAAGTAGATAACCTGACAGCCTATATCAATAAACTGCGAGAAGTGATAAAGACAGAGGAAGAGATGCCTTTATCAATTACTACTTTCCCGTTGCGACAAATGTTGGAAAGGCTGATAGGTGTTTTTCAGAAAACTACAGTGAAAGAAGTTCATATTGCGCTTCGGTATGAATGTCGTTCAGATACGATGCGGGGAGATGAAATGCAACTGTCGAATGTGTTTAGCAACTTGTTAGAAAACTCAGTAAAATACTCCAGAGAGATTATTCATATCACGGTTGTTTGTCAAGACACGGAAGATGGAATAAGTATTCTCTTTTCTGATGACGGTATCGGAATACCCGCAAATGAATGTGGCCGTGTCTTCCAGAAGTTTTATCGCGGGCATTCTTTTCCTAATAGTATGTTGCCTGGAATGGGGCTTGGATTAAGTTATGTCCAAATGGTAGTGAAAGCTCATCAAGGTAAAATAGACTTGCAGAGTACAGAAAGTAAGGGAACGGCAATCACACTCTATATTCCACAAACATTATGAAACACTTGAAGATACTTTTTGCTGATGATGACTTGAAATATGCCATGCTCTTAAAAGAATTCCTGACTGATAAGGGCTTTGATGTTACCTATGCCGGTAATGGACGAATAGCATTAGAACAATTTACTATAATAAAGCCCGATATGGTACTGCTAGACATCAACATGCCCGAAGTGAATGGTTTTGATGTAGCTAAAGAGATTCGGAAAATGGATATGAATGTTATCATTTTCTTTTTGACCGATCGCACCGAGAAAACCGACCGATTGAAAGGTTTCAGTTTGAAAGGTAATGACTATTTGCCAAAGCCCTTTTATCCCGAAGAATTGTTGGCACGTATCGAAGAGCGTTTTCATAAATTAGTCAATGAATCTGTTGATGAAGAGATATATACATTTGGCAATACTCGCTTTTTCTATACTATTAATGAATTGCGCACTCCTCAAAGTCGCGTTGTGATAACTAGTCGACAAGCCGAGATATTGCGACTCCTTGCTGAAAATTTGGGTGTCACGGTGAGCAAGGAAACTATCGAAATCGATATATGGGGTATGGAGAATATGTCCAATTCATTGGCATTGAATGTGCAAATTACTTATCTGAGGAAAGCACTTTCTCATGACGAAACAATAAAAATAGAATCGTTCAAAAAGAAAGGTTTTGCACTTATAGTCAAAAGATAATAGGATAGGGGGACTATCTGGCTTTTTATATATTTTGATGTTACGATTCGTATATCACTGCAATCACTTTTGTATCTTGTTTGGGTAGCATCTTTATCTCCCTTGCGGCTCACGCACGTGAGGCGTAAGGGTCGTATGTTAGTTTTTTTGTTGACGTCCTTATGTGGTTTTAGAAAGATAAGGACGACATTTTTTTAGATATATACGTGAATTGGGTGAGGTATATATTATGGTTGAACCGAACGAAATCGTTTTGTGTTGTGAAAGATTACCAAAAGTGCGGAATGTGCGGCATTGAAATCCTATAAACTCTATATTTTTTTAATCAGTGTATAATACGTTTATCATTATGACACCGTAATTATATGAAATATGATTACATAAAAAATGAAAATAAAAAAATATAAGAGGAGGGAATTCTATTCCGCACATTCCGCAGGGGTATGTCGATTTTCGAAGTCGTAGTATATTGTGGCTGCGATTTTCGGAAAAAGGAGTTTTTTTGTGCTATTTTGAAATTTGCCGCTTCCTCTCTAAAAGTTGCGTTTTTTGCTATTATTTCAAATAGTTTATAAAACTGTTCATTCGTAATCTATTTGATACGAATATATCCGATTTATATGAATGATGATATTGCATAAAAAGCTGAAAATGCGCAGATTTACGTCTTTTCTAGAATTTGCATAAAAAACTCCTCCATGCATAAAGTGTGTCTTGTTTGTAAGCTTTTATTCTTGCTCTGGAAACTAACGTATGTCGCTACCATAACTAACGTATGTTACTGCGGTAACTAACGGAAGTTATCATGACAACTAACGTTAGTTTCGTCTACAACATCCGTTAGTTACCGCGGTAACATACGGTTGATTTTTCTTTGTTTGTTAGGGGCAACAATGACCTACCAATCGCACGGGCAATCCTTTGGGATCTTCGCTGCTGGAAAGGAGCAAGATGATGCGTTTGCCGTCGAAAGTGATGTCGTATGTTTCGTTGCTGCTGTCTTCCAAATATTCGAAAAATAGGGACAGGCGGCATGGGTTTTGCCATGTGGCATATCCTGATACGGTGTATGGCGACAGTCCGATAGGGTTGCGGTAACGCTGGTTGTAGTAAGGGCTGTTTTTGTCTGTCAAGAACGTTTTCCAACTATTGTTGCCTGATACCAAGGTATGGGTAGCTGTATTTGTTCTTATGATCAATCGGCATGAATCAGCGTCCATATTCAGCGTGATATTTCGGATGTCTTGATCGTTGCTTTCGATTGTGTATGTATTAGACCGATGGGGGAGGCCCGGGCTTGATTCCGTGTCTTTGAATGGGGCGGGTAGTGCCAAATGGCTCAATGTATGGGTTAGTGTCTGATAGGCTTTTTTGTCGGCCGGCAGCTTGGTAGGAGAGAAAGCTGGCAGTATGTTGTTCCACACTTCTTGCAGTTCGCGCTGCATGTCGTTCTCGTTTGCCGTAATCGCCATAACAGCATCTTGCTGAGGCATTACGATGATAAACTGTCCAAAAGATCCGTCGGCCCTGAAGGCTTGATTTCGGCATTGCCATAACAGGTAGCCATATCCTTGCGCCCAGTCCGACTGAGCTTTCTCGCTCTCTGTCGAATTTGGGGCGGTCTCTATCTGTTTTGCTGTCGATTCTTCTATCCACGAGACGGGCAGCAATTGCCGGTTCTTCCATTTTCCCTTTTGCAGGAGAAGTTGTCCGACCTTTGCCATGTCGGATGTTTTTACGCTCATGCCCCATCCGCCACAGTCTATTCCCGCCGGGCTTTGTTCTCTTTCTACTCCCCTTATTTCGAGTGGCTCGAACAATCGGGGTTTGAGGTAGTCGCGCACGGTCTTTCCGGTAGCTCGTTGAAGGATGGCCGAAAGTAAGTAGCAGGCATACGAATTGTATTCGAATTTGTCTTTTAAAGCTGTATCTTGATGGGCCTCCAGAATGGCTTTTATCCAATCGATGTCTCTCAGTCGGAAGTCGGCAAAAGGTTCTTTCCCAGCTGTCATGGTAAGTAGGTTTCGAATGGTGAGTTCCTTTACAAACGAGTTGTCATTGTAAACGTCTTTGTATTCGGGAAAAAACGAGACGATTTTATCGTCCAATGACAGTTTCTTCTCTTGTATGGCAAATCCCGTAGCGATTGAAGTGAATGTTTTGCTGACGGAATACATGATGTGCCGGGCATCCGGCCGATACGGATTCCACCATGCTTCGGCTACAACCTTTCCATGTCTGAGCAGTATGAAACTATGCAATCGTATCTGTTTCTTTTCGACAGACTGAACGAAACGGGTGATACCGTCGCTGCGCACTCCTTCGGCTTCGGGAGTGCTTCGCATCAAACCGTCGGCATAGAGCGACGGCCTGTTCTGCGACATAGCCTGCATCGATATGGCAATGCAGGCGTAGAAGAAAATTCTGATTTTATTCATGGTAAACGAATATCGTTTGCTCTATTGAGGATGCGTGTTAAAGGTTTATGTCGATGTTTCTTCCCAACGTGCCCGATGCGGTATAGGACTTGCCGTTGAGTAGTAGCGTGACATTTATTTTCTTTATTTCTTTGTCTACGATCCGTTGTCCTTCTTTACCGGTAAGCTCCAGACGTACCATTTGCCCCTTTCGTTCGGCCTCGAACGTCAACAAGCTATAATCGCCTTTCTGGAAAGACCATCCGTCGCCCGCATCCAAATATAGATTTCCGATAGCTTTACCATCTTTGTCGAGACATACGATGAGGCTGAGTGGGTCGAACGAATGATCGTTTGTGTTCTGAACAATTTTGCCAAGAGGAACGATGCTTCCTCCTCTGATTTTCAATGTCGCCTGATACTTGTCTGCCTTATCGCCGTCTACCAGACTGAACGTTTCCCAGATGCCCGAAGGTAATGACGGATGTTCGGCAAAGGCCGGAATGACCAGAATATCTTTGCCCAGCATAAATGCTTCTTCTTCTTGTCGCAGTGATAGATCTTGCGGATCGGCGAAGAATACGGGGCGCATCACCGGCAGTCCGCTCAACGATGCATCGCGAAACAATGTATAGATATAGGGTAGCAACCGATAGCGGCGCTCTATGGCTATGCGTGACGACTTTTCGACTGCGGGACCATAAGCCCACGGCTCTTTGTTGTTGGTGCCCGCGCAGGCATGTCCTCTAGTGAAAGGAAAGAAAATGCCGAATCCCAACCAATTGACCCATAAATCGCCGTCGGTATTTCCGAGGAATCCGCCTATATCGGGACCATTGAAAGGTTGTCCCGACAGTCCCAGCGTGATGGACATGGGGATAGAGAGCTTTAGATGTTTCCAACTTGCTTCGTTGTCGCCCGTCCATGTGGCTGCATAGCGTTGCCCGCCCAGCAGGTTGGCCCGAGTCAGCAAGAAAGGACGTTTGTCTGGATTGGCTTCCATGATACCGGCTTGAGAAGCCTCCACCATCAGTCGCCCGAATGCATTGTGATACAATAGGTGTGGCCCTGCCGGAAGGCCTCCGCCTCCCTTGTGGCGATTGTCGTAAGGCATTGTTCCCGTACGTTCGGCTTCGGGCAGTTCGCTGTCGTTGATGGCAGGTTCGTTCATATCGTTCCATACTCCATCTACTCCTTTGCTCATAAAATCTTTGTATAGACCTGCCCACCACTTTCTGGCAGTGGGGCTGGTGAAATCGGGGAAAGCGCAGTCGCCCGGCCAAACCTTGCCATGATATTCTTCTCCGTTGGGTTTCTTCACCCATACATCCTGACTTGTTCCCGACTGATAGACGCTGTAATCCTTGTCGACCTTTACTCCCGGGTCTATCATATAGACATCGTGAAAACCTTTTTTATGTAGATAGGTATTGAGTTTAAGCGGGTCGGAGAAATTTTTCTTGTTGAAAGTGAAGATTCTAAATCCTTCCATGTAGTCGATATCCATCCAGATGACATCGCATGGTATTTTTTTGATTCGGAACGTATCGGCTATTTCGCGCACACGTTTGTCCGTTGTGTACGAGAAGCGGCACTGGTGATACCCTAATGCCCAGCGGGGCGGCATTTTGATGGTGCCTGTCAGTTCGGCCAGTCCTTTCAGTACTTCCTGGGGCGACGTTCTGTCGATGATGAAAACACGGAACAAGGCACCTTCTGTACGAAGGGTTATTTTATTGGAAGCGGTGGTGAGCTCCGATTTCCATGACGTATCGAAAAGAATGCCGAAAGCGCTACCGTCTTTGCGTACTCCCAGTATCCACGGGTGCGACTGGTATAGTCTTTTGCCTCCTTCTACGCTATATGCTCCGGTATCTGTATTCCACAATTTGATGGATTGCCCATTGCGCAAAAGCGGTCCGGTTACTTCGCCTCCGCCATACAAGCTCACTTCTCCCGTTATTTTGAGCGAGGCGCTTGCCTTGTTGCCTGTCAGTGTAAATTCCGGCACGAGCGACCAGCCGGGCGGCACTTTCCCTACGGACGCAGGTTCGGCCTTCAGAATGAGAGACGGCGTCTTCGTGCGGTCGAAACCACTGGGAACAAACTCTACAATTCGTTTGCCCACTGCAAATCGATGGGCAATCGGTACATTGCTTGCCCGCGTGTTTATGATATTCAATGAAATGATACCAACTAAAAAATAACGATAGAACTTCATGTTCTGTCGTATAGACTTTACAGCTTTTGGTGGCATATTATACTACTTTCTATTTGTTTGTTAATGGCAAAGTTATAGAAATTTATGATATTGTATTGTTTTCTCTACTGGAAAATATGAGGTGGTGAACTTTTTTACAATAAAACAGTTGGTCTCTTTCGAATGAAAGGAAAAATAGCTACCTTTGTCACACTAAAATTATTGGATGTTTAAATTTAATATGGATTTGGTGAAGTAAATAACCTTTGCCTCTATTGCAACAGGTTATCCTTTCGGTTTATACTTTGGCATATATTTGTCAGAGTACTTTCTGTATACAATAAAATTCATAAAATAGCGAAGGCTTTCTGTCTGTAGATGTATATTGACATGGCCTTCCATTAAAAATTAAACATCATGAGTAATCATCATAATCAATCGATTAATGAATTCGATTTCAATTTAATCTGCGAATATTTTTCGAGTATAGAGCGGCAAGGTCCCGGGAGTCCTGAAGCCACTGTAAGAGCGTTGAGCTTTATTGACAATCTCACTTCTGACTCGCACATAGCCGATGTAGGTTGTGGAACAGGTTCGCCCACCCGAGTATTGGCTCAACATACTCCGTGCCGCATAACCGGAATAGATTTGTTCCCTCACTTTATCGAACTTTTTAATGATAATGCCGAGTCGCAGCATCTTCAAGATAGAGTAAAAGGAGTTGTCGCATCGATGTGCGAGATGCCTTTTCGTGAAGAAGAATTGGATCTTATCTGGTCTGAAGGGGCCATTTACAATATAGGATATCAAAAAGGACTGACCGAATGGCGCCGTTATCTTAAGCAAGGTGGATATATTGCCGTTTCGGAGGCTACTTGGTTTACCGACGAACGTCCGGCAGAGATTAACGATTACTGGATGGACGCTTATCCGGAGATCGATACGGTGACGAATAAGATTTTTCAGATGCAAAAGGCCGGTTACTCCTTCGTATCGGCATTTGTGCTCCCCGAAAACTGTTGGACAGATCATTATTATGCCCTTCAGGTTCCGGCACATGAAACTTTTCTGCTTAAATATAAAGACAATCGGACAGCGTGTGACCTTGTTGCTGCCCAGCGGCATGAAGCCCAGATGTATGCTAAATACAAGGAATACTATGGCTATGTATTTTATATTGGGAAGAAGAGCTAAACTGTAGAAATCGTATATCGAGCGGGTAGGGTTGCTTTCTGTATATGGAGGCAATCCTACTTTTGTTTTGTCGATTCCATTTTCTCAAAATTCTTTTTCATTACGATAGGAACAAACATCCTGTGGAACGGTTTGACAAAGAAAAAGTAAACCTTGCCTAACCGATTGTTGAGTTTGACGACGGTGCTTACCGTTATAACCGTTTTGGATGATTCTTCTATGCTATGGTGCATGAGTAGAGAGACTCGCACATCCAAATGTTTGTCGTCTTCGCCTAAAATCAGCTCTTGAGTAGTTTTTGCATATAAGGTAAAGATTCCGATTCTTTTGCCTATTTCCAATTCATCATCTCCCGGTTGTGTCTTGTTGTCCGTATCCGGTGTTTTCAGATGGAATAATTTGACTATTCTGTTTCTGAAATCAAATAGTCTCTTGAACCATTCGGGACCCGGCTGCGAAAATGCACGACCTATACTGAGCATATCCATTTGGCTGGGAGATACGTTGAGTGTATATTGAAAACTATCTCTATAATCGTATTTTGAGTGGTCGGGAAAGAGCATAGACTCTTTGGGAAGGTCTGTTTTTATATACTTCATCTTTTTGAATATTATGAATGCCAATTCAGTCTTTTGTTCCTTGTCGCAGCAATATAACAATATTGCTTGCACGAGCAAAGATACAGAAATCTGTAATAATGCAAATGGAAAATGCTTATAGATTTCTGTGATCTTTGTTTAGCTAAGCTTATTTATTCGAATCATACATCGTGCCCGAAAATTGAAAGATAAAATCAATGAGTTGTTTTAATGAGGGAAAGTCTGGCCATGAGATAGCATATTGACGATTCCGCTCCTTGGTTCAGATTAATATTATTTTCTTCCAATCCATCATAACAGCCTCCTGTAGCAGGATTGTATATGATTTGATGTAGATGATTATTTCCTAAGAACCAACTGAAAGCATTGTTTTGTTTTTTGATATATTCCGGATCATTGAAAAATTTGTAGAAAGTAGATAATGCCATTACTGTGCCGGCTACATCAATGGGCTGCTCACCAAACTTAGTACTGGATTTCCCCTTGTATAACCATTCTTGATTTGAGATAACTTTAATTTGTTCATTGGAGAATATCTTTGTCAGCAAGAAGTCAAATGATTCTTTCGCTATATCTTTATATTGCTCATTATTTGTTATAGTGTATGCATACATTAAGCTCTCGGGTAATATTGCATTTTCGTACGTCAAGTAAGCTTCGAACCACTTCCAACTATTACTATTTGTTAGCAAATACAAATCAACCAATTTGTCTGCCAATATTTGAATAAGGTCGTAGACTTCTTGAGATGGTTCTTTCGCATACGAATAGCATAATCCTTTTATGGCAAAAGCTAAACTTCGAGGGGATTGTATCTTGTGAAGAGCCGGCATCGTAAGTTGGAGAGCATCTACTGCCGCTTGTACCAGTAATTGAGGAAAAGAATCTCCTTGACAGATAAAATAGCCAAGCGCCCATATAGCCCGTCCGTTGCTATCTTCCAACAATACACTTTCGTTTTGGGACGTGAATTGATAGTCTTTGTCGACATAATTTTTGAAAGATCCATCCTCTTGTAGGCAAAACAAAATAAATTTTAAATAACGTCTAATGTACGTTTCGCAGGTAAGATCTTTTTGTTCGTTGTATACCTTGCATAGGGCTATAAGCGCGCGCGCATTATCATCAAGTGTATATCCCGAATCTATATCCGGTTTGTTTCCTTTGGAAAATTGAATGATACCAAAGTGACGGCTCATATACTTGATATGTTCTGTGTTGATTACCGGTAATGAATAGATAAGCTGGTCGTTGGAAGCTATAAGCTTTTCAAAAAGTAAAGTGTATGCAATGGCTGAATTTTCCCAAGCGGTGAAGGCTGTCTTTTGTAGACCTGCAATTTCCATTTCCGCCCGTAATTTTTCATCTTTCAACAACCTGTTTGTTGCCTTTGCCAATTGGGATGAATTGTGAAAGTCGAAAAGAACGCCTGTATTATCATGAAGAAGTTCTAATGCATGAGGAATAGGAGTCGCTACGATAGGGCAGCCGCAACTGAGCGCATAGACAAATGTGCCACTAACCACCTGATTAGGATCGGAAGAGGTGAAAAGATAAACATCTGTCATCTGAAGATATTCTAGCAGCACAGGAACCTTTAAGAAACTATTTACGAATTGAACATTGTCTGTTAGGTGTAGTTCTTCTACTTTCGCTTTTAAACTCTCACGATATTTTTCGCCATTATTTCTTACAATCGTAGGATGTGTCTCACCTATGATGAGAAACAAAACAGATGGGTTCTTCTCAATAATGGCAGGTAAAGCCTCGAGTGTGGTCTCAATGCTCTTGCCCGGGCTTAATAAACCAAAGGTTGAAAGAATCTTCCTTTCGGAAAATCCATACTTTCTTTTCAATGACTTTTTGTCTACTTGAGATACTAAATGGGTGCCGTGTGGAATAATGGTTATTTTGTCAGCGTCTATTTGATATTCTTCTCGCAGAATTATGAATGAAGTATGCGTCATTACAACGACCGATTGACAAGCGGCTATAATTTCACGCAAATATTCTCGTGATTCTTTTGTGGGATGCGGTAATACTGTGTGAAATACGATGACGATAGGTTTTTTTATTGTTTGAACAAGCTGGAGGAATGATTCTTTATTCTCATTGTAGAGTCCGAATTCATGTTCGATGCAGACTAAATTGACATCGCTGTCTTGATTTATTCTTTTTGCAACTACGGTGAAGTCTTCTTTTTCTGAAGAATTCAGTGTATACTCCACTGTATCGTCATAAGTATGTTTTTCTATTGTAGATTCTACAGCACATACTTTTATAGTAAGATTTTGTCCAAACTTTTTGTGAATCGTTTCTATCAGGTCATATGAAAAGGTGGCGATTCCGCACACACGTGGTGGGTAGGTAGTAATACATATTATTTTCTTCATTTTTTATAATTTAATAGTTCGCCAATAAGTTCACTCATTGGAACAGAGGCGCAAGCAATACATTTATCTGCGGCTCCGTAATAGATATACAATCTCTCATTCCATATAATTGCACCGGTAGGAAAACAAACCTTGTTCACTATGCCCAGATTTTCATAATCCATCTCCGGCGTTATGAGCGGATAGGGCAAACGTGCAATTTCAATAGTTGGATCGTCTTTATTTAGTAATGCGGCACTTGCCGAATAAACATAGCCATCAGAAGTGTCATAAACGCTGTGGTAGATCATTAGCCATCCTTCATCAATTTCAATGGGTGGACATCCAGCCCCAATATAACTTGATTCATGATCATATAGATGTTTAAAAAATATATGATCCGTAAAATTCGAGTAATACTTTTCCCAAAATTTCGGAGTGAGATCTTCAAGTTTGTCGATTGATATCGACTGGATGTCTGGTCTTATTCGGTGCATGAAAAAGAATTTCCCATTGATTTTGCGAGGAAATAACACCAAATCCTTGTCTACCAAATAAAGAGGCTTTCCTTCTTGCGTTTTAGTCTGTCGCTGATTATATGCGCGGAAATATTTCTCTGTGTGTGGGCTATCGTCTTTCTTTAATAATTTAGTAAATTGAGAATACGTAATTTGGGACGCAATTATTCCAATCCTCGTAAAATGTTTTAGATCGTTAGATACAGCCAACGATCCTACAGCATTGTGTCCATCGTATGCGGTGTATGTCATATAGTATGTATCTTCTATTTTGACTATTCGAGGATCTTCTATTCCATGGCTTTCGCACTCAACTAGAGGAGACAATATAGGCTCTTTTTCACGATAGACAACTTCTAAAGGACTTTTCATTCTGCAATAACCTATAGTTGAATGATTTCCCTCTTGAACTGCTCTATAAAACATGTGTATATCATTTCCGACAGTGATGACAGCCGGATTCATTACACTTTCATTTTCGAATTCAAGATCTGTTGTCTGAAGAATAATGCCTTCTCTTTTTATATTGATCATTATGTCTTTGTATTTGTATTCGTTCCAAATATCACTTCTCCTTTTCTATCTTTTTCCTTCTGATATTCACTCTTGACTTTTACTTTACCTGTTTGAGGTTTCTTCTTTACTTCTTTTCTTTCTTTCTGTTTCATGATTTTTCTTTTTTTTGGATTGTTACTGTTATTGTTGTTATTTATCCTTTATTCTTTATGGATATGGATATAGTTATATCTCGTTGATATTATTCTTATATAAAAGAAGGGTAGAAGAATGGAATAATATAAAATTGTTGGCTCGGATAATGCCGGGGAATATAAGTGAGTAAAATCAATTTTTTACTTATTTTCAAAGTTAGTGTTTTAATTCGGTTTATTGTCTATAATAATGGTTTTATTTTGAACGGAATAGGATGATTTATACATTGCCTATTTATAAATACGTTAGTTAACATGGAGCGGGTATTCTATAATGATTGGGCCTTATTTGTTGTTATACGACTTTCGATGCCTAGCAATTCGAGTAGCATGAATTATCAGGCGTTTTGCTTTGTGTATGAGCAATTTTATGTGACAGAAGAACACGATTCTTCCTCAATATTTATTTATAAATATTTTATCATTTCATATTGTTTCCCGCTGGCTTCTATTTTGCTGGCACGCAGAAATGCTGAAATGGATGGACATGAAGTCTCTGTATTGACGATTTTGATTATGTCGTTTTGGTTTAGCTTAATCATTTTGTCCAATAGCAAAGAAGCTATGCCCATTCTTCTGTTTTGCGGTTTTATTCCTATTTGTGCAATATCCCCCGAAAGAGGTTCGAATACAGAGTATCCGACCAGTTCGTTATCCAGAAAAGCTCCCAGGCAAACAAAATCGGAGTATGCTCTTTTTATAGAGTCCAAGCTGTTTTGCCAAGACGGGCAGAAATCCCAAAAGGCAGCAAGATGCGGGTATGCCTCGATGTCTATTTGCCGTATGTTATAACGCAACTTATCATCTTTTATTTTGGGCTGAATATCGCAGGTCTTTTGCATGTAATAATTGAATTCACGACTCACTTGAAACCCTAACTGTTGGTAAACGGAAATAGCTTTGGCATTGTGTTGCAGTACTTCTAGTAAATATTGTTGTATTCCTTGAACTTTAAGAAATGGAATGGAATATTCGAAGATTGTGGGAGCTAATTTTTGTCCTCTATACTCTATTACTGTGCCTGTTCCGGTGTCGTAAGCTGTAGGCTTACCGTAAAAGTTACCAATGCCATTCAGTGTGAAAGCAATGATTCTGTCTGCCTCGAAAGCTGCGAAAGAGAGCGCAGCATTGAAACCTCTTCGCTTCAGCATCTTCTGAAACTGTTCTTTTCCTATCTGTATGTCGTAGTCGGTGAATGCTTCGATGAAGCCTTTGCTGATAGTTTCGGAATCTATGGCGGCAAGAGATTTTATTTCCATTCGTTGTCTGTTGATTGTTATTATGAGGTGTGATTGAATACTCTATTTCTAATCTTTCTGATTGTGTTTACACTAGATGTTTGGAGAAACGTTCTGTTGCATTTTCTTTTGATATAGAGCTAAGCGATATTGATAGTTGTTATCCAATAACCGTAATTCTTTGTCGTGCCATCGTCCAGTGCGATATCATACGAAACAAAATGCGGTGCTTCCAACTTGTATGAAATATCTTTTTTGAATAACGGGCCTGCATATGCCAGTGTATGATATTCTCCTTCTTCGCCACATAAATCGACATCCTGTGGCAGGGATGAAAAATAATCACGATCAAGTTCTCTACCGATATAAGTATTGTCCAATTTGCTCGCTAATGTTACGATTACTTTGGATCGTATTCCCGATTCCAAGAATTCTTCGACTACCTGTTTTGAAGTCTTATTCCATAAAGGCTCTACCACTTCAATGTCGTATGGGTTTAGTTTCGATTCTCTATACTTTTTTATGTCGTACAAGAAAATATCGCCAAAGATGAAGTGTGTAACTCCTTCTTCTTTGAAATGAACGACTGCCTTTCTCATGTTATCTTCATAATCTGTCATATCATTAGACGGCAATTCTATGGTGTAGAGAGGGATGCCAATGCTTTGGGCTTGCTCTTTCAGAATGTCTAGTGGGATTCCGTGTATAGACGAGCGCATGGTTGTTCCGGTTACGGTGGTAAGCAATGCCACAATCTCAAACTCTTCCGATTGAAGGGTTTTGTATAATGCCAATGCAGAGTCTTTACCTCCGCTCCAGTTGAATACTGCCTTCTTTTTTGTCTTCATCATAACTACTCTAATATTAGTTTGTTGATTCGGCTATTTCCTTGCCTGGTCTGTTCTGATTTCATCTCTCTGACATAATAACTCTCACCGAAAGGAGAATCTTTGCTATAGCAAAAGTAATATATTTTTTCTGAATAATGTGTTTGGAATGTTTATAACTTCTGAAGACTCTTTTTGACGGACCTGTATTGCGTGAGTATGGCTTTTATGCAGGTCCTTGATTTAGAGTATCTGTGCCGGGAAGGTCCTAAATATTTTATTGAATTTGTCTGTCGAATAGAATATTTCTGTAATTTTGTGGCTTTACGATAGGCCCGTCGTGCTTTATGATTTGGTATATAATGTTACTAATATATAAATGAATACATCAGAACTACTTCAACTGCGTTTGTATAATCAGTTGCTTGCAAAACATCAGTTGAAAGAACCTCACGAAATTGTCTCTTGGATGGGGGCCATGCAATCACAAACGCTCGACATGGCAAAATGGGCAATCGGGGCACGTCTCGAAAATAAAGTTGCAAAAGATATTGATGAGGCATTGAATGCCGGAAAAATTATACGTACTCATATACTGCGCCCAACGTGGCATTTTGTATCTGCAAAAGATATTCGTTGGATGCTCAATTTGTCTGCTTTGCGTCTCAAACCCATTTATCTTTCTTATGCCAAGATACATGGTATAGACGAATCGGATATATACCGCACCATCCCTTTTCTAGAAAAGGTGTTGACGGGAGGTAAACATCTGACGAAAGAAGAAATAGGGAGTGCTTTGCAAAATGAAAAGATGACATTAGACCCTGATCATTTGAGGTTGGCGATCTCTTATGCCGAGGTCGAAGGTGTTCTGGTAAATGGAGGACTGAAAGGAAATAAACAGACGTTTACCTTGCTTGAAGAATGGGTGCCTTGCATGCCTACGATGGATAGGGTAGAAGCTTTGGAACGTTTGGCGCGGAAGTATTTTGCGAGTCATGGGCCTGCTACTGTATCTGACTTCGCATGGTGGTCCGGGCTATCGATGACCGAATGCAGAAAGGCTGTAGAGATGATTAAAACTAATTTCGTTTGTGAAGCAGTCAATGGACGCGAATTCTGGATGAGGAGTGATATTGAAATGCCTCCTGCTGATGAAGTATCGGCATTGTTGCTCCCTCCATTCGATGAATATGTGGTTAGTTATAAAGATCGTTCCGAGATGATTGAAGACGCATATTATAGCAAAGTAATGACCAGAAACGGATTGTTTTCTCCTACCATTATGTTAAATGGTGAAATTGTAGGTTCGTGGAAGAAGATTGTGCAGAAAAAGGCTGTGCGAATAGAACTCTCTTTCTTTAAGAAAACCTCTAAAAAGACTGTAGCCCTATTCGATACCGAGATAAAGCGTTTAGAAAACTTTTATACTGTTGGGGCAGTTGATAATCCTGTTTAATTATTTACTAACTTTGGGGCGCTAATTAATAAAAATTGTAGAAATGAGAAAATTCGTCATCTTTGTGGCTGTCTGCTTCCAATTGAGCTGTGTTTCGGCCCAACAATGCAATGTGTATGGGCAGAGAAAAGCCCCTACTCGTAGTTATGTTGAAATGCAAAATGATATTCGTCGTATCGTAAGAAATCGGAAGGCCGTAATTGGAGTTGCTATATATAATTGCAAGAATGAAGAATCTTTTTGTATCAACGGATGTAAGAGATTTCCGATGCAAAGTGTATTTAAGCTACCGATAGTGCTTAAGCTACTCAGTAAGGTAGATGCAGGCGAGCAGAGTTTATCGGATTCTATCTTTATAAAAGACTCCGATTTGTTGCCCGAAACATGGAGCCCTATGCGCGAAAAATATGCTCATGGCAATGTTAATGTTGCCTTATCGGATATTATTCGATATACCATTGCCCAGAGTGACAATAATGGTTGCGATATTTTGTTGCGGTATATTGGTGGTCCATCGGTAGTAAATGAGTATCTGCACTCTATCGGCATCGAACAGATAACTATTGCTAGAAACGAAGCAGAGCAACATGCAAATTTCAACTCTCAGTATGACAATTGGGCTACACCGATGGAGACGGTGAAACTCTTGAAATTGCTGTATGAAAAACGGTTGTTGAAGGAAAATAGTTATGGCTTCTTGTGGAAAACGATGTGCGAAACATCTACGGGATCGGTGAAAGATAAAATACCTCAAACGGTATCAGTGGCTCATAAAACGGGTTCTGGATTTGATCCGAATGTGAAATTATATGTGACGAATGATGTTGGTATAATGGTGTTGCCCGATAATACTGCCGCCTTGTTTGCCGTTTATATTATGAAGTCGAAAGAAAGCCGCAGTAATAATTATGAAATCATTGCCGACATAGCCAAATATCTGCATCGCTATTTATCGTGCGATGAAAAAGGTAAAATGGTTTCGTTTAATGATAAAATGAAATGATAAATGGTGGGTCGAAAATAATAGATGCAAATGTATATAGCAATGCATTGGGCAAGGAAATGAATCTTTGTGTGTATTTGCCTGCTGAATACGAATGGGCAGAGAGGTTACCTGTGCTCTATTTGCTACACGGACGGAGCGGTGATGAAAAATTTATTTATGATGTGGGAGTCAAAGAAATGGCCGATCGATTAATCGATTGCGGCGAGATGATGCCCTTAATCATTGTTTGTCCTAATATGGAAAATAGCCGTGGATTGAATTCCGCCGACACTTGCACGGAGGTCGTTTCCTCGAATGGGATGATTATAAACCTAGGTCGCTACGAAGATTATTTCATTGATGAAATAATACCTTTTGTAGATAGTCATTTCAAAACCTTCGCAGATAGGCGCTGTCGATATGTGGGAGGAGTATCGGCCGGTGGATATGAAGCGTTGCATTTTGCCCTTCGTCACCAGCCTTTATTCACTCGGGTAGGCGGGCACATGCCGGCGCTGGAACTTACATTGGAAGAAGAGGATGAACCTTATTTCAGTTCTGAAGAAATGTGGAAGGAATATGATCCGTTGCATATCGCTGCAAAAAACGATGTTATGGCAGATATGCATTTTTATCTGGATGCGGGTGATAAAGATGAGGGCGGCTTTTATGAAGGTTGTGCCGCCCTCGACAAGATACTGAAAAATAGAGAAATAGATGTGCAAAATCACGTATTTGCAGGACATCATAATATTACGTACTTGCAAGATAATCTTGACAAGTATTTGCGTTTCTATGCACCCCGTTAAAGAATGATGATAAGAGAACCTACTCCAAGTGAAAACAGTAAGTAGTTCTCTTTCATACTAATCTAACGCTTGTGCGAAAACGCTGATAGGATGTATACATTTCTTAGAAGTGGACATTTCTATTTGCCATTTACAGGTTTCGCAATCTGAAACGATAAAATCAAAATCTCCTTCTTCTATCTCTTTAAATAGTGGAGCTCCTATCTTTTGTGCGTTTTCATAGTTCTCTTTTTTGAATCCGTATGTTCCGCCAATGCCGCAACAGTTGGGTTTCAAAACCGTAAGGTTAATGTTAGGAATGAGTCGTAATAGTTCGAGTGAGTAGTACTCCCAACCAAGTTTTTCCAAATGGCAAGGGGTATGATAGGCTATCTTTAGGGGACGATTGCGGAATTTTAGTTTTGAGACGTCGAATGCTTTTGTTTCGTGAATCATGCGATAAATGAAGCGAGTGGCTATCTCAATGTGATCGCGCACATCCTTGTTGTCCAGATTTAAGACATGCGGATATTCGTCGCGCAAAGTCATTGCACAAGTAGACGAGGTTACAATGACTGGTTTTTTTTGTGAAACAGCTTTGCGTATGGATTTTAAATTGACTTCTCCCTGTTTGCGAGCTTGACTTGCAAAGCCATTGGATATTAATGCCACACCACAACACTTTTCTTCTTCCAGCAGTTCTACACCGTAGCCGAAAGCATTCATTATTTGGACCAGCTCTTTTCCAAGTTCGGGGAAGTTGTAGTTGACATAGCATCCATGAAAGTAGCATAGCTGATGCGGATATTGTTTCTGTTCATCCGCATGTTTTTTCATCCATGTGGTAAATTTTTCGTGCGAGTATTTCGGGAAGGTACGATGACGGTCCACTTTGAGAACTCCGTCGAGTATTTGTTTAGTAACATTCCAACCTAAAGCTGTATTGACCAATGGCGCGAATGGTGACGAGAGTGTCCCAACCAAATCGGTATGTGACAGGAAAAAATCGCGCAACGTCGGTGTGTGACGGCTGTATTTGAGCTTCGCTTTTTGAATGATATCGCCGATGCGTACATTCGAAGGACATGCTACTTCACATCGTTTGCAATTCATGCAATATTTGTTTGCTTCATCGTAAAAAGAAGGCATCTTGAGGCGTAGGCGTTCTTGATCGGGACCGCCATGTTTGGGGCCTGGAAAATCCGGATTCACTGCCAATACCGGACAATAAACGGTACAGATAGTACATTTCAGACATTGCTCAAAATTGTTGTCGCTTTTATTTATTGATTCCATTGTCTTTTTATTATTACTCTTTATTACCTAAAATTTCTTCTGCCGCATAGAGTGCGGTCAATAGCGATACACCGCCTCCACAACCTTCTTTTAGCGCATTGAAACCGCCAAGTGAAGCTCCGCAAACATGTAAATTGGAGATCGCTTTCTTATCTTTTATAGCTAAGAATCTTTCGTCGGTTTTTATTCCGAACGATTCGTAATTCTGTTTGTCGAACGTATTATCGGCAAACCACTGCTTGCGATCGGAGATATAATCGATGTCCAAACCACAGATGGGGTCGATTATATCGTTGGGGAGTGCTACCAGTCCTTGACTGAAAAAACTTCCTGAACATAAAACATATTGTTCGCCACGCAGTGGAATATCGTTATGATTAACGGTATATATCTTCGTTACGCGGTTATCTTCGAATTCGACTTTATTGACCGTATCTCCAAGCATATAAGTACCCCCCAATTCCATAAAACGTTGTTTTAGTAAGTATTGAGCACGAATGCCCGATACGGATGGGGGAAAAGTAGGTAATAATTTTACTGTTATGCCTAGAATATCGGATAGCTTATCGACAACATCTGTGCGTTCCAGTCCTAAACAGGCAGGGAGTAAAACGGCATCATTCTTCTCTATTTTTGATTTCAGAATGTTGGCAAAGTTGGCAAAAGCTTTCTCGCTGTCGAATAATCGGGCAATATTCGTGGAACGCATTTCGCTCAGATTGTTTTTATTGTTTGCGATAGTAGCCAAATCGATCTCTATCTCGCGAACACACATACCCATTCGCCTAAACTTATCCGCAAAAAAATTGGGATGAAAGTCAAGGTAGGCTGTGAAATTGATGATAGATATATTTTTCCAAGGGAAATGATCGAGCTGCTCGGCATTTACATAATCGGCCATTGTCAGCCAGGTCGGTTTGGCTATGGCGAAAGGAGTCAGACGATAGTGATTCGTATGGTATGAACCTATTGTCTGAATCTTGGCCTCGGCAAGTAACCTTTGTGCTTCTTGGGCAAGATGGGCAAACTTTTCTTCTCCGATCTTTGTATACGGATGTTGTGGGCTCTGTGTCTTTAGCTCTTTGAGGGCTTCAATAGGGTTTGTTACTTTTGTACCGTCGGGTAGTGTGTTTAGCAAATCGAATGAGCCTGATGAGAAGTGAAGTGCACTTTGTCCGGAAGAAATAATAACACATTTCTTTCCCGCTTCTTGCAACCGTATGCCGCAAGCCAATCCGGAAGATCCTCCTCCTATTATTACTGTATCAAAAATCATTGTTTTGTATTTTTATTTTCATCACCAAGTCCACAAACACTTTCGTATACCCATGAAGCATATTGACTTTCGCGCAGACTATCACCCCATGCAATCGGTTTCACACCTTTCCATCGTTCGTTCAGGAACGAAGCAAGCTCTTCTTTTTCACGGGTTGGACATATCTGCTTTTGTTTTGCCAATATACCAATTGCCCTACATGCGCAAAACTCCCCTTGACATGTTCCCATTCCTACGCGTGTACGGCGTCTAAGATCGATCAGATTGTGTACGTCCATGTGGTCGATGGCATAACTGACTTCTCCATACGATACTTCTTCGCATTCGCATACTAGACTGTTGTTGATCGTATTGTTTTTTGACATTTTTTCTGCCATATCGCCATGTCGGTATACCATCGATTCTTGAATAGAAACCGGCATTGAATACAGCTTTTTGAGCGTCGTTTCTTTATCTTCGCGCGATCCGGGTAATTTAATGTCTGCGGTTTCGCACTTTTTATTCACGTGGAGTTTTTCGCACACTAGGTCGGTTGCTTTTTCTGCCATTAGGCGATAAGTCATTAGTTTACCACCGGTAATAGTGACAAAACCCTTCAGCCCGTCGCGTTTCTCGTGATCGAAAAGGACGATACCCCGACTCACGCTACGCCCTGATGGGTCGTCGTCTGAAGCAACTAGTGGTCTGACACCAGCATAGCATCTTAGTATTCGAGTCTTTTCTAAAATAGGTGAGAGTTCTTGGGCTCCCTTGCGTAAGATTTCTACTTCTTCGGGTAGCACATACATATTATCTATCTCATCGTAAGGAACTTTTGTCGAAGTGGTTCCTATCAAACAAATCGTGTCGCCCGGTACGAGAATATCGGCGTCTGAAGGTTTGCGACAACGGTTCAATACTATTTTGTTGACACGATGCCCATAGATGAGTAAGGCGCCTTTGGCAGGGAACATCGATATTTTGACACCAGCCATTTGAGCTAAATGGGCTCCCCAAATACCACAGGCATTTACAACAATCGGAGCATGCAATTCTATTTGTTCACCAGTTCTCATATCGGTGGCTCTTACTCCGGTAATGATCCCTTGCCTTTGTAATAGTTCAGTAACGAGATGATATGTCAATACAGTTGCTCCATGAGCTTTTGCATCTTGAATATTCGAAGCTGTAAGTCTGAAGGGGTCGATAGAACCGTCGGGTACTCTTACAGCGCCTATTGCCGAATGATTCATCGATGGCTCTAGTGATAGAGCTTCTTTTGGGTCGAGAACATCGGCACGAATTCCAGCTTTCAGGCAAGATTCTACAAATTTGTTTTGAAAAGCTAAGTCATCATCAGGTAGACTGATAAAAAAACCATCAGTCTCGTCTACGCAATGTCTGGCTATGTGCCTGAGAATTTGATTCTCACTAATGCATTCTTGTGCCGACTCTTGATCGGTTACAGCATAACGTGCACCACTGTGAAGTAAACCGTGATTTCTTCCTGTTGCTCCAGTTGCAATATCCGAGCGTTCTATCAATGCTGCTTTCAGTCCACGTAATGAACAGTCGCGTAAGGTACCGGCCCCGGTAGCTCCGCCTCCTATAATAATGACATCGTATTCGTTCATTAGTCTTTCAATTTTCATTTAATGGTTTATCAGCCACAAAGAAAGAAATAAAAAACATAAAAAACAAATAATATAGCGATAAATAAATGTTTTTATTTTTATATTCTTTCATTTCTTTTCTTTTTGCCGTTTTGATAGACTCTTATAGTTGTGGTGTATGTGAAATGGAATGATCTTTTCGGCTTAAAGAATAAATAATATTAAAAGCTTGATAAAAAATAAGAATAAGATATTATTAATAAGACTTTTATTTCGAAATTTGTGAACTAATAAAAAATACTATTATGAAGAAAAAAGTTATTTCGTTATTTTTGTTGATATTGTTTATATCGGTTCCTTTATGTTGGGGGAAATCTGGTGATAAGGGTGTCAAATTGGATAATCCTGATTCTTGGACATTGGTTTTTATACCCGATATTCAAAATTATTCGAAGTATACCCGCAATCAACCCATTCTGGACTTGATGTTGGCTTGGATCGAAAGTCATATCGATTCGTTGCATATAAAGTTGGTTATGTGTCCGGGTGATTTGGTGGAGTATAATGATTGGATAGTAAACAATAACGACGGCAATGTTCCGTCAAATGAACAATGGGGATTTGTGGCGCATGCTTTTGATCGGTTGAATGGGAAAGTACCTTATATTCTTGCTACCGGTAATCACGATTATTCTTATACTTTGGATGGTAAAAAGGCGTTTTCGCAATATCGTCATTACATAACTTCTGACCGCAATCCGCTTAATCAAAAATATTTGCGTCAAACTGCACCTGGTTGTGAAGGCTATATGACTATGGAAAATGCTGCTTTTGAAATGAAAATGCCCGATAAAAAAAATTATCTTTTCCTTTCGTTAGAGTATGCCCCTAGGGATACTGTAATGAGATGGGCAAACAATGTGGTGAAGTTGCCTGAATATAAGGATGATCGAATAGTACTTCTTACTCATTCTTATATTAGAGCGAATAATGAATATGTAACGGGCAAGCAGGGCATGATTTCTCCTTCTTATGTTTCTGAAAATATTTTTAGAAGAGCCGCAGTCGGTTTGGAAGATGGCAATTCGGGCAAGGATATTTGGGAAAGATTGGTAAAACCTAATAATATAGAGTTAGTGTTGTGTGGTCATATTATGGGAAAAGGATTCAGACAAGATAAAAATATTTCGGCCCAAAATGTCTATCAAATGCTCTTTGATGCCCAATCGGAAGGAGGAGGCCATCGAAATGGTAATGGGGGTGATGGATGGCTTCGTATATTAGAATTTTTTCCTGATGGAAAGACTGTGAAGGTAAAAACCTTTTCACCACTGTTTGACTGTTCACCCTCTACCAGGCATTTAGCTACTAGGGCTGACAAAGAGAATGAATTTACTTTCGTTTTTGATAAATAGAAACTTCGAGCTGTTTTCGCCTGTCTTTTTTGATAGAATCGTTTCTCCTTATTATAAATGTAATATCGTGAGTTTGTATTTATAATAATGGGGCAAAAAGGTGGGTAATATATTGTTGGTGTGCAAAATAAAAGATTGTATAAAATGCTGGATGCATGTTGTCTTACTCTATGATAATAGTTAGCCTGCTTACCCCATTGACACAGGAACAATCTAAAGCACAGCACGTTGCGAGAAATCCATTTTTCGGAACGTTTCATAAGGTGAACATCCGCCGAAATTCTGATACTTTTTTATCCGAACCTCAATGGCAGGACCCTGTAGAGCACTATTTTCGTTACCAATTCACCGTTCGAATGTAAACCAAATCAGGACAAGGCATAAATAGTATACATGCAACACACTGATAGACAGCGAGAAATTCATAAGGGAGAAAATAAATGTTTATACTTACAAACTTTTATTTTCTCCCTTATGAATTTTTGTATTCGTCCTTATCCTTTTTCGAATACGAAGCTTCAATCCTGTGTATCAAGAAGTGCCACCGAGGTACGGTTAAAATAGTATCAGTATCGCCTCCAATATTCACTCCCAAAAACGTTCTGAAAAACGACTTCGAGATAACTACTTGCCAACCAGCATAATATTATGTCAATAGGGTATGCACCACGCAAAATACAAATCGAAAACACATAAGATAGGAGGCTATGCGATATGTATGAGTGTCGAACGTGATAAGAATGAACTTCGAAGAGGTATGAAAGATACATGAAAAGATATCAATGACGATAGAGGTAGATGTAAAAACTGTTGTATAAAATGAAGTACTTCTCAAAATAGCTGAAACATATCGTATATGTATAAATCGACTACCCATACATCTGTTTAGGCACATTTAGAGCGAATCTAAATAGATGTCTGCTGAAAATAACGTTCCTACAATATGCTCCATAGTCGATTTCTGGACCTCTTTTCGCTGGCGTTGTATACGGTACATCGTAAACTCGCTGTGGTACAGCTCTGTATGGTGTAATACGGAAGTGACAAAGGTTTGAAATGTTATTTTTTTAGGAATATTAAACCAAATTGATTTGTTACATATTTTCAGTCGTTTTAGTCTCTCTAAAAACCACATATGCCCCTAAAAAGTTTTAGGTCCATACGTTTTCTGAAAAACTTAAGGACGTCAACGAAAAAACTAACATACGACAATTTTGATTCATACTGCCAGCTTGGGTGCTCTATTGATGTGTCATTTATTACTATATATAGGTTATTCTTAATAAGAAGAGGACGTTATTTGTATATATGGCAAACATCAAGGTGCGATGTTTGTAATGCAAAATGGTTGGGCATGAAGGATTTATAATGCAAATTCTGTTATATGAGCAAGTGAAATATTTTACTTCTTTTTATTTTGTTTCAAAACGGTTTCAAAACGATAAAATATTAATTAAATTTACTACTTATGAAAAAAAATATCGCGAAATGAAAAATATTTCTTTTTTTACTTGTTGTTTTGTTATATTTGTCTTATAATTGCAAAAAAATTAAAGACTGTGCTTTAAAATCTAATATTTTGTTTCAAAATCTTATTATATGGAAATGAAAAATTCCTTTTTGAGAAATGATAACCGTTATGCTCCGTCGAAAAAAGTTCTGCGGCTATTTTTGGTTATTGTGTTGTGTCTTGGCTTCGGGTTATCTTGTACGAGTTGCAAGGATGATGATAACACCGCCAAAATTGAGACGCTTGGTATTACCGGTATATCCATTCCCAATCCACTTTCGGTGGAAAACGGAACTGTCATTACTTTGGCTGGAAAGGGTATTGTCGCAGGTGACAAGCTGACGTTTACTTCAACGGATGGAGTCGAATATACGACTTCAGTAGGTTCTGTTACAGACTCTTCTTGGTCGTTTACTCTACCTTCCGATTTTTCTACCGGAACTTATTATTTTTACTTGACTCGTGGTAATGTTAAAGTAAGCCTTTCGAAAGTTGCTATTCAGATCACTGTTAATCTTTCTATTCCAGACAAAGGCGGAATGACCGTTAAGGGTGTTGTCTATTGTAATGGGGAAGGTATAAAGGGGGTTGAAGTTTCGGATGGTATAGAAGTGACGCAAACCGATGCGAATGGCATTTATTACCTTCCTTCAAACAAAAAATACGGATATGTATTTATTTCGATTCCTAGTGGTTATGAAGTGACTAATGATGGAAATGCACCGTTGTTCTATGCTCGGGTGAATAGTGCTTCTCCAACAACTGTAGAACAAGCAGATTTCTCTTTAAGGAAAGTTGATAATCAGAAACATGCTGTTTTAGCTTTGACCGATTTCCATTTGGCCAATCGTAATGATGATGTTTCGCAATTTAGGGCTTTTGCTAAAGACGTAAATAGTACCATCTCAGATTTATCGACTGCTGGTTATCGTGTATATGTAATGAGTATGGGAGATGAAAGTTGGGATGCTTATTGGTATGCTAATAGCTATGCTCTTCCTGATTCGTATGTAGAAATGCAGGGATTGAATGCTACCACTTTCCATTGTATGGGCAATCATGACAATGATCCTTATTGTCCTGATGATTGGCTGGCCGAGGCTGCTTGGCGTCGTGTGTGCGGTCCTGTTTATTATTCGTTTAATATAGGTAAGGTTCATTACATTATTTTGGACAATATACAATATTTGAATACAGGCGCTAATCAAGGTACTATAGGTGAACGCAATTACAATAAAGTGCTTATTAATGAAGAAATTGAATGGCTGAAGAAAGATTTAGCTCTTATTTCTGACAAAAATACTCCTGTTGTTGTTGGCATGCATGCTCCTTTGTATGAGCGGCCTTCTCTTTCGGGGCAAAGTCAAGTTGATACGTATGATATGACAGGTGGTGCTAATTTTGTTAGCTATTTTAGTGGGTTCTCTAATGTGCAAGTTTTGACGGGGCATACTCATGTGAATTATAATGTTTCTAAAGAAAGTAACTTGATGGAGCATAATACCGCTGCCGTTTGTGCTACTTGGTGGTGGACTAATAAATTAGTAAAAAATCATATCTGTTGTGATGGAACTCCTGGTGGTTATGGTGTTTACAGTTTCAGCGGAGATAACTTGGGATGGTATTACAAGAGTTATGGATATACTAAAGACTATCAATTCAGAACATACGATTTGAACACTACTTACATTGACCCCAATGTATATGCTCCTAATTATGTGTCTGATATGGCGGCATACGCTCATGAATATGCTACGCCTAGTACAGCCAACGAGGTTTTGATTAATGTATGGAACTATGATCTTCAATGGAAAGTTGAAGTTTCTGAAAATGGCACATCGTTGCCAGTTACGCGAGTTTGTACATACGATCCGTTGCATATTATATCTTACGATGCCGCACGTATCAAGACGGGTGGAGCAAGTGCTGTAAGTTTCCCAAGCGAACCGACTGCACATCTTTTTAAAGTCAAAGCTTCGAGTGCTACTTCTTCTTTAGTAATAAAGGTTACCGATAGATTCGGGAACACTTACTCTGAGACGATGACCCGTCCGAAGGCTTTCAATTATAGTATGAAATAGTTAACTTTAATAACAATAATGCGATGAATTTAAAACAGAATACAAAGTGTTTGGCTTTTGTGATAGCTCTTCTGCTTTCTATCACATCGTTGACGGCACAGACAGTTACTGTCACAGGTACGGTCTTTGAACAAGACGGTACTACTGGAATGATTGGCGTCAATGTGTTGCAAAAAGGCATGGCAAAGGGCGTAATAACTGATTTAGATGGTAAATTTACTCTTCGTGTAACAGGTGCCAATCCTATTCTAATCTTTAGATCTGTTGGTTATGATACGCAAGAAATACCGCTTAATGGACGCCATCTGCTGAAGGTGACAATGGTTGAATCGACAACAGCTTTACAAGGGGTTGTTGTAACGGCATTGGGTATCTCTCGTAAAGAAAAATCTTTAGGCTATTCAGTAGCAAAGGTCGATAATACCGCTTTGACAAATACGGTTTCCGGAAACTGGATGAATGCAATGGTAGGTAAAGTCGCAGGCTTGACATTTGATAATGCTTCTACGGGCCCTATGAGTTCAATGCGTGTGACACTTCGTGGTGATCAATCTTTAAATTATGGAAACAATGGTGCTCTCTTTGTAGTTGACGGTGTTCCAATAACGTCAGGAACCACCACTACTGGTAGTGGTAGTAATTATGCTAATAGTGATGGACCTGTTGATTTTGGTAATGGAGCTGGTGATGTTAATCCTGAAGATGTAGAATCGATGACTATCCTGAAGGGTGCCGCGGCGACAGCTTTATATGGTTCATTGGCAGGTAACGGAGCTATTGTGATTACTACTAAATCCGGTCGCAAAGACAAAGGGTTTGGTGTAACGGTTAATTCTTCTTTAACTATTGAGCAGTCTAGCTATTGGCCAAGTTTTCAAAAGGAATATGGGGCGGGCTCTGATATGGGACTCAATCCTTTTTGCTTTTGGCCTTTAGATGCAACTGAAACTCCGGATGGTATAGCAACTCAGAGAAATATTTCTCGCTACGCTTTTGGTGAAAAGTTTGATGCGTCAAAACTTCGCTATCAATATGCTTCAAAAAATTGGGATAATAATACATACACCAAATTGCCTTGGCTATATAAGGATGATTGGTATAAAGGTCTTTTCCAAACTGGTATCACATGGAATAATTCGGTGACAGTATCAGGAGGAAACGGTAAAGGTACTAGTGCTCGTGCATCTATTACAGATACTCGTAACAATTGGATAGTACCTAATACTGGTTATCAAAGCGATGCCATTTCATTAGCCTTCGATACAGAACTTAATAAGTCGATGAAATTGAGCTCTCGCGTGAATTTTATTCATAAAGGAAGCGATAATCTGCCTGTAAGTGGATATAGCGCACAGAGTCCGATGTACTCACTGGTATGGGGGTATAATAACAATAGTATAAAAGATTGGAAGAATGAGTATTTTAATGGTCGTTTCAATGCCGAGAATTACAATAATACGGACGGTACACATGGCAAAAGTTTGGTATATCCTGCAGATGAGTCTTATAATCCATACCGTACGGCATACGAAGAAATAAATAAATTGGATAAGAATCGTGTGTATGGTAATGTTCAATTAAATATCCAATTAGCTAAAGATTGGAATTTAAACTTACGTACGGCAATGGATATGACAGATGAGTGGCGTTCTCAACAAAAACCTTTTTACACATCGGGTTCTGTATCTGGATTTTATCGTGAACAAAGTATGAGAACGTATGAATTCAATTCGGATTTTTTACTCAGATATACTCATAATGATTGGTTTGATAAACGTTTTGGATTTACTGCTGCTTTTGGCGGAAATAATATGCAGTCTAAGTATTTTCAAAATCAAGTGACATTGTCGCAATTGGATAATCCTGGTGTATATAATATTTATAATTTGCCTTCTGGAGACCAACCGGATGTTTATAATTATAGAAATAAGAAAATCATGAATAGTCTTTATGGCTTAGCTTCATTGAGTTGGGATGATTCTTATTTCTTGGATTTAACCGGTCGTAACGATTGGTCGAGTACCTTGGGTAAGAGCAATCGATCTTATTTTTATCCGTCTGTTTGTGCTAGTGTGCTACTTGACAAGGTGCTCCGTTTCGATAAAATTGCATCTTGGATCGATTTTCTAAAGTATCGTTTATCGTGGGCAAATGTAGGTAACGATACTTCTCCCTATTCATTAGACCGTTATTATTCCGCATCAAGTTATGCTGGAGGTTATAGTCTTCCTGGTACTATTCCAAATCCCGACATAAAGCCTGAAAATGTACAAAGTTGGGAAACTGGTTTGGAAGGAAAGTTATTAAAAAACCGTATATCATTTGATTTTACAGTATACCATTCTTCTACAACAGATCAGATTGTTTCTATTGATATGGATCAGATAACTGGTGCTACCGGTTATAAAATTAATGCCGGTAAAATAGTTAATAAAGGTATTGAAATATCAGCTTCTGTAACTCCCATAAAGAATAGAAATTTTACATGGAATATAGATATGAACTGGTCTAAAAACTGGAACAAGTTAGTTGATCTACAAAAAGGATGGGATCCTACTCAACCTTTTCAAGCGGATATGGGTACTACCATTGGAAGTCGTGTCTTTATATATTCATATCTAGGTCAGGAAATGAATCAAATCTATGGCCGTGGATATCAGCGTGCTCCAGAGGGATCTTATTATACCGATCAGAATGGAAACAAGGTTGATTGTTCGGGTATGAAATTGGTTAATGCAAATGGTTATCCAATTCTTGATACTAATCCAACTCGTCATATTGGTCGTGTAAATCCTGAATGGCGTGGAGGTTTAAGTACACGTTTTGTTTACAAAAATATATCACTCTCTCTTGTTTTCACTGGACAATATGGAGGTCATTGTTATTCAGTGACGAATTTTTCATTGTCTTATCAAGGAAAATTGAGAAATTCATTGAAAGGGCGTTATGACGGTCTAGTCGTTGATGGGGTACAATCTACGATTGTTAATGGTCAGGCTGTTTATGTGAAGAATACCACTGTAACACCAAGCATTCAAGAGTATTACAATACTTATGTGTGGAATCGTAATAATGCTGAAGAAAATACATTCAATACTTCTTATTTGAAATTAAAAGAATTGCGTTTTGATTATCAAATACCAAAGAGTTGGTGCGCTAAAACAAAAGTACTACAAGCCGCAGGCTTGGGATTCTTTGCTACAAATTTATTTTGTTTGACTAGTTTCCCTCAATACGATCCAGATACCGGTATGGTTGATGGCTCTAATATACACAGAGGTATTGAGGCAATGTCATATCCAATGACTCGTTCGTATGGCTTTAATGTTAAACTTTCATTCTAACACAATATGAAAATCTATAATAAAATATTAATTATTGCGATGTTGGTAATGGGGTTAAGTGCATGTACCGATCATTTCGAGTCGGCTAACACAAATCCTAACAAAATGACTGTTGGAGACAATTCCCTCGAATGTACTTCAATGTATGAACCATTGCTCTATGGTGGTGCTAATTTTTTTAGTTACTATTCTTGGTTTTGGAATGATGAACTGATTCAGTTTACAGCCTTCACAGGAGGTACGACGCGCCAAGAGCATCGTTACTTTATAGCTGATAATAATTGGCAGGCAGTATGGAACACTTATTCGCGCTATGCATCTAATGATGTTCATATGTATAATCTTGCGGTCGCACAAAAAAATGAAGCGATGCAGGCTGTCGCTTTAACTCTGAAAGTGCTTTTTTTAGAGAATCTGACAGATATGTATGGTGATATTCCTTATTCAGAGGCTTTTCAAATAGATAAAGGAATTAGTAAACCTATATTTGATTCACAAGAGAGTGTCTATCAACAGATGTGTGCGGAATTGGAGAAAGCGAATGAAATATATGCTACCAGTCCTTATGTAGATACTAAAAAAATAGCGTTGGATGGTATGTATAATTTTGATATGACAAAGTGGCGCAAGTTTAATAATTCTTTATATCTTCGCTTATTATGTCGCATTAGCGGACGTGCCTCGACAGTTGTTGACGGGAAAAATACAGTTGCTCAAAAGATGCAGCAAATTGTATCTAATCCTACAAATTATCCTGTTTTTACTTCCAACACTGATAATGCAACGGTGAAGTATACTGGTACTTCTCCATATTATAGTGAATTTAATCCAAAAGATTATACAGAAAGTTCATTTACATCAAGTGGATATAAGTTGACAGAGCAATTGATGAAAATGACCGTGATTAATGATGCCAGTGGAAACGAAGTATATGAGGATCCACGTTTGCAGATTTATGGAAAGAAAGCCAATAAATATACTTATTGGAAAGGTACTATTGCTGGCTGTAATGTTTCCGAACAGAGTGCCGCAGATTTAGGAGCTTCTTATTTGAATTATGAAGTGTTTTGTCGGAATAATTCAGATGAATGGTTTATGGATTATGCAGAAGTCGAATTTATTTTGGCCGAAGCTGCACTAAAAGGAAATATCTCAGGAGGGGAATCGGCTGCAAAGGCTTATTATGAGGCTGCTATAACAGCGTCAATGCAGAAATGGTCTGGTATGGGAGCTTATAGTAAGACTCCATGTTCTATTACAGATGACAATATAAGTGCATTTTTATCTTCCGATTTAGCTGCTTGGGATAAATATGATAATAAAGAAGAACTTATCGCTAATCAAAAATATTTAGCCTTATTTATGACTGGAATGGAGGCCTATCATGAATATCGTCGTACCGGTTATCCGACACTGACAATTGGTAAGGGGACTGTTTATAATGATAATATTTTGCCTACTCGCTTTGCTTATCCTAATACTACAATGGCGACAAATTCTAATAATGCAAAAGCTGCGTTAGTGCGTATGGGAGGTGATAATGATATGAAAACTCCTGTATGGTGGAGTAAACAAGCTATTGAAGCGGGTAAATAGTAACTATTTCAAAAATTGAATAAGATGAACAATATATTTCAGAAAAGAAATTCGAACCTATTGACTCTCGTTATGTCGACATTGTTTATCGTGTCGATGATGTCTTGTTCGAGTGATAAATATAATGAAGATCCTTATTTTTATATTGAGGATCAAATGACAGCTGTCACTGTAGATGCAAGTGGTATTTTACAAGCAAATATGAAGGCTTATACTATTCGTTCCAATCGACCGTGGACAATTACTCAAGAAAAAGCCACTGATTGGCTTCATGTCTTTGCCGATGAGGGTGACGATGATGGAATTTTTGATATCTGGATAGATAAAAATCCAAATTTCACTTCTCGTACAGGAAACTTGATTTTTAAAGTTGATGGTCAGGAACAACCGGTTATGTTTCGTGTAGATCAGAAAGCGGATGTCCCTGGGGTTACTATCGTTAATGCTGCTGCCGGATATACCGTGCCTGGTAGAAGTTCTATATTGAAAGTGCCTGTTACTAATAATGTCAATTGGGAAGCGTCTTTATCTGCAAGCGATTGGGCTGCTATAGATTCAGTTGGAAAAGATACTGTTTACATAAAGACTCAAGTTAATAATACTGATGACCCTCGTTGTGTAACATTAAAAGTCGTTGGAACAGGAACTTACTCTTCTTTGTCTTCGCAGACAATTATAACTCAATCTACTGTCGGTATAATTATAAATGAACATTTTAATTGGATGCAATTAGGTGATCAAGTTCCATATTATCAATATCCGGAAGTAAACAGTGCTAGTTGGTCTAGTGTTGAGAAAAATTATGGATGGACAACAATAGGAAATTCTATGTATGGCGGACGTGGATATTTGAAAATTGGGAAAACAAATTATGGAGGTGATTTGGTGTCTCCTAAATTCCAAAATATTGGTGATAATCAAACAATGGATCTCGTCGTTTCATTTAAAGCTATTGGCTATGTTTCTTCAGGAGGTACAAAAGATACGGGTGTTCTTAAAATAATAGTTCTGGGAGCTGGGGCAATATCGGGTATGGAAACTTCAGTTTTGGAAGTAAATAAACTCTCATATCCAGCAGCAACAATGTATGTGACGGTTTATCCCAATTCTTCAAAGCTGGAGAATGGTGTTGATTATAATCCATGGGAACAATCGAATGCGAATTTCTCGTTTCTGATAAAGGGAGCTACAAATCAAACTCAAATAATGTTTGTAGGTGGTACTGCATGGGGGCCAAATTTTGATAGTAAGGATTCTAAAAATCCGAATAAGAATCGTATATTATTTGATGACATCAAAGTAATGGTTCCTAGATAGATGTTTATAAAATTATAATCAATATCAGTCGTGAGTTGTACATAGACGGTGTATCATTTATTTGGTATATCGAATATGTACAACTTTTATAAAAAAGGAGAATAAAAATTCTAATGAATTTAAAGAGAAACATACTTGTTGCATTGCTTTTGTTGTGTGTCGGCATACTGGTTCATGCGCAACATTTAGGTAGCGATTATCGATTGAAGCGAATTATTCCGGTAATCGGTCGACAAGGAATTGCTATTGATGAACGCCATTATTATGTCTCGGATAGTAAAGCGTTGTATAAGTATGATAAAAATGGGATTCTTCTGACTGTTAATAAGAAACCTTTTGTGGATTTGAAATTGAGTGCCAATCATATAGGAGATATTGATGTTTGGAATGGAGAACTGTATGCAGGGGTGGAGTGGTTTGAAGATGGTCATGCTAAGAATATACAGATTGCAGTGTTCGATGCTAATACATTACAATTTAAACGTGCTATTCAGTGGAATGCGGCATCCGGTCAGGTAGAAGTATCGGGCATTGCTGTCGATAAAAGGCGAAATATGGTGTGGATGTCCGATTGGAGTGATAGTCGTTATGTCTATTGTTATAGTCTGGAAACAGGAAAGTATTATACTAAAATGCAGTGTCGTCCTACTCCTTATTGGTGTCAAGGCTTGTTTATAGCTGATAACATGATGTTGTTTAGTGCAGACGACGGTGATTCTACTTTTCAAATACCTGATTGTATCTATTGTGCCGACATTAGTTATGTGCCATATTCGGGCGTAAAAGAAGGGCGTGCAGCTGGTGCTATAGCGGGCAAGTTAAATCTTTTTAGAGAAATGAACGATTTTGTGCGTACTGGAGAAATAGAAGGTTTGTCTATCGATCCGGTAAATGATGATTTGGTCGTTCTTAATAATCGTGGGCTTCAAATTGTAAACGGAATGCCCAAAGAACCTTATAGAGACGAGGGCTATAGTACTGAAATACATGAATTATATATTTACGAAAAATTAAAATAGAAAATAAATTATTGCCGATGGATATTACTATCTTTACCGACCATCAGCATATTAAAAAAAGAGAATATGTTTAGAAATTTGTTGAATTTTTACAAAACATCCTCACCGGCTGTAGGTGTTGACCCTTCTTTATTAACGGAAAAACGCTTCAAAAGTTTAAGGTGGAAAACGTTTTTGGCGTTTACTTTTGGCTATACTATGTTTTATATATGCCGCTTGAGCCTAAATGTGATGAAAGGACCTATTGTCAAAGAGGGTATCTTTTCTGAAACAGAATTAGGTATTATTGGGTCTGCTTTATTTTTTACATATGCTATCGGTAAATTTGCAAACGGCTTTTTGGCTGATCATTGTAATATTCGGAAGTTCTTATCGACAGGACTTTTTGTTACGGCAGCAGTTAATTTGTCTTTGGGATATGTCCATTCTTTTGTTTTCTTTGCTGTCTTGTGGGGAGTTAGCGGTTGGTTTCAATCTATTGGTGCACCATCTTGTGTTGTAGAGCTATCTCGTTGGTATAACGAAAAAGAACGCGGAACATTTTATGGCATTTGGATTATAAGTCATAATTTGGGCGAGGGTTTAACTTGGATATTATCTACTTTTATTGTAGCAGCTTTAGGATGGCGCTTTGGTTTTTTGTGTTCCGGTCTTCTTGGAATGTTGGGAGTATTGATTATTTGGAAATTTGTTCATGATACTCCTGAAAGTGAGGGATTCCCCTCTGTTAATCCTCCTAAAGTACAGAAAAATGCTTCTTCGGAAGAAGTTTCGGATATAAAAAGGGCACAAATTGCCGTTTTGAAAAATCCTGCCATCTGGGTTCTTGCTATATCCAGTGCTTTTATGTATTTTTGTAGGTATGCTATTAATAGCTGGGGTATCTTTTTCCTTCAGAATCAAAAGGGATACAGCTTGAAAGAAGCTGGTCTGATATTGTCTATTAATTCGATCTTTGGTATAATAGGAACTGGTTGCTCTGGGTTTATATCTGATAAGATGTTTGCTGGAGGGCGTAATATACCGGCGTTGATTGCAGGGCTGTTGGACATTGTTGCACTAATGCTGTTCTTGTTGGTACCTGGTCATAATCTGTGGGTGGATTCTCTTGCTATGGTTATGTTCGGCACGGGCATCGGTGTTTTAATTTGCTTCCTCGGAGGTTTAATGGCTGTGGATATAGCTCCAAGCAATGCATCTGGGGCTGCACTTGGAGTCATTGGAATTGCCAGTTATGTGGGTGCCGGTATTCAAGACATCCTTAGTGGTATGTTGATACAGGGAAACAAACATGTGATAAATGGTGTGGCACACTATGACTTTACAGCGATTTCTTGGTGCTGGATCAGTGCTGCTATCCTTTCAACCCTTGTTGCTACTTTTGTATGGAATGCTACAGGAAAAAGACAAAGTTAAATAACAATTAATAATAAAAATGTTATGTTGAGTATAGCTGAAAGACATAAGTTTATTTTAGATTCGCTAAAGAAATTCGGTTTTGTAAAGGTCAATGACATTGCAGTGCAATTGGATGTAACACCTGCTACTATAAGAAATGACTTGAAAAGTCTTGAAGCGAAGAAACTTTTATATCGTACTCATGGGAGTGCAAGTCCTATCAACCCCATTGCTATTGATACGCAAGTGGAGGTGAAAGAAAAAATTCATATCGAAGAAAAGAAAAGAATTGCGGCTCGTGCCTGTGAACTGATTGAAGAAAATGATTCTATTATTATTGGATCCGGCTCTACCATTTATACTTTTGCAGAGCAGATTCCTTCTTCACTTAAGTTGACAGCAGTAACTACGTCTCCTAAAATATCGATATTGTTGAATAAATCATCTAATATTGAGGTCGTGCAATTAGGAGGTACGCTTCGAAAGAATTCTTTTTCTGTAATAGGAGAATATACCAACTATTTTTTTAATGATATTACATGCTCTAAGCTCTTCCTTGGGGTTGACGGTATTGATTTGGAATATGGTATTACGAATTCGAACATGGAAGAAGCCATGCTCAATAAACGGATGATTGATTCTTCATTGCGTACCATTATTTTGGCAGACTCTTCCAAATTTGGACGTCGGGGCTTTGGTAGAGTATGTAGCCTTGATAAGATTGATGTGATTATTACCGATTCGGGAATCCCGGAAGTAATGGCTAAGTCTATCGAAGAGATTGGAATAGAACTTATTATTGTCTAGATTTGACCTTGTAATGTATATGAAGCGAATAGTTGCCGTATTATTTATTGTCGTAGGATTGTCTGATTTGTTGTTGGCGCAAACATCAAATCTGCGTTATGTTGATGCCAAGAAATTTAATTTAATTGGGAAAATAGCACCTACTCCCCAGTTGTATTATCGTGTAGATACGACGCGATATAGAGATTTTACACCTAACCAGAATATTCTAGTAACTGAAGCTGCCGGACTGGCTTTGTGCTTTAAGACTAATAGCAGTCGTATATCTGTTCATACTTATTTTCATTCGATGGGTAATGGTACTAATATGACAGGTATCAATCAGTATGGATATGATTTGTATATTAAGAAAAATAAAAAGTGGCTCTATGCTGCATCGAAGGCAAAATACGAGAAGGATAATTTGCTACCGTTGATCAGCAATATGGATACATCTCAAAAGGAATGCTTGTTGTATTTGCCTGCTTTCAGTGTAATAGACTCCGTTAAAATTGGGATCGATGAACAAGCGGATATTGAATCTTTGCCGAATCCTTTTCGTCATCGTATTATTATTTTCGGCTCTAGTTTCACTCATGGTACTTCGGCCAATCGGTCGGGTATGAGCTATCCGTTGATGGTAGGACGTGACACTGGTCTCTATATAATGAATTTGGGCGTTAGTGGAAACTCCAAATTGCAGCAGTCTTTTGCCCATGTCTTGGCGGATGCCGATGCCGATGCTTTTATTTTTGATGCCTTTTCCAACCCTTCGGCAAAAGAAATAGAAGAACGATTTGATTCGTTTGTTAAAACAATCAGATTGACTCATCCTACAACGCCTCTTATTTTTATGCAGACTATTTATCGTGAAGAACGTAATTTTGATAAGCGTGCCGATCGTTATGAGCAAGATAAGATGGATATGGCAGAGAAGGTAGTGAAGAAAGCTATGAAATACGATAAAAATATTTATTTTATAAATCCTAAAAATTATACGGGAGATGACCACGTGACTTCTACTGATGGTATTCATCCCTCGGCACTTGGTTACTATCGATGGGCTAAAACGATAGAACCTTTATTATTAACAATTTTGAAAAAGTATCATATAGAGTAATTAATTCGATAATAGTATATTAGTTTTTGTCAGGTGTGAGGCTATCATTCATTTTTAGCCTCCCGCCTGAATAAGTTTTACTACCGCCAAAAGCGGGTGGATAATATATATAATGGTAATAGACAAAAATCAAATGGTTGTGCAGACCGATGAAGAACGCAATGCTGCATTAGCAAAAATACGTCACATAGCTCTCGATATGGATGGAACAATATACAATGGTAGTACATTGTTCCCTTTTACGGTTCCTTTCTTGAATAATCTGAAAAAGTGGAATATCAGTTATTCTTTTCTTACTAATAACCCGACTAAGAGTGCTAATGATTATGTGAAACATTTGCTGGAGATGGGAGTTCCTGCTACGTTAAACGAAATGTATACTTCTGCGCAAGCTACTATCGATTACATTAAGCTGCATCATCCTGATTTTAAAAGATTATTTATATTGGGCACTCCCAGTATGATTCATGAATTTGAAAAAGCAGGATTTGTTTCTACTCGTGAAGATGCAACCGATATCCCAGATGCAATATTGGTGAGCTTTGATAAATCGTTGACCTATCCTCGACTTTGTCGTGCTGCCTGGTGGATCTCTCGGGGAATAGCCTATTTAGCTACAAATCCCGATAGGGTTTGTCCTACCGATCAATCCACTGTATTGGTCGATTGTGGTTCGCTCATTAGTTGTTTGACTTATGCTACGGGCAGAAAACCTGATGTCGTAGTAGGTAAGCCCGATCCACGTATGCTTTATTGCATAATGGAAAAATTAAATTTGAAACCGGAAGAAGTCGCGGTCGTAGGGGATCGCATTTATACGGATGTCAAGACGGCTTTAAATGCAGGAAGTCCTGGAATATTAGTTCTTTCTGGAGAGACGACAATGGATATTGTCCGTGAATCAGATAGAAAGCCCACTATCATTGCCCGCGATTTGGACGAACTTGGCTCTTGGCTGACTCTTGTTCATTAACTGCTATAGAATGAATAGCCATAGCGATTAATAATGTACCTTTTGATATCAGGCTATTGATGATTTGGAAGAAACGTTGTTTGCTATATTGTCAATAAGTTTGACGGCTTCTTCGATTCCGACTTTAGACGTATTGATGACTAGATCATAATGTCGTGCATCTGTCCATTTCTCTCCGGTATATTCCCAATAATGGTTTGTCCTTTGTTTATTGGTTTGATTGATCATCGTTTTTGCTTTTTCTGTAGAAATGTGATGTTCTGCGGCAACTCTTTTGCAAGCGAATTCCATATCGGAATAGACAAAAACTTTAAAACAGTTTGGCCTGTCTTTTAATATCCAATCGGCACAACGCCCAATGATGATACAGGCTTCTTGTTCGGCTATTTGTTTGATGGTTGTGCTTTGTGATACAAATATGGCATCTTCGGTAGATAAATACATTGACTTTGGTACACTTTTGTCTGTTAAAATAAGCTCGAGCAATTGCCCTGTACTAATATTTTGTTCTTTTTCGCTTACGAATTCATAAGTAAGGCCAAGCTCTTTTGCTGTTTCGTCTATAATTTTCTTGTCGTATAATTTGCAGCCAAGTCTTTTTGCCAATTTCTCTCCTATTTCGTGCCCACCACTTCCATATTGGCGAGAAATAGTAATAACAAGAGGCTCTTTTGTCTTTTCGAGGCAGGTCTCTGGCTGTTCAGATGATTCTATGTTTGGTATAATGATTTTATCGAGCCAACTAATGTCGTGGCTGAACCTGCGTACCATATATCCGACAAAGAATGTCGAAAATAAGGTCCCGATACCGATGAGTTCCCATTTCCATTTGCCAAAGAAGGCTAAGCAAAAGATAATACCGACTAATACCAAACCCGTATCTGAGCATATTTTGACTTTACCGAAATCTACGTGTGTCACTTTGGATATAGTGAGAGGAAAGCCTTCTCCTGGTAGCAACAGTACGTCACAACGCACCTCGAGTGCAATGCCATATGCCAATATTGAGCCTCCGGCAATAAGTTGTAGCCAACGCAATGAATATCCTAATAGGCTATCGTCAAACTGTATAAAACTTGTTATCCACATGGTTAAATCGGTATATACGCCGAACAGTAAACTAACGGCCAATTGTAGGAGTTGTATCTTTTTGAAGTTTTTGCGTAGCATGACTATTTGTGATAAGACGAAGAAGATGTGCATGCAAAACACATAGAAGCCCATTGAATATTTTGTATAGGGAATACGGCTTAAGACATAAGGTGGGCAGGATATGGGAGATGAACCTAGGTTTGCTCGAATAGACAATGAAGTGCCGAATGCAATGATAAATAATACGAAAACAAATGCTACATAGCGTCTTAATAATTCTTGATAACTTCTTGCCCTGATATTTTCCATCTATTTTTTATTTTTTCGGCGGCAAAGGTACGGCTTTCAAAATTATTATATATATTTGTTTTATTAATAATTTTGATAGATATAATTAATAGGATTAATGGTCGACTTTACCCAACTCAAATATTTTGCCAAGCTGGCAGAAGTGCTAAGCTTTACCGAAGCGGCTAAACAGTTGTTTATTACGCAGAGTACCTTGTCTCAAAGTATAGCAAAGATGGAACACGAACTTGGCGTGCAGCTTTTTGACCGTATCGGGCATCGGCTTTATTTGAACGAAGCCGGTAAACTCTTTTTTCCTAATGCCGTGGAAACAATACGACATGCAGAAGAAGGAATACAAAAATTGCGCGATATGCAGCAGATTTATCTTTGCGATCTTCATATAGGCGTCACTTATAGTCTTTGTCCTACTTTGGTTCATGGGTTATCTCTGTTTTCTCATCGATTCCCACAAGTCAAGATACGCGTTTCGTATAGCACCTCTATCTCTGAAATATTGGAAAGCGTGAAGACCAATAAGATGGACTTTGCCATTACTTATCGTCCTTCTCCATTAGATCCTTCGATTGAGGGGGTCGACCTTTTTCATTCTCCGCTTTGTGTGATACTGGATAAGCAGCACTCTCTTGCATCTTTAGATTCGATTTCTTTAGAAGAACTGGCAAACTATCCTCTTATTTTTCCTGCTTCCGGTCTACACACCAGAAAGTTATTGGACGATTTACTGACTCGAAAAGGGATTGTCTTGCATCCTACAATAGAAGTCAATGAAATAAGTATGATAACTCAAGTGCTTTATCATAGTCGGTGGGTTTCCATCCTCACTCAAAATAGCGTTCTCGGTAACCCTCTTTTGAAAGCGGTACCTTTAGCAGAACGAAGTGGATTGATGCGGGCATCCATCCTTTGGCCCAAAGGAGGCTATAAGAAAAAGATGGCAAAGGAGCTTGCCGATATACTATTAAATGAATAAATGAAAGATTCACCGATCTTTTCCAAGAGCCGTTTTGCAGTCTGAAAAGATAATTCGTCTTTTAATTTATTGCTATGGATTTTATCCATTCCACCATATCTTGTAGCACTTCGGGGGCGAAAGTCTCTTCTATATTGTTGTATTCCGAAAAGCCTCCGGTAGTGCAATGCTGAAACAAATGATTTAACCCTTTATATTCTTTTATCAGATTTTTCTTGTTTTGAGGTAGTAGCTTTTTTATCGTCTCTAAATTGTACTGAGGCATCACTTGGGTGTCAAGGCTGCCATTGATAGCCATAGCAGGGCATTTGGTCTTTGATATGTCGCTACTCGGATCGTATGCCATAAAATAGTTGATCCACGGATTTTGCATATTCAGTATGTTTATGATATTTGCTCTTTGTGCCGAAGGTAGATTGGCCTTCGTCTTATTGATTATTTGGTCGGCCACAGCCTCTGGGTTATCTATTTTTTTGTTATCTATCTTGTACTGATAGATTTCTTTCAATACATTGCAATAATCGTTTATATATTGCGAAGGGATATTTGCTTGTTGCATGGCAATCCTGTTTTGTGACACCAAAACGCTGTCTCCTCTTACTCCTGTGCCGGCAAGGCTGATGATAAAGTCCGTTTTTTGTCTGCCGCCCAGCATAAATGATATGGTGCCTCCTTCACTGTGTCCCATTACACCTACTTTACCGAATTCTTTTCTTTGGCGCAGGTAATTAAGGCCTGCTGTTGCATCCTTCATGAAATTGTAGGTTGTGGCATCTTTGACATCACCAGTCGATTTGCCCATTGTACGGTCGTCGAAACGGAGGGATGCAATACCGTTTTTGGCCAAGAAATCGGCGATGACTAAAAAAGGTTTATGGTCAAATAGCTCTTCGTCTCTATTTTGAAGTCCACTGCCTGTTACCATGAGCACTACCGGTACTGATCTTTTTTTCATTTTGTCGTATCCGATAGGGTAGGTGAGAGTACCGCACAGCTTGGCATTATCTTCACTATTGGTAAAATAGACTTCTTCAGTGTGGTAAGCAAAAGGTGGTTGCGGAGTTTGCGGTCTCCTGAATATAGGTTTGCCGGGTTTCAAGTCGAGTTGCAACGTATAGATAGCTTGTGTAAATGTTCCTTTTATAACTCCGTCTTTGAGGCATCCTTCGTATGAGACACCCAAAGCTGGTATCTTTAACTTGAGCGAATCTGCCGAAAGTAAGACAAGCTCGGTGGGTATATTTTTCTTCATCTGATCTGGTACATCCATTGTACAGATGTTGTTACCGTTATTGTCTTTCGATAGATTGAACGTGATATTTAGTTTGTTGGTACCAACATCCATTGTGCCCGACCATGATCCTGATATGTTTTGTGCTCCAATCGATATGGAAAATATGAGTAGCAGCAAGTATAAATGTCTTTTCATTATTTTGTAATTAAATGTAATTGATTGCGACAAAGATATAGATAAGAAGGATATAAAACAATTTCTATTTACAAAAAAGAATCATTGCGTGCATCTTTTGTAGAGAGATGCATGCAATACGCAGCAAGAGCTTGATTGTACCATGATTCTTTTGCGGATTAATGAAGGAGAACAATGCTGTTGCTATAACTTAAGTATCTATTTTTTAAAACTTTAGTTCGATTCTATAAAAACAATAGGACGATTTAAAAAGCTCGTCTGTTTGTTTGTATCGTTCCACAATTGTGATTCGTGCGTCCCACAGTTGTGGTACGCATGTCTCATTCCCGTGGTACACATGTCCCACAGTTGTGAGACCATAAATACGATCTGTCGTTTTGCGGATAACTACTTTATGTGGAAAATAATTCTGCCGTATGGCATCAGCTTATCTTCCTATTCCGATAAAAGCTAATGCCGTGTGGTATTGCAAAATGGATGAAGTGAACAAAGGGAATTGTATACTTCGGGTTTTCAAATATAGCTGGCTACCTATGTGGGTATGCAGAATGAAATTTGTAGATAATCTTTGCTCTGAGTAGGTTAGGTTACTGCTAATTTTCTGTAATGTATCATCAATTTGGACTTCGAATATGGATATTGTTCATTCAGGTAAATGTTAATGATGAATATAATTCGTATAATAACATAAATGAATGTAATATTCATTTATTATGCGATTGTTATTACATTTATTATGAATATTATATCAATATCATCCTATTATGGCAAAAATATTATCAAAATGATTTTGTTTTTATTATAATTTTATACATTTGCATCGGTATTAATATTTTTAAGAGAGAGAGATTTTTATGAGTAAAAAGTTTTTGTTGCTCATCATTTGTTGGATAACAATGATGAGCGGCACAATGGCGCAAGCTCAAGTCAAGGTGAGCGGTATCGTTCTGGGTGCAGACGATGGCGAACCTATAGTAGGGGCTTCTGTTATTGTGAAAGGTTCTAAAGTGGGCGCTGCGACGGATGTAAATGGTAATTTTACACTCAAAGCGCCGAGTTACAATGTCACTCTGGTCGTTTCGTATATCGGAATGGCGACAAAAGAAGTGAAGGCTTCAAGTTTTGTGAAAGTGACACTACAGAGCAATACACAAACTCTGAATGAAGTTGTTGTTACCGGTTATGGTGTAACAAAGAAAGCTGCTTTTACCGGTGCGGCTAATACTATCGGTGAGAAGCAAATAGGCAATCGAAACGATGCGAATCCTATTAAATCATTAGAAGGTGTGGTACCCGGTTTGCAGATGAATATTGGGTCCGGGCAGCCTGGTGCTCCTGCTTCTATTTTCATTCGTGGCATCAATTCCATTAATTCCGGAACTCAGCCGCTCTATGTTATAGATGGTGTTCCATTCGATAATGATGCGGTTGGTATCCGTGCTGATGAGGGACAGGAGACTAGTCCGTTGTCTACCTTGAACGCTTCTGATATTGCAACGATTACCGTATTGAAAGATGCAACAGCTACTTCTATCTATGGAGCTCGGGCGGCCAATGGTGTTATCGTTATTACAACAAAGCGTGGTCAAGTAGGTAAACCTGTTATCAACGTCACCGCTAAAATGGGTTTCGACGAGTTGCCTTCATATACCAATCGATATAAATTGGTAGGTACTGCAAAAAATATTGAATTGGCTACTGAATCGTTACTTAATGACTATGCTGATAATGGCGATTTTTCCTATATGGGATCTGCCGGTTACGCCAATACAGCAGCAGCAGCCAAACAGTTCTATGATGATTATACCGGTGGTTGGGTAACAGCTGCCGAGAAGTATGGCTATAATACCGATTGGATGAAAGAAGTTACCCGTAAGGGATTGACTCAATCCTACGGTTTTGATATCTCGGGTGGAGGAGCCAATGGTACTGCTCCGGTTTATTATGCTTCTTTCGGTTATGACAATCAGAAATCATTGATGAAAGGCAAGGACTTGAAGCGTTATTCGTTCCGTTACAATATGGATCAGGCGCCATCAAAGTTTGTGAAATATGGGTTCAATACCAATCTTTCGTATACCGAAACCAATATGGGTGTTAGTGGCGGTTATTATAGCGATCCGCTCACCCAAGTTTATATGATGAATCCGATGAACCCTGTTTATAATCAAGATGGTTCATGGAACTTCAGCACACCTACGGGATACAATCCTGTAGCTCTTCGTAGTGCAGATGGTGATAAAGCGTTTGCCAAACAATATCGTGTTTTAATAAGCCCGTACTTACAAGTAAATTTTACTCCGGACTTGTTTTTCATGAGTCGTTTTGGTGTGGATGCTTATTTGATTGACGAATTCGGATATATGTCATTCTTGGATCCTGAGGGAGCAGATTCTAATGGTACTGGTGAGAATGGTAATACAACCCGTACTTTAATTACTACTACCAATACATTAAATTATATTCATACCTTTGGCAATGTTCATCATCTGAATCTGCTTGTTGGTCAAGAAGGTCAAAAGAGACATTTGAAGACTGCTTATTTGGCAGGGTCGAATTATCCGGTGTCAGATAAGAATGATATAGTTCTGGCTGCAGTCCCCAGTTCTGTATTTACAAAAAACAGTGATTTAAAGTTATCGTCATTCTTCGGTAATGCCCAATACGACTATGATAATAAGTATTATTTGTCGGGTAGTTATCGTTTTGATGGTTCTTCACGTTTCGCTGCCGGTCATCGTTGGTCAGCATTCTGGTCGGTTGGTGCCAAATATAGAATATCCAGTGAGAAATTCATGGAATCCACTAAAGATTGGTTAAGCAATTTATCATTTCGTGCCAGTTACGGTACTACCGGTAATCAAGAGGTGGGTACTGGTTGGTATGCAGCCTCCGATTTGTTTGATTACGGATACAATTATAATGGAGTGCCGGGTAGTGCCCATTCTCAGTTTGGCAATAGTAACTTGAAATGGGAGGAAACGGATAAATTCAACGTAGGGCTTGATATGACTCTTTTTGATCGTATAAATATCACTTTCGATTATTACGATCATCAAACAAAGCACATGGTATTTGCAGTACCTCTTTCGTTTACTACTGGGTTAAGTTCTATTTATCAGAATGTGGGTAAACTATCCAATAAGGGTGTCGAACTGACAGTAAATGCTGTTATCTTGAAAGCGAAAGATCTTTCTTGGGATGTTACTTTCAATGGCTCCTATAATAAGAATAAGGTAGTTAAATTGAGTACGGACAATCCTATTGAGACACGTGTGCAGATTACCGAGGTGGGGCATCCACTTAATCAATTTAAAATGAAAGAGTGGGCGGGAGTCGATCCTAAAACCGGTGATGGTTTATGGTATCTTAATGAAACCGGTAGCGAGACGACAACCAGTTACAATAAGGCTGCAAAACGCTATTTGGGCTCTGCCAATCCGAAATTTATCGGCTCGTTTTCAACCAATTTTAGTTGGAAAGGTTTTGACCTAGCCCTTCAAATGAATTATGCTTTGGGAGGTAAAATATATGGTAGCAACCTTCGTTACGACGAACAGACGGGTGCTTCATTTTATAACAACTATACCAATTATGTCTATGATCATCGTTGGAAACAAGTTGGTGATGTAACGAATGTTCCTCGTCTGACCGCAGCTGGTAGTACCGCAGATAACCATTCTTCTCGTTTCTTGATGGATGGCGATTATCTCAAAGTTCGTTCATTGAGCATCGGTTATACATTGCCTTCTTCATTGCTCGAAGGTACTTTCATTAATAAAGTGAGACTTTTTATGGATGCTGAGAATTTGTACACCTTTACAGCCAAAAACTATCGTGGTTTCGATCCGGCAGGAATTGGCTCCGACGGCGTACAATGGTGGAACTATCCTATTGCAAGAAGTTTTATGTTTGGTGTAAATGTTAGATTTTAATGATAGGAGGAACTAAAATGAAAAATAGATACCTATATATAATAGCTTTTGTGCTGATGGTTGTCGGGTTGTCTTCGTGTAGTTTGAATGAAACACCATACGATGCAACAGATACGGGCGATTCGTATAAGACGTTGACCGATGTCCGTAACGGAATGAATGGCGCTTATTATGCACTGGGACAATATGAATTTCTTGGAAACTATGCTATCTGTCTTGGCGATATGTCTGCTGGAGTCTCAACAGGTAGTGCCGCTTCCGGTCACATGATTGACTATAGTAACTTTACTTTTGCCGAATCGGCTTCCGAGTTAGAGGATATGTGGAACTATGGATTTAAAGTCATAGATCGTACCACTCGTACTATAAAAGGTGCCAAACAACTGATTGCTGCCGGTTCTATTTCTGATTTAGATCAGGCAAATGCTTATATCGGTCAGTGCTATGCATTGAAAGCACTTGCCAATTACTACCTCGTGAATCTTTTTGCATTACCTTATTCGGATGCCAATAAGACTTCACTTGGATTGCCGCTTGTGAAAGATGAACCTGTGGATGCTCTGACTAAAGTAGTGCGTAGTACGGTTGACGAAACTTATACGCAGATACTTTCCGATTTGACTGCAGCCGAAAAAGCTTTTGGTAGTGCTTCTTCCGTTACATCAGCTTATTATATGGGGCCGATGGGGCTGAAAGCTTTAGAGGCTCGAGTATATATGTCCATGGGGCAATATGATAAGGCTGAAGCTGCTGCCAAAGAAGCAATCTCTTTGAAAGGAAAAGGCGATGGCACTGCAACTGATGTCGCTCCGAGTAACGAAGGCTATATTTCGATGTGGACTTCAACAGCTATTAGCGATGAGGATATTTTTACCATTGTCAAATCAGATAATGATAATCTTTCATCCAATTCTTTAAATACGATATATAATGCGTATTATTGTACAACTCAAAAAGTAGCCTTGAAGTTGTTTGCAGATACGGATATTCGTAAGAAGTTGTTTGTAGAGAGCTCTTCTGCCGGTGGTACTCAACCTACTAAGTTTAGAGGAACAGCAACTAATGCAGCCGTAAATAATATTCCTGTTTTCCGTAAATCTGAGATGAGTCTGATTATAGCCGAATGCGAAGCTCGTATAGGTATGGTAAGCGAAGCGCAGAACTATCTATTGTATACTGCAAAGCGCAATACCGCTATTCAGACTGTCGGCGACTTGCCTTCTACTTCGGCAGATTTGTTACAGTTCATTTCCCAAGAACGTATTCGTGAGTTCTTCGGAGAAGGGCATCGCTTTTATGATGCTCGTCGTATGGGTGATAAAATTAATGCTGATAATTACTCAGGCTTCGATATTCAGAAGTTTGTGTTCCCTATACCCGAAGCAGAAATCAATGCAGGATTCGGTATCACTCAAAATACCGGTTGGGAGGACAATTTGCCCGCAATATAAAGGTTGAATGACGTCTCTTTTTGAGATTAGATAAACATCAGCCCCGAATAGAAAAGTCGTTGACGACAATTCTGTTTGGGGCTTTTTTCTATTCATATATTTCCCCCCATGCTAAGGAAATGTCCTTTATAATATTGTTCGTAGGCATTATTTGTGCAAATTCTTATAAAAAATGATTTAGCTGCATGATGAAATTACATTAATATAGCTGTCTCTTATGTTTTATTTAGCTTTTTGATTTGTCAATCTTAATACTATTCCATATTTTTGTCTTTTGTCTAATTATCCATGTTATGAGAAAAGTAATATTCTTTTTTGCATTAGTAATGTCTTTGACTCTTTGTAGTACCATTTTGCGGGCTCAAGAGATTAGTGATGCCGTATCCGATTCGACTGCTAGCCAAGTAACGACGGAACATCTTAGTTTGCACAAACAAATCAAGCAAAAGTTTATTGAAGGATCGGCTCTCTTCATGTCGTTTGTTGCATTGGTCTTTGTTGCCGGATTGGCGTTTTGCATTGAGCGTATCGTATATCTTAATATGTCACGCTCTAATTCGCGGCGTTTGCTGGTTGACATAAAAGAGGCATTGGCCCGTGGTGATACTGAGACGGCAAAAAATACGTGCCAAGGCAATCAAGGTCCTGTCGCAGCTATTTGTTATAATGGATTACAACGAATAGACCAAGGTGCCGACGTGGTAGAAAAATCCGTTGCAGCGCAAGGTAATATACAGTCTGCCTATCTCATTAAACATTGTTCTTGGATCAAGCTTTTTATTCGTATGTCTCCGGCTTTAGGGTTTTTAGGCACTATCTTCGGAATGGTACAAGCTTTTGATAAGATTCAGCAAGTTGGTGAAATATCTCCTTCTGTTGTTGCCGGAGGAATTAAGGTCGCACTCATTACAACGATCTTTGGATTGATCAGTGCTCTTATTCTGCAAGTGTTCTACAATTATATTCTTTCCCGAATTGATAATATCACCAATGATATGGAGAATTCTTCGATTACGCTTTTAGATTTGGTTGTGAAATACAATCTAAAATATAAACGATAGGGGGGAGAAAGGATCATGAAAAATAAAGCTTGGAAAGTATCGAATTTTACACTATGGATTATTTTGGGTGTTTCGTTAATCATAGCTTTGTTGTTTTACTGTGGCGGTGAAGTCCCCGAAGCACAACGCATCGTTTATGACTTGCCGCAACCTTCGTTCACCGATTTGTTCATTGGGTGGGTTTTTGTTCTTTTTGTTTTGGCCTTTATCAGCATTATTTTTTTGGAAATTTATAAATATGCGGCGAGCGATGATAAAAGCTCCGCTCTGCATACTTTCACGGGAGCATGTGGTTTGTTGCTGCTGCTTTTTGTAGCCTGGGTTGTGGGTGATGGTGATACATTGAAAGTACCGGGCTATGTTGGGGATTACAATAATCCCTTTTGGCTGAAAGCTGGTGATATGTGGTTATATTCTATATCTATATTGATTGTTATTGCTGTTGGACTTATTGTTTGCTTTAGTTTGCGTAACTATTTTAACAGTAAAAAGTAATATTAATGATGTTTCGTAGTAGAAAAATAAATTTGAAAGTCCATTTTGTAGAGACTGGATATATAGCCTTTCTACTATTGGTGTTTTTTGTCATTTTTGTGTCAATAAACAACTCTCGGCCTCACGGACGTATAGTGATACCATTAAAGGATTCAGGGACACCTGATATCTCCTCTCTTAAACCGAGAAATATTTTAAAATTGAAATTGGATAAAGATGATCGTCTAATGGTAGAGGGAGAACATATTCCCATCGATCAGCTTAAAAGTGTGGCCAAAGAATTTATTGATAATCCTAATAACGAACCTAATAAACCCTTGAAAGGAGAACGTAATATACCGTATTTTGGTCCGATGATTATTACCTTACAGCATATTATTTATATTGAATATGATAGACAAACTTCATTCGGGGCTTATATGAATGTGCGTAAGGAACTGAAAAAGGCTTATTTCGAATTGCGCGATGCGTTGTCAAGGAAAAAGTGGCAGAAAAAATATAAAACGCTATTACCCGATGAGAAAAAAGCTGTATTGATGATTTATCCACAGCAAATTTCTGAGAAAATGAATTAATAAGAAGAGGAATATAATGATGGAACTATTTAAGAAAAAGAAAAAAATGTCAATGCCTCCTTTGCTTAATTACACTTATGCAAATGTGGTTTTTCTTCTATTGTTCTTCTTTCTATTGATGACCAATATGCATAAGGATACTAAGAAAACACAATTCTGTAATCTCAGAGCTGCTCAACTTACTCATCTTGAAAGAAAAACGCTGGTGACTTATATTACTATTCTTCCGGCGATAGATGAAAGAGGCAGTCGCATACAAATAAATGACTCTTATGCCACAGTAGATGATATATACCATTATATTATCAAAGAAAGAGCTTCTCTCGATAGTGTCGATAAAGATAAAATGGTGATTTCACTTCGTGTTGACAAAAATGCTCGGATGTCACTTGTTAATCAAGTAAGGAATGTGCTTTTGAAGGCAGGTATTACAAAGGTGGATTATAGATTGTGACAACTTTGCCGTATTTGGTGGTCAATCAGATCGAAGTTTTATGAGGCTATTCATTAAAAACGAATAATTGCCAATCTTTTGTGTCGTTTGGCTATCTTTAGGGCGAGTCGTTTATCCTATTTTTGTTCCGAATATTAAAACAATATTGTTATGAAATTATTTAAACAGACTTTTACGTTATTATTTTTATTGCTTACTCTTATTGCTTGTGCAGGCAATACCAATAAGAATGCAAAGAACGGAGATAATAATAGTGAACTAAAACAAAAGAAAGGAGTAAAAAATATGAAAGTAATTCATTTGACGAAAGCAGAATTTCTAGAGAAAGTATATAACTTCGAGAAAAATCCTAATGATTGGAAGTACGAGGGTGACAAACCCGCTATTGTAGACTTCTTTGCTACTTGGTGTGGCCCATGCAATGCATTGTCGCCTCTTATGGAAGAACTTGCCGCAGAGTATGATGGGAAAATTTATATATATAAAGTTGATGTCGACCAAGAAGAAGACCTGGCCGCTGCATTTGGCGTTCGTAGTATTCCCACTCTCTTATTTATTCCGCAAAGCGGTAAACCTACTATAACCCAAGGTGCTTTACCTAAAAGCGATTTAAAGAAAATGATAGATCAGCATCTATTGAAGTAATATACTGTTTGAATATTTTATTTATAAAAAGGATAGTTCGATAATTTTCGTTCTATCCTTTTTTGTTTATATTTGTAAGCAGAAAACTTTTTGCTTATGGAATACAAGCTTAATACTCGTCTCAATGGAAGTATGATAGTTACTTCAGAATTGCATCATAATAAATTGGTGATGCAAGATAAGTCGCTCTATAAATTTATTTGGGTTCGTAGTGGAATGATAACAATAGAGATAGATCATATTCCGATGAGGCTTGTTGCCGATGAGGTCATTGCCTTGTTACCTTTGCATCATTTATCTTTTATTGCAGTCGAAGGCGAATATCAGGCTTTGTTATTCAACAGTAACTTTTATTGTATTTTCAGTCATGAGAACGATGTGTCTTGCAGTGGTTTTCTTTTCAATGGATCATCGCATATCATATTGCTCAAACTTACGTCTTTGCAAACAGAAAAGCTGCAAAGTGTTTTTGGAGAATTTGTTGATGAATGCCAGTTGAAAGATTATTTGCAAGAGGAAATGTTACGCATTCTACTCGAACGTTTTATTATCATTTGTACTCGTATAGCGCGCGAAAGCTCTGCTGTTACGAAAGAAAATGATAAGAGCTTTGATGTCGTTCGTCAATTCTATGTACTTGTCAATACTCATTTTAAAGAGAAAAAGCAAGTGCAAGATTATGCCGATCTATTGTTTCGTTCGCCTAAAACGATATCCAATCTCTTTTCGGAGTATGGTTTGCCTTCACCTTTGCGGGTCATTCATGAGCGGATTGTTGCCGAAGCCAAACGTTTATTACTCTATACCAATAAGAGCGCTAAAGAAGTGGGTAGCATATTGGGCTTTGAAGATATTGCAGCATTCAGCCGTTTTTTTAAAAAGGTTGTGGGCGAAAGTATTTCTGATTACCGCAAGAAGAGTAAAGATGAATAGCGTCATTATAGTATTTATTTGTCTTCCTTTTTGTAAGGTAAAACCAAAATAATTAATCTGAAATTTGTGAGATTATAAAATAAATACTACCTTTGCATCCGCAAATACAAGGTGCCTTAGCTCAGGTGGTAGAGCATCGGACTGAAAATCCGTGTGTCCTTGGTTCGACTCCAAGAGGCACCACTTAAAAGTAAATGCTAATAGTTTTTATTAACTGTTAGCATTTTTGTTTTTATATATTTTCCAAAATTAAAAAAGACTTTTCATAAATCGGGGCTCACTGGTAAAAGCGTGGGAGAATATGCATAAAGATTCTTTGTCACCTCCGTATGACACCATACCGCGCTTCCCCACAGTAAGTTAACGATACACCGTATGCAACGCCAGCGAAAAAAAGTCTCAAAATCGGCTCGAGAGCATCTTGTGAACACGTTATTTTCAGCGGACCTTTATTTAGAATAACTCTAAAAGACAGGCTACAGATAGCCGAGGGCCACATTTATATATAACCGAATATACTCCACTCTTTTTGATAAGCCCCTCATTCCCGACGAAAGGCGGTGGGTGATCAAATGCGATAATCCCCTGGAAACCGCTTTTACATCTGCTTCCGTCGGCATCGATATTTTTTCAAACTCATAGCATACTTCTTCGAACTTTATTGTTGTCACACTCGACACTTGCACACATGATATGGCTTCTGTCCTTCTTTCAAAAGGGGCATATCGTACCGGCTGTAATTGATTGTTCCCATAAGTTGGTCATTTAAGGTTAAGTTTGTAATTAAGGTTAGTAAGTCTCACACGTGTGCGACAATTGTCGCATTCGTGTGAAACTTACTTTTGCGTCTACAAAGTTTTTTGATTTTAAGCATGAAATTTGTTTTGTTTTTGCTACATAAAATATATGTGTAAAGTCTTATTTAAGAGATATATCTTCCATGCTTGCTTTTGTATATTTATAAATTTATTTTACTTGAAAGACTTGAGTTGTTTATATATGTGAACGGGAAATGTTTGCAAATGAGCGAGATGAGATGTTTCTCAATGTGTTAACCGGATGCTCATTTTGTGTAATAGTCTGATATCTATTGAAATGATGTGACGGAACACACTGATCAAAGTTGTCGGCGTATTGTTGGACTAGATTATTATAAAAGATTATTAATAGAAATGGAACAAGATTATAAAATGGTCGTTTCTTCCATGAAAAATAGTGTTTTACAATATTTTTTTGTAAATTGCGTTCAGATAAATTTCGTTAAATAGACAAGCGACTTTATGCGGTACTGATAGCATTAATCGAAATTAAATTAAAATTTATGATTATGAGATTGTTTATTATATCGAATAGATTACCTGTAAAAGTCCTGAAAGACAAGTCTGGCGCATTTTGTCTTACAAAAAGTGAAGGCGGTTTGGCAACAGGCTTAGCCTCGCTTGATATGGCTCATGTTGAAAAGCATTGGATTGGATGGGCCGGAATAGATGTTGATAATGACAACGATAAAAAAAATATTATTTCGGCGCTAAATGAATTTCATTACCATCCTGTTTTTCTAACAACGAAACAAATACATCAATATTATGACGGATATTGTAACAGTACACTTTGGCCCTTATTTCACTATTTCTATTCATTTGTAGAATACGATAACAGATATTGGGATAGTTATAAGGAGGTAAATCGGCTGTTTTATCAAGCGGCTCAAACGTTGATTTGTCCCGGTGATATCGTATGGGTACAAGACTATCATCTGATGTTGCTTCCCCAAATGTTGAGAGAAGGAATTAAAGATATAAGAATAGGGTACTTCCATCATGTTCCGTTTCCTTCTTATGAACTGTTCAGGGTGCTTCCCGAACGCGCTGAAATACTATATGGATTGTTGGGAGCCGATTTAATAGGATTTCATACCCATGATTATGTACGGCATTTTGCCAGTACGGTAAGTCGAGTTTTGAGATTGCCTCTCAAACTTGATTGTATTTCTATGGAGCGCCATAAGTCGTATGTTAATGCTTTCCCAATGGGAATTAATTATGATTTATACCATGATGCGGCAACGATGCCGGATGTAAAGAAATCTATAAGAAAGCTGAAGAAAGATTATGGTAAAGACAATAAATTGATCTTATCAGTCGATCGATTGGATTATAGTAAAGGCATATTACATCGGATTAAGGGATTTGCTCTTTTTCTGCGAAATCATCCCGAATACAAAGAAAAAGTTTCACTTGTTATGATTATTGTCCCATCTCGTAATATAGTTGGTAAGTATGCCAAATTAAAAACAAAAATAGATGAACAAATAGGTGGCATTAATGGGAAATACTCAACAATCAACTGGACTCCGGTTCACTATTTCTATCACAGTTTTGAATTTAATGATTTGGTTTCAATGTATGCTATAGCCGATATAGGTTTGGTGACTCCGTTAAGAGATGGAATGAATTTGGTCGCTAAAGAATATGTCGCGACCAAAAAAAGTGCACCGTGTGTACTGATATTAAGTGAAATGGCTGGAGCTGCTATCGAATTGAGGGATGCTATTATTATCAATCCTAATGATATTAAACAAATTGAGCAGGCTATTGTTCAGGCTTTGGGAATGCCTATAAAAGAACAAAATGACCGATTAGAAAAAATGCAAGATATATTATCCAGGCATACGGTAGAAAAATGGGCCACTGGTTTTGTTGACGAATTAATTGGGGTGTATGATAAAAATGAATATCTAAATAAAAAAGTGATTGACGATAAAGCATGCAAGGATATTAGTGTAGCATATCATAACAGTACGTGCCGTTTATTGGTATTTGACTATGATGGAACATTGATTGGTTTCAAAGATAATCCTTCTGATGCTTGTCCCGACAAAGTTGTGTTAGATTTGCTGAAGCAAATTTCAAAAGATAAATCAAACCATGTAGTTATTAGTAGCGGACGAGACCAAGCCACATTGGAAAAATGGTTTGGGCATCTAGGTATCGATATGGCTGCCGAACATGGAGCCGCCTATAAAGAACGTGGAACATGGTACGATTTTGTTGGACAAAAGACGTGGGATAATGAAATATTGGATATTCTGCAGATGTATACAGATAAAACTCCGGGAGCTTATCTCGAGAAAAAGAAAACAGCTTTGGTATGGCATTATAGGTCTGTAGACGAGTGGCTTGCATCTTTTAGAGAACAGCAACTCGTCAACGCATTGATGTCTCCTTGTAACCGAAATGGCTTGCAAATGATGCGAGGAAATAAAATTTTAGAAATAAAGTCGCCGCTATATTCAAAGGGAGGCGAAATGAAAAGGCAGTTAGAAAAAGGCAAATACGATTTTATTATGTCTATGGGCGACGATATAACTGATGAAGATATGTTCAAAGTATTGCCTGATGACGCATATAGTATTAAAATAGGTAGTAGCTCCGATATTGCAAGGTATAATATACCGTTACAAGAGGATGTCATCCCTTTCTTATATAAAGCATTTCTAACGTAGACTCATCTTTGGTGGCTATGGACGAATAAATTTAGAAAATCCTATCTCTTTTGAAAAGAGTAAGGCTGTATCGATAAGAGCTAAATGTGAATATGCTTGTGGAAAATTACCTAATTGTTCCTTTGTTGTGAAATCTAAGTCTTCGCTAAAAAGCCCCAAATGATTGGAATAGGTAAGCAAATCTTCGAATAGGCGTTGGGCTTCGCTTTTTCGCCCCGTTACATAAAGCCCTCGTACCATCCAAAAAGTGCAAACTGTAAATGCTGAATTGGGAATACCAAAATCATCATGATTATTATACCTGAACATCAGTCCTTTATAATAGAGTTTCTCGTATACGGCATCAACTGTCTTAATATAACGCTCATCTTCTGCCGCAATGAATCCGTATTTTTCCATCAGTAGAAGAGATGAATCTAAATCGGTATTGGAATATGTCTGAGAAAAGCTTTGGATTTCTTCTTTCCAGCCGTGTAACAGCACATCCTCTTTAATCTTTTGTGCTTCAATTCTATAACGTTCCGAATATCCTTTTTTGTACAGCATACCGGCTATTTTTGCTGCTCTGTCCAACGCTACCCAACACATTACTTTAGAAGAGACGAAGTGCTCTTTTTTATTTCGTATTTCCCAAATTCCGCTATCAGGAGAGTGCCAATCGTTTAATACAATTCTGCAGATATGTTTAACAACCTCGAACATTTCTTCCACTTCGTCAAGCGTCCCTCTAAAGTAAAGATAGTATTGGTAGATTACGTTCATTAAATATCCAAATGAGTCGTTTTGTCTTTGGCTGTAGGCCGCATTTCCGATTCTGACAGGCTTGGAATTCTTGTAACCGCTCAAATAAGGTAATTCTTTCTCTACGATATCACGTTCGTATCGGATACCATACATGATTTGGAGGCTATCATATTTAGAACGTAGAATATTTTGTATGAACCCCATGAAACTCCTGGCAGCTCCACTATGTCCTGTCTTTATGAGAGTCTCTATTGACATGGAGGCATCTCGTAGCCAGCAGTATCTATAATCCCAATTACGAACACTGCCTATCGATTCCGGTATGCTAGTAGTCAGTGCTGCCAGAACAGCTCCCGTACGTTGATATGACATTAATTTCAGAACCAACATGCTTCGCTCTATATAGTTATTGAAGCGAGCATATCGTTTGGAGCGGTTTGACCAATTCATCCAATATAATTTTGTGCGCTCATATTCCAAACAAACTCTTTCAATATCTACTTTAATTACTTTTTGATTATAGGAGATAAGAATAAACTCGTCTTGAGAAAGTTCAAACTCTTTTTGGTTGAGTATGTAATCAAAATCGATGCTGGAGTATAGATATATGGCATCGTGTATATTGCCGTCAATACCTGATTTTATGTATTCGGGACCAGTCTTGTGCTTGACTTCGCCGTTAGCATAGTTCAAACGGGGATCATAATTGATTTTTATTTTGGGGTTTCCCCGTTTGAGGCGAATATAGCGATATAACTCGGAGGGGATAAAGTAGTTTGTATTATCATTGATTTTGTACCGTGGCATAAAATCAATGACTTCAAAGCACCCTGATTCGGAATCAAAGGTCGTAATCAAAACATTTGTATGATCAATATATTTCTGCTTTATGTGATAATCTTTATAATTTATAAACCCTAGAGTTCCGCCGATGTTCGGATCCAGAATCTTTCCAAAGACGGAAGGAGAATCGAAATCCGGTAAACAAAACCAGTCTACACTTCCTTCTAATGAAACGAGTGCGGCTGTGCGCCCATTACCAACAACTCCATAATCAAGTTTTTCCATTATATCAACTATTTATCGAGGTATAAAGAATAAATCACAAATATAAAAAGATTCGTTATATATGCCAACCTTTGGCAACGAATCTTTTTACATAATCGTCCTATGCTCTTGGGAATATTTCCGGACCAGGCTCTTTATTTTCCGTTTTTTACGGAACGATTGAATGCGATACGGGCCATAACAGGATAATGATCGGATGGTGTATGCCGTTTATATTGATACAGATCTATTTCTTGAGGAGCGGCATTCGATTTATGTGCCTCATTGGCGATGGGTGTCCAATAGCAATTGGTGAGGACCGCATAATTGTTAATAGCACAACTCGGGGATACAAAAATGTGATCAATGCGGCTGTCTGTCTTTATATCCGAGTTGAAATCATTGAATGTTCCGTTTTCTGCAAAACGGTGCTTCGCATATACGTACGAGTCTTTTAAAATACCTGACGTTGTGAAAATCGTATAGATCTCGTTTTTCTGATCTACGTTAAAATCTCCGGTCAGTACAACAGGAGCTCCCTTGCACAACTCGCGGATCTTGGATACTACCAATTTGGCAGATTCACGGCGCGCTACAATTCCCATGTGATCCATGTGAAGATTAAAGTACCAGAAACGCCATTTTGTTTTACGGTCTTCGAAATGCCCCCATGTACAAATGCGGATACAAGCAGCATCCCATCCTTTATTGGGGCGTGTAGTGTCTTCTGCCAACCAGAAATGACCGGAGCCTAATAAATTGAATTTGGCTGTTTTGTAAAAAATAGGAGAATATTCTCCTCCTTCTTTTCCATCGTCACGCCCTACACCAATATATGAATAGCCGTCGAGTCCTTTCAACATGTCATGCAATTGTCCCACCAAGACTTCTTGAGATCCAAAGACATCGGGACCTTCAAAATTAATCATATCACAAATGACAGGACAGCGCTGCTGCCACCCGTTTCCATTTTGGACATCATAATCATTTTGGTTACGAATATTATAAGAACCGACATATAGTGATTGGGCTCCTACGAGGATGCACGCAAATGCAAATGCAATAAACAAGATAGTACGTTTCATTATTTTATATATTTAGCTATTTTAAAAATTCACGCCAAGATTAAGATAAAAGCAACCATTGTGAGAAGCATCAAATGTGTCGTGGCTAATGTTTGCCAAGCCTATGTCATAGGTCATGTCCATGTATATGTTTTGGAAAGAGATGCCACAGCCCAAACGTAGTCCGCCGTCAAATCGTCTGAACTTACTTCCCGAAAAAGAATCTTCGGCTTCACGATCGTTATAATTTTTTATCCTGCCGCCGATGCCGTATGCAAAATAGCCGCCTGCAAAGGGTTGGATAGCTACATCGTCATTGATGAAATACTGATATTTCATGACAATTGGGAGTTCTAAATAATTTAGATTATAAGTGAACTTCTTGCTATTGTTGTATCCTTTGCCCCCCTTTTCTGTGTAATACAATCCACTTTCGAGAAATATAGGTGTATCGTATGCCACTTGCATTCCGGCAACAAAACCTAGATTTAGTCCCGATTGATTGTCGCCACCATCCAACGATTTGTCATCCGAATTGATATGCGATAGTCCAAGCCCTAAGCGCAGTCCGTAATAGATTCCTAAATCATTGTTTGTCCAACGATTGAAATTGTACCGATTGGAACTGTTATTATAAGAATGATTATTTCGACCATTATTCTGAGCAGATGCCGGTATCAAAAGAACTATTCCAAAGATTGCCGATAAAAAGATTTTTTTCATATTCTCATTTTTGTAGAGCCTAATGTCAATGGGAGTATGCCTATTGTGATTAGGTTCTCGGTTTAACAACTACAAATTAAGAAAACATTCTTCATTTAAGCACATAAAAAGAGATAAATAAATCTAATTGATTTTGATTAGAGCTAAATATGTGCTTTCATATTCGGATGTGGCAGCAAACGCTTTAAAACAGACGCTCAGAAAACCTGTACCTTTAATCCTAGCGATAGATGAATGATGTCTTTCAATTTCAGATAGCGGTTGTTGAAAGCACTGGCGACATACAAATCGCTCGTTCCTAACTCATAAAAGAAAGTCATACTTTTAGAATATTTACGACGTTCGTTGGGTATGAAATAAATAAAACGTTGCCCCATCGATAAATTGAACCGAACACGTGTCGAAAAACCATAATAGCCACCTGGATATTTACTCGGCTCTTTTGTCCAAAATTCGTCTCCCAATATGGAATTGACATAAAGACTGACAGTCAAAGGGTCTATCGCAAAATGTTTTCCCAGAGGCTTATTAGTCCAGGGGATATAGTTCTGTTTAAGTGTCAACGTCAATTTATTCTCGGATGTACTATGCTTAGGTAAAAAACCAATATATACGTCGGTTTCCCATTGATGATGTTTACCATATTCCCATCCCGGGCCAAATGAAAGTAAGCCCATTGAACCGGCAAACTGTAACTTGTAATGTCGAGGTACCAACTTGTTCCAGAAAGAATGATATTTGACTACCCGCTCTTGATATAAACTATCATCAGCTTTGAGAGAAACGAAAGATGGGCACGTGAGCAACAATAAGGTGGATATCCTAAAATTCAACCACTTCATACTTATATCCTTTTTTGTAGAGAGTAAAAACTAAATAAGAACGCTTAGCAATATTGGCACTGGCATAATACATCACTCCATCGCCAAATAGATCATCTGCTTCAATTTGATGATCATGGGCAGATAGGCAAAACTGTAGGTTCGGAAAACGGCAGATGTCTTTTTGGAATATCTTTGCTACATTGTTGTTAAACTGATCGCTATATGGACGGGCATGCATGGCAAAAATCGTTTTGTCGTCGGGTGAAGCAAGACTGTCTAATTGATTATCTATGAAATTGAAATCCGGAATCGGATTTGAATAGTCATATTCAAGGGCATTTGTGTTCAGACAAATGAATTTTGTATGTCCTGCTTTGAAAGAGAAATTAGGATTGCCGAATACTTTGGTGAAGACTTCTTTTCCACCACCCAGGCAATCGTGATTGCCCAACAATACCACATAAGGTACTTTCAGCTCGTTCAGAATATCTCGTTGCCATAGAAATTCTTTTGTAACCCCAAAGTCGCTGATATCTCCGCCATGGAGTACGAAATCTATATCATTGCGCTTATTGAGTATACGTACAAAATCTTGAGTGTCATCATACCAGCGTTGTGTATCGCTGATTACGGCAAAGCGAATGGTGTCGCGTTTTGAACAGTTTCGTTCTATTAAAGCACTATTTTTGTTGTTTACTCCAACTTCGCCCTTTACTAATCCATCATAAGGAGAATAGTCAAAAGCACTGCAAGAAGTAAAAAAGAGCAATAAGAAAGGTAATAGTTTTCTTGTTCCAATCATTTCTAAGTAATATATGAATTCGATGCAAAGGTAAAACTAAATTTATATTTCTAGTTTCCAATAAGAAGTTTGGAACAAAAAATAAGTGATAAATTCTTCAAATAGAGAAAATCGAAATCTATTGCGGCAAAATAGAACAAAAGGCAGCGCGCGAAAAATAAACGCAACAAATATTGATAATTGAAATAGAATAAGTATCTTTGAATCATCGTACTGAAACAAGACTAAAGAAGATTCAATGATCTATAAAACATGAAAACATTTATTACTTCAGCATTTATCAGTTGTCTTTTGGGCACAGCCTATGCACAGACATCAAATTATCCTTTTCGAAATATTCAATTGCCTCTTGAACAAAGAGTCATGGATTTGGTTAATCGCTTGACTCTCGAAGAGAAAGTAGCCCAAATGATGTATACCGCTCCTGCAATTCCTAGACTTGGCGTGCCGGCTTATAATTGGTGGAATGAAGCTCTTCATGGAGTAGCCAGAACAGAACAGAAAGTAACTGTCTTTCCGCAAGCTATCGGGGTTGCTGCAACATTCGATCCGATAACGGCTTTTGAGATGGGAACGGTAGCTTCCACAGAGGGAAGGGCTATTTACAATCAATGTCGGAAAGAAGGGAAAGAAATATTGATATATCATGGGCTTACCTATTGGACACCGAATATAAATATCTTTCGCGATCCGCGTTGGGGCAGGGGACAAGAAACTTATGGAGAGGATCCTTATCTCACGGGTCTGTTTGGTCTGAACATGGTAAAAGGCTTGCAAGGTACCGACTCTAAGTATCTGAGAGCGGCTGCCTGTGCCAAACATTTTGCAGCTCATAGCGGGCCTGAATTCGGACGGCTTAGTTTCGACAGTAAAGTGAGCCTACATGATTTGTTCGATACGTATCTTGTCGCTTTTCGCCAACTAGTGATAGAAGGCAATGTCGCCGGGGTAATGTGTGCTTACAATTCTCTGAATGGGCAGCCGTGTTGCGGCAATAACCAACTGATGATGGAAACATTGCGTTTGGACTGGGGGTTTAAAGGATATGTCACATCGGATTGTGGGGCTATCGATGCTTTTATAACAGGGCATAAAAGCCATCCCGATTCACTGAGTGCCGCAGTTTCGGCCGTACTCAACAATACTGATTTGGAATGTGGGGGTAGCTATGGTGTGCCTTCTGCCGATTATAAACAGGGTATTTATCGAAAGTTGCTTGATGCCGTATATGAAGGGAAGGTGAGCGAAAAACGTCTTGATGAATCATTGATGAGGCTATTTATGGTCAGGTTTCGATTGGGACAGTTCGATCCGGACAGTGTGGTGCCTTATGCCCAAATACCTTGTTCTGTTATCGATTGTGCGGCACATCGAGAAAAAGCATTGCAAATAGCACGAGAGAGCATTATTCTTTTAAAAAATGAAAAGAAGGTATTGCCTTTGAATCCGGAAAGGGTAAAATCTGTGCTGGTTATTGGTCCGAATGCCAACAACGAAAAAGCATTGTGGGCAAATTATAATGGGCTGCCATCGTCGACTGATACTCCTTACAAAGGTATTGCCGAAAAGTTTAGCAAAGCAAAGGTAGACTATATGGAGGGATGTGATTATTATAGTACTGATAAAGATCAATCATCTTTTAAAGAAATTGCCAAGAGAGCATCTAAATATGATATTATTGTGTTTGTTGGAGGAATTAATGCGGATATGGAAGGTGAAAACGGCTCGGTTGACGAAAATGGACCTGCTGCGTCATTTTTTAAAGGTGGCGATAAAACTACTTTAGCTTTTCCCGAAAAACAAACAGAGCTCTTTGAACAACTTAAGAAAACGGGGCGCCCCATCGTTTTTGTCTGTATCTCCGGAAGTGCCCTTGCTTTCTGCAAAGAAGCGAGAGAAGCTAATGCCGTTATACAATTTTTCTATGGCGGACAGGCAACTGGTAAGGCATTAGCCGATGTATTGTCCGGTGATTATAATCCGGCAGGTAGGTTGCCTCTTACTTTCTATGCTAGCGACAGCGATCTGCCATCTATCGATAACTATTCGATGGAAAACCGTACTTATCGCTATTTCAAAGGTAAGCCCCTTTATCCGTTCGGCTATGGACTGAGTTATACCTCTTTTAAATATAGCGATCTTAGAATGTTAGATAGGGCTGAATCAACAGACCACGTTATGGTTTCGGCAACGGTGACCAATACGGGCAAGACTGGTGGTGATGAAGTGGTGCAGCTTTATGTAAAGCATGATGCCTCAGAAGCTCCGATTGTTGCGTTGAAAGGAGTGCAACGTATCTGTCTGAAAGCAGGAGAATCTAAGAATGTATTCTTCGAACTGCTTCCTGCCGATTTGGGAATAGTCAATAAATCGGGTTATCTTGTTAATCAGGCAGATCATCTTACCGTCTATGTAGGCGGCGGACAGCCGCAGTATCCAACACTGACATCCGGCAATGCGGTAGAACATGAGCTAACTATAACCGGAGAGCCCAATTATATACATTAGGGTATTTGAATTTAGGATAAAAGAAGTTACACACAAACTTGTGTGTGTACTGAATTTGGTGGTTCTTTTGCATTTTAGTTGAAGAAGATTGCATCTAGGACCATTTTCCTTTTCAGTAACTCTATTTTTGCGCGCCCATACATAGACCTTTTTACTTCCTTCAGTTTATTCACATATCCTTCCACAATACCGTTAGAAACATCAAAGGTTATACTGTTGGCGACAGCTTTAATATCCATCTTGATACCATATACAAATGTTCTTATTCTACCTATTGATGATTTCTCATAAGACGTGATCCAAGTTTTGATTGCAGCTGCATCATCACCTTTGATTATACGATAGAAGTTCTTGGATGCTGTATAAATTTCTTTAAACCATTCAAGACTAAGCATTTTTATGATAAGATTTTTTTCTTCATCATTCATTTTTTTCCCACAGATACTTTTGTTTGCAATGAGTGAAATTGTTTTTATAGGCATTAAAGGCTCCCTATTATCAACGGTTTTCATCTTATTTTCCATTTCTTCCTTCATTCTCTCTGCTATTTTCTTGGCTCTATAACCTCGATGACCGTCAAAAAGATGTTTGTAGTGATCATAAAAAGGGGTACGACTGCCATGGAAGCCTTCTGCTTTGACTTCCCGATATATTTCAGACATAGCTTTGCCGCACTTATATTCATTTTCAATATATGAGTCAAATTTATGGTATTCATTTCTAGTTTTACTTTTCCTTGGAAGTAATGTATCTGCTGCCATATACTTCCGAGCTGTCTGACGTGCGATTCCGAGTGTCGTTGCGATTTTATTTATTTTGAAGCCTTTCAACTGCAATTCTTTAACCTCGTTGAACATGATTTGTCTGGAATCTGTTGCAATAGCAGTCACAAAAGCTGTTTTCCTTTCCGTTGGAGCCGATAGCAGTTCTGAACTGGAGTCGCTTTCTTGATTCGCTCTAACCATAGACCTATAATCTCCATAATGATCACTTACGATTTTAGTTAAGCAATCAGACATGTTTTTTACTAAGTGAAACCTGTCTGCCACTTCCGTTATCTTCATCCCAGAAGAGTTTATTGCCGATGTGTAATCTGTAGATCTATCTCTACTTACCAGAGATATATTCGGATGCCTGAACAACCATGTCCTGAAACTGTCTTTCCCTCTGTCTCCCAAAAGGTCTATGACACGACCTATATCCAGATCAACTATTATACTGCCATACGTTATGCCTTTTCGGAACGCCCAGTCATCAACGCCAATATTTTTTACACTGTCTCTGGGCATTATACTCATACGATGGATATCTCGCAAAATAGTCGTATTGCAAAGAGGAATTCCGACAGCCCGGATGAGTTTCTTTGCCTTATTTGAAGAACATAACAGTCCATGCTGTATCACCATTATTTCACATCTTCTGGTTCTTCTTCGATATCTAAATACCTCATTGCCAGGCTGCTCTGCAAAAGTCTTTTTCCCACACATCGGATTGTGGCAGAAGAACTTTCTTGTCTGCATATGTAAAATAACCTTCTTGCCTAAAATAGGTAAATCCGTAATGACTCTATTATATTTACTATGGACTTTAAAACTTATCTTGCCACAATAAGGACATAAACCGTAATTGAGATTGGTCTTTACATACATCTCAATCGTAGAAACGCTTTGATTTATTGATTCTATTGATATTTCAGCTCTTTCATATAAAGAGGATAAACTGCAACTGGAAGTTTGTGAATGATTATCGGCAAAGTGACGCAAATTTGGAAGGAATTTGCTATCTTCGCCTTTATTAGGAGAATTTGACATGACTTTTCGAACTCTTTGTTTGGAAACTTTAAGTTACAGAAAAGTAGACCAAAATCCTAATATCTTTTTAATAAAGTGTGATAAGATAATGCTTTTATCACACTTTTTCTTTCGAAAAGTTGTGATATGAAAGATGGTGGATTGATGTTTTTTTGTCTTTTTCAACTAAAGTGCAAAAGAACCAATTTGGTTGACAGTTAGACAAAAAGTTATCTCGGTATGGTTAAAATAGTATCAGTATTACTCCCAATGTTCACTTCTGAAAACGGGGTCGAAAAAAATATTTTCGCACGCCAACTTTCATATACCCCTTATATCGCTCATTATCAGTACCTATTTGTGAGAAATCATAACGCGTTGATTATCTGCGAGAAGACATGTTTTACAGGTCCAATTTTTGCACCAATTTCACGTATGATCCTGATATACAAGCTGTAAAGGTGACGGATATGGTTTCGTAACTAGAATGGAAAAAACAGGGTTTCACATATCCACACGAGGTATCTTTAAATATCAGTAAGAACTGGTTACTTCAACAAATCGCTATTGTCTTTATCCTTCCAAAACGTCGTATGCTCCTAAAAATGTTGTCGTATGTTAGTTTTTCGGAAAACTTAAGGACGTCACCGAAAAAACTAACATACGACAACGGCCTTATTTTACCTTGCAAAAATCAACCGTATGTCGCAGCGGTAACTAACGGATGTTGTTGACGAAACTAACGTTAGTTGTTAGGATAACTTCCGTTAGTTACCGCAGTAACATCCGTTAGTTATGGCGGTGACATACGTCTGTTTTTTAATCACACACATATGCTTTTCCTACAGGTTTTTAAACCATTCTTGATACAATGTTTAACCCTCCTTGCTTTTTACTAAGACTAGAGTGAATTCAAGTATTAGAATCGTTATCTTGACTATAAAATTTTGATAGCAATGGCGGCACATGCTTCGGCATCGGCAAGAGCATGATGATGCTTTGTCAAATCGTATCCGCAATGGGCTGCGACTGTCTGCAATTGATGGTTGGGTAGGGATTTTCCGAAAACTCTGCGCGATGCTCGACAAGTACATAAAAAGTGATAGTCAGGATATGTCAGGTGATATGTGGCATAAGCTGCCTTGAGGCATCCTTCATCGAAAGGACTATTGTGAGCTATTAGTGGCATATCTCCTATGCGTGGTGCAATATCTGTCCATACCGTAGGAAAGTCGTCGGCGTCGTCCGTATCAATGAAAGTGAGCCCATGGATCTCTGTATTCCAATGACTATAGAAGTTTGGGTAAGGACGAATTAAACGATATATTTTGTTTTTTACCTTGCCGTCAGCAACGAAAACTAACCCCACGCTACAAACACTAGATGGAAAACGATTTGCCGTTTCAAAATCTATTGCAACAAAATCTTTTATCATCTCACATCGAAATAAGACTTTTTAGCAATGTTGCCAGCCTTGTGCTTTTAGTTCAAACTCGTTTCCGTCTCGCGCGATAAGGGCGTAGCCTAATTCGGGGGCCGTGATGCTACCTATTAATTTTACTCCTTCTATTTTGATTATCTTGTCGTGGTCGCCAATAGGCACAGTGAAGAGCAATTCATAATCTTCTCCTCCATTGAGGGCACAAGTTGATACATTCATGTTCAACTCTTCGGCCATTACTGCCGTTTGATAATCAATGGGAATATGTTCTTCGTAGAGCCGGCAACCTACCTTACTTTGTTTACAGATGTGCAACATCTCGGACGACAAGCCATCCGAAATGTCCATCATAGCAGTAGGCTTAATATCAGCCTCTGCTAGTTGCTGAATAATATCGCGGCGGGCTTCGGGCTTGAGTTGGCGTTCGAGTAAATATTCTTTTCCTTCAAAATTGGGTTGGGTATCTTCTCCTGCTCCTTTCAATACGGATTTTTCGCGTTCCAATAATTGCAGTCCCATATAGGCTCCTCCAAGGTCCCCGGTGACGCATACTAAATCATTTTCTTTAGCGCCGTTGCGATAGACGACATTACCGGCCTCGGCTTCGCCAATGCAAGTAATGCTGATAGTAAGTCCTGTCATTGACGAACAGGTATCTCCGCCGACAATGTCGACGTTATAATGTTCGCAAGCAATTCGAATTCCCGCGTAAAGAGCATCGATGTCTTCTACCGAAAATCTTTTTGAAATGCCGAGTGAAACAGTTATTTGCTTAGGACATCCGTTCATGGCATAGATATCTGAGAAGTTGACGACAGCTGCTTTATAACCGAGGTGTTTCAAAGGAAAATAGGTTAAATCAAAATGAATGCCTTCCAATAACATATCGGTGGTGACTAATGTCATTTTGCTATCGTAGGAAAGTACTGCTGCATCGTCGCCGATACCGTATTTGGAAGAAGAGTGTTGTAGTTTGATGTCTTCGGTCAAGTGTTTGATGAGGCCGAATTCTCCTAATGTTGCAATTTCCGTTCTTTGCATTATTATAGCTTTTCTATAAGTTCTTTGAATATAAGAGTCATGTTCGGTTCCGAATTGTCGGCTGCTTCTTGGACGGCAAGGTGGTTTACTTCCATGATATGGTTTTCGACACCTAGGTCCGTAACGACTGAGATTCCGAATACTTTCATATCACAATGACGTGCAACGATGACTTCGGGTACTGTAGACATACCTACAGCGTCGGCGCCAAACATGCGGAACATGCGATATTCGTGAAGAGTTTCATAAGTGGGACCTTGAGTACCCAGATATACTCCTTGTCGTACTTCGATGTGGTGTTCCTTGGCAATTTCCAATGCCATGCCGATTAGCTTCTTATCATAAGGTTCTCCCATGTTTGGGAAACGATCGCCATATAAATTCTTTCCGCGGAGCGGATGCTCGGGAAAATGATTGATATGATCAGTGATAATCATCAGGTCGCCTACCTTGTAATCGGGATTCGTCGCACCACTGGCATTCGATACAAATAGGGTTTTGATGCCAAGTTCGTGCATTACTCTGACTGGGAAAGTTACTTCTTGCATAGAGTATCCTTCATAGTAGTGAAAACGCCCCTGCATGGCCATGATATCTTTGCCACCAAGTTTGCCGAATATGAGTTTTCCTGAATGTCCTTCGACTGTTGAAACAGGAAAATGAGGGATTTCTGTATATGGAATTTCTAATTTCTCTGTTATATGATCGGCTAAATGTCCTAGTCCTGTACCCAGAATGACTGCTATTTCCGGAGCCGTATGTACTTTATTGCGTAGAAAGCCTGTTGTTTCTTTGATTTTTTCTAACATAGTCTAATATGATTTGATTGAATGATTCTTTTTTATCTTGTAAAAGGTTGATGCGTACCGGAAGAATATATAGATTCTTTTTTACTTCTTCGCTCATCTCAAGGTGCGAACGAAGTCGTGCTGCATCTTTTTCGGTTGTGATAATAATACGTTTGCCCTGAGGGAGCCTTTCAAACTTTTCATTGAGTCGTCTTATGTCTTCTGCCGAGAAGTCGTGATGATCTGCAAAGTGTATCGGAAACACTTCTTCGACACACTCCCTCAACTTGTTGACTAGTGGCTCGGGATTGGCAATGCCCGTAACGAGCAACACAGACGTATCTTCTTTTAATTCTGAAAGCTGCATCGTTTTAAGCTTATCGCTTTTGAACATCATATAAAGATTTCCATAGCAGAGTTGCGAAAAGAACAATTTTTGATAGGGTAATAAATTAACACCTTTGCTAATAACGTTGAAGTCGATGGGCTTGATGTCGTCCGGACATTTGGTTACGATGACTATTTGAGCGCGGTCTTTGCCTGTAGTGGGTTCACGCAATCGGCCTGCCGGAAGGAGTTTGTCATGATAAAACGGCCGGAAGCAACTGGTGAGCAAGATATTCAGTCCAGCTGAAACATATCGATGTTGAAATGCATCGTCGAGTAGAATAATGTCGATACTCGGATTCTTTAATGCCATCAGGTTCTCTATGCCCCTGCAACGATTACTGTCAACTGCTACCTTGATGTTGGGGAATTTTTTCATTATCTGGAAAGGTTCATCTCCAATTTCTTCGGCCGTGCTATGTGGCGTAGCCAGAATATAGTCTTTGGTATGTCTTTTATATCCTCTGCTCAGTACGGCAATATTAAACTCTTTATGGAGAAGGCGAATAAGATATTCCGTATGTGGCGTTTTTCCGGTACCGCCTACTGCCAAATTGCCTACACAAATAACGGGTATGTCGAATCGACGAGTATGTAGGACAATATGTTTATCGAAAAGAAAATTTCGAAAATTAACAGCCATACCGTATAGATACGATAGAGGAGTAAGCCATTTATCAATATGAATATCTTTGTGGTACATATTAATTAGTTAATATTAAGGAAGAAAGGAATTCGGGCTTGAATAGTCGATTGCTTTTGAAGCGAATTGATGAAAGAAAACGCTTCGTAATAGTTCCCTAATCGGCTCTTTAGTAATTTGGTCTCTATATAATTGTCCGGTTTCTCTTTCAATAAGGTAGAGAGAAGGCTTTTTTGTTCAGGATATGACGTAACTGAATAGGCCGATACTTTTGATAGTTTTGCGGCAATGGCAATTGCTTTATCCATATTGCCCATTTCGTCTACCAATCCTAGTTTTAAGGCTCTTTCGCCACTCCAAACTCTACCTTGAGCAATGTTTTCGATGGCTGCTGTGCTCATCTTGCGTCCTTTAGCGCATCGTGAAACGAAAGTGTTATAGCCGTTAGCAATCCGCATCTGAATGAGTGATTTTTCTTCTGGGGTTAGCGAAGTGCCCAATACTCCCATATCAGACATAGTGTTCGTCTTAACGCCGTCGAAAGTCAGTCCTATTTTGTTCGCCAACTTGGTGAAATTCGGTATTACGCCGAAGATACCGATGGAACCGGTAAGTGTTGTCGGTTCTGCAACAATTTTGTTTGCTCCGCATGAAATATAATAGCCGCCTGATGCAGCATAGTCACTCATCGAAACGACCACCGGCTTTTTGGCTTTCAGTAATTGGATAGCATGCCATATTTGTTCTGATGCGAAAGCGCTTCCGCCGGGAGAGTTGACACGTAGGACGACGGCTTTTACATCGTCGTTTTCACGTAAGTCGCGCAAATCGGATACGACTTCATCACCTACTATTTGTTCGTCGGATAGAGAAGAGGAGGTTGATGATTCATCTACAATTTCGCCGCAAGCGTAATAGACAGCAATTTCATTACCACTTTTGTCTTTGGATGTTTTATCCTTTACATTGAGCATGTCGTTGATACCAAGACTATTGAGATTGTCATCCTTGCCTATACCTACTTTTTTCTTCAAATAATCTTTTACGTCCGACTTGTATAGTAGAGTGTCTGCCATATGAGTGCTGACACACATCTTAGCTTCATTGAATAAAACGGTTCCCTTGTCGGCTATTTCGTTTAATGTAGAAGGTGTCAAGTGACGTGAAGCTGCTACATCTTTAACCATATTGCCCCATAAAGAACCAAGTAATTCTGTCATTTGAAGACGATTTGCATCACTCATAGAAGTAGAAGTCAACGGTTCTACAGCCGATTTGAATGTACCTACTTTGAATACTTGTTGTTCGACCCCCAATTTGTCGAAAAGGTTTTTCATATATGTTATCTGGGTAGCCAAACCTTTCCAGCCGATAGAGCCTTGCGGATTGAGTATGATTTTATCTGCGACACTCGAAAGATAATAAAGTCCTTGAGTATATGTATCACTATACGCAATGATGAATTTTTTGCTCTTCTTAAAGTCTAGTAATGCATCTCTGATTTCCTGATACGAAGCAAACGAACCGCTAAGTAATTTAGCTTGAATGTATATGCCTTTGATATCTTCGTTCGATTTAGCTTTCTTGATAGCTGATAATACATCGTCCAGCCCTATCGACTTGTCGTCATCACCGAATATCCTAGCCCATGGCTTATCCTGAACACGTTCGGAAAGTTGTCCATCTAAATTAAGCATCAAAATAGAATTCTTTTTAACAGTAACGGATGTGTCTGACGAAGCAGCAATGCCCGAAATAATCATGATACCGATAAAAAAGAATATCACACCGGTAATAATAAGACCGGTTACAGTCGCTAGCGTGTATTTCAGAAAATCTTTCATAATTATATTATTTATTTTAATGTTATGTCTTGTTATAATAATTGTATAGACTTGCCCATATGTCAGGGTGGACAAAGTATCGGATGTCTTTTCCTTTTTTTATTGCCTCTCTAACAAATGTCGAACTGATTTCGAGTATAGGTGAGTGGACAATATGTACTGTGTCTGGTAGTGGTTTATCGATGTCGATAGAACAGCCTCTTCGCGGATATACATAGATGTCGTGGCAATCTATAATTTGTTGCCAGTCTTTCCATTCTTTGAATTTTATCCAATTGTCCGCTCCTACGATAAGACTGAAATGAATATCAGTGTAAATTTTACGAAGTTCTTCCAGGGTACGAACTGTATATGATGGTCGTGGCAAATGGAACTCTATGTCGGAGGCTTTGAAACGAGGATAGGTAGCTATTGATTTGTTGACTAACTGCAAACGGAATTTTTCAGGGAGCAGCTCTTCACCCTCTTTCCACGGATTACTTGGCGACACTACAAACCATATCTCGTCGAATGTTTCAAATTCGCAGAGATAATTGGCTAGGGCCAGATGTCCGATATGAATGGGGTTGAAAGAACCGCTATATATTCCGACTCGTTTCATATTATGTTTTTATTTTCGCTATTTTTCTAAAAAAGTTTTTACCGCTTCTAGTGTTTCCGCCTCGGCCTTTTCAAGTTGGTCATTTGTAATAACAACATCGTATTGAGGGGCAAAAGACAGTTCAAAAGATGCTTTTTCAATACGCTTTTGTATCATCTCGGCTGTATCAGTAGCTCTTGACTCCAATCGTTTTTGCAGTTCTTCAATAGATGGGGGTTGTATAAATATAGACAATGCTCTATCACCGTAGTGCCTTTTTATATTACATCCTCCTTTTACGTCTACATCAAATACTACATTCTCTCCAATTTCCAGTTGCTTTTCTACTTGCGATTTTAGTGTGCCGTAGAAACGTCCGGCATAAACTTCTTCGTATTCTAGCAAATCACCTTTAGAGATACGCCCTTTAAATTCGTCCGGTGATAAAAAGAAATATTCTACACCGTCTTTTTCTTCACCACGTGGAGGACGTGTCGTCGCCGAAATAGAAAAAGCGAGATTTAATTGCTGCTGAAGCAAGTAGTTGATAATTGTCGATTTGCCTGATCCGGATGGAGCAGAAAAAATGATAATTTTTCCCCTTACCATAACTACATGATATTAAGAACTTGCTCTTTAATTTGTTCTAGTTCGTCCTTCATTTGAACGACAATCTTTTGCATTTCTGCCTGATTGGATTTACTCCCTAGTGTGTTGATTTCACGTCCCATCTCCTGCGCAATAAATCCTAATTTTTTACCTTGTCCTTGACCGCTTTCGATGGTTGTGATGAAGTAATTCAAATGATTACTCAAACGCTGTTTCTCTTCACTGATATCAAGCTTCTCTATGTAATAAATCAGCTCTTGTTCAAAACGGTTGTTGTCGTATTCTACATTTAGGTATTTGCCAAGTGATTCTTGAATACGGTTTTTTATTTTGTCGACACGGTCTTTTTCATAGGGTTCGATGCAGTTGAGCAATTGAGTAATGTTAGCAATTTTTTCTCTCAATTTTTTCTCAAGTGCTGCACCTTCTTGTCTACGGAAATCCAGAAGTTGTCCAATCGCTTTTTTGATTGTCTCATGTGTTGTATTCCATTCTTCGTCTGAAAGTTCGGATGTCTCATTTGCCGACAATACATCAGGCATTTTCAGTAATGTCTGAAACCATTCTTCAGGAAGAGGAATATTTAGATTGGTTGAGATATCTTTGATTTGCCGGTAATATTCGGCGACAAGATTTTGATTGATATGTGTTGCATCGGCTGCACAGTCTTTTTTCTCTACCCACAATACGAAATCGACTTTTCCCCTTTCAACAGCAGCGTTGATTTCTTTTCGAGTATCCATTTCTTTTTCACGATAGGAGGGAGCCATCCTTATTGACAAATCCATCGCCTTGCTATTAAGCGATTTGATCTCTACATTTATTTTTTTATCGGGAAAATCGGCTGTAGCTTTACCATATCCCGTCATTGATAAAATCATAATACCTTCTTGTTTTTTGCAAAAATACACTTAAATTTTCAAGATTCCATCATAAATCATCGTTTAATTGTTTTCATATATGCGGATAACTAAAAATAATCTATTAATTTTGCATCGTAATTTAATAGTTTATTATGTCTTGTATATTAAATATTGAAACGTCTACCAATATCTGTTCGGTTGCGGTGAGCCAAGATGGGGCTGTCATTTATCAACAGCAGGATGAAAAAGGTACTTCACAAAATGTTTCTTTAGGATGTTTTGTTGATAAAGCTCTTTCTTTTATAGATAGTCATGCTATTCCTTTGGATTCGGTGGCTGTGAGTTGCGGCCCTGGTTCGTATACCGGTCTTCGTATTGGCGTTTCAATGGCAAAAGGTGTTTGTTATGGTTTGAATATTCCTTTGATAGGAATTCCAACACTTGAAGTACTTTGTGTGCCGATATTGTTGCATCAGGAAGAATTGCCCGAAAATGCACTGCTCTGTCCGATGATCGATGCCCGCCGCATGGAAGTTTATTCCGGAATTTACGACCGAGCATTGAACTTGGTAAAACCTATTTCTGCCGATATTATCGATGAGAATAGCTATGTTGATTTTATGGAAAAACAGCCGGTTTATTACTTTGGTAATGGTATGGATAAATGCAAAGACAAAATAAAACATCCTAATGCTCATTTTATTGACGGCGTTGTACCGTTGGCTTCCATGATGTTTCCATTATCCGAAAAAGCGGTGGCCAAAGAGGATTATAAGGATGTAGCTTATTTCGAACCTTTCTATTTGAAAGAGTTTATTGCGACGAAGCCTAAAAAATTACTCTAGGAAGATTTTTATTTTATGAAATATAATACGCAACAAAAAAAAATGCTATTACCTGAATATGGACGGAGCATACAGAACATGGTGGATTACTGTTGTTCCATTTCTCAAAGAGAGGAACGTCAGCGCTGTGCCAACAGTATTATTGCTACCATGGGAAATATGTTCCCACAACTTCGTGATGTCCCCGATTTTAAACATAAATTGTGGGATCATTTGGCCATAATGTCCGATTTTAAATTGGATATAGATTATCCTTACGAAGTTATCAAAGAAGATAACCTGATTGTTAAACCCGATCCTATTTCTTATCCGCACAAGAAAATTCGTTATCGGCATTACGGTCAGATTATTGTCGACTTGATAGATAAAGCATGTGAAATGCCGGAGGGAGAAGAACGTGACAACTTGGTTGCTTTGATATGCAATCATATGCGGAAAGATTATGTGTTGTGGAATAAAGATCTTATTGACGATGGCAAGATAAGTGAGGACCTGAAAGAATATTCTTGCGGGAAATTGCTCTTGACAGAGCACATCTCCGATCTTATGCAGCAGCGTTTTACTGTTTATGGGCGCCCGTCTAACGAAAGGAAAAGCAATGGTGGTAACGCTAAAAACCAAAAGAACAATAAAAGAAATTTTAAAAAGTAATTCTTAATCGTTGTTTTTACCATGTCATCATTTATTATAGAAGGCGGTCATAAGTTGAGTGGCGATATTTATCCTCAAGGGGCAAAGAATGAGGTGCTCGAAATTCTTTGTGCCACGTTGCTTACCAAAGAGGTGGTGACGGTGAGCAATGTCCCCGATATATTGGATGTGAATAATTTGATTCTACTCTTAGGCGAGATGGGGGTCAAAATTGTTAAACTCGGATTCGGCACTTATAGTTTTGAAGCTGCTTTACTGGATCAACGATATTTGCAAAGTGATGACTTTTTGCAGAGATGCTCCAAATTGAGAGGTAGCATTATGCTGGTAGGACCATTGCTTGCTCGTTTTGGAGAGACTCTTATTTCGAAACCGGGTGGCGATAAAATAGGACGTCGTCGATTGGATACGCACTTTCTCGGTATCCAGAAGTTGGGCGCTCTTTTTGAATTTGTAGAAGATAAAAGTGCCTATCGTATTACGGCAAAAGATGGCTTGATGGGAACCTATTTGTTGCTCGATGAGGCATCCGTTACCGGAACGGCCAATATTATTATGGCGGCGGTTCTGGCAAAAGGAACGACTATTATATACAATGCAGCATGTGAACCTTATATTCAACAGCTTTGTAAAATGTTGAATCGAATGGGAGCTAGAATATTGGGGGTTGGCTCCAATTTGTTGACTATCGAGGGGGTTAAAGAGTTGCATGGTACGGAGCACAAAGTACTGCCCGATATGGTAGAGGTGGGTAGTTTCATCGGCATGGCTGTAATGACTGCTAGTGAACTTACAATTAAAGATGTGTCTTACGAAAATTTGGGCATTATTCCCGATAGCTTTCGCCGTTTAGGTATCAAACTTGAACAGCGGGGAGATGATATTTTCGTTCCTCATCAAACTACATATCAGATAGAATCTTTTATAGATGGCTCTATCATGCAATTGGCCGATGCTCCATGGCCGGGTCTGACTCCCGATTTGCTTAGTGTGTTGTTGGTCGTGGCTACTCAAGCTGCCGGTAGTGTGCTGATTCATCAGAAAATGTTCGAAAGTCGTTTGTTCTTTGTAGACAAATTGATTGATATGGGGGCTCAAATTATATTGTGCGATCCGCACCGGGCTGTTGTCATCGGACATAATCATCGCTTCCGTTTGAAAGCCAACAATATGTCATCGCCCGATATTCGGGCGGGAATCGCATTGCTTATTGCAGCAATGAGCGCCGATGGAGTAAGTCGTATCAGTAATATCGAACAGATAGACCGGGGATACCAGAATATTGAGGGGCGGCTTAATGCGCTTGGCGCTAGAATAACTCGTATATGATCCGGAAAGAAGAATTATATCAAATAGGTAGGTTTAACAAACCTCATGGAGTTCATGGCGAATTGCTGTTCGCTTTTACCGACGATGTTTTTGATAGGGTGGATTGTGACTATCTCGTTTGTTTGATAGATGGCATTTTTGTCCCTTTTTTCATAAGCGAATATCGATTTAAATCCAATAATACTGCACTTGTCATGCTTGATGGAATCACGACGGTAGAGAAGGCGCAAATGTTAGTAGGGGTTGATGTATTCTTTCCACTTAAATATATAAAAGAGGAGCAGAAAGAAGAACTATCTCTTCAATATTTTGTCGGGTTCTCCGTGAAAGATTTAACTCATGGCTTGTTGGGGGTTATAAAAGAAGTAGACGATTCGACGGCCAATCTCCTGTTTTTAGTCGAGAATGAACAGGGAAGGCAACTTTTAGTGCCCGCACAGAATGAACTAATTAGTGATATAAATTATCAAAAACGGACTATCACCTTTGATTTGCCCGAGGGGTTAGTGACAATAAACCATGAATAAAGAGATTAAGAAGAAAAGAATAGCTATTTTAGGTGCAACGGGTTCTATTGGTACTCAGGCTTTGGACGTGATAGAACATCATGCCGATTTGTTCGAAGTACGTGTGCTTACTGCTAACAATCAGGTGGACTTGTTGGTGCAGCAGGCTCGCCGTTTCATGCCGGATGTTGTTGTCATAGCCAACGAAGAGAAATATGAGGTAGTGAGAGATGCTTTATCCGACCTGCCCATCAAAGTGTACGCCGGCGCAGAAGCTCTTTGTGAAGTGGTTGAAATGGATACGGTAGATATGGTATTGACAGCTATGGTGGGTTATGCCGGCTTAAGACCTACTATTCATGCCATTAAGGCACACAAAGTGATTGCTCTTGCAAATAAAGAAACGTTGGTTGTTGCCGGTGAACTTATAGAACGGCTTGCAACCGAATACAAATCGGCTATCATTCCTGTCGATTCAGAGCATTCGGCTATATTCCAATGCCTGGCAGGAGAAGTTGGTAATGAAATAGAAAAAATATTATTGACTGCATCTGGAGGTCCGTTCCGTACTTTCAGCAAACATCAATTGCAGTCTGTTACTTCTGCTCAGGCGCTGAAGCATCCTAACTGGAAGATGGGGGCCAAAGTGACAGTCGACTCTGCCTCTATGATGAATAAGGGCTTTGAAATGATGGAAGCCAAGTGGTTGTTTGGTGTAGACCCCGAACAGATCGAAGTGCTCGTCCATCCTCAGTCTATTGTTCATTCAATGGTTCAGTTCAAAGACGGTGCTGTCAAAGCGCAGTTGGGGGTGCCAGATATGAGGCTCCCTATTCAGTATGCTTTTTCTTACCCTGATAGAATCATATCCGATATCGGCCGGATTGATTTTTCTGTCTGTCAATCGCTCACTTTTGAACATCCCGATGCCGAACGCTTTCATAATTTGGCACTGGCTTTTGAGGCTATGCAGCGCGGCGGAAATATGCCTTGTGTCGTCAATGCAGCAAATGAAATAGCTGTGATGGCATTTTTGCGTGATGAGATAAGTTTTTTGGGAATGAGCGATCTTATTGAAAAAATGATGTCGAGAGCGGCATTTATTAAGCAGCCGACTTATGAGGATTATGTAGCGACCGATAGTGAGGTGCGCCGCATGGCAAGAGAATTAATCAAAGTAAAAACAGTTTAGAATTTTATAATGGAAACATTTCTTATTAGAGCACTTCAGTTGATAATGAGTTTATCATTGCTTGTTATTATTCATGAAGGAGGTCATTTCTTGTTTGCTCGTTTATTTAAGGTTCGGGTAGAGAAGTTTTATATATTCTTCGACCCTTGGTTTTCGCTATTTAAGTATAAAGCTAAAAATAGCGAAACAGAGTATGGTGTCGGTTGGTTGCCACTTGGTGGCTATGTCAAGATTGCCGGAATGATAGATGAGTCAATGGATGTCGAACAGATGAAAAAGCCGGCACAGTCTTGGGAGTTTCGTTCCAAGCCTGCTTGGCAGCGTCTCATAATAATGGTGGCGGGCGTGCTTTTCAATTTTCTGTTAGCGCTGTTCATCTATTCTATGATATTGTTTACTTGGGGCGATCAGTATATCGATGTTCATAAGGCTCCTCTGGGTATGTCTTTCAATGAAACAGCCAAGAAGGTCGGTTTTCATGATGGTGATGTACTTTTATCTGCCGATGGATATAAATTTGTTCGTTACGACGGCGATGCTTTGAGTAAAATCGTTGATGCCAGAGAAGTGACAGTTCGGCGCGATGGTAAAGAAATGGCTGTTTATATTCCAGACAAATTGATGGAAAAACTGATGGGGGACAGCTTGAAATTTGCCACTTATCGTTTTCCTTTTGTTGCCGATTCGATAAGAACCAATTCTCCGGCGGCCAAGGCAGGTTTGATGCATGGTGACAGTATTGTTGCGTTGAATGGAAAATCTGTTTCATTGTTCGATTGTGAGAAATTATTCAAAACACAACACCCTGATTCTGTCAACCCGCATCGCATTACGTTGTCGTTCGTTCGGAATAGGCAAGTCCATACGGTGACTTTCGATACGGATTCTCATTTCCAAATAGGAGTTGTTCCGGTACAAGACTTGATGGCCATAATGCCGATGGTAAATCATCGTTATGGCTTCTTTGAGTCATTCCCTGCCGGAATTCAATTGGGTGTTAAAACGCTCGCGGGATATATCAATAGTATGAAGTATGTGTTTTCTAAAGAAGGAGTCAAACAGCTTGGCGGCTTCGGCACGATAGGTAGTATTTTCCCTGCTACATGGGATTGGCACCAATTTTGGTATATGACGGCTTTCCTTTCGATTATTTTGGCTTTCATGAATATTTTGCCTATTCCGGCATTGGACGGAGGGCATGTGTTTTTCTTGCTGTACGAAATGATCACTCGTCGCAAACCAAGTGACAAGTTCTTGGAATATGCTCAGATGGTGGGTATGGGAATATTATTTCTTCTATTGATATGGGCCAACTTTAATGATATATTAAGGTTCTTCTTTCGATAGAGCACCAATTATTATAATCATTGGTCCCATTGGGTATATAATGCCTGATGGGACTAATTTTTTATCTTTTTCTCGGAAAAATACATCTTTGGCACGTGGTTTGTTTTTATCTATTCGTCGATTGTTGCGAGTCATGTTGTACACGAGGAAAACGTCGGCCTCAAAAAATGGAATTGAATAATAATAAATAAAAAACATAACAATCATGGGAAAGATTATTGGTATTGATTTAGGAACAACGAATTCCTGCGTAGCAGTTTATGAAGGCAATGAGCCGATAGTAATTGCAAATAGTGAAGGCAAACGCACTACACCTTCTGTAGTGGCATTTGTTGAAGGTGGTGAACGTAAAGTAGGCGACCCTGCCAAACGTCAGGCTATTACAAACCCGGAGCGCACCGTTTACTCTATTAAGCGTTTTATGGGTGAGAATTGGGGACAAGTGCAGAAGGAAGTAGCACGTGTTCCGTTTAAAGTGGTCGATGAGAACAATATGCCTCGCGTATCGATAGACGACAAACTTTATACTCCTCAAGAAATCTCTGCAATGGTTCTTCAGAAAATGAAGAAGACAGCCGAAGATTATTTGGGAACTGAGGTCAAAGACGCCGTTATTACTGTACCGGCTTATTTCTCTGACTCTCAACGTCAGGCAACAAAAGAAGCTGGCGCTATTGCCGGTCTGAATGTGAAACGTATTGTCAACGAGCCGACTGCTGCTGCATTGGCTTATGGTATTGACAAATCCAATAAAGAAATGAAGATAGCCGTATTCGACTTGGGTGGTGGTACTTTTGATATCTCTATCTTGGAGTTCGGCGACGGTGTGTTCGAAGTCCTTTCTACCAACGGTGATACCCATCTTGGTGGTGATGATTTTGATCAGGTTATTATCAATTGGCTTGTTCAGGAATTTAAGAATGACGAGGGAGCCGATATTTCGAAAGATCCGATGGCATTACAGCGTCTGAAAGAAGCTGCAGAAAAGGCTAAGATCGAATTATCTTCTTCGATGAGTACAGAAATCAATCTACCTTATATCATGCCGGTAGGTGGAGTACCTAAGCATTTGGTTAAGAATCTGACTCGTGCCAAATTTGAATCGTTGGCTCACGAATTGATTCAAGCATGTCTCGAACCTTGCAAAAAAGCTATTGCCGATGCCAAACTTGCTACATCAGAAATTGATGAGGTTATCTTGGTTGGTGGATCTTCTCGTATACCGGCCGTTCAGCAATTGGTTCAAGATTTCTTCGGAAAAGTACCATCCAAGGGTGTCAACCCCGACGAAGTCGTTGCTGTAGGTGCTGCTATTCAGGGAGCTGTATTGTCCAACGAAATCAAAGACGTTGTCTTGCTTGATGTTACTCCGCTGTCTTTGGGTATCGAAACATTGGGTGGTGTTATGACAAAGCTGATTGATTCCAACACGACTATACCTTGCAAGAAAAGCGAAGTATTTTCTACTGCTGCCGACAATCAGACAGAAGTTACGATCCATGTGTTGCAAGGAGAACGCCCTATGGCTACTCAAAACAAATCCATCGGTCAGTTCAATCTCACAGGTCTTGCTCCGGCCCGCCGTGGTATTCCGCAGATTGAGGTTTCTTTCGATATTGATGCCAATGGTATATTAAGCGTTTCGGCAAAAGATAAAGCTACCGGCAAAGAGCAAGCTATCCGCATCGAGGCTTCCAGTGGTTTGAGCAAGGACGAAGTGGACAGAATGAAAGCTGAGGCTGAGGCTAATGCAGAAGCTGATAAGAAAGAACGCGAAAGAATCGACAAGATAAACGGTGCCGATAATATGATATTCCAGACCGAGAGTCAATTAAAAGAACTTGGAGAGAAACTCTCTGCTGATAAGAAAGCTCCTATTGAAGCTGCTTTGCAGAAATTGAAAGATGCGCGCAAATCGGAAGATTTGTCAGCTATCGATGCAGCAATGGCAGAAATTAATACTGCATTCCAAGCTGCTAGTGCTGAGATGTATGCTCAGAGCGGTGCTCAACAAGGTGCCGGTGCACAGCAACAACAGGCTGGCCCTGACATGAATGCTGGTCAGACAGACAATAATGCTCAAGGCTCAGATGCTAAGAGTGGCGATAATGTTCAAGATGCTGATTTCGAAGAAGTGAAATAATTTCGATAAATCGGTCGTCGTACAACGATAATAAAAAAAGCGTGTGGCTATCAACGGAGTCGCACGCTTTTTTATTATTGTATTTATTGTCTTTTACTTGATTTCTTATTCCGAATTCAAGTATTTATCACCAAATGTAATATAATGTATGCATTTTGCCGTATACGGTCAAATATACTAATTGCTATCATAATGGTTCTTTCATAAGAACTAATCTTTTATCTTTGCACCATCGGAATAGTCGTAGTAAATTTGGTACATGCTGTCAGGAAATCCATAGCCCGAACTTTCGCAGTTTTTAAGAATCTTTTCTATGCGTGTTTGGAACTTTGGTTGCAATTCATTCTTTTGAATGTATTTCATCGCTGCCTCAAAGTTGGTACACGAAGAATCATAAAAAGAATCCCATAAATCTCCCCAACCATTAGCTACTTCTGAGGCGCATTCGGGTATATACAGCATCAAATCGGCAATAAGACAGTTAGAGGGGTCCAGCGTTTTGAAGTCTTTGACTGCTTTCTTGCATACCGAAAATCTCATTTTTCCATCACCTCGTTTTGGAAAGAACTCTTTTGTGATAATTTCCTTGTATTCTTTGAACTTCTCATTATCATTTGGGCGTGTGGCATACTCTAAAAATTCTTTTGCTTCTTTCCGAGCCACATAGAGGTCCATCACTAAATTTACTAGCGAAGTTTTGTCAAGAGACATGAGATACTTCTTTACATCTGTTTTTGACATATCCGATTATAAAATAAATGGTCTTTTTTTTTTTGAATAGCAATGCATGAATGGCATCATATACCTGATGTCTCTTATTCAAAATACAAAAATAGTAAAAAGGCATTAGATATGGCAATTGTTTAATAAATTAATTCTTAGTTTATGCTAGAATAGACCAGTGGTACATGAAACTACCGTATCTTGCGCTATAAACTTCTTTATGTTGTTGCGGTAAGTTCCGTTAGTTACTGCGGTAACATGAGTATGTTGTTTGCGACTCACGCCCGTGAGTCGCAAACAACATATGTTAGTTTTCTCGGTGACGTCCTTATGTTTTTTTGATAACGTATGGACGTCAACATTTTTAGATCCATACGTGGTTTTGGGTGGTAAGAATTCGCCAGAAAAAGGTGGTGAGTATGCACCAAATTCTATCTTCATAATAACCTTTGCCACCTCTGTATGACACCATACGGAGCTGCCATACAGCAGGTTAATGGTGTACCATATACAACGCCAGCGAAAAAAAGTCCGAAAATCGGCCCTAGAGTATGCTGTAGACTCCTTATTTTCAGCGGACCTCTGCTTAGAACAAGTCTAAACGATGGGCTACAGATAGCTGAGAGACCATTTTTGTGCATAGACGAGTGTTCCATCCATTGAGTACCTCATGTCATTAAATTTCCTGAGGCTTTACTGATGAGTTCGAGACGTGCATCCCCATTGACGCAAGATTGCGTTGATCTAAAGTAGTGATATAAATACTGTTTTTCAGAACGTTTCGTGAGGTGAATATTGAGAGTGAAACTGATACTATTTTAACCGTACCGAAGTGGCACTTCTTGATACTCAAATTCAAGCTTCGTTTTCGGAAAATGATAAGGACGAACATAAAAAATCATAAGGGAGAAAATAAAAGTTTATACTTACAAACTTTTATTTTCTCCCTTATGATTTTCTTGTTGTATATCAATGTGTTGCGCGCGTTCTCTTTGTGCTGCGGTTATTATTCGAACAATATCCGAACGGTAGCCTGAGAACGAAATAGTGCTCAACAAGCCCCTGTAAGTGAGGTTCGGATAAGAAAGTATCAGAATTTCGGCGAATGTTCGCCTCGCGAAACGTTCCGAAAAATGGATTGCACGTAACGCATTGTACCTTAGCTTGTTTATGTGTCAATGGGGGTGAGCATCATGCAAATTGAAATACTGATATGAGTGTATTGTTGCCCACTTAATTGGATATTGGAAGCGAATCTGATGAATTCACTCATGAGCCGTTTTAAAATTTTAATCGCAGTCCGGCAACCAATTCTCGGCCTGGTGAAAGCAACGCATAGCGACGTTTGGAATAATCAATACGATTGTCTACCTTGTCGAGGATATTGTCGATACCCAAACTTGGTTCTGCAATCAGATATTTGCTGATCTTGAAGGTATGAGTTGTGTTGAAATTGATAGTGCCATAACCTGGTGCATCCTCGTAATCGTTAAAATAGGTGCGACTTTGGAAGCGCCCGTTCAAGTTTGCATTTAATGTATATCGGCCCCACGTGTGATTGTAGTTGGCAGTAACAGTCGCGGAGTTTTTGACACTACGGTCGAGCAGTTTCCACACGCCTCCTGTTCGGGTGCGTGCATAGGTATAAGCATAGTTGGCTGTTAGGTTTAAATTATTTGTAATATTGTAGCTGGCTTCAATATTGAGACCTCTTATGATGCATTTGTCACTGTTGACATATTGTCCATAGTAAGTCATTTTGTTGAAAGTGGCATCGGTGATGTCGTCTGGAAATTCTTCTTTTAGCATTTTCTTGGCTGCATCGTCTATGGGTATATTGTTTTTTACAATCATATCATTGATGAAATTCAGATACCCCATGATGTTGAAAGTAAAGCGCTGATTGGTGTAGCCTGTACTCACAGAAAGGTAGTTGCTGGTTTCCGGATCCAAATTCTTGTTGCCGAAGGTAACGACTGGTTTGCCACCCATACTGGAATTGAAGTAATGATAATAGAGTTCGTCCAATCCGGGAGCGCGAAAGCCGCGGGCGTAGTTGAAGCGGAAATTGAAACAGCCTGGAGTATAGTTCAAAGCGAACTTGGGTGAGAAGTTACTACCGAAGGTCTCATGCTTATCATAGCGCAGTCCGAATGTTGCGCGCAAGTCTGGCAATACCTGCATGTCGTGTTGTGCATAAACGGATGTTGTATAAGCGTGATTGTCGGTGTTTCCGGCAGTTGCGAGTAGAAAGTCTTTACGCCAATCGAGTCCGAATATCGTAGTAGAATTGGTTGTGAAATGATTCGTATTTTTGAACTCTGCCTCATAGTACTGCTGTTTTTTTCTCATTTCGTAATCGCCATCAACATGGCTGCCTTTTGCTGCAGAATTGTACTCATAGCCGTAGCGGTAGTTGTCGCTGGTGAAGTCGAATTGTAAGGTGTTGTGGCTTGTAAACTTATATTGGGCGCCGGCTCCAAAACGTAGAGATTTGTAGCGTAGGTCGTAGTTATAGCCGCCGACTTTTCCATCTACGGGTAGTGGACGGTCGGTTTTCTTATAAGAGTAGCCGATATCGCCGTAAAAAGAGAGTGATTTGAATGGTTCGTACGCGAAGTGTTGACCGATTCCGTTGGTGTGATAGCCCAGAAATAGGGGGTCTATGCTTTGCTGTGTATTACCCGAGTTGCCTTTCACGTACTCAAGAGGATTGTTGCGGTAGCTATCAGCTTCGTCATGCTTAAAATTGGTGTAACTGCCAAATCCTCTGTAATTGATATTCAGATTGACACTTTGCGTGTTTTGTCCTTTTCCGGAGAAACGGGAGTTGGTGGTAACACTTATCAACTCGCTTTTCGGTTGATCGGTAATAATATTGATGACACCGCCAATGGCATCACTTCCATAGAGAGAAGAAGCTGCTCCGTTGAGAACTTCGATGCGCTTAATTTGCGCCATGTTGATGCGGCCGATATCCACATTTCCGGAGATGTCGCCTACAAGCTTCTTGCCGTTAATCAGGATTAGCACGTACTTATTGCCTAGCCCGTTCTGGCGGAGATAGGAGCCCATGGCATTGGGCATGAACTCGATATTTGGCATTAGACGGGTGAGAGCATCATTAAAGGTGCTGATGCCTTGTTTCTGAATCTCTTGTGTGGTTATGACATGTACCGGTGTTGTTGAAGATCTGAGATATTCGTGGTGACCGTTCCCTGTTACGACAACGGGGTTCAGTTGGTAAACCGTGTTGACCATACTCGAATCTTTTTTTACCTTCTGCTGTGCTGATATTCCCAGTGCACAATTACAGAGTATCAGCATTAATAACATTGTCTTGTTCCTCATATCTCTATATCTATTTTAATGTTTTATTCGTTTCTTGGATTTGGCTGATGATATGATTCTTTACTTCAGGAAGTGTTGCAAGTCCCCCATGCCACACTTCTACCTCGTAACCGAGAGCTGTGAGTTTCTGTTTCCATATACCCTGGATATCATTCACGGCATGATTGCCTGCAATCATTAGAAGTGGGTATAGAATGATGTGTTTGCCTTTATTGATGGCGAGTATCTTCTCGATATTATCTAGATTTGGATACCCTTCGATAGTGGCTACATGATAATTATTGTATCCTTGGTCGTGTAGCATATAGTCCAGCTGAGAATAGATCGCATTAGCCGGACCATCAGTGCCATGACCTACCAGAACGACCGTTTTCGTTGGATCTGTAGTGATGTGTGATATCAGTACTTTTACCATCCACTTGCAGTCGTCCACACCCCAGAGAAGTGGTTTGCCGATGCAAATCGTATCAAAATCGGCTTTCACCTTTTGCACGGCATCACCGATAAGCGCAGTCATTACTCCATCCAGTAGGTCGGATGTCTGTATGATAACCTTTTTGTATCCTTGTTGATGAATCTTTTTCAATGCTTGTTGGATATCATCTTTGTGAATACCGCGTTTCTTCAGAGTATTGATGATCATCTTCGAAGAGTAGGCTTCGAAGACCTTACAGTGGGGGAAAGTATTCTCTACATCTTTATTTAGCACGTCGATGGTAAGAGCTCGGCTAGCATCATTTGCCGTTCCATAATGAACCATGAGGATTGCACTTTTTACATTAGGTATCTGTGCCATCAAAGAGATGGCGAATAGTGAAAATAATAGGGCTGATGTAATTTTTTTCATAATTTACTTATATGTTTCGAACCGCGAAGGTATGGGGAATACGAAGATGTTGCAATACCCAAAAATAGGTAAACGAAAGACAATATTAGGTAAATTATTTTTTTGTGAAAAGAAAGAAGGGAAAGGGGACAAAAGCGATATATGTTTTTGCCTATCATCGTTTCCTTTAATGTGCCGTTGCTACAAAGGAAATACTACCTCAGTTCGAGATAATAAAAAAGAATCTATGAAATAGGCTATTCGAACGGTAGCTCGAAAACGGAATAATGCTTCATAGGACCATCTGACTGAGGTCCGGATAAGAAAGCATCAGAATGGCAAAGAATGTTCACCTCGCGAAACGTTCCGAAAAACGGATTGATTAGCACCAATATTAGTAGATTTAAATATAGATTATTATAAACCTCTCCAAATTTCTTCTATATCTATTGTCTCGTTTTGAGGTTTGAACTTTTCTTCTATTCCATCTATCTGCACAACAATTGGCATTTCTGCCAATTGGCCTGCTATTACACAGACACCAGTCGAAAGTATGGGTAGCGACTCGATTGATACTTTATCTAAATAAGATATGGTATTGTTCACTTGCTCTATATCCTTTTCATTAACAAGCCTATGTATAAAATAATTATGAAGTTGTGAAATGATTGTGGAGGAGATATCTGATGGACGTTGACTTGCACTTGTCATAAATACTCCAAATTTGCGTCCTTCTTTAATTATTTCCTCAAATACTTCCAGACGATAATCTTTCCACTCTTCACTTTCTCTAGTTTATTCTATAATAATTTCCCAGTGTCCACCGAAATTTGGACCAACACGTTTTAATACTCCAATTTTCTGGAGTTTCTGCAAATTATATTTTATTCCGTCTTCTGTTATATTTCCTATTTCAGATGCTATTTCTTTACGGCTTGCAGAGGGATGTTTACGCAGATAATCTATTATTGCTGACTGTATTTCGGATAGAGTCTGGGTAGTTGTCAGGGTAGTTGTCTGGGTAGTCACTTTGGGCGTATTTATCATTATTTCCTCTTCATTAGAAAATACATTCACACAAAAGACGGTAAGCTTAGAGACGTCGAATTCTGCTTCTTTATTGCCGTTATCTCTTAGCATATCCTGCACTCGTTTCACTCCTTGGTTGAACATATTGACATATTTCATCTCTTTCATGGCTTCTGCTACCACTGGGTTACGGTAGTCGTTCACGGTTGGAAAGTTCTCCGGTCTCGCCTCGCCATAAAGACCACCGGCATTCATTATCTCAACATGATCGTCAAATTGATATAAACGAATAGGCATATTCGATTGGTAGTCACGATGCATGTTGGCATTCATCAGTAACTCGCGTAATGCAGCGTTAGGGTAGTTCACAATTGTCTTTTCGCGGAAGAGGGTGACAGGAACAGGCCGCTGAGTAACGATAGCATCTTTTACAAAAGATTCCAATGCTGGTAGCATGTTGTATAATGGTCCTTGGAAACGTTTTTCGTTCAATACTTCTCCTCCTTTCTCCTTACCATCAAAACGAACAAATTGCACGTAAGCACCAGGCATATAATATCGGGGATTTTTGCCGAAAAGAATGAGTGCTGCGTATGTCGGACAGTCGTGATTACGATCATAAAGTCGAACGGAGGCTAACTGTTCTTTAATATCTCTATTGTCTTTTGCTAGTATTTCTGGATCAACTACGGATGGCAGATATTTCTCTTTGATATAATCTAACTCCAGATCTTCAATTGTAGCCCCAAGACATGGCGTCGCATCGAAAGTCGCCATATATGCTGTACGGCGTTCTATTAGAATTCTTTCTTCGGCTTCACTGGCAATATCTCTTCTTGGCCCAATACGAACAAAGATTCTCCCTCGGTAGCGTACCGGTGGAATTAGCGATGGAGAAACTTCTACAATCAATAAGTCACCTTCTGGAAATTCAAATTTATCCACACTCATTACAGGTAAAGGTAGTATGTTACCATCTGAGCGTATGCCAGCTATTTTCTTGAGTAATACGTCATCTGCTTTCAATCCGGATAGGTTTCCGTCATCATTCGCACCTATCAGCAGGTAACCGCACTTTTTGCTATCAGGCAAATCATTGGCAAAAGCGCAGATGGCTTCTTGTAACTTGTCCATGTTGTTTGTGGAGATCGTGTGTTCGATGCGATAAGTCTCATCAGCTTTTAGTAGTTCTATAACTTCTTTCCTTGTTATCATATTGCTATTATTCCTTTTCAACTAGTATTATTTCCAGGCGATTAATATCTTTCCTATTCAAGGATTGAATAAGTTTTTGCAAAACTAATGATTTATATTCAATTTCTTTTGTTTCTACCATAAAAACGGACAAAGGATCAAATTATTTCGTTTCTCTTGTGAAGGAATCTGAGTCTGCTTGAATGATTTGTTCGTAAATAAAATTGGATCTTTTAATAAATATGGATGGTTGTGTTTGAAATGCACATAAGCTCTCTCTCCTTTTTTGTGCCCAGACTTTTTGTATTTTCGTTTTTTTCGGATTACCTTTGTGATGTATTGAATATAGTAATAGAATGATATATCACCGTTTTCATATTTCTGCGACACTGTTGCTTGTGACTCTCATTTTGGGCGCAACTTCTATGGTTGCCCAAGAGACGAAGGATACCATAAGCATTATTTCTTTTAATGATTTTCATGGGAAATTTGTTCCCGACAACGGTGTGCCGGGTGCAGCCTGTCTGGTGGGTGCGGTAAAAAAAATACAGCATACTCGTCCCAATCCGATTGTGGTTTGTGGTGGTGATAATTTTAGCGGTGATATTTTTTCCAAGTATACGCGTGCCAACTTATTGAAGCAGATGTTTTCGGCAATGAAGGTTGAAGTTTCTGCCATAGGCAATCATGAATTTGACTGGGGACTGCCTTTCTTGAAAGATACGATGGCGGTGACCATACCACTTATCGGGGCGAATATTGTAGACGATTCTCTATCGAAAGATCATCCTTGGCTTGCACCATACTATATTGTAGAGCGCACATTGCGCGACGGACGTGCTTTTCGCATCGCTTTTATCGGTCTGACGACTACCACTACACCACTCAAAAGTAAAGCGTCTAATATGCGTGGTCTTCATTTTGTAGATCCAGTGAATGCTGTACAACGGCAGTTGGAACGTTTGCGCAAGGAAGCTCGGATAGATATGGTGATCATTCTAATGCACTCGGGTATCTCGATGGACTATCCCTATCGGATAGAAGATAAAGATGTGGAGATGTTGCCTTTTGTTTCCGGTATATCTGCCATTATTGCCGCTCATGCCCATACGTTGGCTTACGATAAAATAAACAATATTCCTGTGATTCAGGCCGAGGCTTATACGGCAGGAGTGAATGTGCTTTATTTTCAAGTTCGCAATCATGGGGGTATTCGGGATGTGTCGTATATCGGAATGGATACTTTGAAGACTAAGAACTTTGCTCCGGATGAAGCCATGAAAGCGGCAGTTGACAAGGAAGCTCAGAAATATGGATTTAATGATAAGCTGACATACTCAAAAGATTTCATGGAACATAGTGCAGACGTCAATCCGCACGAATATACGGCACCGGGGGCTTATGTGAGTGCGTCTTATGCATACGCTTATCACAAGAAACATCCGGAAGTAAGCTGTCCCATCATAGGAGTCAATCATTATGGGGGCATTCGGTCTGTGTTCGAGAAGGGACCTGTAACCTATCTTCATGCTCTAAACATGTTGCCTTTTGTGGGCAAAGTCGTGGCCTATCGCTTTACAGGATCCATGCTAAAGAAGTTGCTTACGGACGGTCGATGTAGGCTACCTTATTATATGCAGACGTCGGATATCACGATTCATCTGAATAAGCAGAATGGAGTGGACGGCGTGTGGTATCATGGTAAAGAAATAGGAGCAACTGACGAATGTATCGTCGTGCTCGATAATTATGTTGCAGATGGCAGTGACGGCTATGATGCTTCGCTTTTCAGTCATCCATTGGATATGGTAGGTACTACTGCCGGTTTGTTTACTGACTATCTGCGTACATTGCCTGATGTATCGCTCAAAAAAGCGCCTTTGCCTATAATAAAGAAAAATTAAATGTTACAATCTTGTTAATTCTTTATTAAACTATTTCGGATATGAGAGATTGAATGTATTTTTGTCGTATTAATAAAAATATCTTCTGATGGAAAAAGCAAAAATTTTAGTGGTTGACGATGAAGAGTCTCTATGCGAGATTCTCCAGTTCAATTTAGAGACGGAAGGTTTCGAGGTCAATGTAGCCTATAGTGCCGAACAGGCTCTAAAAATGCCTTTGGAAGAATATGCCTTAGTCTTGCTCGATATTATGATGGGGGCTGTGAGTGGGGTGAAAATGGCGCAGATCATGAAGCAAGATGAAAAATTGGCGGGTATTCCTATTATTTTTATTACTGCCAAAGATGCCGAAGATGATATGGTCTATGGATTGAATCTTGGGGCCGACGACTATATTGCCAAACCTTTTGCTATTCGTGAAGTCGTTGCACGTGTCAAAAGTGTGCTTCGTCGTTCTAAAAAGGGGGAGAGTAATGCCGTTACGGTTTTGACTTTTGGAACGTTGGCCATTGATACGGATAAGAAGAATTGCACCCTCGACGGCGAAGAATTGAAACTGACGAAGACGGAAATGGAATTGTTGGTGATGTTTCTGCAACATAAAGGACGCATTTTTACGCGAGAAGAGATATTGAAACGGGTATGGAAAGATGAAGTCATTGTTCTGGATCGCACGATTGATGTGAATATTACCAGGCTTCGGAAGAAGATAGGAGATTATGGCAAATATATAGTAACCCGTTTAGGATATGGCTATGGCTTCGACGTATAAAATACCTTTTCATCGCCGGCTGTTTTATTACCTGATTACGTTTTCGTCTGCTTATCTTATTTGTTTTGTGATGTTCGAATATAATAAGGAGAAGACGAACAAACTGGAACGGCTCAACGAACGTCTTCAAATAGTCAATTTGCAAGGCTATAATATCTATCGGGCAAACGAGAATCTTGCTACTTTCGTTGAGGCACATGCCAAAGGCGATTTGGAAAATCTTCGTATCACCATTATTAATCTAAAAGGGAAGGTCCTTTATGATTCTAAGTTTAGGGCAGAGTTAATGCAGAATCATGCTACTCGTCCTGAAGTGAGGCAGGCCATACTTTACGGTCAGGGCTTTACGGTGAACCGGTATTCGACGACATTCAAATCCGATTGCTTTTATAATGCCACTCGTATTGATACCCTTATTGTCCGTTCTGCTTTGCCTTATTCTATTACGCTTGTCGACGTACTCAAGGTAGATTGGAATTTTATTTGGTTCATGCTTGTTTGTGCTTTGATTATTTCGGTGTTGAGCTATGCTATGACACATCGATTGGGGCATAATATCAGACATCTGAGAGAATTTGCGGCGAAGGCGGAGCGGGGAGAGGCTATCGACAATATTGAACCTTTCATGAAAGACGAACTTGGAGAAGTATCTAATGCTATCGTACGCCTTTATATTCAACTTCGTCAAGCTAAAGATGCACTCGTAAACGAGCACAATATGGTGTTGCATCAGGAACAGGAGCAAATCCGTATCAAGCGTCAGCTCACTCAGAATATCAATCACGAATTGAAAACTCCTGTGAGTAGTATTGAGGGCTATCTCGAAACCATCATTAATAATCCGAATTTGGATGAGAAAAAGAAGTTCGAATTTGTAGAAAAATGCTATGCGCAGGTTATCAGAATGTCGCATCTGCTGGGTGATGTCTCTACTATTACCCGACTCGATGAAGCCGGTAATATAATAGGTAAAGAGAAAGTTTGCCTGAACGACATTATCCAGGAAGTGTTTGATGACATGATGCCGCAATTGAAAGAGAAGAATATTGCTGTCAGTTTAATTTTGCCTTCCAACCTGAATATGATGGGCAATCAATCTCTTCTGCAGTCTGTCTTTCGCAATCTGCTCGACAATGCGATTGCCTATTCCGGTTGCGATCATATTTATGTCAAGTTGATAGAAATGAGTGAAGAACGTTATGTGTTTTCGTTTGCCGACAACGGGATAGGAGTAGAGGAAATCCACTTGCCCCGTATCTTTGAACGCTTTTATCGGATAGACAAAGGGCGCAGCCGTAAACTTGGCGGTACAGGGTTGGGACTTTCTATCGTGAAAAACGCCGTCATTTTTCATGGCGGCGCTATAGTTGCTCGAACCCGTGATGGGGGCGGCTTGGAATTTATTTTTGCACTCAAAAAAGGGTTGGAGTAAATGGCTTCTATTATTTTTTTAGTGCAAATCCCATTTTGGCTCCATCGTAGTTCTTAGAGAGCGTCCCTAACGTTTGTAAGGTGGAATTGTCGCTGACGGCCGAAACTGTTTGCAAAAGAGTAAGCAATTTGCTTGAGTCAAAAAGGAAATTCAAGTTCGATCCCGATTTTGTTACATAACATGTGGAGTGCAACAGAGGAGCTTGAAATGTAATCTTATTATTTTTAGCATCAAAAGAATACGATCCGGTGATACTTTTTCCTGCTACTTTGGCCGAGAACTTTTTATCTTTACCAAGTGTGAAATAAGTATTCGCGCTGCTTAATCCTGCTTTCTTATAGATAGGGGTCAGGTTGCTCTCTATCTTTTGGGCTGCCATCTCACCCCCTGCCTTAGCCAGCATATTCTGACTTGAAAAAGCGCAATTGGAGCCAGCATATTTCCATGTGCCGATGAGATCCTTTTCTGATAAACTTGATGAACCTATACTTCCGTTCAACATCTTTGAGATCGAGGAACCTTGTAGTGACTTTTGAGTAGCTCGAGTAGCTTGAGTTGCCGTCTTTTTAATGTTATCCAGTAACGATTGGGCCGAAGCTTGTCCTGCCAGACCGAGATTCATTGTGCATATAGCGACAATAGTAAAAAATCTTAATTTTTTCATGTCTTGTTTTATTTATTTTAGTCGCCGCAAAGATACTGCAAGTCAGAATGTCTAACAAAATAAAAGGATTAATTTTTATTGATTCAATACGTGTTATTGGTGATTTCCATTGAACTTAGATACTTTCTCCTTTCGTATATATTAAATTTTACACCATGCTATTGTAAACCCAATCCGTTGGGCATTTGCTACATATTCTTTTAATGAAGTATAAGTTGAAAGTCTTATAAAATAGGTAAGGAATATTGTATTTTTGTCCTTCTGCCGTTTTATTCGTAACGATATTCAGCCTCCGTATTGTTCTATTCACTTGAGTTTATAACTCATATTATTGGAACTTTATGTTTTGAAATATGGATACTGTTAATTTGAAGATAAAGTATGCTTTTATGTAATCTATAAATATATAATATAGATTGTTTATGCTTTAAATCGTATCATAATGATAATTTTCTGAAATTAGTTAATATAATGAACGGATAATTTCATAATAATAATTAATTTTGGCTACATTTTAGATATTCAACAATCGTTTAATTTAAGAGAGAGAGTTTATGAGAAAAAAATGTTGTTTTTTTGTTGCATGCTTATTTATCAGTATAGGCATCGCAACTGCGCAGAACTCCGTCGTTCGGGGTACTGTTGTCGGAGATGATGGTGAACCTTTGGTCGGTGCATCTGTTTCAGCCTCTGGTTCTTCTATGGGTGGTATTACTGATGTTAATGGGAAATTTTCTTTTAGAGTGCCTTCATCTGCAAAATCTTTGAAAGTATCCTACATCGGTATGGAGTCAAAAACAGTTTCTATTGTTTTTGGTAAAGAAATGAAAATTGTTTTAAAGTCTTCTGCCACACAATTAGATGAATTAGTTATTGTTGGTTACGGTTCTGCTCGCAAGGTTGGAACTGTTGTAGGGTCTATTACAACGGTTAATTCTGAAAAATTGAAAAATGCACCTTCTTCATCTGCACTGGATGCTTTACAGGGGCAGGTTGCTGGTTTGTCAGTATTGTCTTCTAGTGGTGTAGCTGGTGATAATTCGGTGTCTATTAGTTTGCATGGAATTGGTTCTCTAGGTGCAAGTTCAACTCCTTTGTATGTTATAGATGGTATTCCATCAACGAGTCGTACCATTATGGCGATGAATCCAAATGATATAAAGAGCCTTACTGTATTGAAAGATGCTTCTGCTACATCTATCTATGGCTCTCGCGCTGCTAATGGTGTTATTTTTGTTACGACAAAAAATGGTTCTTTTAATTCGAAAGCGAGTGTTACTTTCAGAACTCAATATGGTTGGTCTACTTTGGCAAATAAATCAATGTATGAAGACATGATGAGTGGCAGCCAGTTAAAAGATTTGTGGATTAATACAGGTATAATGACTGCTGATGCTATCAAAAAAACGTATACCGATAATGGTTATGATGCGAATACTAAATGGTATAATTATTTTCAGCAGTATAATAATCCACAAACTCAAAATGATGTTACAATTGAGGGTGGTGGCGATAAAGTCTCTTATTTAATGAGTGCTTCCCAATTCCATCAGAGAGGAACATCTATCGGTAACTATTACGATCGTTATACGATGCGTTCAAATATTGATGCGCGTCCCTTATCTTGGTTGAAGGCTGGAATGAATATGAATCTTTCGTATGATAAACGTCAGCAAAATCCGAACTGGGGTGATTCATCTAATACATCAAATTATACGACTGGTGGTCTTTCCTATTTGTTGAATCCTTTGTTGCCAGCTCTTGATAAGAATGGGAATGAGTATCCTCAAAAATATGCTGGACAAAGTCGTTACAATCAACATTATTATATGGCTAAACATCCAAATGTGTATGATCGTTATGGTCTGATTGGAAATGTATATGTTGAAATAGATCCGCTTGAAAATTTGAAAATCACATCGCGGGCGGGTACTGATTTTTCTTTGACTCTTCAGGACCAGAAAAATTATCCTTCTTATATTCCTAATAATGGAGTAGGTAGCGCAAATAAGTCTACTGCTCGACAGTATTCAAATACTATAACCAATACAATTGAATATAAATTTGCATTGAATAAAGATAATCGTTTTAGCGTTTTGGCTGGTCAAGAAGGTGTGCTCAATTATTACGATTATTCTTATATGTATTCGAGCGGTCAGACAGATGATCGTTTGATGAATGTACAAAATGGTAAACAGTCTACCTACCAGATTATTGATGGTATTAATACTGTAGACGGTGTTACTACTACATATTATAATAAGAGCAAATTTTTATCATTTTTTGGACGTATGGATTATGCTTTGATGGATAAGTATTTCTTTGATGCTTCTATCCGTAATGATGGATGTTCTCGTTTTGGTAAGAGTAATCGTAATGCCACTTTCTGGGCAATGGGTGGTATGTGGAAGATGAAAAAAGAAAACTTCATGCAAAATATTAAATGGTTGAATGATTTAAACTTAAAAGTTAGTTACGGTACACAAGGAAATGCTAGTATTGGAGATTTTTCTTCATTGGCAATGATTGGAACGACAACTGATTATGCTGCATCTTCTTCTTGGGTAATGTCTCAACCTTCTAATAATAATTTGACTTGGGAAAAACAGAAATTGTTGACTTTTGCTGTTAATACACGTTTGTTTGATCGGGTAGATTTGGATGTCGAATATTATGTTCGTAAAACTTCATCAATGTTGATGGATGTTCCTTATCCATATACTACTGGCTTCAGTTCTGTAACTAGCAACGTTGGTACACTACAGAATAAAGGTATAGATGTTACTTTAAATGTTAATATCTTGAGAGATAAGGATTATTACTTAAACTTTAACACTTCATTTAATTATAACTCCTCTAAGATTACAGAACTTTTCCAAGGAAGGCAACGTTGGGAAATTGCTAATACTCTAGTAGCTTATGTTGTTGGGAAGCCGGTGATGTTCTATGCCCCTATTTATGCTGGTGTAAATAACGCTGATGGAAAGCAGCAATGGTATGTTCCGGGTAGCAATAAAGATATAACGACTAAGGGCGCAACAACTGAAAAATTTGTTGAAGCTGATTTAACACAAAATACAGGTAAAAAACGTTATGCTCCTATCAACGGAGGTTTTGGATTTACAGCAGGATGGAAAGGTATCTCTATTGCATGTGATTTCTCTTATGTTTTAGGTAAATACCTCTTTAATAATGATGGTTATTTTTCAGAAAATCCTTATCAATTTAGCGGCATGAATACTTCTAAAAAATGTGCTGACTATTGGACTTCTAAGAATACGGATGCTAAATATCCTGATTGGTCACAAGGTGCTGTTATGCAATTTGATACCCATTTGCTCGAAAATGCCTCATTTCTTCGTTTGAAGAACTTGCAAGTAGGATATGATTTTCCAAAATCTCTATTGAATTTCCAAAATGTTGTCAAGGGAGTTAAATTCACCTTTACGGGGCGCAATTTGCTCACTATCACTCATTATAGTGGTATCGATCCTGAAGTTGACAGTAACTTGACTTACGGTGTACCGGGTAACTCTAAGCAATACTTATTTGGTGCTGAAATTACATTCTAATTTGTATGACATTAAAAAATATCGTTATGAAAAAAATATCGAAATATATATATATACTTGGTTTCGGTGCTGCTACATTAACATCTTGCAATATGGATGTCACTCCAACTTATTCCATTAGCTATCAGGATGGTGATACGTTGATAACCAGCAAAGATAATCTTGAAAAGATGGAAAATGGTATTCTTTCGTCTTATAGAAGTTGCCAATATGGAGAGTTCTCTCAGGCAGAAGAAGTGATGTGCGATGGTTTCAATGCTACTCAAGACTATGGTAATAATTATGGTGGCATTCATCGTATGGATGATTCTTTCACAGCGGGTGATTATTATGTTCAGGATTTCTGGAGTTATAATTATTCTGCTATTAAAGATTATAATATTTATATTGCGGCATTAGAATTATATTCTCCTAAAACCACAGCTTTACAGGCTGAGGCAAAAGTATGTAAGGGAGAAGTTTATTTTTTCCGTGCAGCATCATATTTACAACTTGTCCGCCATTTTGCTAAAGCATATAATTCAAGTTCTGCTGCTACTGATCTTGCAGTACCTGTAGTGTTGAAATACGATCAGAATGCAAAGCCTGCTCGTAATACAGTTAAAGATGTATATGCCCAAATAAAAATAGATTTGGATGAAGCTGCTGCAGATTTAGCATCAGTGAGTGGAACAATAGGTGCACAAAAGCCAACGATTGATGCTGTTAATGCATTATATGCCCGCTATTATTTAGATATAGCTGATTATTCGAATGCTGCGATATCTGCAATGAAAGTTATCAATTCTTCTGCGGGCTATGCTTTGTCTTCAAGTACGGCAGCAATGACAGCTGAGTATATAAATGATTCGGGAACAGAGCCTATTATGCAATTGTATGCATCTTTATCGGAAAACGGTTCAGGAACGAATGATATTTATACGAAAGCGAGCTATTATGCTGATTGGGCTGCTTATCATAATGGTGTCTATTTTACGCCGTGGTTTTTACCCTCTCAAAAATTATTGAATACTTATGAAAATTCTGATTTGCGTTTTTCTGCATGGTACTCTAATACTTATATAAATTATTTGGCAAGTAATGGATATCTTGGAGATTTTTATACCTTTATCAAATATCTGGGCAATCCTACACTAACAAGTGGTAATACTCCTAATGCGCGGCAGCATGTTAAACCTTTTATGATTGGGGAAATGTATTTAATTGCTGCAGAAGCATATTTAAAAAGTACTGATGCTGGTTCTGCAAAAACAATATTAAATAAATTACAGACTGCTCGTGGAGCTTCGGCAACGGATGCTACAATGCCTAATATTGAAAATGAATGGTTTAAAGAGACCGTAGGCGAAGGATTACGTTTGAGCTGTATCAAAAGGTGGGGTGAAGGTTTTACAGCACGCGTAGGACAAACAGGAGCTCTTGGAGACAAAGTCTTAATGACAGGTGCTAGCTATACTGATAAATCAATGTCTTCTAGTGATTATCATTTAGTATGGCCTATTCCAACTTACGAAATGAAAGTTAATAGTAATTTGGTTCAGAATATTGGTTACTAAAATAGTACTTGAAGTTATAATTTTTTAATAGAGAGTGTGTCTCTTTTGGCACACTCTTTTTGTCACTCGTACTTTTTTATGAAGTCATGGAGAGAAAATTATTTGACCTTTAATAGTTTGAGAAACACTGAGATCAGACATTTTTCTTATCAATAAGATATTTCTCTCTCTTAGCTCTGTCGAGTCAATTCTCGTGTCCCGCCAGCGAATAAATAGTTCGTTTGGCGGGATTTTTGTTTTTGCTTATATAATTATTTATATCTCTAATCGTTTTTTATGTCGCTCTGACTTAGCTATTCGCCTTATGAATATAACATTTAATAAGCTTCTCAGGAAATTTTTATAGTAGTTACTTCTTTTAATGATTACTTGAGTTTAGGATAAAAAATCAAAAGAAGGCGAGTTCATTTATCTTATCCCGAACTAAAAATGAATTATTATGGCTTATGTTTCGCAAAAAAAAGTTTTAGGACTCTTTCCGTCACCTTATCTTATTGACTATGAGTAATATATACAGACATGACCTATTTGTGGAACTCCAAAATGGCATTATCTTACTTATTATTAGCGTGTTATGAAACGCGGATCGTCCGCTTCGCCTATGTCATCACTCGGTATCTGTCGTGTGTGGGGCGTATGGAAACTCCCTGGCCTGGGAAAATAGATGCTGCTGTTGCGCGAACCTTCTCGAGAGAGTAGAGGATATGGTCGTAGGTAATCACTCCTTTACTTACTGCCCGCGCATGGTAGTGGTCGGGCTCTTCTTCCTTTGAAAATGGGCTTTTGTACACATCATATTGAATCATGGTTATCGTATTTAAGGTATTTCTGTCGGTTCATTAAGGGGTTGTCGTTCCACCTAGGTGATTCGGTTAACTCACCCTTGTGGAACGATCGACTCACCTAGGTGATTCGGTTAACTCACCCTTGTGGACAGGGCTGACGCATTAAGAATCAGCTCGTATCATTTACGTTATATATTATTAACTTATCATATTGATATATAGAATATTGAGTGCTGTATATGTCCATATTATTTACTATATTTGTGTAGTTTTTATACATTAAATATATCAATAATATGGATTTGGTAACAATATTAAGAGAAGTAGAAGACCCCAGAAGGGACCATTTAAAAGAACACAGTTTGGAGTGTA
>Ga0183100_1000065_pt1 | contig 161530 bp, 155 predicted proteins | sample Biomet2_FD_127789 | JGI IMG/M metagenome (GOLD analysis project Ga0183100, IMG submission 127789) | Microbial communities from bioreactor (seeded with anoxic lake sediment) at LBNL, California, USA - Biofuel metagenome 2 | ecosystem: Engineered > Bioreactor > Anaerobic > Unclassified ... | reverse complement strand
ATTGCCGTCAGCTTTAGCTGACGGGAAAAAATGGAAATAATAAATCAGGCTTTAGCCACATTAAAACATTAAAATCATGAGTTGGGTCAGAATTTGGGTGCATTTAGTATTCTCAACACAAAACAGAGTCCCCTTTCTTAATTCATCTGATATAAGAAAAAATTTCTTTTATCATATCAAACAAAATGAATCGGCAATAAACAATAGATAAAAAATAAAGCTAAAGCCAACGGCAATAAACAAAAGTTAAAGAATACTAAATATCTATTGCCGTCAGCTTTAGCTGACGGGAAAAAATGGAAATAATAAATCAGGCTTTAGCCACATTAAAACATTAAAATCATGAGTTGGGTCAGAATTTGGGTGCATTTAGTATTCTCAACACAAAACAGAATTCCCTTTCTTAATTCATCTGATATAAGAAAAAATTTCTTTTATCATATCAAACAAAATGCAGAGAATAAACAAATTTGGCTTGATAGTATTAATGGATACCACGAACACATTCATTGTTTGATTTCCCTCGGAAAAGATCAATGTATAAGCAAAGTATCCCAACTTATTAAAGGAGAATCTTCGTATTGGATCAATAAAAGCGGATTAATATCTGCAAATTTTAAATGGCAGGATGATTATTGGGCTGTTGGCGTTAGCGAAAGGCATATTAATGCGGTAAGAAGTTATATTTTTGACCAGGAAAGTCATCACAAAAAAGTTTCTTTTATAGAAGAAGTTGCAGAATTTATGAAAAAATATGGCTGGCAGATAATTCATGATCAAACATCCGGCGGAACAGCCGAGGATTTACCCCTTTGTTAAGAGTTTACTAAAAAATAGGGGTTAAAACAAAGATTATCATCAGGCAAAAAAGTCAATCAGATAATCTCAAGGCTATACCAAAAAATGATTATTTTTGTAGAATGAGCAGGCGAGATAAAATAATAAATAAGATTATCGGGATTGCTGATACAAAATATCCTGACGCAGAGATATATTTGTATGGATCCCGGGCACGTGGGAATGCCAAAAAATTATCTGATTGGGATTTATTGATTTTGCTGAATTCAAAGAATATCTCCTTTGATCTTGAAACAAAGCTCATGGACGAATTTTATGAACTTGAACTTGAAACGGGAGCAATAATTTCTCCATTGATTTATTCAAAAATTGATTGGGTGCAAAACCATTCTTTGACTCCGCTATACGACAATATTCAAAAAGAAGGTATAAGAATAAAATGACAGGTTCAAAGATAGATTTGATAAGATATCGCTTAGCCCGAGCAAGAGACACTTTTAATGATGCCGAGATTCTGGCCGATAAAGAAAAATGGAATTCAACCATAAACAGGCTCTACTACTCGGCTTATTACGCAGTTATGGCATTGCTTTTAAATTCTGATTTAAAACCCACCACGCATAATGGAGCAAAATCAAATTTTTCGGAATACTTTATAAAAAAGGGAATAATACCTAAAGAATTTGGTAAGATGTATTCGCAGCTTTTTACCTGGAGACAAAAAGGCGATTATGATGATTTGTTCGATTTTGATAAGAATACAGTTATCCCGTATTTTGAGCCGGTAAAAAAAATGATAGAAATAATTGAAGCAAAAATCAATTCATTCCCCGAAGGGGAACAACGGGTAAAATAATATCTTTATAATATTTGTTTAACCCCTACGGGGTAATTGTTGTTATGTAAATCCACAGGCTACAATACTTGATGCCCTACGGGCAAAGGAAAATGAATGTTAAGAATAATTGGCAGGATAATGATATTGTAAAACAAAACCCCGTAAAGAACTTAAACTTTACGGGTTTTTTTATGATCAGGTCTCAACTATTGAGTAATAAAAGTTACATCCGTAAAGGTTCCTGCTGTAATTTGTTTTACCACAAGAGTTGAATTGGCTGCGGTAAATTCAAATGTGCCGGAGACAAGTTTATTGGTCAGGTCAACCTTGGTGAGGACTACACTACCAGTAGTACTTACATACGTATCCTCCGATGTAGCGGTAAGCGTGGCCTTGTAAGTTCCCAGGCATTCGGCTTTTGGCGGTATAACAGAGAGATTATAGGTGCCGGCGGTTTGGCCATTAACGGTTACAATAATTGATTGTCCGGTTAAGGAAGTTCCGGTTATGACAAGTACCCCATTCGAAAGGGCTCCTGCCGGAATAAGCGCTGACCATTGTGTACCTCCAATGCTTGCACTCATCGAATTGGCGCTGTTTCCGTTGGAATCTTTTTTACAGGAACTGGCAAGAAACACAACACAAATCACTGCTATTGTCAAAAATATTTTTTTCATACTTCGTTATTTTTAAATTTCAGCAAAAGTAACATTAAATATTGTTCCATTTTAATGCGTTAGGAAAATCAATAGCTATGGATAGAAAAGAAAACGGCAGTTGAGTTTACACTCACCCTGTTAACAAAAAAATAAATCACCGTCTGATGGTTTTATTCAATAATAGTAATAAGTTTGCAATCCATGTCGGAAAGATCATATCCCGGAACTGAATCAGAAAATAAGGGATGATTTTAATAAGCAACAGCGGGCTGGTGGCGGCAGGGAAACAATAGATTTATTAAATCAATAGTGTGTATGAAAAGGTTATTATTTGTTATTGCTCTACTCATTTTATCCATAGGCTTATTTTCACAAACCAAAAATGATACTGTTTTTTCAGAATCTGAAATACTATTGAGAACGTCAACGGGAGATATTTCCGGAACATTAACAGTTCCCGTTACTATCAAAACGTCTCCGGTCGTTCTTATTATTGCTGGTTCAGGACCCACCGACAGGAATTGCAATTCTTCCCTGGGAATTAAGACAAATGCTTACAAAATGTTAGCTGAAGGTTTTGCCCAAAAGGGTATTTCCACCCTACGATTTGATAAACGCGGGATTGGGAAAAGCAAGGCGGCAATGATAAGCGAAAATGAGTTAACATTTGAAACATACATTGACGATGTTGTTGGCTGGATATCGTTATTACAATCGGACCAACGGTTTTCGGGAATCATCCTTTTAGGTCATAGCGAAGGGTCGTTGATAGGAATAATTGCCGCAGAACGGACGAAGGTGTCGGCATTAATTTCGGTTGCGGGCGCCGGTTATCCGGCAGATCAGATATTGCAGGAACAGTTAAAAGATAAATTATCTTTCGAATTGCTTGATGAATCAAATAAAATAATTGACAGCCTGAAAATGGGCAAAACCGTTTCGGATGTGAATCAGAATTTGCTTTTCATATACCGCCCTGCCATTCAACCCTACATGATTTCGTGGATGCAGTATGATCCTGCAAAAGAAATAAGCAAACTAAAAATTCCGGCATTAATCATTCAGGGCAAAACCGATTTGCAGGTAACGGTGGATGATGCCAAAATGCTTTCGGCATCAAAGCCGGATGCCAAACTTTTACTGATTGATGCGATGAATCATGTGCTAAAAGAATCGGATGCCGATATTCAAAAGAACATGGCAACATACAATAAACCCGACTTGCCTTTAAAAAAAGGATTAGTTGAGGAAATGGTTGATTTTATTTTAGCTGAAAAATAAAGAAATCGGTGAATCATACTCCGGTTATCGTCTCTTTTTCCTTATATTTGCAAAAGGAACGGTGAATAAACCGCTACTACGTTGACGGTATTAATAAAACAACAGCCATGAGAGAGAAAAATGATTTGAAATTAGCAGTGCTTATTGATGCTGACAACATTCCTTATTCAAATATAAAAGGGATGCTCGACGAGATAGCAAAACTTGGGTTACCGACCATTAAAAGGATATACGGTGACTGGACAAAACCAACGGTATCGGGATGGAAACCCGCATTACTCGAACATGCAATAACCCCGATTCAGCAATATAGTTATACCACTGGTAAAAACGCCACGGATTCCGCCATGATTATTGATGCTATGGATATTTTACATAGTGAAAAAGTTGACGGATTTTGCCTTGTTTCCAGCGATAGTGATTTCACCCGCTTAGCTATCCGGCTACGGGAATCCGGTATGCTGGTTATAGGAATAGGCGAAAAGAAAACACCTAATCCATTCATTGTTGCCTGCGATAAGTTTATTTATATTGAAATTATTGGCGCTGCGGAAATTTCCAAGACGGCAACCAAAACTACTCCGGTAGCTTTTGAAACCGCCAAAATTGATCCAATCAATAATAAATTAATCCAGTTATTAAAAAAATCGATTGAAGACCTGGCCGATGATACCGGTTGGGCATTCCTTGCAGAAGTCGGAGCATTGATCATTAAAAAGAAACCTGATTTTGACCCACGAAACTATGGATTTCTAAAATTAACGCCATTGATAAAATCATTAAACGATCATTTTGATATTGATGAAAGAGACGTTGAAAAAACGCACATAAAGCATATTTATGTAAAGATCAAAAAATAACAACAGGTAATGTGTGCCAAAAACGGCTAAATATCATCTTAAAAAACAGACATCCTTTAAAAAAAAGAATATGGAAGAAGAAAAGAAAAAAAGAAAGGAAATTCATAGAGGCACACCCTCGGGAGCCGTTTATGGATTAGGCTTCATCGGAGCAGCCATTTATTTTATTTCCCATGCCACCGGTTTTTGGATGGGCGTTCTTGGATTCTTAAAAGCAATCGTTTGGCCTGCCATCCTTGTGTATGAAGCATTCAAACATTTAGGAATGTAAATTACAGCAAGCCGTTTTTGCTGCGAGATTTTTAATCCGGTATTTCGCTTTGATTAAATCGTTTGCCGGATGTCAAATTCTTCGAGATACTTAGTAATACGTTGCAGGTACATTCCGCCCAGGGCTCCGTCCACAGCACGGTGATCGTAGGTGAGTGAAAGAATGATGCGATGACGGATGGCAATGACATCGCCCTGCGGCGTTTCAAGTACCACGGGCTTCTTTTGTATCACGCCCAAGCCGAGGATGGCTACCTGTGGCTGATTGATGATGGGCGTACCGGTAATGCTTCCAAACGTTCCCAGGTTGGTGATGGTAAAGGTACCTCCCTGTATTTCGTCGGGTAACAATTTATTTTGTCGTGCGCGGTTGGCAAGGTCGTTTACCGTAAGCGCCAGACCCCGCAGGTTTTTCTGGTCAGCATTCTTTATCACCGGAACGATCAGGTTACCGTTGGGAAGCGAGGTAGCCATGCCGATATTGATATTTTTGCGAAGAATAATCGAATGTCCTTCCACCGAAGCGTTGACGCCCGGAAAATCAATCAATGCCTTAGCTGCAGCTTCAACAAACACCGGCATAAAAGTGAACTTCTCATTTTCGCGTTTCTGAAAACCGTCTTTCACCCGGTTGCGCCAGTTGACAATATTGGTAACATCGGCTTCAATAAAGGAAGTAACATGGGGCGATACCTGTTTGGACATCACCATATGGTCGGCAATCAGGCGGCGAATGCGATCCATTTCCACGATCTGATCACCGGTACCGGCAACAGAAACGGGAATAGCTACCGTTGAAGCGGCTGTTATGGGAGTTGCCTGCTTTTCCGTTTTTGATTTGATATAATTCAGCAGATCGTTTTTATTCACTCTGCCACCGGATCCACTCCCCTGTATTGAATCTAATTCGGCAACAGTAATATTCTCTTTGCCGGCTATGGTTTTCACCAAAGGAGAATAAAAACGGGCAGAGGCAGGTTCTTTGGTTATAATCAACCGTTCCTGTGTCGGGGATACTTCGGTTTCGCTTTCACGCGGAGATACTTCTTCATTCTCATTTATCCCATCAATACCTGTTTCGATAATAGCAATTACTTTACCGACAGGCACAATATCTCCCTCTTCATAAAAAACCTTGGTCAGTATCCCTTCCACAGGCGACGGTATTTCAGAATCTACCTTATCGGTAGCTATATCCACAATAGAATCGTCTTCATGTATAGTTTCTCCGACGGCTTTCAGCCAACGGATGATCGTAGCTTGTATGATGCTTTCGCCTAATTTAGGCATTACAATTTCAAATTTTGCCATAATTTTTTCTTTTTTTAATAGGCTAACAATTCGTTTACTGCTTTTTCAATTTTCCCGTTGTCGGGAAGAATTGCATTTTCCAGAGCGCGGTAAAATCCCACCGGAGTAAATGTGGCTCCGATACGTTTTACGGGAGCATCGAGGTATTCAAAAACTTCGGAAGCGATAAGAGCAGCAATCTCGCCACCAAAGCCAGCAAACATTTTATCTTCATGTACAACCAATGCGCGGTTGGTTTTCTTTACCGAACTTAATATTCCTTCTTTATCCAAAGGATTCAATGAGCGAATGTCCACTACTTCTATGCTTTTACCACTTTCCTTAGCAATTTTTTCGGCTACTTCCAGGCACATGTGGGTGGTGTTACCGTAAGTGATAATAGAAAGGTCGCTACCCGTACGCCGGATGCGGACTTTTCCGAAAGGAACTTCAAAATCATCGGGAATAAACGCTTCAGCCTTTGGATCGTTGTACAAGGCTTTGGGCTCAAGAAAAATGGTCGGTCCTTTGGAACGTATGCTGGTGCGCAACAAACCTGCGGCATCGTCGGCAGACGAAGGATACACAACCCGAAGACCGGGAAAAGTGGTGAGGACTGCCTCTATGGTTTGAGAATGATACAGACCTCCGCCGATATACCCGCCCGAAGCCAGACGCAACGTAACATTGGCTGCAAACTGTCCGTTACTGCGCCAGTAATCATGCGAAAGCTCTACTAATTGTTCCATGGCTGGCCAGAAATAATCGGCAAACTCGGCTCCTTCAATCACTATGCGTATCTTATCGCTGAAGCGGCTCATACCATTGGCGGTTCCTACGATGTAATCTTCGGCTATGGGTGCATTGAAAACACGTTCCTTTCCAAATTCTTTCTGCATGCCTTTGGTAACATTAAACACCCCGCCTTTTTCCTTGTTGGCTACGTCCTGGCCCCAGATAAAGGTGTCGGGATTGAGCCGGAACTCGGCTTTGAGGGTTTCGTTGAGAGCCTGAATAAATCTTTTCTTATCACCGGAAGTTTGATTATGTGTACCATCGGGATACTTGGTCGAAGTATAGGGATCGGGAGTTACAAAATTGAGGATGGTTGCCGGATCGGGATTGGGAGCAGCAAGGGCTTTTTTGTGAGCGTCCGATATTTCCTGTTTTACACCGGCCTCTATCTCCAGTAATTCTTCTTCGGTAAAGATTTTGGAATGGATAAGTTGTTTACGGTAGCGGCTCATTGGATCGGCAGCCGTGGTGCATTGAATTTCGTTTTCGTCGCGGTACAGTTCATGGCGGTCGGAATTGGAATGCGAACCGATACGAACGCAACTGGCATGAACAATCACCGGCTCGCCGGCTTCTAATACATGGCGTTTGGCTTCTATCATGGCGTTCATGGAATCGAACACGTTTTTGCCATCACAGTGGATGATCCGCAGGTTTTTCAGTCCCGAATAATTATCGGCGGCATGAAGGTTGGCTGTCTGGTCTTTTTTGGGTACGGAAATGCCATAACGATTATCCTGAATTACAAAAATGACAGGTAGCTTTTCGTTGGAAGCCCCGTTGATGGCTTCAAAAACATAGCCTTCGCTGGTTGACGATTCGCCCTGCGAACTGATGGCAACCCCTTTTTGATTGTATTTTTTGAGGGCACGAGCCACGCCCACGGCATGAAGCGTGTGATTACCGGTAGCCGACGATACGTTATGAATATGCCAGGCCGGTTTGGAAAAATGATTCGACATGTGGCGTCCGCCTGTTCCCGGGTCGGTAGCTTTAGATAATCCGTTCAGGATAATTTCTTCGGTGGTCATTCCGGCAGAAAGGGCGGAAAGCATATCGCGGTAATACAGGAAAAGATGATCCGTTTCGCGGTCGAACACCTGACCGATGGCCAACTGGATGGCATCGTGTCCGGCATAGGGTGCATGGAACGACCATCCCAGGGCCTGCTTCAGATAATTGGGCGCCTTTTCGTCGAGCTTACGTCCAAGTGTTAAAAGATGAAACCATTTTGCCAGGGTTTCTTTATCCGTTGTATTGATGGTATAGGTTTTATTTTCCATATTTTTTAATCTTAATCATAAAGATTTACATACCTCTTTTGTTCATGGCGAATAAACAAATGAAGAATGTGAAATGTTCAGGAAAAAATATAAGTAATTGGACAAGTAGAATGTCGTATATCAAAAAAAGAACAGAACGCGGATTCCATGGAAAAAACAGATAAACGCTGATTTTATTCATGCAAGGATGAATAAAAAAAACAGATATATTTGAAAATCATTCCGGCAATTCCGAACAAAAATTCGCCATACCAGCTAAACTATATGTTCAATTCTTAAGGTTTTTAACCTGAATTTAGGATAAGATTTTATACGAACAACTGAAATACAATATTCATTGCCGTTGGCTTTAGTCAACGGAATCAGAAAAGCAAACAAATTCTGGCTTTAGCCCAACAAAAAGGGAAGCAAATGCGGCTAAAGCCAAAATAGCTGACTCCTTTTATCCGTCCCATAAATGGGACGGCAATAAATAAGCCTGATAACCAAACAATCTTTGTTCTTTAAATTAGGATTTTTATCCCGAACTCAGATTTTTAAATTTAATAATATGATAATTTACAATTTCTACTACTTAGGTTCCGGTAAAATGTATTGATTTTCCCTTTAAATGGATTTGGCCTTTGGTTAAATAAATTTAGTCTCCGGTTAAACCGATTTAGTCTTCGGGTAAATCTACTTAGCCTCTGGTTAAATCTACTTAGCCTCCGGTTAAATCTACTTAGCCTCCGGTTAAATCTACTTAGTCTCTGGTTAAACCAATTTAGCTCCCGGTTAAATCTATTTATTATTTGATTAAATTAGATTAACTCCCGGTTAAATCCATTTAGGCTCCGGTTAAATTCATTTAGTTCCCGGTTAAATCCATTTAGTCTCCTGCTAAATTAACAGTTTATTTGTCAAACCATAGTAAAGGTAAAATGCATCACCTTTTTTATGTATTGAGCAAAAATTGTGATTTTTAAAATATTGTTGCCCGAAAAAAAATTCTTTATTCGTTACGAAATCATTGATAGATAAAGTCCCGTACGGGACTTGTGAATGGATGGGTTACTTTTATTTTCTACCGATATTGGGTCCCGAGTACTCGGGACTATCCCATAGGGATAAAATATGGGTAGAAGATTGTTTATAAATTAACCTGAATCCCGTAGGGGATGATATAAAAATTCATCGGACAATAGTGTTTTTAAAAGTGAACTATTTAATTTTTTATTTTGATGTAATTTGCTGGATATAAGAATATATGCCCGTGGAGTGAAAAAATTTTTAAAAAAAGTAAATTTTTTTTGCATTCTTGTGAATAATTCATATAAAAATGTATTATTTTTACTGTTTGAAAGCGGTAAACGATTAGATGGGAGATCATTAATTTGTTCCGTATCGTTCCGGGTACCCGGTATATTTGTTTTATAATTATAAACTAAAAAATTAAACCATGAGAAGTTCATTATTACGTAAATTGAGAATGTACATTAATGTACAAGCCGTACTTTTGTTCAGAAAAAATGTATGGGAAACATCCGTTGCTTTCACCACCGAAGCGGATGATCTGGATGATCATATTAAAAATATTAACGCCAAGAATCAGCAACAGAAGGGGACAGAAAGCATAAGCAAAGCCAAAAAACAGGGATTTGAAAATATGATTGATACAACGCTGGTGATATGCGGAGCCGGCACCGCCTATGCAAGCCGTATAAAGGATGATGGTCTTAAGGCAACATTCGATTATTCGGAAAGCGATTTGAAAAAAGGCAACGAAAAGAATGTGCTGGACCGTTGCGTGATTATTGGCAGGAATGCTGAACCCCTGTTAGGTAAATTAGTTCCCCAATATATGCCGGCAGAACAGTTGACAGTACAAACGGAATCAATTGCCGTCTATGCTGCATTGCTTAATGCCCCGCGCGAAGTGCGTACGGCCGATAAAAGTATAAAAGAAGAGATGCAGGTGCTGTTTGACGAATGCGATACTCTACTGAACGAACGCCTCGACAGGATGATGCTGGCATACAAGAAAACCAATCCTGATTTTTATACCGAATACATGAATGCCCGGTATATCGGCGGGTGGAGTAAAAAGAAAGATGGGGAGGAACCTAAAGAATAATATGCTATTGATTAATGTGCTAATGAAATGCAAGACCATAAAGTAAGTAACAGGTTTTGGAGACCGGCGAAAATTCATGAATAAGACGAAAAGGCATTGAGTTGACATTAAATATTTTCTATTATTACGATTTATGATAAAATCAAAATTTATTTTAAAAATTGGTATATTTGCTGTCATGTTAAACTTGACACAAATATTAAAAACATTTGGACAATTGCCATCAAACGACCCTGCATATCAATTAGTTTTTTCCGATGATTTTAATGGTACTCGATTGGATTCTACTAAATGGTTAAAAAGGTTTCCTTGGCATCAAAGCTCGAATTATCAGATTTTTTGGTGTAATTCCAATCCTGTTCCCATGGCAGCAGTTAAATCATGGATTAGTTATAGCAATCATACTCTTGATACAACTGATTGTAAAGTAAGCAATGGAACATTAAAATTAATTACAAAAAAAGAAAATTATTGGGGCGAAGTTTGGAATTGGCCAAATGGTGTTTGGCAAAGGGATTCATTGCTTTTTAGATTTACTACTTCGATGCTATATTCCAAATATGATTTTCGATATGGTTATTATGAAATAAGATTCAGATTACCCGCATTGCCTCCATCACCAAAAACTTATAAAGGACACGGTGGTACATTTTGGCTGTGGAGTGGAGGATATAATTATTGGAGTGAAATAGATATGTTTGAGATTAATGCTTATGATGTAAGTACAAATAGTTATTATCAAACAGGGTGTAATACTCATTTTCAAGAGACATCTTCAAGTCCACATATTACAGAAGGATTACCATTATATTCACCTGGATTTTTGCCAAATACATGGCATACTGTAGGTATGAATTGGACATCTACTGCAATTGATTTTTATGTTGACGGAGTACAACAATATTCAGCTCATAATCATCCCGACTCTCTGCGACCAATGTCAATTATTATTAATTGCGGTGGAAATTATACCCCTCTTGATAATTACTGCGTGCCTTTTGATACTGTCAGTACGAATGGTACATACTTTCCTTATACTTATGAAATAGATTATGTAAAAATTTGGCAATTGAAAAAAGATTGCAATACGAACGTTGCCATTACTACTTTTAATCCTGCAATTTATTCAAATCAGTTACATAAATCAGTTACAATGGGAACAAATGTAAATATTGCAAATCAAAATAATCAAAGTTTTTGGGGTTCTAATTATATATTAATAAATGAAGGTACCTCAGTTAATAATCAAAGCAATGTTTTATTTAATATTACTAATTGTAATAATATTGATACTATTAGAACAACGGGTATTGGTGTTAGAGGGATAGATTTCTATCCGCCACCTGCTTCATTTATTTATAAGATTTCTCATAAAAATTAAAAAATGTTTATATGAAAACAAAATTATTAATTGTATTAGCAGTATTAATTTCTATTAATTGTTTTTGTCAAGTTCCACCTGATTCATTAAAAGGAATATATGATGGCAAATATTATTTCAAATATGATTCAGATACTATTTGGACAATTACGTCTGACTCTGAATATGTAACATTGATTGATACTAATAATTGTTCTGTAAAATGTTATGGCGATATTGGTGTTTTTAATGCAGCAGGATTTGAGACTCATTATAATTATTGTTATGGCGATAGTCCTGATGGCTTTGTTAGGTTCTACGGAGGAGATAGTTTATTTATTAAATTTAGTAATATATCTCAACCGCCACCAAACTATAAGTTATATTCAGTTAGATTTGTTGGTAAAAGAATACCAGGCTCTGCATGGGTTGGGATTAATGAGGTAGCGTTTGTAAATAACATTACCATTTCCCCCAATCCGTTTAACGATAAAATATTATTGAAATTGCCGGCAACTGCTGGTAATAGCAGGATTACCATTTATAATATGATGGGGCAAAATGTATTCGATAAAACACTAAATAATTCCGAAACATCAATAGATGTAGGCTTTTTGCACAAAGGTGTATATTCATTGATTATTGGGGTTGGGAATAAGAGAAATTTTTATAAAAAAATAATGAAAAAATGAGGCTTTTCTTCACAGAATAAGCAGGAAATAGAACCTTTAGAAAATATTAATTTATGAAAGCTGCACTATTTTTATTGGTAACATTGTTTGCATTTAGTAACGTCCAATCACAATGGATACAATTAAATTCGGGTACTTCATATTGTTTAAATTCGGTTTATTTTATAGATGCAAACATAGGGTATATAACTGGTGATAATGGAACAATATTAAAAACTTCAGATGGTGGAACAAATTGGTTATTACAATCATCTGGAACAACAAACATATTAACTTCCATTTATTTTGTAAATGCAGACACTGGATATGCTGTTGGTTATGGGGACTTGAATTATTCGGTAATTCTTAAGACTACTAATGGCGGGACGAATTGGACACTTTCGCATTCTGATAGTTCATCATCTGGTTTATATTCCGTTTTTTTTGTAAATTCAAATGTCGGTTATGTTGTTGGTGGAAGTGTAATACTAAAAACAATTGATGGTGGTGTAAATTGGATTAATCAAAATCCCAATGTATATTATGGAGTATCCTCTGCTTATTTTGTTAATGAAGATACCGGCTATGCTGTTGGCGCAGAAGCCACCATTTTAAAAACTATAGATGGCGGCCTTAATTGGATAACATTATCATCGTTTAGCTGGGGTTATTATAATTCTGTTTTTTTTATTAATGCGGATACGGGATATATTGTTGGTTACGGTAATACAGGACCTCATACGGGAATGCCAATCATAAAAAAAACTATAGATGGCGGAATAAATTGGACAGAGCAAGCAATCGGAATAAATAAGTGGCTATATTCCGTTTATTTTACTGATGCGAATACCGGTTATATTGTTGGTGGTGGTGGATTAATTTTAAAAACTACAAATGGTGGGACGAATTGGGTACAACAAACTTCAGAAACTTCGGTTTCATTACATTCTGTTTATTTTACAGATTCGATTACCGGTTATGCGGTCGGAGATGGAGGAACCATTTTAAAAACCATAAATGGTGGGAGTGTTGGGATAAATGAAGGACAAAACAAAAATTGGGAAATAAACATTTTCCCAAACCCATTTGAAGCAAAAGTAAAAATAGAAATTCCGGAAACAAAAAAATGTGAAGCAAAAGTATTTGATATCTTTGGCAAAGAAGTTTATTCCAAAGCGATAAACAAAACGGAGGAGCTGGATTTAAAGTTTCTTACTAGCGGAGTATATATTGTAATGGTCAATCTTGGGAATAAAGGAATCTTTTATAAAAAAATAATAAAAAATTGAGCTTCCCTTTACAGCGTATGCAGAAAATGGAACCTTTAGAAAATATTAAATTGTGAAAATAAAATTATTTTTATTGATTTGTATTGTAGCACAAACCTGTTTTGCACAAATCCCCCCCGATTCTTTAATTGGGATATATGCAGGGCAAAAATATTATAAGCCCAATCCGTATTCTAACTGGACCATCACAAATGATACAGAATATGTTAAAAGTATTGACACAACTATTTGCAAAGCATTAATTAATGGATGTATATTTTGGGGAACGGGCACAACAAGTATTGATTTTTACACCGATTATTATTTTTGTTTTGGAAATCCAACGCCGCAAATGTCACGTCCTAAATTTTATGGAGGAGATAGTCTCAGAATAATTTGCGATAGCATACCGACACCTCCCCCGACAACACATTTTACATATACTCGTTTCTTCGGCAAAAGAATGCCAGGCACTTTATGGGTTGGAATTAATGAGGTAGCGTTTGCAAATAACATTACCATTTTCCCCAATCCGTTTAACGATAAAATATTATTGAAATTGCCGGCAACTGCTGATAACAGCAGGATTACCATTTATAATATGATGGGGCAAAATGTGTTCGATAAAACACTAAATAATTCCGAAACATCAATAGATTTAAGTTTTTTGCACAAAGGTGTATATTCAATGATTATCGGGGTTGGGGATAAGAGAAATTTTTATAAAAAAATAATTAAAAAATGAAAATTAAAAAAATAACTTTAGCAATGGTATTTGTATGTATAACAACATTTATTAATGCGCAAATTAAAATTTTTACAGGAGGCAATGTAACAATTGGCTCAACAAATGCACCTTCACCAGGTTTTAAGATGCAGGTAGTGGGTAATAGCGTTTTTCGTGCAAATACAGCAAGCTATATAACTTCTGCTGCGTACATAAGGGGATTAGATACAAATTCAACAGCAACGACTCCGGATTACACTTGGTGGGGAAATGACCAAACAGGGATTTTTCATCCAAGCGGAGGCGTTATTGGGTTTTCTTCAAACGGTATGGAAAGGATGAGAATTGCATCATCTAACATACAAATTAATTCTGCAGGCGATTGGGTAAGATGTATTTGGGTTAAAGCAACCACGCCTTATGCTACAGGATATATTATGAATTATGGTGGTAGAGATAATTTTTGGGTTGAGGCATCAGGATTAGTTTATTCTGTGGATCATTATCTATTGTCTGATGTTAATTTTAAAACCGATATTAAGACTATTCCAAATGCATTAAATAAAGTTCTTAATTTACGCGGAGTTACTTATAAATGGAATTTTTCGGATTCGATGAGTGTATTTAACACCGGCGAAGAATTAATGGGGGTTATTGCTCAGGAAGTGGAAAAAGTTGTTCCTGAAGTAGTAAAGACAATGCCAAATGGAACAAAAGCTGTTGCATATCAAAATCTTATTGGTTTATTAATTGAAGCTATTAAGGAACAGCAACTACAAATCGATACTTTGAAAAAGACACTTGAAAAATATTATGTAATAAAAGAGGGAACAAAATCAATGAATAACTTACAAAATGAAGAGAAAATAGAAAATAAAAATGAAAATAATTCAACCACAAAATCTATGCTCTATCAAAATGTTCCTAATCCTTTTAACGAAACCACCATTATTCATTACTCTTTGTCAGATGATATTAATAATGCCCAGATTTTAATATTCAATATGCAAGGGACATTAATAAAATCATATGATAATTTAGGTAAAACTACCGGAGAAATTTCAATCAATGGAGGTGAGTTCAATGCGGGGATGTATATGTATTCATTAATCGCAAATGGCAAAGAAATTGATACAAAGCGTATGATTTTAACGAAATAGTATAGTCGATAATCAAGATATTGCCACCAAGTTGAGCAACAAATGGCTTGTGACTAAAACAATATATCCATAAACAACAACAAATATTTTGCCCGGAAAGATTAGTTAGTTTTAAACGGGTATTTCACCTTGCTAAGTTCATCGTTGGCTTTAACCACTTTTTGCTTAAGCTCTTCTTTAAAATGTATCAGTTTTTTCATTAATTGTTCGTCGGCAACAGCTAAAATCTGAGCGGCAAGGATTCCTGCATTTTTTGCGGCATTCAGCCCGACGGTAGCCACGGGAATACCCGGAGGCATCTGAATGATAGATAACATGGCATCTAATCCCTCGAGTGAAGCTTTGATGGGTACGCCTATCACTGGGATAGGAGTCATGGCCGCTATAACACCGGGCAAATGGGCTGCCATACCGGCTCCGGCAATAATTACGCGAACGCCCCGTCCATAGGCTCCTTTGGCAAACGTTTCCACCTTTTCGGGAGTCCGGTGAGCAGACAACGCATGAAGTTCAAACGGAATTTCCATTTCGTTCAGAAATTTAGCAGCTTCTTCCATCACCGGCAGGTCGGAAGTGCTACCCATAATAATGCTCACTTTTGCTTGCATAATTGTATTTTTTTGGCAAAGGTAAATAATAATTGATTTTTGGCAAGGGTAAAATCTTACCTTTGCATCTTCATTAAAAAATCAATTAGTCTTTCAAAAATATCATGACGAATAATATAAAAATATTAGATAAAGAGTTTTCTATTTTTATTTCCGCCGCCGAAATTGAAGCCGCTGTGGACAAGGTTGCTCAACGAATAAATACCGATTTGAAAGGGAAAAATCCTTTATTTATTGTTATCCTAAACGGAGCTTTTATGTTCGCTTCCGATTTGATGAAAAAAATCACCCTCGATTGCGAAGTATCATTTGTAAAACTTTCATCTTATGCAGGGACAAGCAGTTCGCAGAATGTAAAGAAATTAATCGGAATAAACGAAGAACTTCACGGACGTTCGATAATCATCGTAGAAGACATCATAGATACCGGTCTTACCATGGAGAAATTAATTGCTGACATCCAAAAACTTCAACCCGACGATATCCGCTTGGCAACCTGCCTTTTTAAACCCAATGCTTTTCAAAAAAGCTATCCCATTGATTACGTGGGAATAGAAATTCCTAACGATTTTATTGTTGGTTATGGGCTCGACTACGACGGTTATGGGCGAAATTATCCGGAAATTTATAAGATTGTTTAATTATAAAACTTTTAAAATGCTTAACATCATTATGTTTGGCGCTCCCGGCGCAGGCAAAGGAACCCAAGCAATAAAAATTGCCGAAAAATATCAGTTGATTCACACTTCCACCGGCGATATTCTGAGAGCCGAAATCGGCAACAAGAGCGAACTGGGTATGAAAGCCAAAACGTTCATGGACAAAGGCGAATTAGTTCCCGATGCCGTACTGATTGACATCATCCGTTCGGTAATGGAACGGAATAAGACGGCTAAGGGTTTGGTGCTGGATGGTTTTCCGCGCACCCTGATTCAGGCGGAAGAACTTGATAAAATGCTTAACGCTAATCATACTCCGGTAAGCCTGGTTATCGCTCTCGAAACAAAGGACGAAGAACTCGTCACCCGTTTGCTGAAACGCGCCTTGGAAACTGGCCGTGCGGACGATAAAGAAGACGTGATTAAACAACGGTTACAGGTTTATAAAAACCAGACCGAGCCGCTGATTGCTTATTATAAAAAACAAAATAAATTTCATCCGGTACATGGCATCGGAAGCATAGAAGGAATTTTTGCCGATATTTGTAAAGAAATTGACAATTTAATTAGTTGTTAGTTGATTGTTGCTAGTTGATTGTTATCCCGGGAACTAGAAATTCGTCAATCACCAATCTTCAATCATCAATAAACCATCAACTAACAACAATCAACTAACAACTACCATATGAGTACTTCCAATTTTGTAGATTACGTCAAAATATTTTGCCATTCAGGCAACGGTGGACCCGGCTCCATGCACTTTCATCGTACCAAGGGAAATCCTCACGGAGGTCCCGACGGTGGAAACGGCGGAAGGGGAGCTCATATTATTTTAAGAGGCAACAATCAGTTCTGGACGTTGCTGCATCTGAAATACACCAAGCATATCCTGGCGGAGAACGGTGAAAGTGGCAGTAAAAACCTGAGAACCGGAGCCGACGGTAACGATGTGATCATTGAAGTTCCGTTAGGCACCATCGCCCGCGACGCAGAAACAGGCGCTGTTGAATGCGAAATTACCGAACATGGTGAAACCATCGTTTGGATACCTGGCGGAAGAGGTGGAATGGGTAACGATCATTTTAAATCGGCAACCTTCCAGGCTCCTAAATTTGCCCAGCCTGGCGAACCGGGTATAGAAGGCTGGAAAATACTTGAACTGAAACTTTTGGCAGATGTGGGTTTGGTTGGTTTTCCCAATGCCGGTAAATCAACCCTGCTCTCGGTACTTTCGGCTGCCAAACCCGAAATTGCCAATTATCCGTTCACTACCCTGCGACCTAATCTTGGCATTGTTAGCTATCATGACAATAAATCGTTTGTGATGGCCGACATCCCGGGGATTATCGAAGGAGCTTCTGAAGGCAAAGGACTTGGATTACGATTTCTCAAGCATATTGAACGTAACTCTGCCCTGCTTTTTCTTATTCCTGCCGACTGCGATAATATCAAAAAAGAATACGATATTCTACTGAATGAGTTAAAACAATACAATCCCGAACTGCTCGACAAGGAAAGAATTCTCGCTATTTCCAAATCCGACCTTCTGGATGAGGAACTGATGGATGATGTAAAAAAGAATCTGCCGGATGTGAGTTCCGTCTTCATTTCATCGCACACCCAGCAAGGGTTGATGAAGCTAAAGGATTTGATTTGGAAAGTACTAAATGAGTAATAAGGGACGAGGGACAAGGGTCGAGAGACGAGTGATGAGGGTCGAGAAACGAGTGAAGAAATAATTCTGTCCTGGACTTATGGAAATTCTTTATGAACCTTACAAATCCCGAATCGCTCAGTCTTACAAATCTTATAACTTTATAAACTTTATAAACCTTACAAATCCCGATGAAGAGTCGCTAAGTCGTTCCTCCTAAGCGACTCTATATCGGGACTTCACTTCGTTCAGCCTTACAAATCTTACAAACCTTATAACTTTATAAACTTTACAAACCTTAAGAACCTTACAAACCTTACAAACTTTTTTTCGCTCTCCCCAACGCCCATTTACAAGCCCTTGCAAGCAGGTAGCCGATAAGTGCGCCAACCAATCCACCGGTAAGCACGTCGCCGGGGAAATGAACACCGAGATAAATACGGCTATAACTTATCCAGACCGCCCAGAATAGAATAAGCGGAATGAAGTAGCGTACTCTTTTGCCCAGCATCCCGATAAGGAAAAGGGCTATTCCGAAATAATTGCATGCATGGGAAGAAATGAAACCATAATCTCCGCCACATTTTCCTTTCACTAAATGAACCAATCCTTCCAATGCCGGCTGGTGGCAGGGTCGTAAACGGTGAAAAATTTCTTTAAACAACTGAACAGAAATCTGGTCGGTAAGAGTTATAAGCAACGCTACAAAAAGAATGACGATCCACGATTGCCTGCGATAATGCTTTACGACAAGGTAAATCAACAACAGATAAACCGGAAGCCAGGTAAGTTTGTTGCTCGACCAGTACATCACCACATCCCAAAACGCATTGTGTTTCCCGTTAAGGAAAAGGAACAAGGAAGTGTCTATGCTATTCAGCCAATGAAACATTATATTTATAATCTAAGTTATCGTTCTCTGTTATGCCTGCAAAAATACGGACAATTTTATTAGATCCTCAAGTTATTAGACCCTCAAGGTTTTAAAAACCTTGAGGGTCTCTAATCCTTCAGGCAATAACTACGGTTTGTCCGGCAAAACAAACCTTATCTCCGGCACGTAGTTTATTTCGTCTCCGCAATTCCGTTTTGCCGTTAACGGTAACTTCTCCGTTATCAATCCTTAATTTCGCATCTGCGCCACTCTCTACAAAGTTGAGCAATTTCAGAAGCTTGTTTAATTCTATGTATTCTTCTCCGTTTAATTCAAAAGTAGTCATCCGGTAACCCCTTATTAATGTTTAACAACTCTTTTTTAGCCACCAAAGCACTAAAGCACCAAATCTCACCAAAGCCATACTTAGCAATATTTAGTGCAATTTGGTGTTTTAGAGTTTTTGTGGCATTTATATTTCTTTACTTTTTTAAGCCTGACTCATCAATTAGGTTAATATTTTTGTACAATTGTTCGCCAGTTCCTATGTTGTAGCCTTCGGAAACAAAATAAATCTGTCCACGGTCGTCCAGCAGCAAAATAACCGGCAAGTTATTGATTCTTCTGTTTCCAAGGGCTTTTTCCACTTTGGTAAGCAGCGTTTTATTCTTATCATAATAATAAACCGATTGTGCCGGCATATTCTTGTACTCGGCTTTTACCGACGCAGGCGTATGTTTTTTATCATTCAAAACAAAAGCCATGCCTCCGCCCCATTTTTCAAAGTTATCGCCAAGCAATTTAATATCCTTCATCACATGGTTGGTAGGTTCTTTGCCGGGTTCAATAAAACACAACACCATGCCTTTTCCATTGGAAATTTCAGACAGACTTATCTGTTTTCCATCAAAAGAAACGAGTTTGGTTTTTGAAACATCCAAAGTCCCCAAAAGATTAGGCTTTACGGTAAGCGGCCGCACTTCTATTTCAGCAGGGTGCTCCTGCTCGGGATTTACATTAAAGAAACTCACTTTGGAAAGCACGGTTCCGTTGTTCATCCGGTTGCCGGTAACCATCATATAGTTGCCCGCATCCACGGTCAACGAACAGGGAAGCGTTTTCAGGGTTTCATCAAATTCATAATCCAGGGTCTGGTAATCGCCGTCGTTAAACTTAGCAAGGGTATAATGCTGCGTATAAACCGGCGAAGTTTCGGCTGTATTGTCCGAATTCGAAAGAATTATCTTTCCTTTAGGATTAGTAGCCACAGGTTTTTCAGCTTCAAAACTGACGTCGTTCCATTGACCGGCATGATAATATTGCGGGACTTTGGTAGCTGATTCCAGGCGTGCGGGAATACCCATGCTACGGCAAATAGCGACAAAAAGGATATTACGGGAAAATTTATCGGATATCCCCAGTTTTAAAACTCCTATGGGTGAAATGGGTGTGTTTCCATAATTAGCCTTATTATTGATAGTGATATTCTGAAGTATCCACGAGCTGATATTCACCGGATTCTTTTGGCATTCATTGATAAAATTAACATCAAAATAATTCCGGATAAAGCTTTTATAGGGAGCGATAATTTCGTAATCAATGCGGGGACAAAGAACATCGCCGGTAAAAATCTCTTTATCCATGGCCTTGGAATAATCCATAGCATTTTGCAGATGATCGGCAAGGAAAGCGGAAGGTGTATCTCTAAGATCCTTTTCGGATAAAGAAGCGAGAAGCTGAAATACATAGTCTCTTTGGCTTCCGGAAGCTTCTTTCATAAACTTCTGAATTTCATTCCAGTTTCCCTGGCTTTCTTTCAGAAACATCCATGTGGTATCGGCGTTGTATTTTTCTGTTGCGGCAAAGGCACAGGCTGCAACCGAATCAATAAATGTAGCCCTGTAGGCATTGCGCAAGCTGTCTTCCTGTTTAAATCTAAAATCGTTTTCCTTGCGTCCCTGTTCGGAAGCCTCCTCAATGCTACGTTCCACGGGAGGAACCAGATCGAAAAGTTCTGTATATTCTTTTCCTGCAATTTTGTCGAGGCACATGGTCAGGGTATCGGTTTTTTCCACCGTAATCTTGCGGTAGCCAAAATCGTTGCTCTTATTTGCCCAGACGACCAGGTCGCCGTAACCGGTTACCATGGAAACCAATCCCTGCCCGTTGGTATTTTTAACAGCTAATGGATAGAATTCGGCATAATTATACAATTTGAACTTTACCGTAGCATCCTTTACCGGCTTGCCGCTTTTATCGGTAACCTTTACATAAATTTTACGAACAGGAGCATAATTAGCAAGCAGGTTGATTTTGGTATAATATTCTTCCTTTGCCACCACTTCTTCGGGGCCATTATAATCGCCAAAAACATTGGTATGAACCATCATCGCCCTTTTGGCCGGAGCCGAAAACCATGCCATATCCAACTGGGGTTCGGGTTCGCAGGCGCCCAGGAAATGCCATTTACCATCCACCCAAACTTCCACCCAGGCATGATTATCGTCCACATGCGCCCATCGCGGAGTATAACATTGGCGGGCAGGTATGCCCACCGATCGCAAAGCGGCAACGGTAAATGTTGATTCCTCGCCACAGCGTCCATAAGCTGTTCTTATGGTGGAAAGCGGAGCAGAAGTGCGCATATCGGTTGGCTGATAGCTCACTTTTTCATGACACCAATGATTTACTTCCAGTGCCGCCTGCCGCATATTCATATTTTTAATACGGGTTTTCAGTTCCCTGAAAAAAACCAGCCTCGCCGTATCAAGATTTTCATTATTAACTCTTACCGGCAGTACAAAATGGCGGAAGATATCTTCGGGAACGGTCTTTCCCCAGCTAAAGGTATTCTTAGCTTCAATGGAAGCATTGATATTTTTCAGAAAATAATCGGGCGTTTGGTCGGCAAGATCAACCAGCGGCATATAAGCATATAGAAACTCAAAGTATTCCGTTTGTTTGGCATTCAATCCCTTAAGACACGATTTTACATCTCCGGCTATGCGGGGAGCCATCTCCATCTGTTTTTCAAATTGACGATGAGTGCGAATAGTAACCGGATCCTGTTTCCCCTGGGCAAAAAGCAAAACGGGCAATAAACATAAAATGAATAATAGAGATTTTCTCATGTGCAAATAAACGGTTTAAAATGTAATAATAACCACGGCATCTAATATCGAAACGAAGTATCAACTCCCGGTTTAGCGCCAAAATTCTTTAACGTTTCCGAACCTAAGCCATCCCACAGATAAGGATGGACTAATAGCTGATATCTTTTCGGGGCTATCAGTTCAGGTTTGTTCATCCAAGGTGGCACTTCATTATCGCTCAGGTAAGTTAAGTGTTTTGATATCCATGAATTGTATGCATCGAAATGATAAACACCGCTTCGTAGCAGCGAAAGCTGATCGAGAAGAATGGCATTATTTAGTGCATAGTTGATCGGGATTTTGCTTCCATGGGCAGCATAGGCAAAAACCTCCAGTCCGGTAGATGCTTTCCAAACCGTATTATAGTCCTTCAACATCTGTATCATCCTCGAATTCATAAGGCCAATAGATAATTCATCTTTACCTTTAGCCTCTATGGTTGTGCCTTTATCAGTTTTAGTAATTACATAGTCGTCCTGAACTATTTTCTTTAATTCATCTTCAGATTTATAAATCCAGGATGGGTGATAACGTTTCAGGTACATTTCGTTGGGCGATATGTGCGGTTGAACATCCACCTGTCTTTTTTTCAAAAAGCTAATAAAATCAAGATATTTCTGACGTACGAAAGGATTGCCCGATTCCGAAGGATCATCCAGCATCACAAAATAGGTAGCCGTATTTGCACTGCCTAAAAAAAACTTTTCGATAAGATACGTGTCATATGCCAGATCAATATCACGAAAATGAATATCATGTCGTATAATCAATAATTTTTCAGGCAGTTTTGTTTTGTCGGAATAGTAAAATGTCTTAAAATTCCAGATGGTATATCCCTGACTTTTAAAAAAAGAAAGCAGTTTATAGTATCGGGGTATTTTTTGTTTTGCTTTTTCAAAAGCGGATTTCTCATCAACAAACTGATTGGGTACGGTCGAATTATGAACTTTAGATTCCTTTTCGCAGGCAGCAAATAGCACCACCAAAAAAGCCGACCATAACCACAATTTCTTAATTTTCAGAAGATATTTTATCATACCCATTTATTTGCTGCTGAAGATATTCTTCAAAGATACTGATTTTTTCAGATGCGCAAACATACAATAATTCTAAGAATAGCATCCTGATATTAACGAATTTTAACGGGAATAAAAAGATTTTCTATTAACAAGAATTGATTTATCCGTGTGCTTCGAAGGAAAAGCCAGCCTGCATAAACTTACTGACTTCGGTAACAAAACTCAATATTAAATCGTTGGGCTTTAAAGATTCTTCACGGAAAATATGATCGAGACAAATAAAAGCCATCGGCGGGCCAACATAACCCATACTTGCCATTTTTGAATACCAGCTTTTTTTACTGATGCCAAGACTTTCGCATTCGTCCATCACCAATTCTGCAATATGTTTTGATGGGAAATTGACCTGGAAAAACTTAATTTTACCGGTATCAATCCCGTATTTCTCAATCATTCGTTTTAAGCCTTTGTAAAAAACGCTTCCGTCGGCTTCGTGGAAATGTGCCCGTAATTGCTCGTTGAACATCTGAGCCAGATGATGATATCCTTTTTCAAACTCTTCTTTCGGATTCATCCAGTAAGCCGGACGATGATTCAACATGGCTGCCGGTTTTTTCCCACCGATAGATTCCATGTAAGTATTTTCGCAATACAAGCCTTTTTCGTAGGTATCCTTTGCCTGCAAAACCATGGCTCCGGCGCCATCGGAAAGAAAATATCTCAAAAAAAGTTCTTCCTTCTTCAGCAAAGGCTGGTTATAATATTCGGCCCTCAGTTCCGACGACGACATGCTCGAAGATACGACCAAGGCATTACGATACCTGCCGTTTTTAAGAAAATCGTGAGCAATAAGCAAGGCTTTATAGGCAGAAGTACAATTGGCATGCACCGATATTTCGCCGCATTGTTCAATGCCGAGGGCTTCCTGTATGCGCACCGAAGCCGTCGGCATCTGATCCTGATGGGCGCTTCCGTAAACAATCAAATCGATATCGGTAGCTTTTAAACCTGCAGATTCCAACGCTTTTTGTGAAGCTTTGACGGCCATGGTAACATTATCCTCCGTAAATTCACGGGTAACCGGGTCGATGGCAAAATGATAATATTCCACTTCGAGCATTTCCTTCATCAGCGGTTTAATGCGGTCTATCCATTTTTTTACCTTGAGCGGAGCTTCCGTTAATTCGCCAAGATAATGATCCACTTCATCAAAAGGGATAGGCTGACCTGGCAGAAATGTTCCGGTTCCGCTTAGCTTTACCAACATTGGATGGATAGGTTGTTCATTCATTCTTCAGTAATTTTTTTATATTTTCTTTAGCATACAATCGTTTATAACCAGGAGCTATTTCTTTGGCAAAAGCGATAGCTTTTTCAATTACATTTTTTTTGGAAAGCAAGCCATCCACAATATTCCATTCCAGCGCTTCTTCGGCCGAAAAGCTGTTTCCTTTCAGCAAAAGTTCCATTGCCTTTGCCTTACCCGACAAACGGATGATCTTTTGAATGCCTCCGCAGCCCGGCAACAAACCGAAAGTAGATTCCGGGAAACCAAGCACTGCTCCTTTTGCACATAACCGGATATGGCAAAACAAGGCCAATTCGAGCGCTGAACCCAGGCAAACGCCACGAATGGCAGCGATTACCGGAATTTTCAGATCATCAAAATATTGAAATGTTTTCACATTGGTTTCCAGGAAACCGGGGTAGGTATTTATTGAATTATCCCCGTCAAGGATTGAGTTGCGTTTTAAATTTGAAATTAAATCGGGTAAATCGGCACCCGACGAAAAATGACGGCCTTCCCCGTAAATGACTATCGCTTTTGCTTCGGCAAAAGGAAGTACCCTGGTTACAATGTCCTGCAATTCATCAAAAAAAATCATGTCCATACGGTTGGCCGGAGGTTGGTTCAAAATCAAATGGAACACCCCTTCCTCTATTTTGTATCGAACGGTATGGTAATTCAATGGTTATTTTTTAATGATTAATGACTGATGATTAATTTCAGTTAAAAGCTTTACCGGATAATGCCAATTTACAAAATAATTTCGTTTCCTCGGCAATGGCTTCTTCCATGGTCATTTTTTCTGAATTCCTGATGGCTTGCATGATGGCATGGATAACTTCCGGCGAACGATCCTCAACCATTTTCTTCATCATTTTAATGGCATAGCTTTCCACTTCTTCCGTTTCCATAATAGCATCCACCAATTTAATTTCGAAGGCTTTTCTGGCATCAATCACATCGCCGCCAAGCGCCATCTGAAGCAATGCGGCATTTCCAATCAAATGGCTGGCACGCACAATACCGCCCAAACCGGGGATTAATCCATGATTTACTTCAGGAAAAGCAAATAAAGCCCTGGAATTGCAAAAGCGAATCTGGCAACTCAAGGCTATTTCCAAACCTCCGCCAAAGCAAACTCCTTTGATGGCTGCGATGGTTGGGATGTCAAGGTCATAGATGAAATTCAGAAGTTGGTTTCCGGCAGTCATTTTCTTTTCCAACGCTCCTGCAGTTGCTGCCATCTCTTTCAGATGAGACATATCAGCGCCTGCCGAAAAATGACGGCCTGTCCCGGTTATTATCAACCCTTTTATATCATCATTCAGCCATCGTTGCAACTTCTCCAGATCAGCAAAAGCCGGTTCAATCAGATAATTCTGAGGCGGATTATTCAGTTTCAGAATTCCAATTTCATCCGTGATTTCAAAATCGGCAATATCAAATTTTTGCTTCATGCTATAGATTAAACAATTCCGGTAAAATATCATTTGGACGGCGGTCATTATCTAAAAGCAACGTCTTAAAAACAGCCGTTGTTACTTTTAAGCCATCCGTGCGATTATATATTTTCTGTTTAAAAATCAGGTAAGGCGATTCATTTTCGAGGGTAGTTTGCACTTCCAGCTCATCAAACATCCTTGCTTCGCGATGATAACGGATATTGCATTGGGTAACCACCAGGAACCATCCATGTTCGATAAACTTCTCTTTCAGTCCTTCTTCACGAAGTATTTCCCAGCGCGCTTGTTCAAAATAATTCAGGTATACTGCATTATTAACATGGCCAAATGAATCCAACTCATAACCTCTGACCGTAAATGGATAGGTATACGCCTTTTTCTTATTTTTATCTTTCTCCGTCATTTCAGTTTAATTACAACCTGCGAATAGCCCGTAGTTTTTAACTGTTCTACAATCTATGGTGCAACAAGGTAATAGTCCGCAAATTTCGTCAATATTTTGAATATTCGCACAGTTTTTTTCAAATCCTGAGATTCCTGCCAAAACAAATGATATTTTTACATCTCAAAATGCTGAACGAAATGACAACGAAATCCCCTGTTAAAATCGGACTTATCGGTTCCGGCAAAATGGGAACCGACATTTTCAATTACCTCGCCGGCTTCGGTTTTGAGCTTGCCTGGCTTTGCGAAACCGAACCTGAAGCCGCTGAAGTCCGGCGAAAATTCATTAAAAAAACCGAACGGCAATTTAAGAACCAACTGATAGACGAACAATGCTACCAACGGCTTATGCAGACAACAGTTATCGGACACACGATGGAATTGCTTTCGGGTTGTGAACTTATTATTGAAGCAATAACCGAGAAAATAAATGTGAAACAGGAACTATTTTATCGTTTGGATGGCGTTGTCAATCCGGATTGCATTTTTGCTTCCAACTCCTCGTCCATCGTCCCTTCCCTGTTGCTCAGTTCCGCAAAACGAAAGGATAAAACCGTAGGCTTACATTTTTTTTACCCGGTATCCTATCGCAATATCGTGGAATATATTTACACGGACAGCACCAGCGAAACGACTCATGAAAAGGTTCATTATTTTCTTTCGGAAATTAAAAAATTTCACCTCAATCTGACCGAAAAGAATGCTTTTATCCTGAATAAACTTTTTCTCAATTTCCAGGCGGAAGCCTGCCGGCTGTATCAGGACGGCATAGATTTCCGTCAGATAGATGATGTGGTTAAAGAAAAGATTTTTCCTATTGGCATTTTCGATTTTTTCGATAGCGTTGGCATAGATACTATGCTTTTCGCCGTTAATCAATACATCATAAATTTAGATAAGAAAGAGTTTTACCAGCCTTTAATAGCCAGCTTACAATCGCTTTATAACCAAGGGCGGTTAGGAATAAAGACCAAAGCCGGTTTTTACGATTATGCCTCCCCTGCCCTGCCACCGGAAAACGCACTTTCGCCTTCCCAAAAAGATGAAATGGTACAGCTTCTGACAAATACCTTTAAGGAAAGTTTTAACACAACCATCCAAAACGGCATCTGTACCCGCCAGGAACTGGATTTTGCTTTGACGGAATATCTGGGAGAGAAATGGAATCAATAGATCACCTGAATGGTTCCCGTATTTTTAAATGCATTATTTGGTTTTGTACTGCCATTATCAAACAGTAATTCTTTAATAACCCAATAATACGTTCCTTCCTGAACCTTTTCGCCTTTAAAAGTGCCATCCCAGCCTTCCTCTGGGCTTCCTAAATCATCTATTTTAGTTGATTCCCAAATTTTATTATCCCATCGGTTGTAGATAACAATATGATACGATGTCAAGCCAATACCTTTGGGTAAAAATAAACGATCCTCCGGCTTTGGACTGGATAGCCAGAGAGCGTTAGGCATATAAAGATGGTAATAGTACAAGTCGAGGGGTAAAGTATAAATTGCAGGACAGCCCCACAAATTCTTAGCGGTAAGCTGAATGATATAGTTTCCGCTTTCTGCAAAGGTTACTACCGGGTTTACCTGTGTAGAATGTTCGCCATTGCCAAAATCCCATTCATATTCGGTTGCCCCTGACGATTGGTTCAAAAACTGAATAGTGGCAGGTAAAATAGCCGTATTGGTATTAGCCGATGAATAATCCACAGAAAAACTTGTTGTGGGTACCGGGAATATGGTAATCGTTTTTGTTGTAGAATCCATACAACCACTGGCAGACTGAGAAATGAGTTTTACAATATACTCTCCTTCTTTTTCGAACACATGCTCAGGGTTGGAAGTTGTTGGAGAGCCATCGCCAAAGTTCCAGAGATGATAGGTATTGCTATCTCCTTCAAAAAGTATAGTAGAAGGAACACAGCCCACCGAATCTGAAAATATTTTTGCAATGGGATTTTCTTTTACGTGCACATATTTGCTCAACGTATCCGAACAATCAAACAATGGCGTAGTCCCTATCAGCGATACTTTATACATTCCGGGAGAAGTATAGATATGCGAAGGATTGCTAAGATTAGAAAAGGTGGAATCTCCAAAATTCCATTGCAGATTAGCCAGGTCGCCCGACTTATTGATAAAAGAAATCTCATCACGCAGACAAACGATTTCAGGAGATGTTATAAAATCGAGATCCGGTTTAGGATAAACATTAACCTTCACCGAAATCGTGTCCACACTACAAGTATCGAGGACGGTAACGAGCAATTGAGCCTTGAAAACGCCCGAACTGGTATAAACATGGATGGGATTTTTTTCATTACTCACATTTCCGTCGCCAAAATTCCAGTTATAAATTGTACCACCTAAGGAACCTTCGCTGCTGAAATTAACGGTAAGTGGCGGGCAACCATAAACATCTCCATTGCTGATAAAAGCGGTAACGGCATTGGGATAAACCGTTATTGAGTCTGTAATGCTATCGCTTCCGCAAATATTACCAGTTGAGAGTTTGATGCAAAAAGTAGTATCGGTGTTGCCATTATAGAAATAGATATGCTCAATGGGGGTTCTGGAAGTGGTGATATAAGGAGCGGAATTATCACCAAAATTCCATGTAAAAGAATCCGGAAATCCAATGGTGGTGTTGGCAAACCGCACATGCATGGGAGAACAGTTTTTATGAAAATCGGTAAAAAACTGTGCCTTTGGCGCCGAACGAACGGTGATGGTTTGGTTTTGGCTTTTCGTATCACACAGGTTAGCCACATCTACTGTAATGTGATAAGAGGTGTCGGCAATAATCCCTTTGTAATAAACATGGGTAGTATCGGAAAACGAATGATACGAAGGTTCAGTAACGACTCCGTCGCCAAAATCCCACCGGTATTTCACAAAACGATCATACATCGAATGGTCAAAATGAATGCTCACCGTATCCGGCGTACATTGATTGGTCGGGTGGTAAGCAAACGTGAACGAAGGTTCGTTTGGAGGTTTGGTTACCTGAACAATATTTTCGGTAGTATCAGCACATCCCCATTGTGTATAAGCTATTAGCCTGACGGTATATACTCCGGTATCGGCATAGGCATAATAGGGATTGGGATCTGTTGATGTTATACCATCGCCAAACTGCCATAAATATGAATACCCGCCACTTGAAATATTGTCAAATTGCTTAGGTATTCCAATACAAAAAGTATCGGCTAAAAATTCAGCATCGGGAAAATCATCAACAGTAATCGTAATGTAATCAATATTGGAGCAGGTTGTGGTAGTATCGGTACAACGTAATGAAACGGTGAAGACCCCCACGCCGGAACTATCGGGGTTGAAAGTACCCCGCAAATGGTCAGTGATTCCCTGCCCATCCCAATAAGGTTGTTTTGAGCAGGAAGCACCCAACTCCAGGTTTACCGGATTATCTGCAATACATAGTCCCCGGTCAGCGCCCGCATCTACCACTGGCAAAGGAAAAACGGTTACATTTATACTGTCCCTCGATTCACAGTTACCCGTTCCCCGAATATATAAACATTTAAACGTTCCAATGCTATCCGGTGAAAGCCATCCCGTAGAATTAACAATACTTCCGTGCCAGATTCCATCGGGTGGATTGGCTTTTAGTTTAAAGTGAGCGCTGTTTAAGCATACGCCCGTATCAATACTCGTGATATTGACGGGTACATACACCATGATGTTGATGGAATCAATCAGCGTTCTTGTGCCACATTCGTTGGTTGCATTTACGATAATATGGTAAACACCCGCCGAATCATAACGTATGGACCCCGGATATTGCGCATTTGAAGTGTCGGGCGTTCCCCCCTCGAACGACCAGGCATAGAAAGTGATCGAATCATTATTAGAAGCATAATCAACCTGGGGAGTGTAACTATAAGGAGTGCACATTCCCTGTGGAGGATGGGCTAATGTTATCGTAGGTTTGTCCTTTACAGCGATATGAAAAGTAGTGTCATCGGTACGAAGGCAACTATTATTTGCAGTAAGCTTAACAGTGTAACCCGTAGTATCAAATTTTGTAAATTGAATTTTAGGCTCTGGCGAATGACCATTCGTTCCATTGGTATATTTCCAGCCATTAGATGGAGTTATTTCCCAGGTATATTCCAAGCTGCCGCCCAACGAATGATTGCTAAAGCTAATATTCTTTGGCAAACAGTCGCTGGTTGAATCCATGGTTACGTGAACATCGGGTAAGGAATCAATACGAACGGGAAATACCAGGGTATCGCTCCCGCAATAGCTCGAATCCACTAACGTAAGATAATACGTATCCGGTTTGAGGTAAGGTTGAGGCGGCGGATCTTCTCCGATATATGTATGCCCGTTTCCAAAATCCCATTTGTACCATGTACTGGATGAACAAGAGGGTCCATAGCCGGAATTTGACAAGTTATGAAATTGTATGGTATCGCCTGCACAACCATGGGCATTGGCGGTATCAATCCATGCCTTTCCTTTTGCCCAAACAATACTGGTTGTCCGGATTATATTTGCAAGCCCGCAGGTGTTATTAATGCTCATTGTAACGGGAAACAGATGATTATTTAAACCACACGAGGAAGAATGATAGGTGTGTGCTATGGTAGCATTATTTACCAAAATGGAATCAAAATTCCACATCACCTGGGTTCCATCGCCGAAATCCCATAAATAAGAAGAAGACTGTGAATTATTTTGATAATTTGTTATATAAAACTGATAATCTACGGGAGCACAATCCACATGACTTTCCATAACATCTATACTACCCAAAGGATAGGCTTCATTTTTAACTAAAAATAAAGTAGAACCCTGACAGCCATTAGTACCAAGAGCTTTAAAAATCAAATTAAATGAGCCAAGAGTATGGTATATGTGTTCAATGGGAAAGCTCGAATTACTTAATCCGGTCAACGAATCGCCATCTCCCCAGTTAATAGAATAGGAATCGGGTATAATGCACGTTTGAGCAGTTTGGTTGATAACATTTATCCTGAAATTGGGATTTGAAGGCGAAGGTGGAGGATTATTATCACAATTACTAAATGATACTGCATTTGCCGTATCTAAAAGCTGTGGATATGGTCGTTGTTTTATGCTCACGATGTGATTTACCGAAATACTATCTACTGTATTATTGGTAGTATCACTAACGGTTAATATAACTTTATAATTTTCAACATCACAGCCATAAGGATTGAATGTATGAGTTGGATTTTTTAATGATGAATGATATCCATCTTTAAAGTTCCAGTTATAAACATACAAATTGCTGTCGCAACCCGTAACATGCGAAGTAAATTGAATGGGCGTACCCGAGCAGGCATAATTAGCCGAGAATTCAAAACTTACGGATGACGGTGGATAATGTATTCGTTTTACATGAATCGTTTTCGTAATTGAACCGGTACTATTCTGCACGATATCGGTAACCGTCAGTTTAACATCAAACGGCTGGATTCCACAACCTGTAATATTGGAAAAAATATGCGTCGGATTTTGTAATTCTGAATGCAAAGTACCGTCATTAAAATCCCAGTCGTAAACATAGTTATTGTTCGTGCCACCCGAAACCTGAGAAGTAAAATGAATAGTTTTACCCGAATATGCATAATCGGGCGAAAAGCTAAAGTCAACCGTTAACTGTGCCAACAAAAAATTGGGTACAAAAACGATGATTAGCGCTATACTTCGAAGTAAATATTTGTTCATGGCATTGTTAATTTCCGAAAAGTACAAATCTTATTACTCAATCTATTTATAATTTTCAAAACTAAACAAAAATTGTTTTATGTCTTAAAAAATACTATAAAAAAATTATCCGGCATCCTTCCTGCCCGGTTTTTCTCTCAATATATATCAGTCCGACCTCGGACCAACCCTGATTTTCTCAAAATATATATCAGTCCGACCTCGGACCAACCCTGATTTTCTCAAAATATATATTAGTCCAACCTCGAACCTACTTTGATTTTCTCAAAATATATATCAGTCCGACCTCGGACTGACTCCCATTTTCACTTTTTGTATACCGGTCAATAGGTTCACCTGCTCTGATTTTCGCTTTTTATGTATCGGTAGGTACATTCACCTGCCCTGATTTTCACTTTTTATGTATCGGTAGGTACATTCACCTGACCTGATTTTCACTTTTTATGTATTGGCTAATATGTTTACCTGCCCTGATTTCCACTTTTTGTATATCGGTCAATAGGTTCACCTGCCCTGATTTTCACTTTTTATGTATTGGTGAACATACTTACCTGCCCTGTTTTACGCTTTAACCGTACTGGTACACATTTACCCCAGTTTTTTCCGTTTTTTATGTATTCCCATAAAAGGAGGCAGCATTCCGTTTTTGCAAAAGAAAAAGCCTTATCAGTTCTGATAAGGCTTTAGTCCTATATAAAAGCGATGATTATTGCTATTTTAGTATGGACATTTTTTTATTCCTATTCCGAAACTTCAGTTATTTTGGGATAAGCTCAAAAATAATTCTTGAATTGCTCATTTCTTTTTACCTGCCGTTGGCACATACGACCCGTTGGCATCGCCATAGCAAATCCCCTTAAAATTATACGTTACTCTTCCATTTACCGTTACCGGCTGGTTGTTGAATAGCCAGTTGCCTGTGGGGAAAGAATCAATCAGATGGGCTATACGTTTTTTAATTAATAACACATCCACCGCCGTCAAGTCGCCCGAACCGTTAACATCGCCAGAGGCCAGATAAATACCGCTTAGATTGGAAATATTGGCAATATGCTTACGGTATAACAGTATATCGGCTGCCGATACACCTCCCCAGGATTTGTGAGATGTTACATTCATAATATAAACGCCAATGTCTATGCCTCTGAATAAATAATAGCCCTGGGCATTAGTCAAGGTATCCCTGACAATTGAATCTCCCTTTGCCAGTTCCACCGTGATGCTTGCTAAAGGTGTGGCCCCTGCATTTGCATACGTTATAGACCCGTCAAGAATGATAATGGTAGTAGATTCCAGGCTTTTTGCCAGATAAGCCGGGTTTGATGAAGCTGCATAAAGGTAACCTGTGCCGTCAAGTGCTAAGCAAGATACTTCATCGGGAAAAACACCATTTAACAATTGAAAGGAAACTCCGTTGTCTTTCGAAACAATAACCTGTCCTCCTACTCCCCCTCCTAAAGCAGCAAAAATATCGTCATCTTTATTTATTATTATCTTTGTTATATACCCGGAAGCTTTTTTTACCCAGTTATTCTGATTGTGATATTTTACATATACTCCACTTAACCAGTATTGTATATTATGCCCATAGGTGCCGACAAATACGTCTCCTTTGGAATTTATAGCTACTGATGTCACTTGAAAATTATACAATCCGATCGTATCCCATGTCATTCCTCCATCAACAGACTGGATCATACCGCCGCCCTCAAAAAAATTGGTTGTACAGGCATAAATAGTATCGGTGTTAAGGATGGCAATACTCTCAACGGGTTCAGAATTATCACCTGTATTAAAAACTTCTGACCAGGTTTCTCCATCATCTGTTGAACGCTGGATTGTACTAGTATTGCCCCAACAACTGGCAAACAAAACTCCATTTTCCCCTGGTGTAATACAAAGAACATTTCCATCTGTATTGCACTTTTCTATCCATGTATCCCCATTATCCGAAGATTTAAATATTTTATCATTAACACCTGCAAATATTTCACCTGCTTGTGTTGTTCCAAAGGAATGAGTAGAATAATTAGATAAACCAACTAATTTCCAGCTTATACTATCAGGCATTAAACGATAAATACCTTTTCCATCGGAATTATAATAGGTTCCGATAAAAATTGTACCATCAGCAGTAGTAGCTAATGATAAAATATTAACTCCGGATGGTGTATTTATTGGATTCCAATAATCCTGCGTATAGCCGGTAAGGGTACAAAAGAATAATAATATGGTTGTAATTAAAGAGGGCAAGTTGCGTTTCATATATAATTATTATTTGTAGCGACAATATTAAAAAATGTTTTTAATATTTTTTAATATTTTTTTTGTTTTTTCAAAGAATTTATTATTCGTAGGGGTTTATCGAGTATTCGTAAAAAAGGGAGGTGGTCAATTTTTATTATTGCACAAAAAAATAGCCGAGAACCGGGGTAAATTTGCACTTGGCAGAATGTACCCGGTTTTCGGCTTAGAGGCTCTCAGGTAAAACTGAGAATGGTAAAAAGATTGTAGGATTATCTGCTATTTAATCCCAGCTTATTTTGTTTGTTAAATTCGAAATGATTTTAACTAAAAAGGCAAATCATCTTTTGGATCTTCGGGCGGAATATCGTTGTATTGGTCCGAAGGTGGAGCCTGTTCGTTGGTCTTGGTTATTTTCCATGCTTTTACTTCGGTATACCAGCGTCCGTTGTATTCACGGCTTTCCACATCAAAGGAAAGATTAATCTGTTCACCTTCTGCAATCCGTGCCTGTTCAATTTTGTCGCCCCACAGCGAGAAGCATATTTTTTTAGGGTATTGCCCCTCGGTTTCTATTACGTATTCCTGTTTTTTCCAGATTCCATTTTTTCCTTCGCCACTCTGCAAAGGCAATGTTTTTATAACTTTTCCTGTAATTTCCATATTTATTAATTAGGCTGCAAAAATATAAATTTCGATAACTTTAAAAAACTATTAATTCCAAAAAACCTGCATTTTGATGGTTAACTACAATACAACCGTATCCGTAATTATTTCCCGTTTCGCAGCAAGGTGATGGTTTCAAAGGCTGTAAACAGCAGATAGAGTATAAAAAATGAGATGGTAAAGTTTATGGCATCTGCGCGGTGGGTAAATGTATACAAGAGCAACACTACCGCATAAAGAAACAACTTCAGCGTGGTGGCAAGCATAAAATAAGGAACAAATTTGGCAAACCGCTTTCCGGTAGCTTTTAGTAAAATAAAATGAACCAGAAGCGTTACCACAAAAAAGAATAAGAAAAGATAAGGTATTACCGGACTGATATAATTATCGGGCAGGAAATAAACGACAACACAACCTACAAGGGCAATAATTATGGTAAAAATAGCCAAATTGCGAAGGAACTGAAGAAAGGATAGCTTCATCCGAATATCATTTTAAGTTTTAATTTTTATGGAAATTATTTTTTACCTATCAGGTCTTTTACTACATAATAAATAGCCAACACTACCGAAGCTAACGACAGAATAACCGTAAATACGGGGAAAGGTATTTTCATCCACTTATCGAGTTGCACGCCTCCAAAAACGCCCAGGCCGATAATAACGGCCATCTGCAAGGCGATACTCGAATATCTGGCGTAATTATCAAGCAGTTTCCTGCCTTGTTTGTCCGGTTTCATCTTCAATGGTTCTCCTGTAGACCAGTCCCGGTTCTTCCATGCGACAACTGCCCGAAAATTTAGCGCCCGGCTCTATGGCTAATTTATTGGTTACAACATCACCTGTAAAATCAGAAGTTGCTTTTAGCGATAACAACTCCGATACGATGACCTTTGCCTTTACAATACCCGAAAAATCGGCATTCTGGCAGGTAATATCGCCATCCACATTTCCTGTGGACCCAACAACTACCTTGCCGGTAGAAATAATAGAACCAACAAGCGTTCCGTCAATACGTATATCGCCGTTTGAATTAATGTTTCCTTTAATATCGGTGCCGCTGCCAATAAGATTGATTGAAGGTTGCTCGGGAAGTGGATTTTTTGCCATGACAGTTTATTTTTAAAACAAAACAAAAATAGTAAAAACAATTAACTGCAACACAAAAAAAATAAAATTTGCCAACCCTTGCTAAAAATTAGCCAACAACTTGCTAAAACCTTATTGCTTTTGATTTTTGATATAATATTTATTAAAAAATTTCAAGTAGGTTTCGATGTCTTTGTTCTTATAAAATATCGGATAGTTATCGGACGATATGATAAATTGACGAAAATCGTCGGGCTGCATTTTCGAAAAGACGTAATCGTTAATCCGGATTCCGTTATAATAATCCAGCGTCTTTTTCATATCGGCAAAATTACTTACCGAAATCATCTGCCAGTTATTATCCAGAATCACGCTATTAATAATCAGATTATCGAGACTGTTGTATTTACTGTTATAATCGGATATCTTGGTTTTGGTAACATTTAAATTGACATTGGCCGAATTGATTAGCAATATATAAAAATGACCGGTTTCGGGTTTAAACGCATACAGCGATTCGGCCATTTTCTCGGTTTGAGCTGCCGCCGCCTGCTGTTTTGCCTGTTCGGGCGCCACCGCAGCCACTGGCTTTGCATAATGATCGAGCATGTTTTTGGCAAAAGGAAAAACCTCGCTGTCGGGATATTTAGCCGTGATGTATCGTAAAGCGACAACCAATGAATCCGTATTTTGTGTTTTCCCTATGGCCAAAGCCTTTAGCATTTCAAATTTCGGGGTTAGTTTCTTATCAAGCAACGTTTGTATGGCATCGTTGCAATAGATTATTGCCAGGTTGTAATGTCCCATTTTAAATTCGCCGAATGCTTCGGCATAGCGGGCATCGGCCCGTTCTTTAACGGCCATCAGTTCCAGATAATAATCGGGATCGGTAATAAGTTTAGCATAATCGCTATCGGGATATCCGGTTAATATCTGATTTTTGTACTCATCCGCTTTAGCATTGTTTTTAGTAACCGTATAAATTTTGTAAAGCTGGTAATATACTTTTAGCCGCTCTTTGTGATTGGGAAAGCGTTGAAGGTAGTTTTCAAAAGTTTGAATCGACTTGGTGGTATCCATTAAACCATCAAGATAAATAAAACCGAGATTATACATAGCATCGGCAATCTTAGCATCCGAAGCGGCAATTTGTTCGGGCGTAAGCGGGATATTCTGTAAATACGTTTTCGGGTTTTTAGGATCGGTGGAGATAACTTTTGCACTATCCGATTTGGCAAGTGTGCTATCAGTTGAAGTAGTATCAGCCGGTTTATTCTCGGCAATCACCATCCGTTTATTGCTCAATCGCCAATTGTCTTCGAGCGTACGCCTTCCCCATTTTTTAATAAATTCGCTAAAGCCTAAACTTATGGCCTGTGGGTTATAAAAATACCAGCTTCCTGTTTTTGTAGTAGAGCCCTGTTCGCCCTGCAATTGTCCTAACGTTGGCATAGAAGCCCTGAGTTTTTCTTCTTCCTGTTTCCGTTCTTCTTCCTTAATTACATTTTGAATAATCTTGCTGACAATAAGCCCGCGATCCATTTCCGACATTTTAGCCAGACGTTGCAAGCTATCCTGTAGTTGTACGACTTTTAGATTTTCAATGAGATTAGTTAAAACATTCGCTTTGCTTTCGATGAGTTTATAATTGGGAAAGTCAGTTGGAAGAACCTGCATACAGGTATCATAATAAATCTGAGACGACTGATAATCGGGTTTGGCAAAATAAGTATCGGCTAACTGTAATGCCGACGTTGCTTTTTGATAAGTATTGGTAGTACTCGAACTAACCGAAAGTTTCAGATAATGGATGTTCAGCGTATCGTTTTTATCTTTTAAGGCAATTTCGGAAAGAGCATAATAAATCTGGTCGCGGAAATCTTTATTTTTGGGATCCTTCAGCATCTTTTTCAATTCCTTCATCAACGACCGGCTGTCGCCCGAACTTTTATCAAACGTTTTTGCAAGATTGATTTTGGCATTAAAAGCCATTTCGTAGGAAGGATTCCTCTTAATAACCTGGGCATACAGCTGAGATGCACTCTTATCACTTCCTGTTTGCTGATAAACCTGGGCAAGAATAAATTTAAGCCTTGTAACTAACTGATGATTGGTATTAAGTTCTATTCCACGGCTAAGAAAAGGAATTGCATCCTTCAGTTTTTGCTGGTTAAGGTAATACTCGGCATAAATAAGAGGAAAAAGTTTCTGTACATTTAATGGAATAGATTCTTTATCCATTTTGCTCTGAATAGTTTCGAGAAAAGCGCTTGCTTTTTCCCACTCCTTCATCTGAATATTCGTCCTTGCCATCCATAAAGTAGCATCCCATCTGACATTGCTTTGCGGATAATTCTTAATTACAAAATCAAAAGTACGGCGCGCCATGCTATAATCCTGTTTATAGAAACGTGCCCTTGCCATAAGGAAGTAAGCGTCGTCTATCCATCTCACATACTCTTTTCTGTTAAAAAGCATGGAATGGTGGTTTATGGTAAGCGTCGCTTTTTCAATAGCCCTGTCCATAGCCGGATTGATGGCTGTAGCATTCTCTTTTGTTCCATAGTTAAACACGGGCAGTATTTTACTATAATTATCCTTGGCCGTTTTGCCAAGTGTTGCAACGCCTTCTTTTAAACTTTGTTCGCCGTTCCAATATACATTAAAATGGGCTGTAAGATTATGATATACCCTGCGCGTAAAGGTATTTTTCTTTGTCGAGCAGGAATAAACAAAAATGATAGCTAATCCAATCGAAGCTAAGGTCAGGATTTTATAAAGCCGGTTTGAAATCAAGAATATAGATTTTAGGTTATTACAATTAACTCAATTTATGCAAAAATATTTTATTTTTTTTAATTAGCAGTCTTTTTTATTAAAACAGTTCAAGTATTAATCCAAAATTATTCATTAGAAGCAAACTGAATTAATAAATTAGTTGGGTTAAACTTTGTTAAATCGAGAATTGAAGGTTAGTACACGGAAAAATTTACGATATTTGCAAAATTGAGAAAGAGTATTCTCCAAAACTGATGTCAAAACAATCATAAAAAGAAATATTATTATTTTATTATATTTATAGCCAATGGCATCCGGTAAAAAACATAGGAAAAAAAATCCCAAAAAATGGTTGCAAAAGCTTAGGGATAAGTATCGTTTGGTCATATTGAACGAGGAAACGCTGGAGGAAAAGTTTTCATTTCGTTTATCCCGGCTCAACGTGTTCATTGCCATAGGCGCCACAGCAATTCTTTTGATATTTCTCACCACTTATATTATAGCCTTTACTCCGCTCCGCGAATATATTCCCGGTTATGCCAGCGTTGATTTTCAGAAGAATTTATATGATTTAGGATTGAAAGCCGATTCCATTGAACAGGATTTCCGTCAGAAAGACCTTTACATCCATAACATCAAAAATATTATTGAAGGAAAAGAAATTGATGAAAAAATTCCGGTGCCTAAGGATTCGGCTAAGTCGAAAAATTATGCCAACATCAAGGATAAAAAATCAAAAGAAGATTCGTTGTTGAGGGAAGAAGTGGAAAGTCAGAACAAATACAGTCTCTCTCCAAGCTTCACCACCGGCAATAATACGCCATCGTTAAGCATAAGCGGCCAGAATTTTTACTGTCCTTTAAAAGGGATGATAACCAACGAATTTAATCCCCGCATCAATCACTATGGCGTTGACATTGTTTCACAAAAAAATGAAGCCATCGAAGCCACGCTCAGCGGTACAGTTATTTTTGCCAACTGGACAGTTGAAACAGGCTGGGTAATCGCTATTCAACATCAGGGAAATATCATTTCTGTATATAAACATAATTCAGTGCTGCTTAAAAAGCAAGGAACCTTCGTAAAAGCCGGCGAACCGATTGCCATTGTAGGCGAAACCGGAGAATTATCTTCGGGGCCTCACCTCCATTTCGAATTATGGTATAATGGCAACCCTATCAATCCTAAAGAATACATCTCATTTTGAAAAAACGCATTGCTATATTAGGTTCTACCGGTTCAATCGGAACTCAGGCGCTGGAAGTAATACGCCTGCATCCCGACGATTTTACGGTGGAAGTACTCACCGCCCGCAAAAATGCCGACCTGCTTATTTGTCAGGCTACGGAGTTTAAACCCGATTCCGTAGTTATTGGTGATGATAAACTTTATTCTACAGTTTTCGATGCACTCGATCCTTTGGATATTAAAGTGTATGCCGGAGAAGATTCGCTTTGGCAAATTGTCGAAAACAATTCTATTGATTTGGTTTTAGTGGCTTTAGTAGGATTTGCCGGGCTGAAGCCCACGCTTAAAGCCATTGAAGCCGGGAAAACGGTTGCCATCGCCAACAAAGAAACCTTAGTTGTAGCAGGCGAGCTTGTTACACAATTAGCTAAAGAAAAAGGAGTCAATATCTATCCGGTAGATTCCGAACATTCCGCTATTTTTCAATGCCTTGCCGGCGAATATCAGAATCCTGTCGAAAAGATTTATCTTACCGCTTCCGGAGGTCCTTTTCGTGGAAAAAACCGTGAATTTTTGTCGAACGTTCAAAAAGAAGCCGCGTTAAAACATCCCAACTGGAAAATGGGCTGCAAAGTTACCATTGATTCGGCAAGCCTTATGAATAAAGGACTGGAAGTGATTGAAGCCCGGTGGTTGTTTGGCTTAAAACCCGAACAAATCGATATCATCGTCCACCCTCAATCTATTATCCATTCGTTGATTCAGTTTGAAGATGGTGCATTAAAAGCACAGATGGGATTACCCGATATGAAATTGCCTATTATGTACGCTCTTTCATACCCTTACCGTTTAAAATCTGATTTTCCACGTTTTAACTTTGTTGATTTTCCGGAGCTTACTTTTGAAAAACCGGACACCGAAAACTTCAGGAATTTGTCGCTTGCTTATGAAGCTTTAAAACAAGGCGGTAACATGCCTTGTATTCTTAACGCAGCCAACGAAGTGGTGGTAAATGCTTTTTTACACGACAAAATCGGATTTCTGCAAATGCCGGAAATAATAGAAAAGTGCATGACTTCGGCTTATTTCATTAAAAAACCTACTTTTGCCGACTATTTACAAACCGACCGGGAAGTCCGGCTAATGGCAAACAAAATTTTGTAATTTAATAAAATTAAAATGACTATATTTATCAAGATTATTCAACTGTTACTCAGCCTGTCCATCCTTGTTATTTTTCATGAATTCGGACACTTTATAACATCAAAGATATTCAAAACGAGGGTTGAAAAATTCTATTTATTCTTTAATCCCTGGTTTTCATTATTTAAATTCAAAAAAGGTGAAACAGAATACGGTATAGGCTGGTTGCCGCTTGGTGGCTATGTAAAAATTGCCGGAATGATTGACGAATCCATGGATCGTGAGCAAATGAATCAGCCACCGCAGCCCTGGGAATTTCGTTCGAAACCGGCCTGGCAACGACTGATTATCATGCTTGGAGGCGTAACCGTCAATGTTATTCTTGCCGTATGTATTTATATCGGTATTTTATTTGCCTGGGGCGAACAATATTTACCCACCTCCGAAGTAAAATACGGAATTACCGTTGATTCGCTGGCCTACGAAATGGGACTTCGCAATGGAGATAAAATATTATCCGTCGACAATCAGCAAGTGAATGATTTTATGAAAATCCCCGGGAAAATCATTCTTGATGATGCAAAAAGTATTCAAATTGAACGTCAAGGCAAAAAAATGGATATTGCTGTCCCTGCCGGGTTTATTGGCAAGCTGATTAAACATAAATCCCCAGATTTCATCTCGGTCAGGATTCCGTTTGAAGTTGGAAATTTCACCAAAGAATCGGCTGGTAAAATGGCCGGATTACAAAAAGGAGACAAAATCATCGGGTTAAACGATACCATGATGCACTTTTTTGATGAATTTCGTACTGAAATTCAAAAACATAAAAATCAACAGGTTGCATTAACTGTCTTGCGTAATAGCGATACACTGGTTATTCCGGTGAAAGTACCTGCCGAAGGACTGATTGGCATTTATCCGCCCCAGGATTTAAGCAGATATTTTAAACTACATGAAAAAAAGTATAATCTGGCAGAAGCTATTCCTGCAGGTGTGGTTAGAGGTTATAATGGAATAGGCAATTACCTGAAACAACTCAAATTAATCTTTTCTCCTGAAGTAAAAGCCTATGAATCGGTAGGTGGATTCATTACCATTGGAAATATTTTTCCCGGCGTTTGGGATTGGGAATCTTTTTGGACATTAACCGCTTTCTTGTCAATCATGCTGGCCATTTTGAACGTACTTCCCATTCCGGCATTGGACGGCGGACATGTGATTTTTCTGTTTTATGAAATCATTACCGGCCGCAAACCCAGCGACAAATTCCTTGAATATGCTCAGATTGTTGGAATGGTTTTGCTTTTTGCCCTGCTGATTTTTGCTAACGGTAACGATATTCTGCGTTTATTCCACAAATAGAAACTGATTCATTTTTAAAATTCTATTACAAGTTTGATATTCAACTGCCGCGATGTAAGATAATTAGGCACTGCATATTGGCGATTGTTAACATCGGTAACCCAAAGATAAGATACCGTATTGTTGACTTGTAAGAGATTAAAAACTTCAGCTGTCAACCAAATGGTTTTGAAATAATTTAACAAACTCGAATGAGGCAACTTGGAATTTTCGCCTTTAATGAGTTTTGAAAACCCAATATCCACCCTGCGATACGGCGGGATTCGCATGGTATGTTTATATTTGGGTGAATTCGGAGGACCAAAAGGCAAACTACTACCAAATAATAAATTAACATGCATTTTATACGAAGGATTTTTTGGTAGATAATCCTGAAAAAACAGCCCAAAATTAATCCTTTGGTCGGTCGGTCGGGGAATGTATCCAGGATGACGTATGGCACTATCCACAGCAATATTATCCGTAGTAAATCCGGCAATTATTTTATCACCCTTCTGGTTATAATAGTCATAATAAAAATCGCCTTTAATATCTTCCTCGGTTTTCATTACCGACAAACTTGCCCATGACTCAATCCCGTTGACAAATTCACCGTTTACTTTCATGTCGATACCCGTGGCATAACCTTTTGCAATTTCGTTGGTAAAATACCTGATTCGTACATTATCAACCTCATACGGAATTAAATTATCCAGATATTTATAATAAATTTCGGAAACAAACTTGAACGGACGCGACCAGGCTATGAAATTCCAATCGCTGCCAGCCACAAAATGAATAGAGGACTGGGCTTTCAGATTGGTATTTATATTTCCCTGAAAATCCCTTAATTCGCGATAAAAAGGCGGTTGATAATAATATCCTGATGACAACCGGAAAAGAATATCATTTTCCCAACTGGGTTTAAAGGATAAGCCCACGCGGGGACTAAGCAGGAATTCATGGTTCAAATCCCAGTAATTTCCACGAAATCCGAGTGTTAAAATAAAACGGTTGCGTTCTCCGTCCAACGATCTCACATTTTCAACAAAACCGGTATAACGATTGGATGACAAATTATTATCCGATGAAATAACATCCTTAAGATACAGATTGTTATTATTTGGAAAAACGGCGCCTATGGAATCGGGGACGTAGGGAAGTGCATATCCCGCAGAATCAATTAAACTCCATTCCCTCATTTTATCGTTTATCGTTTCATGCTGATACTTAATACCCCACATCAGCGTATTGTTCGGTAAGGTAAATGTTCCACGCTGTTCAAAATTATAAACAGTGGCATCCAAATAATTGCGGGCATGATTAAGAAAGGTTCCTACACCGGAGGCTTCGATTACTTCTTTCGATTGATTTGTCGAAGCGTCAGTTTCAAGTTGACCTATCCAATACTGTCCCAAAATATCGTAGGTCTCACTTTCATCGGAACGGAAAGCAGAAGTAATAAATTTAATTTTTAAATTATTATTCGGGTGATAATTAAATGATAACGCTCCAAGGTAATTAACAAACCGATCCACTTCCTGCCCTTCAAAATAAATTTTTAAACGCATGGCTTCGTTTAGCGTGCCAAAATCGGTTTCCCTGTCGTGTGGAACCACTTTGTAATAATTACGGGCATAATTTCCAAGAACCGAAACTTCCAGCTTAGTAGTTATGTCATACGTAAGTAATGTCTGCACATCGGTGAAAGAAGTTTGATAATCGCCTTTGGTTTGCATATTTTTCAGCAAATAGCTGTTCGATTTTTGCCTGATTCCAAGTAAATAGGTAAATCGTTTATTCTTGGAAACGCCTTCAAGATGTACGCTACCACCCAACAAACTTCCTGAAGCAGAACCTTTAAATTTTTGAGGTTTTTTATATTGAATATCAAGCACTGACGACATTTTATCGCCATACTTTGCTTCAAATCCTCCGGCCGAGAATAAAATGGACGAAACCATATCGGGATTTAAAAAACTCAATCCTTCCTGTTGCCCCGATCGTATTAAAAAAGGTTTATAAATTTCTATATCATTTACATAAACCAGATTTTCATCATAATTACCTCCTCTTACCGAATACTGGGAACTTAATTCATTGTTAGATGACACACCCGGCATGGTTTTAATAAGCGATTCTATACCACCCGAAAAGCTTGGCATAACTGCTGCCGTTTTAGGATCAATGCGGATAAGATTGGTGGTCCGGCTGATGGCATTATCTTTGACAATCAAATCGGGAAGTTTTATAGAAGAAGGTTTAATGGTTTTATTCACGCCTCGCCGTTCATTAGCCGAGAGTTTGATTTTAAATGATTCGGTGGTAAAACCAACAAAAGAAACCAATACGGTTATTTCCTTATTAGCCGGAACCTGTAGCTCGTAATAACCAGTTTTATTGGTCATGGTTCCACCGGGAAGACCGGCAATGGAAACATTAACTAAATCAAGTGGTTTTTTATTATCGTCGGTAATTATTCCGTAAATGGTAGCAGTTTCCTGTGCTAAAGCACTTGTGGCTGAGGTAATAAATAGAAAAAGAATAATCTTTTTTAATAGACTCATTAATTATTGGTTACTTTTAAATTTCCCTTCTTTCCAGGCTTTAAAAAAATCGGCCCAGGCAAAAGGATTCAGTAAATTATTTGGCACAACCTGCCCTTTGTAATACAGCTTATTATATTGGTCGCTCATATAACTTTGATAATTGGATGCTCCATCCATCACATACGGACTTCCTTCATAAGCGAGCCCCCTTTCTTTTCTATCCATTAAAACCAGATTTTTATGGGCACGATCATAGTCATCATCCGGAATTTTAAGTTTAACGAACGCTTCTTTAAACTGTTCGCGTGTAGGCCAGGGATAAATTACTGTTTCAGCCAGGATGATCGTATCCTTTGTCATAATTTGAATCAGGGAATACCTGTTGCTTGTTATGGTATCGGGAATGGTATAGCTTGCTCTTTTATAACCTAATGATGAAAAAATCACGACTTCATTTTTACGGGCAACAAACGAAAAATAGCCATAATAATCGCTTGTTGTTCCTCTATGGGAATTTTTTACGGCAATGTTAGTAAATGGAACCGGTTTCAGATTTTCGCCATCACTCGACACTACAATGCCGGAAAATTGTACCAGGTTGGTATTCACCTCCTGGCAAAAGATTTTAGCACTGAAAAAGAAGACGATAGCCGTTCCTATTATTATTTTAACCGATAATTTCATGTATCGCAAAATTATTAATCTTTCAGTATAAAAAACAAGAAAATTCAATCAACCCAAACAAATAAAATATAAACGATTCGCTTTCGATATTATTTTAAAAAGAATAAGACAAAAAAAATGCTGCAACCTCTAAGGGCAACAGCATCCTACATCTTTAAAAGATTAATAATTTAAAAAGCGATAAGTCCTTTTTTTTCAGCTTCTTTCAGACAAGCGTAAATACCTTTTTTGTCTATGGTGCGTAAACCTGCTGCCGATACTTTCAATACTATCCACTTATCTTCTTCAGGAATATAAAATTTCTTTGTCTGAAGATTGGGATAAAATCTTCTTTTGGTTTTAATGTTGGAATGGGATACACTATTACCTACCAACATGCTCTTTCCTGTTATTTCACAATATCTTGCCATCGTTGTATAATTATCAATTTTCTGTTTTTAAACGGATTTGCAAATTACGTGAAAATAATTCAATTAAACAAAGGTTACCGAAAATTTTTATCAATTGGCTTAAAAAAATTCGGTTCCGGTACTTTTCTCATTTTTAAAAAATGGTTCTTATCCATCCTGAATGGCTAATTACCAATTAAAAAAACAGGATTGATTTTTTATTTATCCATTCCTATCATCTTGCTATTCTCAAAAATGCCCGAAGGCAGTTTAATTCATTGGTTTTTTAGGTATTTTTGCTCAATAAATCGGACTAATATTAATGAGCAAAATATCACGTAACTATATTGACAGGGAAATCAGTTGGTTAAACTTCAACGAACGGGTTTTACAGGAAGCTGCCGACGATTCAACGCCACTAATTGAGCGAATAAAATTTTTAGGAATTTTTTCCAACAATCTCGATGAGTTCTTCCGTGTGAGAGTAGCCACACTGAATCGAATGGCAAATGTCAGTCGTAAAAATTACAAAAGCATCGATTTTGATCCTAAAGAAATTATTCATGAGATAGCACAGATCGATGAAAAACATCAGCAGATTTTTAGCTCAGTTTGGCATAATATTGTTGAAAAGCTTGAAGAACAAGATATTTATATCGTAGACGAAACAAACTTAAGTCAAGAACAGGGTGAATATGTTTTAAATTATTTTAGAGAAAATGTACGCCCACACCTTTTTCCTTTGATGCTTGACAACCTCACCGCCACATCTTCGCTGAAGGACAAATCAATTTACCTAGCTATATTATTGAAAAACAGCATAAATACCATAAAAGAGCGTTATGCTTTGATGGAAGTACCCACCCCTCCTGTTTCACGTTTTGTAATTTTGCCTCCCAATGGAAACAAAAAGTACATCATTTTGCTCGATGATGTGATACGATACTGCTTATCCGACATTTTTTCCATATTCGGATACGATACTTTTGAAGCATACACCATCAAACTGACCCGTGATGCAGAATTGGATATCGATAACGATGTATCGAAAAGCTTCCTCGAAACCATGGTTGAAAGTCTGAAACAGCGGCGCAAAGGATCGCCGGTGCGTTTTATCTACGATAAATCCATCCCCGGAAACCTGTTGAAAGCGCTCGTTACAAAAATGAATTTTTCAAAAAATGATTCATTAACCAAAGGAGGCAGATATCATAATTTTAAAGATTTTATGTCTTTTCCCAACGTTGGGCCAGCCGAACTGGAATATCCCATAGCACACCCTTTGCTTCATAAGGATTTATCAATTAATAAAAGCATCTTTAAAGCCATACGTCATAAGGATGTCATGTTACATTTTCCGTATCAGTCGTTTCAGTATATTATTGATTTGCTTCGTGAAGCCTCTATTGACCCTAAGGTTAAATCCATCCGGATGACTATTTACCGCGCTGCCAAAAATTCCAATGTCATCAATGCACTGATTAATGCAGCCCGCAACGGAAAAGAAGTCACTGTGTTCCTTGAACTTCAGGCCCGTTTTGATGAAGAAGCTAATATTTACTGGTCGAAAAAACTAAGCGACGAAGGAGTTAGAATTATCCATAGCATACCCGGTTTTAAAGTCCATTGCAAGCTCATTTTAATCCGGCGAAAAGAAAAAGAAAAAAATGTTTATTATGCCAACATAGGTACCGGAAATTTTAACGAAGAAACGGCAAAAGTTTACGCCGATGATAGCTTACTTACTGCAAATCCGGATATTACTTCTGATGTCTTAAAAGTATTCGAACTTTTTGAAGCCAACTATAAACAACAGCGGTTCAAAACACTTATCGTAGCGCCTTTTCAGATGCGGAATTTTTTTATCCGTCAGCTAAACAACGAAATCAAAAATGCCCAAATGGGTAAGGAAGCTTTTGCTATCATTAAACTCAACAGCCTGGTAGATGAAAAAATAATCGCTAAACTATATCTGGCCAGCCAGGCGGGAGTAAAAATCAGGCTTATTGTCAGAGGAAGTTGCACGCTGAATCCTGAGATTAAAAATTTAAGTGAAAATATTGAAGGCATCAGCATCGTTGATAAATACCTTGAGCATTCACGGGTTATCATTTTTGCCAACGGTGGCGACGAACAATATTATATCACTTCCGGCGACTGGATGATACGCAATTTCGACAACCGTATTGAAGTGGCTTGTCCGATTTTTGACAAGGATATTCGCAGGGAACTCAAGACAATGCTTGATATTCAGTTAAAAGATAATTGTAAAGCACGGATCATCAATAATTCCACTCCCAATTGTTATAAAACCAACGGAACCAAAGTCAGAAAAAGAGCACAGGTAGAAATATATAATTACCTTCAGAAACACCTTCCGGCAAACGTTTAGATGATTACTTTTGCAGCAAGATAAAAACCCTTAAGTAATGATTTCCTTTGAAGAAGCTATCAGTATAGTATTGAATGAATCCGGACAAATTCCGGGAGAAGAAGAGGTGTATTTTACCGATACTCCCGGACGTATTTTAGCCCGTGATGTGATTTCCGACACCGATATGCCGCCTTTCGACAAATCGGCTATGGATGGCTATGCCTGTCGCAAACAGGACATCACTACTGAACTTGACGTAATTGAAGTAATCCCTGCCGGAACATTTCCAACAAAAAAAATATCCGAGAATCAGTGTTCAAAAATAATGACCGGCGCCATGATTCCTCAAGGCGCCGATTGCGTCCTGATGGTTGAACACACCGAAAGGACAGGTGAAAATAAAATCAGATTTACCAAAACAGAAACGGCAACAAACATCTGTTACCGTGGCGATGATGTTCAAAAAGGCGACGTCGTTCTACCAAAGGGAATTTTAATCCGGCCACAGCATATTGCCGTTATGGCAATGGCGGGTTGCACCCATCCAATGGTTTTCCCAAAAGCTAAGGTCGGAATTCTTTCCACGGGTAATGAAATTGTGGAACCTCAGTTTTTGCCTGGACTTTCGCAGATTCGCAATTCCAACGCATATCAACTGATAGCTCAGGTAATAAATGCCGGCGCTAAACCCGATTATTACGGAATTGCCGACGACACGGAAGAAGCAACATTGCAAGCCATTTCCATTCTGAGCGAACGCAACGACATGATACTGATTACCGGTGGTGTATCCATGGGCGATTTCGACTTTGTTCCGGAAGTTATAAAAAAAGCAGGTTTTGATATATTGTTCCGTACCGTCGCCGTTCAGCCGGGAAAACCAACTTTATTTGCCAGGAAAAATGGAAAACACTGTTTTGGCTTGCCGGGCAATCCTGTTTCGGCTTTTTTTCAGTTCGAACTTTTGGTAAAACCGCTTATCTATAAAATGATGGGGCATCAATACCAGCCTTTAGCCATCAGTATGTCCATGGGAGAAAGTTATCATCGCAAAAAATCGGAACGCAGGGCATTTATTCCCGTTTTAATCAAAAACGGAGCCGTTTTTCCTGTTTCGTATCATGGCTCGGCTCATATTGCTTCCCTTACGGAAGCCCAGGGAATATTATCTATCGCCGTTGGAATTACAGAACTTAAAAAAGGGGAAATCGTTGATGTACGACCATTTTAACCGCCGGATAAATTATTTACGCATTTCCGTTACCGACCGCTGCAATCTCCGCTGTCGCTACTGCATGCCCGAACATGGCGTGGAATTGCTCCGCCACCAGGATATTTTATCGCTGGAAGAAATTTTCGAAGTTGCTAAAGTTGCCACTGATTTCGGTGTGGATAAAATACGGCTGACCGGCGGCGAACCCTTGGTTAGAAAAGGTGTTACCCGGTTGATTACTATGCTTTCGCAATTAAAAGCAATCAACGATTTATCGTTGACCACCAATGCGACATTGCTTTCCCAGTTTGCCCAACCGCTGGTAGAAGCCGGTCTGCATCGTATAAATATCAGCCTCGACACCATCAACCCTGAAAAATATAAACAAATTACCCGCGGCGGTGATATCTCAACCGTTTTCCGGGGAATTGAAGCCGCTCAAAAAGCAGGGTTAAATCCCATTAAAATCAACTGTGTCGTAAAAAGCTCTTCCAATGAAGAAGATGCCGTCCAGATTAGCAATTTCTGCAGGCAGCATCAGCTTCAGGTTCGTTTTATTCATCAAATGAATTTAAAAACAGGAGAGTTTTTCAAAGTGGAAGGCGGTTCGGGTGGCGATTGTTCCCATTGCAACCGCATCCGGCTTACGGCCAATGGCAAGCTAAAGCCTTGTCTTTTTAATGATTTTGAATTCGACGTGCGAAAACTGGGAGCAAAGGAAGCTTTTTTAAAAGCCGTAGAGTTCAAGCCCCAAAATGGCACAACCAATAAGCACGGTCATTTTTATACCATTGGAGGCTGATTTTAAATTCTTTTTTCTGAAGCATAAAAAACGAAAACTATGGAAAATTTAAGCCACACCGACGAACAGGGAAAAGCCAATATGGTGGATGTCAGTCCGAAAAATCCTCAGCTACGGATAGCCAAAGCACAGGGAAAAATCCGGCTGAATGAAAATACCATCCGGCTTATCCGCGAAAATGCGATGAAAAAAGGCGATGTGCTTACCGTAGCCGAAATAGCCGGGATACAAGCCACCAAACAAACCAGCAACCTGATTCCGCTCTGCCATCCGCTTCAGCTTACCAAAGTTGATGTAAAAGCTACTATCGTCAACGACGGAGTTTGCATCAAAAGCATGGTAAAATGTATCGGGCAAACCGGGGTGGAAATGGAAGCGCTGACCGCCGTCTCGGTGGGCTTACTTACCGTTTACGATATGTGCAAAGCCGTTGACAAAACGATGGTTATCGGCGAAATTTACCTGTTGGAAAAAACCAAAACCGACCTCTGATATTATACCAATTATTGTCTAACGCCATATCCAATAAAAACCATGAATACATTCAACGTTGTTTCAGTTAACCGGTCCGAAAAAAAAGGAACCATTAAAACACCCGTTCCGGAAATCAGTATTGATGAACAGGGTGTAAAAGGTGATGCCCACGCCGGTAAATGGCACCGTCAGGTAAGTTTGCTTGGTCTGGAAAGCATCCATAAATTTGAGAAACAGGCAAACCGCAAGATAAAATACGGTGAGTTTGCCGAAAACATTACCACCCAAGGCATTGAACTTTATCTATTGCATCCTTTGGACAGAATAAGCATCGGTTCAACCGAACTCGAAATCTCGCAGATCGGTAAAAAATGTCATGGCGAAAGCTGCGCCATCTTTAAAGAAGTGGGAAACTGCGTAATGCCTAAAGAAGGTATTTTTTGCCGCGTGCTCAAAGGGGGCACGGTGAAAGCCGGTGATGAAGCCATTTATCAACCTAAAATTTTTAAAATAAAAATCATTACCCTTAGCGATAGGGCATATCACGGGGAATACGACGATCTCAGCGGCAAACGTATCGGCGAGATGGTTACCGGTTTTTTCACCGACGGCCATCGTCAGTGTACTATTGATTACACCGTTATCCCCGATGATGCCGGCAAGCTCCGTTCATTGCTTTTGGAAGCTAAATCCGAATCCGTCGATTTTGTATTTACCACCGGCGGAACCGGTATCGGACCGCGCGACATTACGCCAGAAACGGTAAAACCTTTATTGGATAAGGAAATTCCCGGTATTATGGAACTGATACGGCTAAAATACGCACAGGAAAAACCTGCCGCATTGCTCAGCCGGAGCATTGCCGGGCTGATGGGCAAAACATTTGTCTTCGCCCTTCCGGGAAGCGTAAAAGCCGTGGAAGAATATTTTGTTGAAATCTCTAAAAATCTCATGCATCTTACCTATATGCTCAACGGACTGGATATTCATTAATTAAAAACAATCAAAACGATGGAATTTACGCGAACAGAAGCCATGGAATTGCTTCACCGCTACATTAAAAACGAAAAAATGTTGCTTCATTGCTATGCTTCGGAAGCCGTATTGAAAGCCTTGGCCAAACGGCTCGGTCAGGATGAAGAAAAATGGGGATTAGCCGGTTTGCTCCACGATATTGATGTGGAAGTTACCCATGCCAATCCTAAAACTCATGGACCCGAAGCCGCTAACCTTCTTAAAGATTATACTATTGATCCCGAAATAATTGACGCCATCTGTATGCACAACGAAATGGCAACCGGCAAGGACCGCACCACCGTTTTTCAACATGCTTTGGCTGCCGGCGAAACCATTACCGGACTTATTTTCGCTACCACCTATGTTTATCCCGACCGGAAATTAGCCAGCGTAAAAACTAAATCAGTGGTGAAACGCATGAAGGAAAAGGCTTTTGCCGCTTCCGTAAACCGCGAAACTATCATGGAATGCGAAAAAATTGGTATTCCCATCAGCGAGTTTGCCGATTTAGCCATCCAATCCATGTTGCCTATCAGCGAAACGCTTGGTTTGTAAAATCGTTTTTGCCTAATTTTTAGTCTTTTAATCAAACACTTTGCGCAAAGGTTTAGCTTATCCGTCGAATATTAAAGCCTTTTTTATTCCGGTTATGATGTTTGCGATGTGATAATTTTTAACTTTGCTCCATCAATCATCCCCCTATGGTCAGGAAAGTCTTCAATTTTCTAAAGAATAAATTCTTCCTTGTTACGGTGGCTTTTATTGTCTGGCTGTTGTTTTTCGACCAAAATAATTTTCTTTACCAGCAAAAGCTTAACCGCCAGTTAAAGGAAATGCAGATTGAAAAAAACGCCCACCTAAAACAAATTAAAATTGACAAGGAAGCTACTCAGAAACTACTTTACGATTCGCTGACGATAGAAAAATTTGCCAGGGAAACCTACCTGATGAAACGCGACAGCGAAGATATCTTCCTGATTATCCGCGATACTGTTCCTAAAGAAAAAAAGAAATAAGCAATAGTTCCCCAGCGTTCAAGGTCAGGACACCCTAAAGTCTATTATTTTATGAGAACCTCTATGGCTCCCATGCCATATTGTTGCATAGGGGCGCTTCGTACTTCCAGGTTGGGATAAGCTTTCATTATTTCCCGGATAGCCGTCCGCAATGTACCGTTGCCGACACCATGAATAAAAATTACCTTAAAATACTGACGGGCAATGGCGCTTTCGAGACATTGGGTGAAATAATTGATTTGCTTACGCAAAATCAGCGAAGGCTCGATGGACGAAACATCTTCCACCAGCGCTTCGATATGTAAATCCACTTCGGCTTCACGGTAAACCGTTTGGTGTTCATCTATCAGACCTTTTACCTCTGCAGGCTTAGCTTCCATCTTTTGTTCCTGAACGTCATCATACTTAAAAGTCTCCTCCGCCATGGTAGTCGATTTGATGGTTTTACGTTCGGTCAGGGTGATCAGGAATGCTTTTTCGCCTAAGAAATTCGATTCGCGATAATTATCTTCCTTATAAAATTTGGAAGGCTTGGCGCGGAAGCTGCAATTGGCGGGAAGCGGAATGGCATCAAACTGATCGTTGTGAAATAATAACTGGATCACTCCTTCCGACCAAAGTTCCAGTTCATCGCGATCGATGGTAGTGATCAAAAGTTTGGAGCCTGAAGGAACCACATCATAGTCCATACCCGAAAAACCGCCGGATTCTTCCTTCAGAAACAGGCTGAACAGGGTGGAATAAGGTGTATGATTCACTAAGTAAATATCGAGCATACCCGAAATAAGCCATTTTTGTTCGTGAGGAATATAGGCAAGGTAAATACCTTCGGGAAAAATGTTTTTGGTGTTGTATTTTATCAAAGGGCTGGTGCGTTCGGCATAATCGTTAGCCGGCTCAGTTTCGGCGCCACGGGTAGATTGGGGAATCTCAAATTCTTCATCAAACATGCTTGAACCCCGTTTGCTTAAATCAATTTTGATAAGGTTACTTGCCAGGGTCGGAATTTCAAACCCCTCCTCTATCGCCACATTTACCATGTTGGAATTAATGACTTTGGTGATGATACCTCCGCCGTTTTCATTCAAAAACTTTACCCTGTCGCCTACCTTGAAGTCCATATGCTAATTTTTGGCAAAAGTACGATTTTTTACGCTATTAATTTACCCGAAGCTTGTACCTGCCATATTGTTTTGTATTTTTGAAGTCCAATAAAAATAATACAATGATACGAATCAAGTTTTTAATAGCCTCTCTTTTACTTGCTTTTACAGGAATATTTTTGTTTTCGTGTACAAAAAACAACTCCGACAGCAGTTCGATAGTGTTTACCTTTTCCCATACCGTCGATGGGCAACCGGTACAATTCGATACCATAAAATATATCAATGCCGCCGGAAATCAATATTCGGTAAGCAATATCCAGTATTTTGTTTCCGATTTTAAATTCTGGAAACACGACGGAACCCAGATCAATTATACCAATCCCCAGGATATTCATTACGTGGACACCGATATCCCCGGCACTTTCACATGGAACTTTTCCAATAACATTATCCCCGGTGATTACGATTCCATCACATTTAATTTTGGTATCGATACCTTGAAAAATAAACCCGGTCTTTTTTCCACCACCCCCGAAATGGATATGTCGTGGCCTGCAATGATGGGCGGTGGCTATCATTATATGAAACTCAACGGGAAATGGATACCGGCAGGCGGAACAGAAGCCATGCCATTTGGCGTTCATCTGGGAATAGGACGGGTTTATAATTCTGATAGCACATATCATGATGTGCAGAATTACTTTACCGTAAAATTAGATAAATCTTTTACGATACTAAACGGACAAACCAAAACTTTCAACATCAACATGAACATCGAAAAATGGTTTAAATATCCCTACGTTTACAATTTCGACGTTTATGGCGGAAGCATCATGGGCAACCAGGAAGCCCAGAATATATTCAAGAAAAACGGTAAGTTTGTATTTTCGGAAAGCATTTCTTCAAGATGATGAAAGGGATGAAAGGATTATTACGATTAGCCACAAACCCGGAGTCTGTGCACATCTGTATAATCCGTCTCATCTGTGTTCTGTCAGTTTTGTTTACCGGCGGTTGTAAAAAAGAAAAGGAAAGCAGCTACACCCCTACTCCTTACACTATTCAGATTCCAAAATTCTTTCCTTCCAACCTGAATATTCCTGCCGATAATCCCATGACGGTAGAAGGAATTACTCTGGGAAGATACCTGTTTTACGACGGAAGGCTTTCGGGCCGCACCAGCCCCGACTCGCTGATGAGTTGCTGCACCTGCCATATTCAGGAATATTCGTTTACCTGTGGCATCAACAACCCTTCCTTTCCCGGCGGCATGCCTCATGGCTTAACCGGAATACCTACGCCCCATGCCATGATGCCAATGATAAACTTGGCATGGAACAACAACGGCTATCTGTGGAACGGATTGATACGAACGGATAACCCGGACACCCACCGGCGAAATATCGAAGACCTGGTATGGATGGGTATCACCGCTCCGCACGAAATGCACGGCGACACCAGCCGCACCGTAGCCCTCATCCAGAGTATCCCCGGCTATCCCGAACTGTTTAAAAAAGCATTCGGAAGCGATAAAGTTACCATGAAGAATATCGGGAAAGCTATCGCCCAGTTTATCCGCACATTGATTTCCTCCAATTCCCGTTTCGATAAATACCTGCGGGGCGAAACACAGCTTTCGGAACAGGAACTAAGCGGATTTGAGATTTTTACTACCGAAAACGGAGGCGACTGTTTCCACTGCCATGGCGAAAGCGGAAACCCGTTGTTTACAACCAACCTGTTTTACAATAACGGAAAAGATACCGTTTTTACCGATACCCGCGACCGCTATCATGTAACCGGCAGAACTCCCGACATCGGAGCCTACAAAGCGCCCACCCTGCGCAATGTGGAAGTACGAGGCCCGTATATGCACGATGGAAGGTACAAAACATTAGACGAAGTCATCGACTTCTATTCCGGAAAGGTTGTCTGGTCGCCCTATATCGATCCGCTGATGCACCATGTGGCAACCGGGGGCGTCCGCCTGACTTCCAAACAAAAGAGCGACCTGAAGGCTTTTATCCACACCCTGCGCGATGATGAGTTCCTTACCAATCCCGATTTTGCCAAGCCGGCTACGTTTCCGGATGGAACAAAATAGTAAAGGGACAAGGGTCGAGGGACTAAGGACAAGGGAAAAAGGACAAGGGGCGAGGGTCAAAGGTTGAAGGACAAGGGACTAAGGACAAGGATCGAAGACAAGAAACAGAAGTTCTGAAGTGAAAAGATTAGGTTAATTTACAAACAATCTTCTACCCATATTTTATTCCTACGGGATAGTCCCGAGGACTCGGGACTCAATATCGGTAGAAAATGAAAGTCCCCACATCCATTCACAAGTCCCGTACGGGACGTTATCTATCAATGATTTCATAACGAATAAAGAATTTTTATCAGACAACAATGTCTATAAAATTATAACTTTGCGGTTCTCTGCTATCCGGGCATTCGACCCTCTGCGTTTATTTTTTTACCGCAAAGAATGCACTGAGAGCAGCAAAGAAAAACAGGATAAAATGAAAAAATTCTCCGCCAATTATATTTTTCCCATCAGTCAGCCAGCCATAAAAGAGGGCATCCTCGTTACCGAAAACGACGGAACCATCGTTGAAATTATCAATCCGGCAACGACTGATCATCGCGTGGAGGATGTACAAAAATACGACGGCATACTCTGTCCCGGATTTATAAACACCCATTGCCATCTCGAATTATCGCACTTCCGTGGACTGATTCCCCCCCCAAAAGGGCTTCATCATTTCCTGATGGAACTCGATAAAATAAGAAAAACTTTTTCGCAGGATCAGATCAGCGAAGCCATAGCAGACGCCGAAAAAGAAATGACCGAAAACGGAACCGTAGCCGTGGGCGACATTTCCAACACCACAGATGCGTTCGGGGTAAAACGCCGCAGCGCTATCCATTTTCATACCTTTATCGAGGTCTTTGGCTCCGACCCGGCTTTTGCCCAACAACGCTTTAACTATGCACTCGGACTTTATCATTTTTTAAAGGATAACGACGGCGAGGTTTCCATCGTTCCCCATTCACCCTATTCCGTTTCCGGGAAATTGTTTTCGCTCATCGGCCGGTTTGCAGCGGATAACAACAGCCTTTTAAGTATCCATCACCAGGAAAACGAGGATGAGAATCTTTTGTTTAACGATAAAAGCGGAGCCGTCCCCGAGCGGATGAAGGCATATGGGGTGGATTTTTCGTCTTTCCGCCCAACAGGAAAAAGACCACTGGAATCCGTTTCGCCTTTCCTTCCCGAAAAGAATCATCTGCTACTGGTTCATAATACCGTTTCCAACGAAGATGATATGCTTTTTGCCCGTAATCGTTTTCCCAACCTTTGGCTGGCGCTTTGTCCCAATGCCAATGTATTTATCGAAAACCGCCTGCCCGATATTGAACTCTTCCGCAAGCTGAACTTAAACCTTACCATAGGAACCGACAGCTTAGCCGCCAACCGTCAGTTATCGGTTCCGGAGGAATTAAAAACCATATCTAAGGGCTTCCCGGGGATAAAAATGGAAGAGATGCTCCGTTGGGCTACGTTGAATGGCGCCCGGTTCCTGAAAATGGATGATATTTTTGGAAGTTTTGAAAAAGGGAAAAAACCGGGGATTGTACTGATTGACCATGTCAATTTGCACGATTGTACTTTCAAGCCCCAGTCAGTAGCAAAGCGTATCCTTTAAAAATCAGGTTAAAAAGACCCTCAAGGTTTTAAAAACCTTGAGGGTCTTTCCGGCATATTACCCTACCACCATCGCACTCGTCATAATACTCCACTGGCCCTGTTCGCCGCGGGTGTTTACCCAGCGTAGTGAGTAATAAGCCGTTTTGCCGGCATCGGTGCCATCAAAAATTTTTACAAACGGTGTGCGGGTGCTGGTAGCTACAAATGTAAGTTCGGAAGCATTTTTAGGCGCTTCGCCTCCCAGCTTCATCCATATTTCGCAGCCATGCACCCCTTCCGGTTTAGCTTTGCTGTTGGGAGTAGATTCATCATTAAAATGAATAGAATGTTGCAGATGGGTGGAGAAATCGATGTAGCTTACAGGAATGGTGGAAGGTTTGGGAGTAAACTTACGAATTCCGCTTTTCACAGTAATGCCCATACGTTCACGATCGCTATCCAAAACTTTAGCGTTATTAGTAAGCCATTGAGCAATAAAACTGCGCAACTTCTTTTCGTAAGCCGTACGGGCATCATCTTTGGCCTGCACATCGGCACTGGTACGGTTGTTTTTGATGCTTGCCTTTTCGAAACTAATATTCCAGTTGGATTGAACGGCTTTTAATGCCGTATTATCTTCTTCCGGAATACCCCAAATGCCCAGGCTGATGGCTATTTGCTTCATCAGGTTATCCTGCCATAAATTAAAATCAGGATCACTTTGTGGAATATAATCTGGCATAGTTTTACGTTTTTAAGAGTTGATAATAAAGTTAATTGATTGATAATAAATTATTTATTTAAAATAAAAGCAATTTTATTCCAGGGTGGCAATATTTCATTCTAAGGTGGCAATGCTTCATTCCATGGAGGGGAAATTTTATCCCATGGCGGAGAAGTTTTATTCCAGGGAATAGCTATTTTATTCCAAAGCGGGTAACTTTCATTCCAGGGAGTGGAAGTTATATCCCAGGGCGACAATGTTTCATTCCAAGGAATGGAAGTCCTATTCCACTTCATAAAATATTCCGGTAAAATAAAATCCCGAATATGGAAAAGCAAATCGCCACAACAAGACTTCGTAAAAAAATTCTGTAAAGAGACAGGCAAAAGATTAAAAGGCGGAAAGGTTTTTTGTATAAATAAACAAATAGTTCCGGTACGGTTATATCGTTCGTTACCGTTGCATTGTATGGGGAGCGCCATATCTGAAAATACCGTAGCCATCGCTGCGAAATTTTACATTGTTTAAAAATATGATACAAAGTTAAAGCAACACTTTCTCAAATTTATTGACGATCGTCAATAAATTGAGGGGGCTGTAAATTTTTTGCTCTTTTTCGATTTCAAATTGCAGATTTAAGATTTAAGAAGACATTCCATGTCTATTACCAGCATTCAAAGATATTCCATGATTGCGGAGTACCAATAAAGATAATTTATCCCTTAAAATGCAGTAAATATTTTACCACCCAAAACAAAGCGGAATTTGCAATTCTGCAGGAAAATAACAAAAAGATGATCTGAAACAGCATTCATAATAAAAAAGGTAGTAGCAATAGCCCTGTCAGAATTTGGAATCCTGATTAGACTAATTTTAAAACATAACCAACCAACGAATTTGATAAAATGAAAAGTCCTTTGGATAATTTGGATATTTGAAATATTTTTATATTTGTCGACGGAAAACAATAACTAATTATGAAATAACAACCATAATGGTAGTTATACATTTATTAGCAAATATTTTATGACTAATAACCAAATAATCTTAATATTATGAAAAGAATGATTTTCATTTTAGTAATACTCTTAAATGGAATAATTTCCAATTCTCAGACAAATCATTTTCCAAAAGGAGCCTACATGAGTTTTGACGAAATAATTAACAAAACACCATCAAAGCAACTTGACTTACAAATTGTAAAAAGGACAATGGGCGATATTAAAATGAATGGCGGAAATGATTATAAATTTGAATCTAAAGACAAATCCGTTCCCAAAAAGACTATAAAAAGGGAAATTTGGGCGTATTCATTAGGAGACACTCTTTATATAAATTGTATTCAATTTTATATGCAAACATGGTATGCCCCATTGATTTCAGATGGAAAATATTTTGTATTAAAAGCAGGTTTATCTAATTGCGTTGAAGAACAAAAGAAACAAATAGAATTGGGATACTCATTTGGTGCTATTGGCGGAGCATTACAGGGGGCAAAACTTGCGACATTAAGATTTCTATACGTAATTGATAAAAATACAAAGCAAGCAATTACAGTAACCACAGAAAAAATGCAAGAACTTTTAAAGGGACGAAATGATTTATTGACACAATTCAACAATGAAAGCAAGAAAGATGACGAACAAGTCTTCATTAAATATCTGAAACTTCTTAATGGAAATTAGTAACTAATATGCTGTAAAAATAGGTGCTAATCAAATTCTAAGACCAAACCAAATATTTTTTTTATTTTTGTGATACTGAGCAACAACCAATAGTGATTCTTAAACCAAGAATCGTATCCTGCATTTCGCATTTTAACGTATAGAAAAAAAAGAAAAATAGAATAAAATTCCCCGGGAGAGAATTAACTCCGGGAAAACAGATAATAAAAGGTGTAACCTCTGCAGGGTAAAGATTATTACGAAAAAACCCTATGGTTACAATATGTTAAGCCCTGCGGGCAAAGGACGGGACAAATGGAATTGCACAAAAATATAAGGTGACTAAAACCGGAAAAGATAAGATAATCCTATAATTTTTACCGAAGCGAACGCAAAAGGAATCAGTGCAAATCCGTTCAATCCGCGTCATCCGTGTCCCATTCTTTTAGTTGATCGTTGGCTGTTGATAGTTGTTTGTTATTCGTAATTCATCCGTCTTTCCGGAAAGCAGCAAAAGATATGCGAAGTAATTATCATTCGTGAAAATCCGTGCCATCCTGTGTCATCCGTATTCTATTCTTTTTGCCGCAGAGAATTATCCCACGTTCAGAACAAAGCCCAACGGATAAGTCATGATATTGTTTTATCTGAATTTTTCGATCTTAATTTTATATTTTTTATCTAAAACAGCAACCGGCATTTCCCCGGCTTTAGGAGTTGAAGTGTTGGAAACGACAAATGAAAGTAAAACCTTATGGGAAGTAAGGCTGTATACAACCTTGATACATTGAGATGGAACAGCTACCCCATTGCCCATATAGTGATTATCAAAAGTATTCACCATTATAATCAACAGGCTGTCAGTTTGCGACAAATCGCGGATTTTTGTTTCGTATTCTTTCCAAATCCCGCGGTTCATCTCTGGGGCTTGTGGTACACAGTTATAATAACGGAACGTAAGTTTGTCAAGCTTACAATCGTAGGCGAAATCTTCGGCATTAGCCAAATGTCCCTTATCGTAACCCGAACCGGCATAATCTTTACCGGAAGCTGTTTTCAGTTTCTTAATATCATTCGTAAAGCGAAATTTATTACGGTTGCATTCGCCACCGCCTTTATACAATTTGTACTTTACTACCACCGGAACTTTTAAGCTGTAATTAAAATAGGAAGTATAAACGGCATTGGTAATAATGGTATCGTATTTTTGTCCAAAGGCAAACATAATACCCAACAATAAGATTAAAATAAAGAATAACTTTTTCATCTGTTTATAATTTGTTTTTTATTTGTCAGATAGCTTGCACCAATTTCTCGGGGGAATATCCATAAAATATCATTTTCGGTTTGCATGAGCATTATTCTTATGAATATTTTATCGTTTACTTTTTTAATAATTGATATTAATTATCTGCAGCATAATGAATACAAATTTACAAATTCTTCAATAAAAATCTCCTGTGGAATGAGTTTTCATCCAACAATTCAATCAAAATACTTTATAATTCAGAAATGCCCACTTTTAAGGCTTCACTTTAAAAGTCATACAAACCTTATAAACTAAACCATAACCTCATTTTCTTTTCTTCACTCTTGCCCGGATACGGGAAAATGTTTCCTTGCTTATCCCCAGATAAGAAGCAATCATGTAGCACGACACCTGGTGTATGATATAGGGATATTCGCGGATAAGTTTCAGATAACGTTCGGTGGGTGAAAGCATCTGGAATTCGATGACCCGTGTTTTTATACATTTCAGGTAGCACGCAACAATGTTTTTTTCTATTTCTATCAGTTCCGGGTAGTGTTTTTTTAATACTTCAAGTTTTGTCCAGCTTATAGAATAAAGCGTGGCGTTGGTAAGCAACTGTATATTTATACCGGAGCGAATCTTAAGCGTAGAAGTATCGTAACTGCCAATAAATTCGGAAGAAAAAAAGAAATCGCTGGTAATGTCTTTCGAGTCCTGCCACACAAAAAGCCGGGCTACTCCTTTTTCCAGAAACCATACATGATGGGATATTTCACCTTCGCGCAACAGGTAACTACCCTTTTTCATTGTTAGCCGAACAAAAGCATCCGTGTAATCATTCCCGGCTATGGATTCAAAATCCCGGAGCCGGTCAAGCACCGAATCTATCGGCGAACGCAGGGAATTGCACCCGTATTCTTTCCTTAAGCGGCAGTCCTGTATCATTTCGGCAAGCATAATCTACGCTATTCGTTAATCAAAGCAGACACTATCCTTTTTTAACAATACAAATATATAAAATATTTTTTAATAAAAAGCAAATGCTTTTAGATTACAGATTTAAGAAAACATTCCATAATTAGGGTTTGCTGAAAAAACCATGAAGTGGTTAAAGATAAATAGCCCCGAATGCAATTCGGGGTAAAAATGTTCTGTAAACGAGGAACTCCGATAGGGGTTTAATATGGTTATCATTGAACCCTTTCAGGGTTCCAGACAATAAAACTAACTCATACCCCGAATTTCATTCGGGGCTATTCAAATTAAATCCTTTCAGGATTTTATAAACAACAAAGTATTCGGATAAAGTTTTACAAGTGCACAGATATTGTATAATGAACCGAGCCATGAAAAATTTCTTATCATACACGAGAATGATTATTGGCGAGTTCCATCTGACCAATAAAAAACAAATTATAAACAGATGAATCCGGTTTTCCTTGCGTTTCTTTAATAAAAATAGTTGTTAATTCGATAAAAAACATAATATTATGACTTTTTCAACAAATCTTAATTATTCTAAAGATATTCCATGATTGTAAAAAACAATAAAGACCATTTATCCTTTAAAGGAAAAGGTAATGGAAACTGAGAATTAAAAAATTCGCTCAGAAGCATAGAGAACTTAAAAGCAATTAGTGTAAATCCGCTCCGCGCGTATCCTATTCTTTTCGTTGATCGTAATTCGTAATTATTCTCCGTAATTCGTAATTTCTCAATTGTCCTCTCGCAATGACGCAAAGCTACCATCACTCCCCCTTCATCACTTTCATCACTTCATCACTTTCATCACTCAATTCGTAATGGTTCTCCGTTTTAAACATTCCACGTTTCAAGGATTTTATATACTCTTACTACTCTTTTACAAACACAAAGCGCCTTTTATTTGTTTTCCTAAACATGGAATGTCTCTTCTTCTAAATCGTACATCGTAATTCGTACATCGTAATTCGTAATTGTTCTCCGTAATTCGTAATTCCTCAATTGTCCTCTCGCAATGACGCAATGACGCAAAGTTACCATCACTCCCCCTTCATCACTTTCATCACTCCATCACTTTCATCACTTCATCACTAAATTCACAAAAAAAGCCCCCCGGATTTCTCCGAAGGGCTTAATTTCAACGAGCAAAATATCTGTTAGTACATTCCGCCCATACCGCCTGGATTAGGCATAGCAGGAGCCGGATTGTCTTCTTTAATATCAGAGATAACGCATTCGGTCGTCAGGAGCATACCGGAAATAGAAGCGGCATTTTCGAGGGCAACACGGGTAACCTTGGTTGGGTCAATAACGCCAGTTTCAAACAGGTTTTCGTAAACTTCGGTACGGGCATTGAAACCATAATCATCTTTTCCTTCTTTTACTTTCTGAACAACTACGGAACCTTCCATACCTGCATTAGTTACAATCTGGCGCAGGGGTTCTTCCAAAGCGCGGCGAATGATAGCTACACCGGTAATTTCGTCTTCATTTTCGCATTTAACATTGTCCAATGCACTGATGGCACGAAGATATGCTACGCCGCCACCGGGGACAATACCTTCTTCAACAGCAGCACGGGTTGCATGCAATGCGTCGTCGAAGCGGTCTTTCTTTTCTTTCATTTCAACTTCACTGGCAGCGCCAACATAAATTACGGCTACACCACCCGACAATTTTGCCAGACGTTCCTGTAATTTTTCCTTGTCGTAATCCGAAGTGGTATTTTCGATCTGAGCTTTAATCTGTGCGATACGGCTCTTGATATCTTCTTTATTTCCCAGTCCGCTTACGATAGTCGTGTTGTCTTTGTCAATAGAAATCTTTTCCGATTGTCCAAGGTATGATAAATCGGCATCTTCGAGTTTATAACCCGTTTCTTCCGAAATAACGGTACCGCCGGTTAAAACGGCAATATCTTCAAGCATAGCTTTACGACGATCGCCAAAGCCAGGAGCCTTTACGGCAACGATCTTCAACGAACCTCTTAATTTATTAACAACCAAAGTTGCCAATGCTTCACCTTCGATATCTTCGGCTACAATCAATAATGGACGTCCGGTTTGTACAACCTTTTCGAGTATAGGAAGTAAATCCTTCATCACCGAGATTTTCTTATCATAAATAAGGATAAATGGGGTTTCGTAGGTGGTTTCCATTTTTTCGGTATCGGTAACAAAATACGGGGAAATGTATCCACGGTCGAACTGCATACCTTCAACCACTTTAACGTAAGTTTCGTTAATCTTGGCATCTTCGATGGTAATAACACCTTCTTTTTTCACTTTACCCATAGCTTCGGCAATAATACCACCAATCTTAGGATCGTTGTTTGCCGAAATAGTAGCAACCTGTTCAATTTTATCGTAGGTATCGCCAATTTCTTTTGATTGTGATTTAAGATGTTTCACAATAGCTTCCACGGCTTTGTCAATACCGCGTTTCAAATCCATTGGATTAGCGCCGGCAGTAACATTTTTTAAGCCTGTGTTGATGATGGACTGTGCCAAAACGGTTGCGGTGGTGGTGCCGTCGCCTGCAAGGTCGGAAGTTTTAGAAGCAACTTCTTTAACAAGCTGAGCGCCCATATTTTCAATAGGGTCTTTCAATTCAATTTCTTTGGCTACGGTTACGCCATCTTTGGTGATAGCTGGAGCGCCATATTTTTTGTCAAGGATAACATTGCGGCCTTTAGGTCCTAAGGTAACTTTAACGGCATTTGCTAACGCATCTGCGCCTCTTTTTAAAGCTTCGCGAGCTTCAAATTCGAATATAATATCTTTTGCCATATTATTTAATGATTTAAGGATTAATACTATTGTTTAAAAATAATTAAATAATTGCCAGAATATCCGATTCACGCATCATAAGGTAATCCTTACCATCTACATTGATTTCGGTTCCGGCGTATTTTCCGTATAAAACGGTATCACCTGTTTTTACTGTCATGGGCTCATCTTTTTTACCATTTCCTACAGCCATTACAATTCCTTTTTGCGGTTTTTCTTTTGCTGTATCGGGAATAATAATTCCACCTGCAGTCTTCTGTTCGGCAGCAGCCGGTTCAACCAACACTCTGTCTGCTAATGGTTTGATGTTCAACTTAGTCATGTTAATTATTTTTTTGTTAGACATAAATGAATTATAAATACTAATTGTAATGAAGCACTGTCATATTTTATGCCAAAGTCGTTTTATAAAAAAAATGTCAGAATTTTATGACATTCTGACATTTTTTAAATTTTTAAATTCCGAAAACTTATTCGTCTTTAGCTGGAGGAGCTTTATAGTCTGTAGCTTGTTGAGTCTTGTTTTTGTCAAGTTGGTTTCTCAATTCCGTATCGGCAGCGCTTTTTACGTTTGTATTCCGGGGAATTACAAATATTGAAGCCAAACTTAATATCAAAAGAATGATAGCCAACGTCCATGTAGCTTTTTCAAGAAAGTCGGCAGTTTTCCGTACGCCCATAAATTGATTGGAACCGGCAAAATTAGAAGCTAATCCACCTCCTTTTGAGTTTTGAACCAGAACTACAAGAATTAATATAATGCAAGTAACGAGTATCAGAACAGAAATAAAAATGTATGCGCCCATGATGTTGTATTTTATGTTGTTTTACTATAGATTTTGAATTTTTCTAATTTGGTCTGCAAAGTAACTGCTTTTATCAGGAAAAACCAAACATAATTTTTCATAAATTTTAATGGCTTTATCGTTATGCCCCTGTTTAAGGTATATCTTAGCCAAAGTTTCGGTAACGATATCTTCATTTTCCTGGGTACTCTGCCGTGCCCAATCCAGAGGTTTAAAAAATTCGGCTTTTCCCCTTGCAATGGTAGGTTGTTCGTCAATAAATTTATTGATTAATTCAGAATTTTTGGCCTTAAATTTATTTTGAGTTATCTTTTCCTTTGATTTTTCTTCCTTGATTTCGGAAAGACGTTTTTTTATCAATTCCAATAAATCTGTTTTCCGGTCATCTTTGGCTGGTGATATTTCCGGTTTCGGGATGAGATTATCCGTTTCAATTTTTAAACTGTAACCAACCGGCTGGAAAGGAACTGTTTTTGGAATACTCAATGTATCTTCAATCAGTTGCTTAAGCTTTTTACGATCGGAAGAATAAGCGGCAGCCAATTTTAATTGGTTGGAAAAACGGAAATGATTTAAAACGTGAAGATTCTTAACAAAGAGTAATTGAAGAGCTTGACAGTATGGAAATTCATTAATCAGGTTTTCGAGCCTTGAAAGACTTTCAAGGTTTAATTGCCCGGGATGTTGAATGAAATGATCAAGTTCAAACTTATTCATTGATAAATGTAATTCGTACGATGGTCATCTACCAATTAACAACTGCTTTATTAAATATATCCTCAACCAATAAATCATTAATTTGTTTGATCAAATCCTGTTCTATTTGTGAAAGGTTTTTCGTGCTTTCATAATCGACATACCGTTCAAAAGAAGTTTCAAAATTTTGTTTTGAATCTAATTTATTGGTAAAGCGTACATTCACTTTTACGGTAAACCGGTTAAGCGCCGAAGTTTCATTTCCCTGAATGGCTGTAGGTTGCGCCGGAATATATTCGGTTATTTCACCTTCAATGTTCAGGTCACCATTTGATTTCACCTGTGTCAGATTAGTTTGAGAAGCAAATTTATCCCTTAAAGCCTGAGTAAATGATTGTGCCAACGTAGGCTGAACAATCGAAGCATTGTTGGCAAAATATTGAATGGAAACCGTTTTTACATCAGGTGAAATGGAAGCACCTGTAAACGAATAAATACCACATCCGGAAAGCGTGAAGCAAATCACGGTAAAAAATATTATATTTTTAAAAAATCGGAAATGGTTCCGTTGTTTCAAGGTTCTGTTCATAATTTTACTATTCATATTTCCATTCTAAGCCCTTAAGGTTTTTCACCTTATGCATTTACTGGATGTCGTATTCTTTAATTTTTCGATAGAGAGTCCGCTCCGAAATACCCAATTCTTTTGCAGCATTTTTACGTTTCCCGTTATGTTTTTCGAGTGCTTTTTTAATAAGATCCACTTCCTTTTTTTGCAGGGATAATGATTCTTCAAGTATTTCCGAATGCTGAATTGGCTCATCATCAGATGAACTAAAATCCTGATGAATTTCAAATTTTTCAGTATCATCGGAATCGGAACCAAAATTTTTATAAAGGTTTTGAATTTGCTGGGAATGATTTTCCTGAAAATGACGGGAATCGCCTTCATTTTGAATAATATCGCTAACCAATTTTTTTAAATCATTAACGTCCTGTTTCATATCAAATAAAACCTTGTAAAGCAGTTCTCTTTCCAGAAATTCTTTACCGGAAGCTTCTTTTTTGGAATAGAGAACCGGCAAGTCGCGATTTTGGCTTTGAGGCAGGTACTTAATAAGAATATCTGAAGAAATCAGGCGATTTTCTTCAATAATGGAAATTTGTTCAGCAATATTTTTCAACTGACGAACATTTCCAGGCCAGCGATAATTAATAAGCAGTTTTTTTGCATCTTCATCCAATTCAACAACAGGCATGCGGTATTTTTCGGCAAAATCGGAAGCAAATTTACGGAAAAGAAGAAAAATATCTTCTTTGCGGTCTCTGAGGGAAGGCACATGAATGGGAACAGTATTTAAACGGTAATAAAGATCCTCACGGAATTTGCCCTGATCAATGGCATCGGGAATATAAATATTAGAAGCCGCCACCACTCTCACATTTGTTTTTTGTCCCTTGGAAGAGCCAACCCTGATAAATTCGCCACTTTCGAGTACTCTCAGCAGCCGGACCTGGGTGGACAGCGGCAATTCGGCAACTTCATCCAGAAAAATAGTTCCTCCGTTCACCACCTCAAAGTATCCTTTACGAGCTTCATGTGCACCGGTAAACGAACCTTTTTCGTGTCCAAAAAGTTCACTATCAATGGTGCCTTCGGGTATAGCGCCGCAGTTTACGGCTATATATTGTCCATGCTTGCGCGAACTCATCTGATGAATAATCTGAGGAAAAACTTCCTTCCCTGTACCACTTTCTCCAAAAATCAACACCGAAATATCAGTAGGCGATACCTGCCTGGCAATGTCTATAGCCCTATCGAGCAGGGGAGAATTACCTATAATTCCAAACCGTTGTTTTATTGTTTGAATATTCATTTTTGCCAAATTTAGCAGCAATCAACAGATAACCACTTTGCAAACCTACATAAAAAAACCATAATAATCATCATTTGCTTTAAAGTGTCGAAGTGCTCCGATGATTTTTATGCCAACCTTTAGTTCTCTACCATTATGTAAAAATAGCAGAGACGCATCAGCATTTATTTAAAAAATTACTAAAGAAACGTTTACTTTTTTTCGTTCAGTAATTCTTTTTTAATACGCATAATATGCCCGCGACCGAGGCCTTTTACCTCACATCCTAGTTCAAAATAACGACGGATTTTATCATCCGATAAAATACCAAAGCAATCAATAATAGCAATAGGATTACCCGCCCATTTTACCACATCATCTGGGTTTAAATTTAAATAATCGGAATGCGGCACAGCTAAAACAAGAGCTTCTATACCAGAAACAGCTTTAGGTAAATCCTTTAGTATTTCGATACTGCTTAAATTATCCTGATTGCGAAAAAAACGTTTCCATGAATATGCAGGATCTTCATCCTGATCTTCAAATTCGTACCAATGATCTACATAAGGATCATGAACCCTGACTTCCGCGCCCATCTGACTAAGTTTACGGACAACCATTTCGCTTCCGCTGTAACGAGTATCCCCTACATCCTGACGATAGCTTGCACCGCAAATCAGGACATCGGCTCCTGCAATATAGCGCGACATGTTACGCAAAGCATCCCTTACCAGTTCGGCCACATGCAACGAACGAGTATCGTTGATATCGATGGCTGTAGGAGTAATTTTAAACACTTCGTCGCCATCTTCAAATCCAAGAATATTCCGGTAAGCCCAATAGCCCAAACCACCGTCTTTTGGCAAACAATAACCACCAACACCGGGACCCGGAAATATGATATTGCTATGTGTAGGTCTCATTTTGATGGCTTTAATCACTTTGATTAAATCTACGCCATTGCGTTCAGAAAAAATACTCCATTCATTTAAAAAGGCAAGTATGGTCGCACGATATGAATTTTCAATAATTTTTGTCGTCTCCGATTCAATGGGGCGATCCATCACTGTCAACGGGAAATCTTTTGTATTCAACACTTCGCGTAAAAACTTTTCAACCCGCTCGCGAGCTTCTTTATTGCAACCCGAACAAACTCTCCAAAAATCACGGATGCTTGCCACGTATTCCTTACCGGGCATAACTCTTTCAAAACTGTGTGCCAAAATCGGTATGGAAGTAATTTTTCTTTTTGTGAAAGCTTTTTTCAAAATTGGCCAGGCTACAAATTCGGTGGTTCCGGGAGCCACAGTTGTTTCGATAAGTACCATGCAATGCGGCGGAATCTTTTGTCCGATAGTTTTCATGGTTGACTCCAGCGCTGCCATGTCGGCTTCGCCAGTACGCATGTTCCCTAAATTATTTTTTTTATAATCGCACTGAACATCAACCACAACACAATCAGCAAAAACCAAGCAATCGCTATTATAAGTTGCTACAAGAGTCTTTGTTTCATTCACGCAGCGGTTTATCATTTTATCAACTTCAGGATCTTCCGCTTTTATCGGCGAAACGCCCTGATTAAGCATAGGTATTTTCCAATAGCTTCGTGTGGAAGGACGCTGGCAACCAATAACAAATTTACTTGAATTACCATTTTTATCCTTGGTATCGGCAACAATGGCAGCCATTACGGCTCCTACAAATCCGACTCCCATTACTACCACTATTTCTTTACCTTCCGAACGGGCTTGTTTTACCAAATTCTCAATTCGCTGGTATTCCTTGGTATATTCATCTTTTAACGGAAGTGGATATTTTACACCTGCCGGACTTACCGAATATTTAACTTCATTGGCCATAAGAATTATTTTTTAAGATATTAATTTGTTGCATTTCAGGGCAATAATAAATTTAATAATTTACAAATTCCCAGTTGCAATATAATAATAAAAAGTTACAGTCAGAAACTGCTTTTTTACCTGATTTCGGCTCCCAATTCTTTTTGAAAAGCAAGCATCAGTTTTTCCATTGCAGAATCTATTTCTTTATCATTCATGGTTTTATTGTCATTTAGCAAATTAAAACTGACAGCATACGATTTTTTGTCATGGTCAATTTTATTTCCTTTATAAACATCAAATAACGAAACCTTTTTCAAAAGCGGTTTTCCGATGCGATAGGCTAATTTTTCTATTTCTGCAAAGGTTACCTTTTCATTGACAAGCAATGCCAAATCCCGCCGCACTTCCTGAAACTTAGGTATTCCCGCATATTTCATATCGCGGTTCTGGATTAATGAAAACAGAACATCCCAGTTAAAATCGGCATAAAACACAGGTTGCTTAATATCAAAGCGTTTTAAAATAGCCGGTGAAACAGAACCAAACTGAACAACATCCTCGCGATTAATCTGATATGTTAAACCCTGTTCAAAAATTTCGTTCGAGATGTCTTCACTTTTTATTTTATTGATATTGAATCCAATATTTTGCAATAATAGATTGATATACATTTTCATGTTGAAAAAGTCGGCTTTCTCGTCGGAAGTTCGCCAGCTTTCGGGTTCAAGTTTCCCGGTAATATACAACGCCAGGTGTGTATTTTGGATATACTTTTTCTGCACGTCGGCATCTTTCTCCGCATCCGGATTCAAACGGTAAATTGAGCCGAATTCATAAACTTTCAGATTAGTAATCTTCCGGTTCTGATTAAAAAGAATGGCTTCCAAACCACCAAAAAGCAAGGTTTGCCGCATAACATCGAGTTCCTTGCTCAAAGGATTAGATAATTTCACATTTTTTTCGGGACTAAAAACGGAAGTGTAAGTTGAATATTCCGATTTGGTAAGCGAATTGAGCATCATTTCCGAGAAACCGTTATTGGTTAGAAAATCGGAAACGCGGTTTATTATTTTTTCTTTATCGGGCTTGGTGTAATATGACAAACTTGATTTAAGCGTTTCTCCAGTTTCTATATTGTTGTAGCCATAAATCCGCAATATTTCTTCCACCACATCGGCTTCACGCTGAACATCGGCCCGGAATGGAGGCACCGACAAAGATAAACCTTCGGAAGTTTCGGCTACAATTTCTATCTTCAGATTCGTTAAAATATTTTTAACTGTCGCCGGAGATATAATTTTCCCTACCAATTTATTAAGATGCTGATAAGTAAGCTCTATTTTGAAATCAGGAATCGGGTTGGGATAAACATCTACGATACCGGAAGATACTTTTCCACCGGCAATTTCCTTGATAAGCAAGGCTGCACGTTTCAGTGCATAAATGGTAATATTGGGATCGGCGCCACGTTCGTAACGGAAGGAAGCATCTGTTTTTAGCCCATGATATTTCGACGTTTTACGGATAGAAACCGGATTAAAATAGGCGCTTTCGAGAAAAATATTTTTAGTTTTTTCCGTAACACCTGTTTTTTGGCCTCCGAAAACACCAGCAATACACATTCCTTCCACAGCATTGCAAATCATTAAATTATCTGCTGTAAGCGTACGTTCCTTCTCATCGAGGGTTATAAATTTCGTTCCTTCCGGTAATTTTTTAATTATTACCTGTTTTCCCAGAATCTGGTCGGCATCAAAAAAGTGCATCGGCTGGCCGGTTTCAAATAAAATGAAATTACTGATATCCACCAAATTATTAATTGAGCGTATACCAATGGCATGCAGGTATTTTTTGAGCCAATCGGGAGATTCTTTTACTTCCACACCCGATATCGTAAGCCCGGAATATCGCGGGCAAGCCTGAACATCTTCTATTTTCACATCAATAGGAAAATCGTGATTATCAATGGAAAAATTTTCGACCGATGGAATAGCCAGGCTAAACGGATTGGTATTATTTTTTTCAAATTCAATGGCATTCAAAACGGCAACTAAATCGCGGGCAACACCGATATGCGAGGTTGCATCTGAACGATTGGCGGTTAATCCGATTTCAAAAACAGTGTCGTTTGAAACATTAAAATATTTAAAACCTGGAGTTCCAACAACAGCGGCAGGATCAAGAACCATAATGCCATCATGCGAGGTTCCTAAACCCAATTCATCCTCGGCACAAATCATGCCTTCGGAAAGCTCGCCACGGATTTTTGATTTCTTAATCTGAAAAGTTTCATCTCCTTTATAAAAAGTTGTACCTATGGTAGCTACGGCAACTTTTTGTCCGACGCTCACATTTGGTGCACCACAAACAATATGAAGGTGTTCGGCTTGTCCGACATCCACTGTGGTTATACTCAAATGATCGGAATCAGGATGTTTCCGACAAGTTATTACTTCACCAATAACCACACCTTTTAATCCGCCTTTCACGGATTCGATGGTTTCTGCCGATTCAACTTCTAACCCGCAGTTGGTTAATAATTGAGCGATGTTTTCGGAAGGTAAATCAACATTAATGTACTGTTTTAACCAGTTGTAAGAAATCTTCATCTGTATTTATACGTTTTAAAAAGAATGGCAAAAATAACGATAAATGTTGATTCGGAAGAGGAATTATCGCCGGATTTCTTTATCAGCTTATTAAACCCCAGTTTTTATTTTTTTGTTGGTGGAGTTTCAACTGATATGCTAACAGGCTATTTTTTTCTTTTTCGAGGAGTGGATCATCATTAAGTATTTCCAAAACAAGCTGATGAGCAAATTTCAGAATTTTTTCATCTTTAATAATATCGGCAATCTTTAAATCGAGGATGCCACTTTGCTGTGTTCCTTCCATGTCGCCAGGTCCGCGAAGTTTCAGATCCATTTCAGCAATTTCAAATCCATCGGAAGTCCTGACCATGGTTTCAATACGTTTCCGGCCAATGGCTGTAAGTTTATAACCGGTTACCAGGATGCAATGCGACTGTTCGGCTCCGCGCCCGACCCTGCCCCGGAGCTGATGTAGTTGCGAGAGTCCAAAGCGTTCGGCATTTTCAATAATCATTACCGAAGCATTAGGCACATCCACACCGACTTCGATAACGGTGGTGGCAACCATTATTTGCGTCTCGCCATCGGCAAAACGTTTCATTTCCCTGTCTTTCTCTACAGTTTTCATTTGACCATGAACCATGCTTACGGCATATTTTGGCGGAGGAAATTCATTGACAATAATGTCATACCCTTCCATAAGATGCTTCAAATCGAGTGTTTCCGATTCATTAATCAGCGGATAAACAACATAAATCTGCCTTCCTTCGGCAATTTGTTGTTTTAAAAAATTAATGATTTTAGGAGAATCGTTTTCATAAAAATGATAGGTTTTAACGGCTTTTCTGCCCGGAGGCATTTCGTCGATCACGGAATAATCAAGATCGCCATAAACAGTCATGGCAAGGGTGCGTGGAATGGGAGTAGCCGTCATAACCAACACATGAGGTGCGATGGCGTTCTTTTCCCACATTTTCGCCCGTTGAGCAACGCCAAAGCGATGCTGCTCATCAATAATAACCATTCCAAGGTTGGCAAACTTCACGTTTTCTTCAATCAACGCATGTGTGCCAATAAGTATCTTAAGATCTCCGGATTCCAGATTATCCTGAATGATTTTTCGTTGCGATTTTTTGGTAGAACCGGTAAGTAATTCAACCGAAATATCCAGACCAGTCAGAAAACGCGTAATGGTTTTATAATGTTGATTAGCCAAAATTTCGGTTGGCGCCATCAAACAAGCCTGACAATGATTATCAAGCGCCATCAGCATAGTCATCAACGCAACCAGCGTTTTACCGCTGCCTACGTCGCCCTGAAGCAGGCGGTTCATCTGTTTGCCGCTGCCAACATCCGCACGTATTTCTTTGATTACTTTTTTCTGAGCGTTGGTTAATTCAAAAGGAAGATTTTTATGATAAAAGTCGTTAAAATAATTCCCGATGACCGAAAACGCATGCCCTTTTTTCTTTATTAATCTGACATTTTTTTGCTTAAGAACAGTCAGCTGAATAAAAAATAGTTCTTCAAATTTCAGACGGGACTGAGCTTTTTTGAGTATTTGCGTATCCGAAGGAAAATGAATATTGAATAGCGATTCCTCGCGCGAAATAAGTTTTAAACGGTTAATTATCTCTTCGGGTAATGTCTCATGGATAATTCCTTTGGCGTTTCCCAATACCAATTTGATGGTTTTAGCAATTCCTTTACTGGTAAAACCGCGATTTTTAAGCTTTTCCGTTGTATTGTAAAACGGCTGCAAACCTTCGGTAAAAGACATTTTATCCTCTGCCGGATCATCAATTTCGGGATGAACAATATTAAATTTGCCATTAAACAGGGAAGGTTTTCCGAAAACGATGTATTCGTTGTTGTATGTATACCGGTCTTTTAGCCATTTAAACCCTTTAAACCATACAAGTTCCATTTCACCGGTATCGTCGTTGAGCGTAGCCGTCATCCGGGCAGAATTGCCGGAACCAATCATCTGAAAATCGCGGATATGCCCTTTCAGTTGGACATACGCCGCATCTGATTTCACTTCATTAATTTTCAGAAATTTACTGCGGTCGATATACCGGAAGGGATAATAGCCAAGCAAATCGCCATACGTAAAGATGTTTAATTCTTTCTGAAGCAATTCGGCCCGTTTGGGTCCAACACCTTTGATATATTCTACACCATTATCCAAAAAGGAATACGACATGATTCAGTTTAAGTAATTGGTATACAAAAGTAGAAATAATCACCAAAACCAGGCAAAAAAAAACTCCTCCCAAACCATGGGGAGGAGTTTTTAAAAATAAAAATATTCATTTTAGTATTCCCACAAATCCTGTTCAAAGTCAAAAATATCTTTTTTAACTTGTTCGGCTTCCAGCAGAGCATCCAGCCCCTGGGAATAATCAATAATTTTTCTGTCGTAAACATTTTCAACCTTATAGATATAGCTTGAAAAAATCCGCTTCCAGAAGAGGTCGTCGTAGGTAAGTTGTGCGGCTCCGTTAAAACGGTTAAACACTTCTGTTTTAGCAAATATCGGACGAGCTTCAGGAAAATAAATCCAAAACATGGGTTCTACGCCTCTGAAATTCCCTTTTTCATCAAAATTATCGGTAACCGGGCAAATTCCAATGATTCTTACATCCATCACCGAACGTTGTTTATCGAAAAACCAATCTTCTTTAATTCTGATTTTTTTAACATCAGCGGGATTAAATTTAGAAACAATTACCGTATCAAACGATTCGTACGGAGGATACGGACGTTGTTTCTGGATAGTATCCGTTTTATCGTATTTAGAAATGATTTCCTGATAAGTCAACGGCAAATTAAACTCATCGGTAGAGGAAGAAGCATCATAAGCGGTCAGGGAGCCATCTTTGAGCGCTTCCATAATCACCGTCATAAAACTCTTCCAGTTATTATGCGGAACCTCAGGGTAATAGAAGGATTGATTCATTTTTTCACGAAAATCAATCACTTCCCAAACTCTTTTTTTCCAAAAAACGTCGGCTTCCCTAACATTGACATAAGGTACCGGTTTTTTTTCTGCCGTGTTTACCCTGTCATATACGCCATCGCGTGGGGTACTTTGTTGGGAAAAGGATGGTAACGAACATCCTAAAATAAGAATAAATAAAATACAAAAGCTCTTTTTCATTTCGATTCTCCTGCGAATATTTCAGTTTACTTAATTTCTAAACTAATTGTTGATAATTTACGGGTAGTCCCATCAGGTCCTTTGGCATAAATATTTTCCAGCCATATTTTGTCGCCCCTTCTGGAATTTTTAATAAAATTTTTCATTGCCGAATTCAGTTGATTGCCCTTCCCTTCCAAGGTGAACGTTTCTCCGCTTTTAAGACCTACAAAGGAAAACGATTGAATAACAAAGTTTAAATCAAAATCAAAATCATCGGGCATTTTAGGTATGATGGCAGAAACGGCAAGCAATTCCTTACTGATAACACCGCTTTCAACGTTACCTATCATCGGTGTAGGCGGAGGGACTCTTTTTACACGAAATTCGACAGAACCCATATTGCGAGATGTAGTGCCCAACATTGCCTTAGCATTTATCATAACTTTACCTGTTTGAGTAACTCTTGCAATCCATCCTTTACTGCCATCCCTTCGTAATGTACCAGAGCTAATCGTAGGAGTGATTTTATTATCAGGAATTCCGGGAATGGATATGGAAACAGGATTATCAACACCTATATAAAAAACATTCATTTTGGTAGCCGATACGGTAAGCGACGGGCGTGCAACAATGTATTCTTCTTTAAATTGATAGCTATTAATAATACCTGACGAAGTCGGAACTTTAATGAACCCCGAATACGTTTTTAAACCTTCGGAATTAGCGGCAACTTTGTATTTAACTATTCCACCCTTGCCCGATAAACTGGAACCTCCGATGACAACCTGAGGATTTTGAGCCGTATCATACGCAGCCACAAAGATATCGGCTTCGTAATTATCGCCAAGCAAAACATAATTGCTTTTGGGAACAACCTTGGCTGTAATTTCATTAAACGAAAAATCTTCGGAATTTACCGCCGAATACAAGTGGCTAACCACGTCGAATTCTGCATTCTGAACATCATTAATCAATTTGTTTAATATGGTTACGTCGGCGGCTAAAATGGTAAAATAAAAATTGTGCATTTCCCAAGGCTGGCGTTTGTTATCGGCATCATAAAAAGGGCCATCAATATCGAGACCTAATTTAATATTTCCACGATCTTTAGGTTCAACCAGATTTAAAATGTCGGCTTTAAACTTTACAATTTTATTTTTCAATTCACGAGCCTTACCACCAGAACCATCCTGCGAATTGCCGATAAAATACCGCGTAGGTTCGTCATATTTATCCTTGGTAGCTAATTCTCTAAGTTTTACTGTTTTGGCTTTTTCAATCGGAATACCTTCCGAATGAGAAATTACTTCGTACTTTACATTCGAAATATAATCTTTTAGTTCGGTAGAAATCTTTTTAGCCTGCTGGGCTTTTTCCCAAAAGGGTCGAACTTTATTTTGATTGATAGCAAATTGTTGGGCAAATTTTGAATAAACACCATCTATTTTTTGAGAAAAGCTTTGGGTGGTTGTTTCCATACTTTCGTTAACCACTAAAAAGGCCTGGAGAATTTCAACGGAAACATTCAATGCCAGAAGTGCTGTTAACACCAAGTACATCATGGCAATCATTTTCTGCCTCGGTGTTTCTTTGTATGAAGCCATAATTTATACTTCTAAGTTAGTCTGAATTTAAAATTTATAAACTTCGTATTATTTAGTGTTTACATTCATGGCTGCAAGCATATTGCCATACACGCTGTTAAGGGCAGCAACACGCTTTGTCAATGTTTCCACTTCCGTTTTATAATTTGCTGTTTTTTCGTTAGAAGCATTCAAATTATTCATAAATTCGGTTAAAGAACTCTGAAGTTTGGCTGTATTGTCCACATATTGGTTTGAGCCTTTCAACTGCAATTCATACACCGTATTTAAAGCGGCAAGGTTGTCGGATATCTTTTTTATCTGCTGGTTAAACTGAGAGGTTTCCACTTTTGAGAAATCGAGCGATTGAGCCGATTTAATGAGCATTTCAGAAGTTTGAATATATTTTTGAGCAAAACCATTTACAGAATCGGTAGCGGCTTTGATGCTTCCGGTTAAGTCTTTGGCTGAAGAAAGGTCGGTTTTTAAAGCTTCCGAAGTTTGAGCATAAGCCTGAGCCAACTGATTAGCCGACTGGGAAGCATTTTTAATTGAGCTATGATAATTGGCAGTCTCAGTTAATTCTGCATCCATTTTTTGAGAAGCTTTCTGATAGGTTTCGGAAAGCTTTCCAACTGAATTGCTTGCGTTATTGAGGTTTTTCACATAGTCGTCGGTAGCCATGGTGGCATTACCTACATTGGCAAGTTTAGTAGCGCTTTCGCTCAGATTTTTCAAGCCCTGCCCGAGGCTTTCAATAAGTTCAGGTCCTATTTTGGCTTTGGAAAGCATATCATCCAATTCCTGTGTAGTAGATTTTCCGGTCGTTCTGCTGCTGCGAGTATTCACAGGCGTTTCGGGAGCTTCTCCACCATGATAAAGATAGGAAAATTCGGGATGTACCAGACTCCAGTCGGGTTCAACATGAGGTGGTTCAAAAGCTGAAAAGAAAAATATTATTGCTTCGGTACCCATTCCAACTATTAACATTGTATTTGCCCCATAATAATGGTTTATTTTAAACAAGGCGCCTAAAATAACAAGCGAAGCACCCCAACCATAAAGTTTAGACATAAAATTTCTATAACTTCTTGATCTGGCAAAAGTGAATAAATTCATAATCAATATTATTAATTTGTTAATTCCTTATTTTTAATAAATTATTTTTTAATTATAGATTCGTGAAGCACGCGAAGGATTATCATCCTTTTGACGTCCAAGATAATTGGTAACACAACGGAAACCAATGTAACATTTGGCAGTGTCCTGATATTCGTAGGCACGTGTAGAAACTTGTAGAAAATAAGCAATATCTTTCCACGAGCCACCTCTTACCACTTTTCGTTTCATGGAAGGGGGATCGCTATCTTTTGCATTATACACATAGTTGGGGTTCAAATCCCAGGCAAAATTATAGGTAGCTTCATCGTAAGCTGAATTAGTCCATTCGGCGACATTACCTGCCATATCATACAAGCCCCAGTCGTTGGGTGGATAATGAGCTACAATGATCGTTGTAATACCGCCATCGGAAGCATAATCACCACGCCGTGGTTTGAAATTAGCCAAAAAACATCCATTTTTATTAGCAGTATATGGACCACCCCACGGATACGGGCTTAGGGAATTACCTCCGCGAGCCGCCCATTCCCATTCCTGTTCGGAAGGAAGACGGAATTCGTTAACCACAGCTTCTTTTTGAGAATGCATGTAAGTTGATAATAATTGGGTTCGCCAGATGCAGAAAGCACGGGCTTGCTTCCAGTTTACACCCACCACCGGATAATTATCGTATGCCGGATGCCAGAAATACCTCTCGGTTTGAGGATCGTTGAAAGAATAGGTATAATCGTGTATCCAGCAAAGAGTGTCGGGATAAACATTAATCACTTCCTTACGAACATATTGAGTACGATCTTTCATCCCCTGTGGCCGATTGGCAAAACTGCCTTCCTTGGGGTCGCCGGGTTGGGAATAATCTTTGGCCGCAGCAGCTTTTAAATCTACCCAGTAGTATTCGTAATACAATTTACGGGTGTCTATTTGTTTTTTGCGGAAATATCGTTCATGTTCGGGCAAATATAATGCTTCCAGCGCTTCACGTTCCTGTTCTCCATTCCATTTAAGATCGTTTTTCCAGTTAAGAAAAGGTGGATCGTAAGGTTGTCCGTTTTTATCCTGTGAAATTAAATACCGGTCAGGATTAACTTCACCGACCAAACGGCGTGCGATAGAATCGCGTACCCAATTTACAAATTGCCGGTATTCATTATTGGTAATTTCGGTTTCATCCATATAAAATGCAGAAACCGAAACGGTTTTGGGTTCATTAATCATGGCATAGGCCACATCCTGATCGCCAACTCCCATCGTGTAACTTCCCATGGGAACATAAGCCATACCATGTGGATCGGGTTGATAAAATTTGGGACGGTTTTTAACGCCAGTTAGTTCACCATTACCGGAATTGCCACAACTAGAAAAAATAATCAGAATAAATAAATAATAAATAATTGAGTGTCTCATACTAAGCTCGCATTTTTTCAATAAACGAAATTTGATTGGCTTTATTATTTTGAATTAACAAAAATATCATGAATAGAAATCTGATAAACATCAAAAAAAGAAACAAAAAAGAATCTTCATTATAAAAATCTTGTGTTTTTGTAGCTACGGGGATGTTTTTCAAATTCAAGATTAAATGAATACCTCAGCATTATTTCATGGCTTCCGGCAGTACCCGCACCTAATATTTTAGAAGTAGTTAAATCGTAGGAATAGCCCACCATCAGGCTTTTTATATTTACTCCCAGCAAAATAACCACGGCATCCTGAGGCCTGAACGAAAGCCCGCCCCAGAATTTATTATTATATTTTACTAAAGCATTAAAATCATATTGAACTACCGTTCCGTCGGTTTTTATAAAAACAGAAGGATCTATTTCGTAGGCCGGATGCCCCGGTAGCGTATATTCATAACCGCCTGTCAAATAATAATGGCGTTTAGCATTATATTTAGTATTGACTCCTTTGGTTTGAAGAATATTGGAAGCCGAAATACCGGCATAATACGAACCCGGAACCTTATAAAAAGCGCCCAGCCCAAAATCAAGTGTCATATCGCTTTGACTGGTTGCCTGTGTTAACGCATCGTCTTCTTTATCAATGGGGTCATAATCGCCAATTTTTCCATGCGAAAAGTTGGCGATGTTCACCTGCAAACCTAATCCCAAATCACCGGCAGCAAATGTTGTACGGTAGGCATAATCGAGTTTAAGGTTTATTGTTTTATCGAAGCCTAACTTATCCTGCATCACCGTAGCGCCAACGCCGCCATGTAAAAAATTAAGGGGCGCATCTATCGAAGCAAGAAAGGTTTGAGGAGCCACATTATTTCCTTTGGCATCCTTGAACCCAATCCATTGCTGCCGCATAATAGCGGTAACATCTATCGACTCATTGCCTCCCACACTTCCGGGATTAATAGCAACACTATTAAACATGTTATGGCTAATCTGATATTCCTGCTGTCCGTATCCTAAAGATCCGAAGATTAGTAATAATAATGAAGTTAATAAAAGGTGTCTGTTTTTTATCATCGGATATTTACCACTTATTAATTGAAGGCAAAAATAACAAGAATTTTATTATAATAGCAACATTAACGTCAGGAATAATATATTTATTACTTCAATTTGGTGTGCCAAAAGTACGTAATTTTGCAAACCTTTATAAAAATCCTTTAAAATTTATATTCAAATGACTTTTTTCCAAAAAGAAAAGATTTTCTCAAAGAAATGGTTTATTTCTTACAGCCTGATAGTTATCGGCTCTTTTATTCTCGCTGCGGGTTTTGTTTTCTTTATTAATCCTTATCATATTGTTCCCGGTGGGGTTTATGGTATTGGTATTGTTGTTCATTATTTAGTACCGAAAATTCCTGTCGGTACGTTTGGTTTATTAATGAATATTCCGCTTACCCTGTTGGGAATACGGTTGCTTGGTCCGCGTTTCGGAATAAAAACGGTAGTCGGGATGGTGCTTGCATCGGTATTTATGGATACACTCACCGCTTTCGTAGGTGAAAATCCGGCAACGATGATGGGCGGATCGGTTGATTTGTCGAAAGATGTATTACTTTCCTGTATTTTTGGCGGCGTGCTTATCGGTTTTGGTTTGGGTTTGATTTTTAAATCGAAAGCTACCAGCGGTGGAAGCGATATCATTGCCATGATATTTGCCAAATATACCCGTTTGCCACTCGGGCAACTGATGATTTATGTGGATTCGACCATCGTAATTTTAGGTTTGGTGGTATTCGGCGACTGGAAAATTCCCCTGTACTCATGGATCGTTATTTTCGTTACAGGAAAAGTTATCGACATCGTGTTGCAGGGTGTTAATTACGACAAAACCCTGTTTATTATTTCCGACAAATTTGAAGACATCCGTAATAAAATCATTAACGATCTTAAACGTGGCGGAACCTATATCCCCGGCAAGGGAATGTATAATGGTGCCGAAAAAACCATCATTTTTACCGTAGTAAACCGCATAGAACAATCGGTGCTGGAAGAATACATCCATCAAATAGATCCTCATGCTTTTGTTACGGTGCTCGAAGCCAACGAAATTTTAGGCGAAGGATTCAAGAGTCTTAATGAAAAATTAGCGGAATAAGAATATTTTGCTTTTGGTTTTTTAAAATTGTTTAATCCCGTTTTCTGAACCATGGCATCAGGAAGGCAGTATTATTCTGCCCATAGTATTTTTTATTCCGGAAGTAAACTTTTTTAATACTTTTGTTGTTAACCCAAATAATGAATTTACTATGACGTTTCTACAAAAAGAAAAACCATTTACCCGCAAGTGGTTTAAAACTTATGGACTGATCGTTGCGGGAGCCTTTTTTGTTGCTGCCGGATACGATCTTTTTATTACACCTTATAAAATAGTGCCCGGTGGGGTTTACGGTATTTCCATCGTATTGCATTACCTTTTGGGAACGCATGTAGGTTTGGTTGCCCTTTTGTTTAACATACCGCTTACCATACTTGCCGTCAGGATACTGGGTCCCCGATTCGGAGCCAAGACGGTTACCGGATTTGTTTTTACTTCATTATTTGTTGACGGGATTGCTTATTTCCGTGGCGATGCTCCATTGGTTCAAAACGATGCCCTGCTTTCTTCTATTTTCGGAGGATTGCTGATCGGACTTGGGGTTGGACTTATTTTCAAAGCCCGGGCTACCAGCGGAGGATCCGACGTCATTTCCATGATCCTGAATAAATATACCAACATCCCCATAGGCCAGCTGATCATGATTGTTGACTCAACCATCGTTCTGTTGAGTCTTATCGCTTTCCGCGACTGGAAAATTCCCCTGTACTCATGGATTGTCATTTTTATTATCGGCAAAGTGGTGGATGTGGTGATGCAGGGCGTAAGCTACGACAAGTCGGTATTCATTATTTCTGATAAATACGAGGATATACGCGACAAACTCATCAACAATATCCACCGTGGCGGCACGTATTTTGCCGGAACCGGTATGTATAATGGCGCCGAAAAGAAGATTATATTCACGGTTGTAAACCGTCGTGAACTTTCGATGCTCGAAGAGTATATCCATCAAATTGATCCCAATGCTTTTCTTACAGTGATCGAAGCCAGCGAAATTCTGGGTAAAGGATTTAAATCGCTGGACGAAAAACTGGAAAAATAAGCCGTTTGCTTATTTTTATGCCTTTCTAAACCACTTGCTGCCTACTTCTGGCGAAAAAAGCTTCCGGCAGGCCGCATGCCGCTCACTTTTGGCGCGAAAAGCTCTCCGCTCACCGCATGCCGCTCACTTTTGGCGCGAAAAGTTCTCCGCTCACCGCAGGCCACTCACTTTTGGCGCCAAAAGTTCTCCGCTCACCGCATGTCGGGCACTTCTGGCGCGAAATGTTCCCCGCTCACCGCATGCCGTCAACTTTTGGTGCGAAAAGTTCCCCGTTCACCGCATGCCGCTCACTTTTGGTGCGAAAAGTTCTCCGCTCACCGCATGCCGCTCACTCCTGGCGAAAAAAGTAAGCCGCAAACCGATTGAAGTCATTCCCTGGCAAAAAAAGCTCTCCGCAAACCGTTTGAAGTCATTCCCTGGCCAAAAAAGCTCTCCGCAAACCGTTTGAAGTTGTTCCCTGGCAAAAAAAGTGCCCCGCAAACCGATTGAAGTCATTCCCTGGCAAAAAAAGCTCTCCGCAAACCGATTGAAGTCGTTCCCTGGCAAAAAAAGTGCCCCGCAAACCGTTTGAAGTCGTTCCCTGGCAAAAAAAGTAAGCCGCAAACCTCAGGCCTGGTGCTTCCGGCGTAAAATTAGGGGAATTGACAGAAAAAAGCCCTGCCCGGATTTGAATCCGAGGCAGGGCTTAACAGGAAAAATAACCTGTAACTTTTATTAATCTTTTTTATTGGGTAATTCCAGTCCGTATCCCTTGCGTTTATCTTCATGTTTAAGCAAAAAGCCAAATATAAGAGCAATAACGCCGAACATCATAAAGATGATCATCGGCAAGGTATAGTTGTAGGTGGTAACGGTTTGTCCGTTTTGTATCGTGCTGCCGGTAACGCAATATTTATCCAATACCCAGCCGATCAAAGCAGGTACACCCATCAATCCCCAGTTTTGAACCCAGAAAATAAGAGAATATGCCGTTCCTAACTGACGCTCGGGAATAATTTTAGGAACCGAAGGCCACATGGCTGACGGAACCAGCGAAAAACCGATACCCAGCACAATGACTAAGAAAATAGCAAAAAGATAACTGTTGAAAATTGGGATGGCAAACAAGGCATGTACAAGAATGATAAGAACGGCTCCGATAATCATGATGGTAGCGCCTTTACCTTTGCGGTCGTAGATGCTTCCAAACAAAGGGGTCAGAAGTATGGTTCCAAAGGGTAAAAGCCCCGGGATAACACCTGCCCAGTATTCGTCCACACCAAATTTATTTACCATAAGATCGGTGGCATATTTCAGGAAGGGAAAAACTGCCGAATAAAACAGTACGCAAAGAATGGCAATATACCACCAGCCTCTGTTTTTAACAATACTTAGTACGTCTCTCAGATGGAATTCTTCTTCAGGTTCCATTCCTTCATGTGCAATTTTTTCGGAAGCATCCAGTTTTTTATCCATAAAGGTATAGATAAAGAAAGCGATGAGCCCGATACAAAGCATGATTAAACAGAAAAGCACGGGTACCGATACGTTGCCAAAGCGCAAAGCTACGGGCAATGAAGTGGAAATAGCCAGAGCCGTCCCTAACCTCGCGATGGCAAGCTGCAACCCCATAGCCAGCGCCAGTTCATGTCCCTTGAACCATTTAACAATGATTTTCGATACCGTGATCCCCGCAACTTCTACACCTACACCAAAAATGGCATATCCAAAAGCGGCAGCCATCACCTGACCTTTCCAGCCCAGAATTACAGTCCCGTCCAGCGAATGGGTCGAAATAGCCCAGTATTTAATTGCTGCACCTACGACCATAATAATAGCGGACAAAATCCCTGTAAACCGCACACCCATCTTATCGAGGATAATTCCGCCGATGATCAGGAAGAAAAGAAATACGTTAAACCAACCATAAGCGCTGGTAAAAAATCCATATTCGGTACTGTTCCAATGGAGTTGGTTTTCGAGCAACCCCTTGAGCGGGGCCATTACATCGGCTAAATAATAACCGGCAAACATGGTAAAAGATACAATCAATAAAGCCGTCCAGCGGGTAGCCTTGGAATCACGTATCGTTTTTCTGAGATTTTCTGTCATTGTTTTCTGTTCATTTAAGTTTACAATAAAATATAAAAATACGATAATTTTTTATTCGGGTTTTCCGTTCGTTGAGTTACAAATTAACGAATTAATTCCCGGGCTTCAAAAGTACAATTTTAGATGTATGATTTAAACTTCTTTAAAAAAAATTTATGCCTGTGCCATTTTTCTTACTTTTGTAAACTAAAGTATAGCTTTCAATATGAAATATCCATAAGGACTATGATCATACCAACCGAGAATGGTATTTTATGGATATTCCATCCGACCAATAAATTAAAAATTAATAACAGATGAAACATTTCATCCCTACGATTCAATTTTTACATAGAAATGCAGTGCTATTCAGAAGCTGGATAGTTTTTTTCCTGCTTATGTTTATCACATATTCTCAGGTACAGGCTCAGATAAGCGCCGGAGGAACGCCGCAAAGTTTCAGCTATAAATCCCTGCCCGTAACCTTCGACGCCAGAGAAATTTCGGCTCCTGATTTAAAAAATGCTTTCGCAGAAGATGAAACATCTGCCAAAAACGGCATGCCCTACCGTTTTGCTATTAATTTACCTGCCGATTTCAGCATTCAAAATTCCGGCACATGGGAAAAACTCCCCGACGGCGGAAGACTATGGCGACTGAAAATCGTTTCCCCAGACGCAAAAGCCCTAACCCTTTATTTCGACCGCTTCCGGTTGCCTGAAGGTGGAAAATTATTCCTTTACGACGAGAGTCAGAGTCAAATTATCGGCGCTTTTACCAGCGCAAATAATTCCGCTAACGGAAACTTTGCCACCGAACTTATTGCCGGCGAATCCACCATTATGGAATATAATGAACCGGCAGGAACAGATCAATTGCCCGATATTCATATTTCGGAAATTGCTTATGCCTATCGCGGAGTAAGCTCAATATTTTCTAAAAAAGATGAAAAGGCAGGCTATTCCGAAACTTGCGAAGTGAATATCAACTGCACGGAAGGTGAAAACTGGCAAACCCAGAAACAAGGCGTGGTTCGAATAATGGTAAAGAAAAACGGAGCTGGCTATTGGTGCACCGGTTCGCTGCTTAACAATACACTAATGAATGCCACTCCATACCTGCTCACCGCCGACCATTGCGGAACGCAAGCTACCCCCGACGATGTAAACCGATGGATCTTTTATTTTAATTATGAAGGCACCGATTGTCAAAGCACTTCCTCTGCCTATAGCAATACCATGACAGGCGCTGTAAAAAAAGCCGAAGGCGGCGGCGGGGGCGAAACGGGTTCCGATTTTTATCTGGTGTTGCTCAACCAAAATGTACCCGGTAGCTATAATCCGTTTTTTAACGGCTGGAATGCACGCGACGAACAAAGTTCAAGCGGGGTGTGTATCCATCATCCGGCAGGAGATATCAAAAAAATATCAACGTACACTTCGCCCGTCGTATCATCCGACTGGAATAATAATGGTAAGAATTCGCATTGGGAAGTGCTGTGGGCTGCTACCGCCAACGGACATGGTGTTACCGAAGGAGGCTCTTCCGGTTCGCCACTCTACAATGCCAACGGTCAGATCATCGGAACGCTTACCGGTGGCGATTCCGATTGCGACCACCTGACGGCTTACGATTATTTTGGCAAATTTTCTTACTCCTGGAATAAAAACGGAACGTCTTCCGCTGAACAACTCAAACCCTGGCTCGATCCCGGTAATTCCGGAATAACCAGCCTAAACGGTTTGGGTGATCCCAATGCTATAAATGCCAATTTTTCTGTGTATCCCGATACCATTCCGATCAACGGTTTGGTAAAAGTCAGCAACACGTCTTCGGGAATAATAAAAGGCTACCGCTGGACATTTGAAGGCGGACTGCCCTCTTCCTCCACCGACAGCCTTCCCTCCAACATTCAATTTAATAGCTTTGGATTTCATAAAATAACGCTGAGTATTAATAACGACTCCGATACAAGTTCCAAAACCGATTCCGTCTGGGTGAGTCCGGTTATCTATCCTAACCCCTCTGCCGGACAATTCAATGTTATCCTCGGGCAGTTGCCCACCGATACGTCCGTACCCGAGTTTCAGGTTTACAATATCCTCGGGCAGCCGGTTTCTTTTCGCTATACCGATATAACCTTTGGAAAACAAATCTATTTGACCAATAACCGCAACGGATTATATTTTCTGAAAATCAAATTCCGGAACAACACAAGTTATCACAAAATGCTCCGGATAAAATAAATCCGGGGAAACAGGCATTTCATCCCGAACACTCGGGATGAAATGTCTCAATTACTAAAAACCTCCATGATTAATTTAAATACCCAACACTTGACCATTACCGACGATCTCAAACCCATTGCCGACAAAATTCTCCATCTTCAACGCATCACTCCCGAAGAAGGACTTCTGCTCTGGCAGCAAGCCGAGCCCGGGTTGCTTGGAATGCTGGCTAACCACGTGAGAGAAAACAAAAACGGAAACGTTGCCTATTTTAACCGGAACATCCATATCGAGCCCACCAATATCTGCGTAAACAACTGCCGTTTTTGCTCTTTTTCCAAAAAGGAAGGTGAAGAAGGTTGGGAATTTACCGTAGACGAAATGCTTGGCAGGGTTAAAAAAGCAGAACCATCCATCACCGAAGTTCATATCGTTGGCGGTGTGCATCCCGACAGGGATTTGCATTATTATGGGAATCTGATAAAGGAAATAAAAAAAATCCGCCCCGATGTGCATGTCAAAGCTTTTACTGCCGTTGAGCTTGATTTTATGATTAAAAAAGCAGGATACTCCACGGAAGAAGGCTTGAAAAAACTGAAAGCATATGGGCTGGATTCTATTCCCGGCGGCGGAGCCGAAATCTTTGATGAAGAAATACGAAAACAGATTTGCAGCAGGAAAAACACTTCGGAACAATGGCTTGCCATCCATGAAACGGCTCACCGGCTCGGCATTCCGTCCAATGCCACCATCCTTTACGGGCATATCGAAAATTATTCCCATCGCATTGATCATCTCAACCGCTTGCGAAAGCTACAGGATAAAACCGGCGGTTTTAATGCTTTTATTCCATTAAAATACCGGAACAAAAACAACGAGATGAGCCAAATCAACGAAGTCTCAGCCATAGAGGACATGAAAAACTTTGCCATGACGAGAATTTTTCTCGATAATATTCCTCATATCAAAGCTTATTGGCCAGCCATTGGCAAACCTATGGCACAACTTGCCCTTGGTTTTGGTGTGGACGATCTCGACGGAACCATCAATGATTCCACCAAAATCTATTCCCTTGCCGGCGCCGAAGATAAACACCCCGACATGAACACCGAAGAAATTATTGAACTAATCAAACAGGTAAACCGTACACCTGTGGAAAGGGACTCGGTTTACAGGGTGATAAAGGAGTATTGACGGTTTACACCCCAAGAAACTGCTGAAAATTATCCCGAGTGATAAGCTGAAACTCACATTGAGGATATGCATTGGTAAAAGTTTTGGGGATTTTTATTTTAGCTTTTGGATTCCATTTAAACTCAAATGCAAAGAGTTTCCCATCGCGATCTTCAAGATAATCTATCTCCTGCTGCTGTGTGGTACGCCAGAAATAAGAATTCCCATGAATGAAATTATAATGCAGATATTTCATTCGTTCGCTAACTAAAAAATTTTCCCAAAGAGCACCAGTATCTGTACGTAATCCAAGCGATGAATAATTTGAAACAATGGCATTACGAATGCCATTATCATAAAAATAAACTTTCCGGCTTTTTTTAAGTTCGTTTCGGATATTACGGCTAAAGGCATTCAGTCGAAATACAATAAATGATTTTTCAAGTAAATCAATATAGCGTTCAATGGTTTGCTTATCGGCGCCAACGGTCAATGACAGCTCATTATACGATACTTCAGAACCTAATTGCAGAGCCAAGGCACGAAGCAATTTCTGCAAAAGCATAGGTTTTTTAAGACCTTCATAAGCTAAAAGGTCTTTATATAGATAGCTGTCGCTCAATAATTGCAATAAACGTTTTTCATTTCCATAACCCGTAACGATCTCCGGATAATAACCATAGATCATCCGGTATTCAAGTAAACGCTGTTCCTCCAGTAATCCATGATGATTAACCATTTCATGGAATGATAATGGGAATAACAGATGCTCAAACTTTCGTCCGGTTAAGGGTTCAGTTATGATATCTGCAAGTTCAAATGCAGATGAACCGGTAGCAATAACTTGTACATCGGGAAGCTGGTCAACAATAATTTTCAGAGAAATCCCAATATTTTTTATCCGCTGAGCCTCGTCAATGATCACTAATTTGTTATTACCGATTAATTTCTTCAGCATAGCTGATGTAGAATCTTGTAAATGTTCTCTAACATCCATATCGTCGCCAACGAGATATAAGTAAGGAATTCCGACTTTATCTGCCAACGCCTTAACTAAAGTCGTTTTTCCCGATTGACGGGGTCCGTAAATGATAATGGCTTTTTTTTTGAAAAAGTCATTATGAATCAATTTTTCTAACGTCCTTGAGATCATCTGTATTTTTGTTATTTGTACAAAAGTATAATAATTATCGATTCAAAACGAGAATTATTATAATAATTCTCGATTCAAAACGAAAATTATTATGTTTTTAATTACTACAGGGAAAAATCATAGGCCGGACATACAGTCCGTATACCTGTGGAAAGGGACTCGGTTTACAGGAAAATTAAGGAGTACTAATCCTTAAGAATATCTTTATTATTTGAATAGCTCCTCCATTTTTCAATCACAGCCTGCATATCCTGTGGCAGTTCCGATTCAAAAAGGACAAATTTACCGGACGAAGGATGAATGAATCCAAGCGACCGGGCATGCAATGCCTGACGGGGAAGAAGTTTAAAACAGTTGGCAATAAATTGTTTGTATTTGCTGAACGTTGTTCCTTTCAATATTTCGTTGCCACCATAAGTCTCGTCGTTAAAAAGCGGATGACCGATATAACGCATGTGAGCACGGATCTGATGGGTACGACCTGTTTCAAGGCGGCATTCAATAAGCGTAACATAGCCAAAACGTTCGAGTACTTTATAATGGGTTACCGCATGTTTTCCGTAATCGCCTTCCGGGAAAACGGTCATTACCCGGCGATCCTTGGGACTACGGCCAAGATTTCCGGTAATGGTTCCTTCGTCGTCGTCAAAATTTCCCCAAACCAAGGCAATATAGCGGCGTTCCACCGTATGATTGAAAAACTGTTTGGCAAGCCGGCTTTGAGCCAACTCATTTTTTGCTATCAACAACAGTCCTGAAGTATCTTTATCAATACGATGAGCAAGATAAGGCTTGGTTTCCTCATTATATGGCAGACCGGAATTTTGAAAATGATATAATAACGCATTGACAAGCGTTCCCGTAAAATTAGCATATGCCGGATGAACCACCATTCCCGCATTTTTATTTACAATAACCAAATCTTCGTCTTCGTACACGATGGTAAGCGGGATATTTTCCGGATAAATTTCGACATCGCGCGGTGGGAAAGTGAGTACAATGGAAATAACATCGAGAGGTTTAACGCGGTAATTGGATTTTACCGGTTTATCGTTCACCAGAATACAGTCGGCTTTAGCCGCTAGCTGAAGTTTGTTTCGCGAAATATTCTGGATATGAGCAGTAAGGTATTTGTCAATCCGAAGCAACGCCTGCCCTTTATCAACCGTAAAATGGTAATGCTCATAAAGATCACCACTTTCGTCAGGAACCTCCGGGTTAGCTGTCAGCTCTTCATTTTTGTCCATCACTTATTTGGCAACTACTAATTTTCCGCTGAACAAAACATGACTCTGTTGATTTTCGATACGAAATATGTATAAGCCTCTGGATAAAAATCCGGCATTCATTGTCGGGCTAAACGCACCATAATAAACTTTTTCACCATAAACATTATAAATACTTAAACGGCAAAGGTTGTAAGTATCCGGATTGTTCATGCCTTCGGGCAACTCGAAAGTGATATCCCCGTCGTATACTGGATTGGGCGACACTTTTATGGCTACAGATTTATTTGATACCGGAGGTGTATAGTCCTTGCTGAAAACAGGACGTATCATCAAAGCGCCTTTATAAATGCTTCCGTTCCACTGGCCATCGGTATTATACAGGGTATTACTGCGGGCATTATTAAAGCGGTCGTAACCAATATTCAGGTTTTCGTCGGTGGTTTGAACAATACCCACATAGAAAGTTTTAACTTTTTCGCTCAATCCAAGAACCGTATCAGCAATGGTATAAGTGGTAAAATAATTTTTTTCCGTAGGCGTAAGTCTTACACTTTCGTACAAAACATTACCGGGATGATTTTGTATATCGTCCCATACCATAAGGTAAAAAGGGATCTGATTGTCGTTGGTGAGTTGGGAATTAAAAAAGATTTCCACAGCAGTAAGTGTGGCTGGCTTCTTAAGAGTAAACCGGTAAGCCAATTTTGCTCCGGTAGGTGTCAATCCATAACCGGCTTCGGGTGTTCCATCATCGTAAGCATAATAATTACTAAATTTCTGAATATAGGTCAACGTATCATTTTCGGGATGCACAACGGTAGTGTCATTGGTAAGGATATGTTTTACCGTATATTCAATACTATCAAGAGACGTAATCGGATAAGGAAAATCAACTATGGGCCTGGCAAAAGGCAGATGGGTAACATAACCGCTCTGATAAAAAGGCAAAATATCATAACTTCCTCCGTCATAAGTATGAACCAGGGAGTTGTCCTCGGTTTTTAAAACCTCATAACGATAAGAAGCCGTATGACTTGTAGTATCAAGGTTGCTTATGAACATATCAAGAGTATCCTGCATTTCATTGGCAAAATTAAAACCGTATTCAAACATGGGCATGCTTTCGTATTTTTTTAACATGGAAGGAGCACGATCCACAAAAGTTACATCATGAAAAACCGTATCACCAATCGAACGTCCCAGGTTCAGATAAACATAATCAACGTTCCAGTTGTCGGCATTGCTTTGCCATCCGGGGTTGGTAGCGTTGGAAATGCTGGCATAATTGACAAAACGGAACTGGAAATTTTTATCAAAATAAATAGAATCAGTTACAGGAATCATCACCCGCTGGAAATAGGAATGATGAGCCGAATAGAAACTATCAATTGACATCCCTTCCGACGACCAGATGCGGTTCCAGCGGGGAACGACCGTGGTATCGGTTTCGGTTATGATAGAATCAACTTGGTTAGGAGCAATAAATTCAAGGGCAAGGATGTCATCGGTTTCGGGAGCATTGCCTCTGCCCTGCGGCTGATAAAAAAAGCTCAGGTATACTGAATCGTTTTTGTAAACAGACCTGGGTGCAGGACTAAAAACAGAATCAAGCCGTATGGGTTGTGAAGTAAGATAGTCGGCAATAAAAGGATAAATCGTTGCATTGGAATAAATTTCACCGTTTTCGTCGAGCACATCAAGCGTAGCCACCCCAACGCTGGGTGCAAAAAGAGCATAATCGGTATTGACAAAAGCGTAGCGGTCAACCCATTTTTCGGGCAAAGGATAGGGACCAGCATAGGAAAAATCATCGAAAAACGGCAGGTTAAGTGGTAGTGCTACTGTTTTTATTTTTGGACGTACTTTGCTGGTCTTTAAATAATTTTTAATTACAGGATTTGTTTGCAAACCACTGATCACTTCCTGCGAAAAACCGGCAAGATGGATCATCAAAAATAGCATCCCTGTTAAAATATATTTTTTCATTACTCTTCGTTATCGGTTAAAGTATCTACTACGAAATCCTTGATGTATTGATTAAAATCGAACTTTTTATCGGACCGGTACCACACATTTACTTTTTCACCCGGATTCAAAAACGAGTTTATTACGTAATTAGGTTCTTGTTTATATATCCTGGAATGGATCGTATCTTTACCGTCGTCAAATATTTCTGTTCCTATGGTCAACTGCAGGCCGGCAAGTATTTTCAGGGCTTCGCTTTGTTTTTTTCCGATAAGGAAAGGCACCTGGATTCTACCGTTAGCCGCTCCCGAACCTAAAACCAGATCTATTTTGGAACCACGGCGGATAAGTGTCGCCGGTTTGATGGCAGAACCCTGAAAAATTTGTTTCAATACGGCATTCTTTGCGATGTCGGGACTGTATGACAAGTTGCCTTGAACCAATCCATACGATTCAAGCATTGCCGTAGCTTGCCTGAGCGATAGATCAATAAGGTCGGGCATTTTTACCATTTCGGGTATTTTAGCAATAATCGTAAGATAAACAATGCGGTTGCGTTTCACCTTGGTTCCAGGCAAAGGTTCCTGATTGACTATCATTCCAGCCTCCCGTGCCGGGTCGTAAATGGAATCAATAACCTTGCTTCCCAGATTACCTTCGGCTGAAACATCTGAAATATCAGTAACTAATTTTCCAATATAATTCGGAACGGTAAATTCCTCACCATGATGCGTATAAAACCTGAACGAAAGGGAAAGAATGATAATCAACAAAAGGGTAACCCCTATGGAAATAAGGAAATTCTTCAGGAAAATTTTGCTCTTGATGAATTGAAACAGATTCATTTACTAGGGTTGTTCGATGATTAAGATTAACTATAAAACCTGTGATTTATTGCTTAATAAAAGGCAAAAATACAAATATTATGGTTAATGGCAACGGAATTTTCGGGAACCGTAATTTAGAAAATATTTGTCAGGATTAAACACTATTCGGATTACGTCCTTTCAGTATTTTGCGAACAGCAAATATTATTCTTTTTTCTTTGGTTTACGGGGCGTATCGTCAACCTCAAATCCCCATTCGCCCAACTGCTTGGGGATATCGTGATAAACACCCTTTAACATATCCCGGCTTGCCTTTACCGTTTTTATAACATCCTTTAGCAGCAGATTCCGCTCGCTATATTCCTTCTCCATTTCAAGCCGTAATTCTTCCGCTCTCCGGTGATGGGCAAGACAGTCGGCAACTTTGGCTCCGTTGTTTTCCCATGAGTTCGATTGCAGCATCTTTAAAGGCGACTGTTCCTTATCCTCGAGATGTTTCTGGTAAATCCTTTCGGCAAGATCAAGCAAATTGACCGGCTTCTGTGGAATTCTGATACGAAGTATTCTGTTTGGCATAGCATTTTCCTTTCTTTTAAATTTACTATTGTTAATTTATAATTTATATATCTTAAAATATAACTTCATAATGTGAAATCTAAATTTCATTTTTATAATTTAAAATTTAATGATGCCCCTCGTAAATTTGAAATTTATGATTTTAAATATCTTATCTCATTATTGAAATTTAATTTTACTTTATGCAAATTTGAATTTATAATTGTATAATTTAATTTTATCATTAGTAATATTAAGAATGGGATATTTAAATTTCATTTTACAAAAATAATCATTTTTATGTTGAAGGTCAATCTCCGATCCATAATTTTTTAGACATTATTGGCAGTATACGTTTCGTTCAGTCGCTCAATCGCTCAGTCGCCAATCAACAATCAACACTCAACACTCAACAAAAATAGTTTTCCCCGAAGCGAAATTGTAAGTATTTTTGCCAGTCAATTCAACTAACTTATGAAAAAGAATATCGCTCTCGTTTCCGGAGGCAATTCCGGCGAATATGAAATTTCAATCAAAAGCGGTAAGGTGATCCAAAAGAATATGGATGCCGACCGCTACAATGTTTTTCCTATCGTTATCCGTGGCAAGGACTGGCTTTATCATCATAACGATGGCAGCATAGCCGTAGATAAAAACGATTTCAGCATTATCATAAATGGTGAAAAAATCACCTTCGATTGTGTTTTTATCGCTATCCACGGCACGCCGGGCGAGGATGGCATGCTTCAGGGCTATCTCGAGATGATCGGTCTGCCGTATACTTCGTGCAACATGTTCACTTCGGCGGTAACGTTTAAGAAAAGTTTTGCCAGTCGCATGGCAGGTGCGCTTGGCGTAAACATTGCCAGGTCGGTGGCTTTCCACCGGTCGAATCCCATGCCTGTCGATAAAATACTGAACGAAATAAGCCTTCCCTGTTTTGTGAAACCCGAAAAAGCGGGCAGTAGCGTAGGCATCACCAAGGTAAAAAAGGCGGAAGACCTCGAAGCAGCTTTGCAGATTGCTTTTAAGGAAGATGATGAATTAGTGGTGGAAGAAATGATCACAGGGAGCGAAATAACCTGTGGCGTCATCCGGTCGCAGGGACGGATGATTGTCCTGCCCCTGACACAGATTGTGAGCAAAAAGGAATTTTTTGACTACGAAGCCAAATACACCGAAGGGTTGTCGGAGGAAATTGTCCCCGCACCCATCAGCCTGGAGGATGAAAAACAATGCAAAAGCATCTCGGCTTATCTGTACGAAAAGCTGAACTGCGAAGGAGTGGTCCGTTTCGATTATTTCCTTACCGAAAAAGGCTTTTATTTTCTTGAAGTCAATACCATCCCCGGTCTCACCGAAGAAAGCATAGTCCCAAAAATGGTAAGGGAGATGGGCTTAACGGTAAGCGATTTGTATACGATGCTTATTGAAGATGCCCTTTACCGTAAGGCTCAAAAAGAGGCTAACAGATAAAGACCATCTTTTGTACATCGAGGTTTTCGATGGCATGCAACTCTTTTTCCAGTTTGGTGCACTCGTCCACATCGCCCACCAGTTCCAGCAGCATTAGTCCGCAGGGGCTGCAATAATCGTCGGCTACATCGTGCATACCCAGACGGGTCTTGATGGAACATCCATACTTGGTCAGGATTTCCTGAACCCTATTGGCATTTTTTACCCTTTCGGAAATATGAATGCCCAGAATGCGTACTTCTTTACTCATAACGTTAATTTTTAGGTTTTGTATCAGATGATTTACAGTGTAAATGTCATTTCTTTGACTTCCAGTCCGCGTATGGCTGCCAGGGCAGTTTCAAACTTTGCCCATTCCTCCTGTTTGCCGGCCAACTGAAGTATGATAATGCCGGAACGGCTGCATACCTTGTCGGATAGCTCGTGAAAGCCCAGACGGTTCTGAATAATATGCGCATAATCGGTAAGAACCTTCTGCGTTTGTCCCGATTCCTTTATCCGGTCGGTGATCAGTAGTCCTAAAATTTTTATCTGCTTCATTTTTATTTTACTATTTTAATAAACATTCCATGTTTTCTTTATTACTGCTGATAAACATGGAATGTCTTTCCAACTTTATAAACCTTATGAACTTTATGAACCTTATAAACTTTACAAACCTTATAAACTTTACAAACCTTATAAACTTTAAGAACTTTACAAATCCCGATGAAGATTCGCTAAGTCGTTCCTCCTAAGCAACTCTATGTCGGGACTTCGCTTCGCTCAGCTTTAAGAACTTTACAAACCTTAAGAACTTTATAAACCTTAAGAACTTTATAAACCTTATGAACTTCTAAAAATACAAATCTCTTTCTCCTTGTTTTATTCTTTCAATCCGCTGACGAATCTCCGGAACATCCTGATGATGTTTTTCGAGGTCAACGAGGTTATCTTCTATCACTTTCCAGCCTTTATTACGGGTACTTTCCGAAGCATAATCCACCAGGTATTCCGTTAAAGTGAGGATAGCATTGGGTGAGCAATAGCGTTTGATAAATCCGGGAACAGAAAATTCCATAAAATGTTCGCCGGTACGTCCCAAACGGTAACAAGCCGTGCAGAACGAGGGGATGAAACCCTGATCGAGAAGCTCATCGATGATAACACCAAGCGGACGGTCGTCGTTAATCTGGAATTGCTCGCGGTGGAGGTTTTGCTTGTCGTGTTCCGTTTCAGCGTAAGCGCCGATTTCGAGCTTGGTTCCGCCGTCAATCTGTGAAACGCCGAACTGCATAATTTCCTTACGGAGTTTTGCCGGTTCGCGTGCAGTTAAAATCATTCCGGTATACGGAACGGCAAGGCGAAGGATGGCTACCAGCTTGGCAAAGTCTTCATCGGAAACAACATATTTATCATCAAGCATCAGGTTGGAAGCATCTTTCATCCTTGGGAACGAAATGGTGTGCGGACCTACATTGTAGCAGGCTTCAAAGTGGTTGGTATGGCGGACAAGTCCTAAAACTTCATAACGCCAATCGTACAGATTAAACAAAGCGCCGATTCCCACATCGTCGATACCGGCTTCCTGGGCGCGGTCGAGGGAAGTTATCCTCCAATCAAAGTCCTTTTTCTTTCCTCCAAGATGATACTTTTTGTAAGCCTCGGGATTATACGTTTCCTGGAATATCTGGTAAGTTCCTATCTTAGCCGCTTTTACGGTACGGAAGCCATCAATATCCAAAGGAGCCGCATTAATATTTACCCGGCGGATTTCTCCTTTTCCTTTCTTCACTCCGTAAACCACATCCACCGTATGAGCAATGTACTCGGGTGAATAGTCGGGATGTTCACCATAGACTAAGATAAGCCGTTTTTGTCCGGTATCTTCCAGGTTTTCTACTGTTTTTACTAATTCTTCATCACTAAGCGTCTTGCGTACCTGGTCTTTGTTTGAAGTACGGAATCCACAATACTGGCAGTTGTTGATGCACTTGTTGCCGATGTATAAAGGGGCAAACAACACGATGCGGTTGCCATAGATGCGTTTTTTGAGTTCGCGGGCACCTTCCTTGATTTGTTCAATCAGTTCAGGGTCGGTAGCGTTAATAAGGACGGCGGTTTCTTCTAAAGTCAATCGTTTTTTATCGAGCGATTTGGCAATAATGTCGGTAACCCTGGCTTTATCGGCTTTGGTATTATTGATATAATCCCAAATCTCGTCCGGGTCAATAAAGTTCTTCATTCGCTGATCGGGTATCCGGCATTTTTCTGGCGTAAAAATCATTTTATTATTGTTTAAAGTCGTTTACAAAGTTAACAATTTTTATGCGGGATTGTTGTTGGGAGGCGAAATAATATTTCGGTTTCAAAAAGGAGAGGTTTGTAAAGTTTTTAAGGTTTGTAAAGTTTGTAAAGTTTATAAGGTTCGTAAAGTTTATAAAGTTTGTAAAGTTTATAAAGTTCTTAAGGTTGGTAAAGTACTTTGGGCACTTTGACTCATTTTAGGCGCTCTAAGTACTTATATTGATGAGCCTTTTGTAAGAAGTGCCGAATCTCTTGTAAGAACCATAGAATTCTGCGTAAGAAGTGTAGAACTCCTTGTAAGAAATGCCGAACTTCGCGTAAGAAGCGTAGGACTTCCCGTAAGAAAGGTCGAAGACCGCGTAAGAAGTGTGGGACTTCCCGTAAGAAAGGTCGAAGACCGCGTAAGAAGTGTGGGACTTCCCGTAAGAAGTGTAGAACTCCTTGTAAGAAACGCCAAACCCCGCGTAAGAAACGTAGAACTTCCCGTAAGAAAGTCAGAACCTCCTGTAGTTTATAAAGTTTATAAGGTTCGTAAAGTTTGTAAAGTTTGTAAAGTTTGTAAAGTTATGAGGTTTATAAAGTTCTTAAGGCTGAACGAAGTGAAGTCCCGAGCGAAGCGATTCGGGATTTATAAAATTAAGCGAAGTAACGATATTCATTTTTTAAAAAATGTCATGAACAGAATTTGTAATTGAATTACTGTAAAATAAAAACTTTGTGTTGAAAACTTTTGGAGTGTTTTGTAACTATGGGATAAAAAACTTTAATATTGCATTAAAGTAATTCGGTATTTGGGTATAGGCAGTAAATAGTAGGTAATAAGTTGTTGATCCCTGAATATGGTTGACCGATTTATTACTAATTCGTGATAATTAATGTAATTCATGTCTTGATTTTGAAATAGATTGGAAACACTAATTTCTCGAACTTATTAAGGAGATTATGAAAAACCGGAAAGGGTTATTGGATGTTTATCGTAAAATAATGCTATTGGAAACAAGAAAATGGATTATGAAAACAGAAGATTACAAAGGTTCTAAAGTTTGGAGCGGAATTTGCAAATTCCGCTCAGCGGGTTCGTTAAGCATTATTATAAATCAGGCAATATTGATTATTCTTGATAAAACAAATGCACGATAGCATGAAATTCAAACTTATCAAATACAATTACAACAGGCAAATCAGAATTATTCTATTATTTTTAATATATGCAGCCCTTATTTTTATAGGTATTTATTTAAAATCGCATATTGCAGAGTCTGTTTTTTTTAAGTGGATTTTGATTTTTCTTTTAGGTATTGAGGTAGTCCATCGTTTTTTTATAAAGACATACGATGTATTAGGATCTTGTGACTTAAAATCAGAAGAAATCCTGATTATCATTAACGAAGAAAAAATAGTTTTTGAACATTCCATAATAGAAAAAGTAGATTTTTATTATGGAGGATATGATGGAGAAATACGTGCATGGGAAATATTCTATACGGGATCTCGGTCAAGAGATGGTTCAAAAAATTTTATTGTCATTAATGGGAATCGGTATCAAATTTTGTTGGAAGATGAGTTAGGCAAAACGTTTATAAAATCATATTTTAGCGATTTGAAAAAACTAAACATAAACGCTAATTTTATAAAACATTTTTAAAATAAAAATTCTTGGTAGATAACCTGGCTGAACGAAAATTACACTTCAATCTTCAGGTTATCATAAGCCAGGTGGATGTTGGGAGGGAGTTTTTTCTCCACCACTTCGTACAGCCCGAGGAAATGGCTGATGTGGGTAAGATAAGCCTGCTCCGGATTACATTCCTGGATGATGGCTACCGCTTCGGCAAGCGAAAAATGAGAAACATGCTTGGAATTGCGTAAGGCATTCATCACAATCACCTTCGAGCCTTTGATTTTTTCCTTCTCCGCTTCGGAAATGGAACTGGCATCGGTGATGTAGGTGAAATCGCCGATGCGAAAGCCAAAGATGGACATCTTATTATGCATCACCTCAATGGGAGTGATAAGGGTCTGGTTAATCCGGAAGGGTTCGTTTTGTATGGTATGCAAACAAATCTGCGGGGCGGCAAAGAAATGTTTTTCGGTGAAGATGTAAGGAAATTCGGTGTGGATGGCATCCAGTACCTGCCGTGAACCGTAGATGTCGATGGTTTTGTTAAGGATATAATTAAACCCGCGTATATCGTCCAGTCCGGCAATATGGTCGCGGTGCTGATGGGTAAAGATGATGGCTTCGATATTTTCCACGTTTTGTTTCAGCATCTGGAAGCGGAAATCGGGACCACAATCGATCACGATGTTTTCATCGCCCACCGTAACCATCACTGAGGTGCGGAAACGTTTATCGCGGGGATCTTTCGACTTGCAGACATCACAATTGCAAGCCACTACCGGCACTCCGGTGGAAGTGCCTGTCCCCAAAAAAGTAATTGTCATCGTGCTATCCGGCATTTGATTGTCTGTTTATCCGTTTATGTTAAAAAATCAGGTCTTCCACCTCGGCTTTATCGAGTAAAATCTGTCGTTTCAATTCATCCATCCCGGCAAATGCTTTTTCGTCGCGTATCCGTTTTGCAAAAAGCACCATGGCTGTTTTCCCGCACATGTCGTTACTGGTATCGAACAAATGGATTTCGATGCCGATATCGGCAACTTTACGTTCGGGATTGCCCGAATTGTTTTTAATATTCAGGACACCCTTGTAGCTTTCATTTTCCACCACCACGTTCACCGCATACACGCCATCGGGCGGAACTAACTTGAATTCCTCCTCAATGGTAAGATTAAAGGTGGGAAATTCGCGGAGAGCCAGCGATTCCTGCGCCTTAAAAAAGTCGCCGATGATGATGTACTGATGATCGAGGTAGGCATTAGCCCGCTGAATCTTACCTTCCAGCAGGGCTTTACGGATAAGGGTGGAACTGACCGTTTCGTTGTGGATGTCCTGTTCCGGAATTTCCTCCACACCGAAACCATAAAACTTGCCCAATTCGTACAGATAGGAATAATCGCCTTCGCGGTTATGCCCGAAATGATGGTTAAAACCGATGACCACCTTTTTGGCGTGCAACTTATTTACCAGAATATTCCGGATGAAATCAATGGAAGAGATTCGGGAAAATTCGAGGGTGAAGTTGATGATGATCAAATGATCCAGACCGGTTTTACGAAGCAGTTCAATTTTTTCTCTTTGCGAATTGATGAGCAGCAGGTTTTTACCGGCCGTGTCGGGATAAAGAACTTTGCGCGGGTGAGGGTAAAAGGTAATAAGCACGGATTCACCCCCGATTTCACGGGCAAGGTTTTTAAGGCGGTTTAAAATGATTTTATGTCCGACATGAACGCCATCGAAAGAACCCGTGGTTACCACAGGATTTACTATCGTTTCAATTTCGTTCAGGTCGTGATAAATTTTCATTTTACAGGTTTTGGAAGCAATGCAAGTTTTATTTTATGAAATAGGCTACTTTTTCGATGGAAGTAATCATATCATATTCCTGCAAATAAACGTGAGAAGGCACATTTATCGGGCGCGGAGTGTAGTTTAAGATGCCTTTGATGCCAGCATCCACCAGTATTTCAGCTACTGAAGCGGCTTCCGTTGCCGGAACGGTCAGAATTGCCATAGAAATATTCATCGTTTTTATGATCTCGGGCAGTTTTTCGGCAGGGTAACATTGAACCCCGGCATATACCCGGTTTACTTTTTCGGGATTATTATCAAAAGCAGCGACAATGGTTAATTTGGTACGTTTTCCGCCAAAATATCCGATAAGCGCCCTTCCCAGATTCCCAACACCGACAACGGCTACTTTTTGTCCATCCTTAGTATCTAATATCTTACCGATAGTGTCCGATAAATCATGTACATCGTATCCCTGGCGTAAACTCCCTGAGTAGTTGATAAACATAATGTCGCGGCGAACCTGGACAGGCGTGATGTGTAATAAATTGGCCAATTCGTGCGAAAAAATATGATGTTTTCCTTCCGTAAGGCTGTTAAGGAGTGCACGCCGGTATTGGCTGAGTCGTTCTACTGTTTTTTCTGGTAATTTCTTCATTAAAATTCTTTTTCTATGCTGATTTAATTATTTGGAATAGTGATTATAAAAGTGGATCCCTTGCCGGGAATACTATGAAGCGTAATTTCTCCTTTGTACATATCCACTATTTTTTTTACGATGGATAATCCCAAACCACTTCCGGTAATATTTTTGGTCTCCGGGTTTTTAATTCTGACAAAATCCTGAAAAATATTCAACTGATCTTCTTCTGCCATGCCAATTCCCGTATCGGTAATTTCAATTTTCACATTATTTTTTTCGGCAACAATGGAACAGTCTACCCTTCCACCCTGCTTATTGTATTTCACTGCATTGGAGATTAAATTATTGAAAATGATTTCTATTTCCCCCGGATCGGCAGTAATTTCAATTTTATCCTTAGAATTCAGATACATGTCCACATCTTTTTGGATGGCATACGGACGCATGGTATCCAAAGCGGTACGGGCTATCTGCAACAAGTCGACCTTTGACAGATGCTGGACAGGTTTGCCGGATTCAATTTTGGTCAGATCAAGCATATCCATGATAAGATTGCGCATACCCTGAATCCGCACGAGCGAACGGTCGAGCATGTCTATGTACGAATCAACCTCATTACCCAATTGTTTTTCCTTGATAATATGACAATAACCTTCAATAGCATTTAAGGGAGCCTTCAGTTCGTGCGATAAAACCGAAAGAAACTGGAACCTGATTTCTTTGCCCGCTTTGTTCAGTTTTTGGGTCATTCGTTTCAGGAAGAGCTGTTTGGTAATATTTTCGAGTGACGAACGGAGTTCCTGCGGCGTAAAAGGTTTGGGAATAAAATCATAGGCGCCATCGCGTGTAGCTTTTACGGCCAGCTCGAGCGAAGCATAGGAAGTGATCATGACGACAATGATGTCGTATTTCATCTTTTTAACATATTCCAGCACTTCCACACCCTGGATACCAGGTAGTTTATTATCGAGGAGGATAATGTCGGGCATCTGCGAATCAATAATTTCGATGCCTTCTTCACCGCTGGCGGCTTCCAGAATCTCATATTCGATATGCTCGTCCATAAAAGGATAATCAACCTTGAAATTCCGCAATATGCGTGAAATGCCCGAGCGTATTCCGGGCTCATCATCCACAACCAGTAATTTAAAAATTGCCATGGTTATATTTTTAGTAATTTGTTGATTTCACGTTGTAGCTGATCGGCACGAATTCCCTTGTCGAGAAATAAATCGGCTTTTATCCATTTACGTTCTTCTTCGGTGCGTACGTCAAAAGTCATTCCCGTTTCGGCGGTAACGGCAGTAGCAATGATGATGGGCACGTCGGGATACTTTTTTTTCATTTTATAGCTTAAAATAAAGCCGCTGTCATCGTTTTCCATCATCAGATCGAGAATAGCCAAATCGGGCTTGGTGGTGGCCATAATTTGTTCGGCTTCCTTTTGACTATCGGCTGTAATGGTATCAAATCCGAATTGCTGCACTTTCAATTTCATCTGAAAGAGATAATCGGCATCATCGTCAACAATTAAAATTGTTTTTTTTGCCATAGTTTTTGAGTGTTAAAAATCGGTTATTTATATTTTAAATTAAAATTTTAGTTAGGCCGGGAACGGGGAACTGTAATTTTAAACGTAGTTCCGGTAGCTCCTTTCTTCGGGTTATCGTTAGAAATAACATTTAATTGTCCTTTGTGCATTTTTACAATACCGTAAATGATAGGCAAACCCAACCCGGTTCCTTTTCCTATTCCTTTAGTTGTAAAAAACGGGGTAAATAGTTTATTCATGTTTTCGGGAGCGATTCCAGTTCCTGTATCTTTAACGCTGAATATTATTTCGTTGTCATTATCATGAATTTCAATACTTATTCTTCCACCAGAGGCAATGGCTTCCACGGCATTTTTAATCAGATTGGTGAAAACCTGGGTCATCTGGTCGCGGTCGAGCATGGCCAACGGATTTTTTACCTCTGAATTCAACGAAATTTCAATGTTGGATGGCACTACCACCGAGTTGATACTGTGTTCTATCAATTTATTAACATCTAATTCTTCAAAATTAACCTGATTTTTGCGTGCAAAATTAAGCAATCCGCTGACGATTTTTTTACAACGGTCGGCCTGTTCCACGATTAAATCAAGATCCTGGCGTTTTGGGTCTTCTGCCGAAGATTCATCTTTTAATATATTGCTATACATGGTAATCACCCCAAGGGGGTTGTTCAGTTCGTGGGCTATTCCTGCCGAAAGTTGTCCAAGGCTTGCCAGTTTTTCGCTTTGCCGCAGCGCTTGTTGCGTTGAAGCAAGTTTTTCGTTGGAAATATTAAGCTCCTTCACCGATTTGTGAAGTTTTTCAATCGCATACGGGAGGCACATTTCGTTTTCGGCCAGTCCCTTGATGATGGCAATGGCATGTTCCTCGCACGAATCATAACCGCAAACGCCACAATCCAAAAGATCCTGGGGTTGAAACTTTCCCATTTTTTGTAAAACCTCCTGAATTTTTTCCGGCGACGGGCGATTAATCCGCATATCGCGGTTGGTAAATGTCTGGGACAAATCGAGCGAAGCGAACTTTTTAAGATTGTATTCCCATTCGGCAGTGTTCAGGTTTTTTAATTTATTCAGCACATACTTTCTGACGTTGGACTTTTTTGTAAAACGCTGGCTATTGCCCGAAAAAAACGGGTAAGGCGACATTCCGGGTCCCATGATGCAACCATCGCAACATAACAGTTCCAGATGCTCCTGAGTAACCAGGCCGCCTTCAAATTCGCGTATGGCTTCCTGAAAATTCACCCGTCCTTCGGCAACGATGATGTTGCCATCTAAAATATCTTCTTCAATATCAATGGTACGTAACAGCCCGCGGTTGACAGGGAAAATAGCTCCTTTTCCTCCGAGAGGCGGATCAAATTCCGAAGGTTCAACATTCTGTGGTGTAATTTGACTGATGGCAAAAATTTCTTTCAGTTCCCTGAATGTTAACACATTTTCTATGGTATCGCATTCTGCTTTTTTGGCAATACACGGGCCTATAAACACAATTTTTACATCTTCACCATATTCCTTGTACACCACCTTCGACATGGCAATCATGGGAGAAACGATGGGCGCCAGTTTCGGAATTAAATCTGGATGGTAATGTTCAATATATTTTACGATGGCCGGGCAATCCGACGAAATCAGGGGCTGAGCATTGGCATCGAGAAGGAGTTTTTTATAATGTGCGGCAACCAAATCGGCTCCAAAAGCAACTTCTGTAACCTTTTCAAAACCAAGTGCCCGAATCATTCCTACAACATACCTGTAATCATTTACCTCTAAAAATTCGGCAGGGAAACTCGGAGCAACCATCGCAACTACCCTTTCGCCCGACTTTAGCAAAGCGTTTACCTGAGATATTTCTTTCTGAAAAACCTTGGCATACTGACTGCAAACTTTTATGCAATTGCCACAGGCAATACAGCGGTCGGATAGTACTTCGGCCTGGCCATTGATGATTTTGATGGCTTTGGCAGGACATTCTCTCACGCAGGTATAACATACCCTGCACTTTTCCTTAATCGTATAAACCAAATGTTTTTTCTCAGGTAATGTACTCATGGAATTATCTGTTTATAAAAGCACTTCTCTTTTTTTATAACTGGTATGAAGCAATTCGTGATTATTATTTTCCTTTTCAACATTAAGGAAATTAGCATACAATTCATTAACTGATGCATTTTTATGGGCAACCCGTAAAGCTTCCGTTTCGTCAATTTCATAAATAGCTTTTGCCCTGATTTTAAGTATAGAAGTATCTTTGGTTAATGGTTGTCCGCCGCCATTGATACATCCGCCAGGGCAAGCCATGACTTCAACAAACTGAATATCGTTTCTGCCGGCAGCTATTTCATCGAGCAAATGGCGAACATTTCCCAGGCCATTAATCACAGCCATCACCAATTTCTGTTCGCCAATTTTAATCGTAATTTCCTTCCTCCCTTTTACGCCTCTTATTTCCTGTATCTTATAATTCAGCAATTCCTTTCCACTAAGTTTATAATTTAACGTCCGGATCATGGATTCCATTATTCCGCCGCTTACCCCGGCGATTTTACCAGCGCTGCTACGGTTGCGGAAAGGCAAATCGGTAGTTTCGGGTTCGCACTGGTTGATATCAATGCCATTCAGGCGGATAAGCCTTGCCAATTCACGGGTGGTGAGCACGGCATCAACATCCGTTATCCCCTTGTGGGTCATTTGTTCGCGTTGTGCTTCAAACTTTTTTGCGGTGCATGGCATAACCGAAACCGAATAAATTTTTTCCGAAGGTATGTTATTTGTTTGCGAATAATAACTGTTGATGACAGCTCCCATCATCTGCTGAGGCGATTTACAGGTTGAAAGGTTTTCAATAAAATCGGGACGGAATTGTTCAGCATATTTAATCCAGCCGGGGCAACAACTGGTAAACATGGGCAACTTGCCGCCATGTTGTAATCTGTCAATCAATTCATCCGATTCTTCCATTACCGTAAGATCAACAGCAAATGCTGTATCAAATACTTTTTCAAAACCAATTTTCCGCAAAACGGCATTTAAAATTCCATTGATATCTTTTCCGGGTTTAATTCCAAATTCTTCGGCAAGAGTGATGGGCACCGTGGGCGAATACTGAATAACAACGTGCAAATCAGGATTATGTAATGCATCCTGTATTTCAGCGAAATGGGCCTTTTCGTACAAAGCTCCCGTGGGGCAAACTAAAATACACTGACCACAATTAATACAACTTGAAATATTTAACCCTTTATTAAAGGCCGGTCCAATGATTGACTTACTTCCTTTGCCAATAAAATCGATAGCAGATACGCCAATTGTTTTTTCGCATACCCGGGCACATCGGCCGCATAAAATACATTTGGCCGGATCGCGAATAATGCTTGCACTCGAAGGGTCGGTTTTGTATTTATTTTTTTTGCCAGGAAACCGCCGTTCACGCACGTTAAGTTCAATGGCTAATTTTTGCAACTCACAGTTACCGTTGCGTTCGCAATACAGACAGTCGTCAGGGTGATTGGAAAGCAATAATTCCACTATGGTCTTGCGCGCATGAATTACTTTTGGAGAATGCGTCCAGATTCTCATCCATTCCTCCACCGGATAGGAACAGGCTGGTATCAGGTTGGGTTTGCCTTCCACTTCTACCACACACATACGGCATGAACCTGTAGCCTTGAAATCTTCCATATGACACAACGTTGGCACTTTTATTCCGTTGCTCTTCAAAGCTATAAGTATAGTATCACCTTTTTGGGCTTTAATGGTTTTATTATTGACTTCTATATTAAAAATCATAAAACAGCATATTATTATTGGTCCATTTCATTTTACAGTAACTGCTACAAACTTACAAATATCAAAACATATTCCGCAACCCGTACATCGGTCTTCGATGATAAAATGAGGATTCCGGGGAGTTCCGATAATTGCTTCAGCCGGACATTTTTTAAGACAAAGTGTACATCCGGTACATTTTTCAACATCTATATAAAAAGTTCTTAATTCTCTACATACGTTTGCCCTGCATTTTCTGTCAAAAATATGTTCTTCATATTCCTCACGGAACAAGTTCAATGTACTAAGCAGCGGATTGGGAGACGTTTGCCCCAGTCCGCACAAAGATGTGGTTTTAATTACCTCGGCAAGACTTTCGAGTTGCATAATACCTTTAAAGCGTTCCAGCGTTTCATGCCCGCCTTCGTTGGTCGGACGTTTGGTGATGTGTTCCAAAATTTCGTGCATACGCCGTGTTCCTTCCCTGCATGGAATACATTTCCCGCAACTTTCCTTTTGAAGAAAATTCATGAAAAACTTGGCAATGTCCACCATACATGTATCTTCATCCATAATCACCATTCCTCCCGAACCCATAATGGCTCCAACAGTTTTAAGCGATTCATAATCTATTTCAATATCAAGATTTTCTTCCGTAATACAGGTACCCGAAGGTCCGCCAATCTGAACAGCTTTAAATTTCTTAAAATTTTTAACGCCTCCGCCCATTGTAAAAATAATGTCTCTTAGTTTTGTTCCCATCGGAATTTCAACCAATCCCGTATTGCGAATTTTACCGGTGAGTGCAAAGACTTTGGTTCCCTTGCTTTTTGACGTTCCAATGGAGTTGAACCAATGAGGACCATAGTCGAAAATGGCTGGAATATTAGCCAGTGTTTCTACATTATTTATTACTGTTGGATGTCCAAATAATCCTTCGATGGCAGGAAAAGGTGGTTTGGTTCGGGGCATGCCACGCTTACCTTCAATGCTGTTAATGAGAGCGGTTTCCTCGCCACAAACAAAAGCGCCGGCTCCCTGCTTAATAATTATTGATAGATTAAACCCGCTATTATATATATTTTCCCCAAGCAAGCCATAGATTTTAGCCTGACCAATAGCATGTTTTAATTTTTCGAGTGCCTGAGTATATTCGGCACGTATATACACATAGGCTCTGCTGGCTCCTATGGCATACGCAGCAATAGCAATACCTTCAAGCAAACGATGAGTATCTCCTTCAATAATAGCTCTGTCCATAAATGCCCCCGGATCACTTTCATCGGCATTGCAAATTAAAAATTTTTGATCGCTTGCTGTGGAATGAGCAATTTTCCATTTTTTCCCCGTCGGAAAACCACCTCCGCCACGTCCATTCAGTCCACTCTCCTCAACTATATTACATACATTTTCAGCAGTATAATTTCGTATGGTTTTTATAAATGTCCGATAGCCGCCTCTGGCAATGTACTCTTCGATAGATAAAGGATTGATATGTCCGCAGTTTTTCAGCACTATCCTTTTCTGTGAAGCAAAAAAAGGCAGTTCATCAATATAGTTAACGCCATCCCAGGCTTCAAGATTACTATTTCTAAATTGTCCCAAGACATATTCGCCTGGAATTGAATAATTAAACACTCCGTCGAGTACGGCATCCACTTTATCGGCAGTAATGTTTTCAAAGGAAATCCGGTTTTTACCAGGCATCTGGATATCTAAAACGGGTTCAGCAGAACAAAGTCCAATGCAACCCACCTGTATAATATCTGCCGCAATTGATTTTTCAATTAAATAATTTTCGACAGCTTTGCTGGTAGCACCGGCACCGGCAACCATACCACATGTTCCTGCTCCGATATAAATTACCGGCTTTAACACTTTCTCTCTTCTGAGCAAAGTTAATTTTTCGGCTACGTCCTTTGGATATTCAGAGGTAATATTTAGCAGAACATGGTCTATCAACGATTGATTTACTGTTTCAAGCATGGCCTATTTTTTTAAATGCTTTTTTCTTTACACGATTGAATAATTCCCTTGATGTTTGCCGGAGTAATTTTGCTATAAAAATCTCCATTGATGGCAATTACCGGCGCTATCCCGCAAGCTCCAATACAATTAACCACTTCGATGCTAAACATTCCATCGCGGGTGGTTTGACCGGCTGAAATTTTTAGCTGGCGCTCCACTTCACGCAAAACAGCCTCTGAACCAATTACATGACAAGCCGTTCCCCGACAAATTCGTATATTAAACTTTCCTTTGGGCTCAAACCTGAACTGATCGTAAAAAGTAGCCACGCTATAAATCTTACTCGAAGGTAATTTAAGATACTCTCCAACTTTTATAATCGCTTCTTCCGACAGGTATCCAAGTTCTTCCTGTATTTCCTGCAGAATCGGTATAAGGCTATCGCGTTGGGTGTTGAGATATTTCCGAATTATTTCATCAATTGTTTGACTCATCGCTCACTATGTTTTTTTATAAAAAACAGAATTAACAAAAATAATACACTCTACAAATTTAAAAAAAAATAAATAATATCAGCACATTATCTGTTAAAAAATTAACAGTGTTATCCCGATAACAATTAAATTTTGTAAAAATAAACTTAATTTGGCTATTGATATTTAGTTATTTATACTAATTTTGTAAAAAATAATTTTTGTAAAATCGGAACAATTATTTCATAAAATACTGAAAAAGAACGCCTACATTTCGTTTCAATATAAAATAATAGTTAATTCCGGTCTTAAGGGAGCCAACGTAACTTAGGATTTGAGCAAAATTTTAATAAAATGAATGACAGTATAGAAATAAAAATTTGTTTAGGCAGTTCATGTTTTGCAAGAGGTAATAAAAAAAATGTGAACATTATCATGCAATATATTAAAGAACATAAGCTTAGCGATAAAGTTCATTTCCAGGGTGGACATTGCTTTGGACATTGTGAAAAGGGTCCAAGTCTCAAAATAGATGAAGAGATTATTGATTTTCTGAACACCGAAAGCATCATTGAATTATTGGATAAGAAGCTTTTAAAATAATTTTGGTCATAAAAAAACAAGAATGTATGGTTGAACCAATAATAAATATCCATCGCGAGAAATGCAAAATATGTTATGCATGTGTTAGGGCTTGTCCGGTACAAGCCATAGGAGTAAAAGCAAACCAGGAATATCCACACATCATTCATAATCGTTGCATTGGCTGTGGAAGTTGCTATTTAGCCTGTTCACCCAAAGCCATTTTTTTCCGGGATTCAAAAGAAGAAACCAAGGCTATTCTCAGTTCGGGCGAAAAAGTAGCAGCCATCGTATCTCCCTCCATCTCAAGTGAATTTGGAGACATCACCGATTACCGAAAATTTGTAAAAATGCTTCAGTCGCTTGGATTTCATTATGTCCATGACGTCGCCTTTGGAGTTGACCTGGCAGCACAAAAATTTTCAGAATTATTAAACGATTTTAAGGGAAAATATTATCTGACAACTAATTGCCCGGCAGTTGTTTCCTGCATCGAAAAATTTTATCCTCAATTAATTAATAATTTATCGCCCATCGTATCACCCATGATAGCGACAGCCAAAGTGGTGAGAAAATTATATGACAATAATATAAAAGTCGTGTTTATCGGACCTTGCATTGCCGCAAAAGATGAAGCCTTGCGGTACGAAGGAGACGGCAAAGTTGATTCTGTTCTCACATTTATTGAACTTCGCGAATTGTTCGAAGAGTTTAACATAAAGGAAAGCACTCTTGAATTTTCAGATTTCGACCAACCCCTCGGTTACAAAGGCATGTTATATCCGATAAGTAATGGATTTTTACAATGTGTTGATATTGATGAGAAACTTCTCAGCAGTACCATTATTACGGTAGAAGGCAAAAACGATATGCTTGAAGCCATCAAGGAATTCGAGACCAATCTTGAATTTATCTGCGAACATTTTAATATTTATTATTGCGAAGGTTGCCTGATGGGTCCGGGAATGAGTAAAAGCGGTAAAAAGTTTATCCGAAAGCGTCTGGTAACAGATTATGCAAATAAACGATTAAAAAATTTCGATAAAGAATCATGGAATCATTACATGACAGATAATCTTTCCAGCGATTACACTTGCAGCTTTTCGGAAGACGATCAGCGACTTCCCTTTCCTCCCGAAGAAAAAATCAAAGAAGTTTTGACTATTCTTGGCAGAGTAGAAAATACAGATTCGTCAGGCTGTGGAGCTTGCGGTTATGCTTCCTGCCGCGATTTTGCCATTGCCGTAGCCCAGGGCATTGCAAAAACCGATATGTGTATAACTTATTCTCTGAAAAGTAAACATGAATACATTAAAACACTGAAAGTTACTAATGAAAAATTAGCGAAGACCCAGGAAGCGCTCCGTCAATCGGAATCCATAGCCCGAAGTGAGCAACAGGCTACACAGGAAGCGCTGGAACAAACTTCTGCCATGCTGGAAAAACTACCTTCCGCTGTGGTTTTGGTTGATGATAAACTTCGGATTATTGAATCGAATGAAAGTTTCATAACAATTCTTGGCAATGAAGCCCGCGAAATAAATGAAATTATTCCCGGATTGAAAGGTGCAGATCTAAAAACACTTCTGCCATTTCAATTTTATAAATTATTTTCTTATGTTATTGATAATGACGAAAATGTTACAAATCGTGATGTGCATTTAGATAACAAGCTGTTAAATGTTTCCGTTTTTACCTTAAAGAAGAATAAAATTGTAGGAGCCATTATTCGCGACATGTACCTGCCTGAAGTTCGCAAAGAAGAAGTGATTAACCGGGTAAGCGAAGTAATTGATCAGAATCTCGAATTAGTTCAAAAAATAGCATTTCTTCTCGGAGAAGGAGCATCTAAAACCGAAAAAATGCTTAACTCCATCATTGAATCGCATAAAGCTTCCGAAAAAGGATAAACATAAATTAATGATTACATAGTTATTACTAACTAAACTACAATTTTCACAGGAAATGACCAACAATCCATTTTACGTTGAGGTAAATTGCCAGCAAAAGAATTTCGATGGTGAAAGAATTTGCGGAGATATATTTCTATCTAAAAAAATCAAAGAAGAAAACCGGATCATTGCTGTACTCTCCGACGGAATGGGACATGGCGTAAAAGCCAATATGCTTTCAACACTAACGGCTACAATGGCTCTCAACTTTACGGAAGAACACAAGGATTTTCAAAAAATAGCCGAAATAATCATGAACACACTTCCGGTATGCAGCGACCGGAAAATGAGCTATTCCACTTTTACTATCGTAGATATTGATTATGATGGTGAAACGAAGATACTGGAATATGATAACCCACAAAGCATCATTTTGCGTGGAAATAAAATTTATGATCCCGAATGGAATTGCATCATACTTGAAAGCGAGAAAAATGCGGGTAAAGAATTGAGAATATGTAGTTTTATTCCTCAAAAAGAAGACCGTCTCATCATTTGTTCCGACGGCATCACCCAATCAGGATTGGGAGGGAAAAAATATCTTTTTGGATGGGGACGAGAAAACCTGGAAGAATATTTACTCGAACTGGTAAACCACGATAAGCTTATTTCTGCGCCTGTGCTTGCTTCCAAAGTAGTTAATTTAGCCAATATCAACGATGACTATCATTCAAAAGACGACAGCAGTTGTGCCGTCATATATTTCAGGCAACCACGTAAATTATTGATTTGCACAGGTCCACCTTTTGACGAAGCAAAAGATATCGAATTGGGCGAAAAAGTTAAAAACTTCGAGGGTAAAAAAATCATTTGCGGAGCGACCACCGGCGATATCATAGCTCGTGAACTGAACCTTGAAATTAAAGATAGTTTTGACTTTGAAGATCCCGACTTGCCTCCTATTTCATTCATGCCTGGAATTGATTTAGTTACCGAAGGGATACTTACCCTGGGCAAAGTTACCGAAATTTTGAAAAATTATCATAACAGCACCAAACTCACCAAGGGTCCTGCCGATAAAATTGTGAAACTACTGATTGAAAGTGATGAAATTGATCTTGTCATCGGCACTCGTATTAATATTGCGCATCAGGATCCAAGCCTGCCCATGGAATTAGAAATTCGCCGAACGGTAGCCAAACGTATTGCCCGATTGCTTGAAGAAAAATTTCTAAAGGAAGTTAATCTTCAATTTATATAAACAAAACCACTACAAAGTTAATTTCCAATAGTTTCAATAATGTTTTTAGAAAATTTATTCAAAAAGAATACCTGTCGGAAAATAATTATGTCTGTTTAAGCATTATTAAACCACAAGTTTTTTCCCTTTCCGGAGTCAAAACAAGCATAGGTTTCAATTCAAATTTATAATGAAAAATACATTTAAGATATTAAAATTAAGCACACTGATATTATTTTTTTTCTTTATTGCCGGTAACGGAAAAGCAAAGGCATGTGAAATAAAATTTCAAATCGTTAAAAATGAAAAAACCATATATAATGTTGGCGACGAATTAGTTGTTCGTGTGGTGGTGGAAAAGACTCATCGCAGATGCGAAACCGGAATAGATGCTACTGAATTTTCGGGAGACGGATTAAAGGTAACGGCAGCTACTCCATGGAAAGAGACTGGTAACGGCTTTTTTACCAGAGAACTTAAAGTGAAGGTTACCGGAAACAAGAACGGTAAACTTGTTTTATATGCCAAACGTACTTGTTCGAAACAGGGAGGCATGGGTAAGTTGGAATTGAAAGGTGCACCACCGAAAAAGAAATAATCTGGATGCATAACAAGACTATTTTTCGGCTTCTTTTTATTTTATTGATATTTTTTGCCAAGGTCCCCTTTGCATACAATGATGATACTTCCGAATTTGTTGCCACAGATACATCTGAATTTAAAGAAATAAAAAGCAGAGATGTTCAACCTTTTGTAAAAGCAGCCAATGATTCTTGTGCCGGATGTCCCAATCAGAATTCGGGAATACTGCCGTGGGTGCTGTTGTCGTTAGGAATAACTGCCGTGGCGGGAATAATGGTAAGATTTAAATCAACCAGAAATTTAAGAGGCTTATTTTTACTGGTTTCCATGCTAATTTTTGGATTTTACCGTGGCGCCTGTCCATGTCCGATTTCCAGCTTTGAAGATGTTTTCCTTTTGATTTCTGGTGTTAACATTTCCTGGCAAAACATGATCTGGTTTTTGGGACTGATTCCGTTAACCTATATTTTTGGAAAAGTATGGTGTGGCTGGGTTTGCCACCTGGGAGCGCTCCAGGAGTTTCTGTTCCTTCCGGGAAGAATTAACTGGTTACAAAGTATAAAAACACAACGTATTTTGCGATGGTGCAGAATGATTTTACTTTTCGCATTGGCACTTCAATTAATATTAACAAGAACAAATATTTTTTGCCAGTTCGACCCTTTCAAAGTTGCTTTTAACCTCGTTTCCCCGAACTGGATTGGCTGGGTTTTGTTAGGATTGTTGTTGCTAACTTCTCTTTTCATTTATCGACCATTTTGCAGGACAATTTGTCCCATCGGATTAGTACTTGGATGGATAAGCAAAATTCCTGGAGCTTCTGTCATAGGCTGGAAAAATGATTGCAAAAAATGCTCTCAATGCAGCAAATGTTGTAAAATCCATGCTATTATCGACAGTAATGAAAATAGTAACATTGATAACAAAGAATGTATTGCCTGTGGCAACTGCATGGATAGTTGTAAAACGAACAGCATCTCGTTTCTTCGAAAAAATCATTCCCTCATTTCAACGATTTTTCCAAAAAGGATCGGCTAATTTATTGGTTATACACTTTTGCCATAATTACTTTTCGGCAGATATTTTCGAAGTTTAAAAAATGAAAATATAGTAAATCAACGGCTTGTATAATGCAGCCTGGAAAGGCCGCCGGAAAGCGTTCCAAACCAAATATCGCCCTGTTTATCAACGACTATGGATGTAACCCAATTTTCGGCAAGTCCATCATCTTTAGTATAGTTTTTCCAGATAGTCCCATCGAATTTAGAAACGCCTAATTGAGTTCCAAACCAGATATTACCTTCTAAATCCATAGCAATAGCATATACCTGATTATGTGCCAATTCACCATTATCGTAGTTATAATATTCCCATGTTGATCCATCAAATTTTTTCACTCCGGCAAGGGTACCAAACCACACATTATTCGACTGATCTGTGGCAGATGAAAGAATATAATTCAACAACGAATTATCATTTTGGATATAATAAGTCCAATGACTACCATCGAATTTAGAAATGCCAAATTCTGTTCCAAACCACAAATTGTTCGATGAATCCACCCCTATCGTTTTCACCCTGTTATTCACCAATATCGAATCGCCTTGTTTTACAAACGTTTTCCAGTTCACTCCGTCAAAACGGGATACACCTTCGGGTGTGGCAAACCAAATATTACCGTAACCATCCACGGCAATGGAATTGATATAATTATCCACTAACCCAAAATCGGTGGTATATGAGAACCACGTTGTACCATCAAATTTTGACACGCCTTCGCTTGTGCCAAACCATTTGTTGTTATCAGAATCCACCGCTATGGAATGAACGCTGTGGTAAATCAAACCGGTAGAAGATTGCTGGAACTTTTGAAAAGTACTACCGTCATATTTTGTAACCCCATATTCTGTTCCTATCCACAAGGCGCCTTGTTTATCTATAGCTAAAGCAAATATTTCATTGCTGCTTAGTCCCTGTTTAGTAGTATACGTTGTCCATTCTTCGGTTCCGCTATTATTGCTTTTACTATTTTTAGTGCACGAAATAGCTACTAAACCAATGATAATAAACAATAATGCCAACAATTTTAGCTTCAATCCCATAATATACTGAGTTATATTTCGTAAATAAGAAATCAAATGTACAACTTTTTTATTATCGTCAGAAAATTTGATTTTGAAAAATTGCAATCATTTAAATTCGTACTTTTGCAAGTCAATTTAACGATTTTATCATGACTATTTTCGAAGGTTCTTTAACTTCCAAGCTTCCTGGCACAGGAACATCTATTTTTGCTGTAATGTCAGGACTGGCTAACGAACACAATGCGATCAATCTTTCCCAGGGATTTCCCGATTTTCCAATTTCCAAAGAGCTTATTTCGTTAGTAAATAAGTATATGCAAAAGGGATTTAATCAATATGCTCCTATGCAGGGAGTTCTGGCTTTGCGCGAAGAATTAGCCGCCAAGATCAATAGATCTTATGGCGCGGTTTATGATCCTGTTAAAGAAATTAATATCACCGCGGGAGCTACCCAGGCCATTAATTCTGTTATTTCGGCCATAGTACAACAGGATGACGAAGTTGTAATATTTGAACCGGCTTACGACAGTTATGCTCCTTCCGTAGTGCTTAACGGTGGAATAGTAAAATACGCAGAACTCAAATTGCCCGATTTCCATATTGACTGGAATGAAGTTAAAAAAATGATTTCCAACCGTACACGATTAATCATTCTTAATTCGCCACATAATCCTACCGGCAGCATTTTAGGAGTTGACGATATGAAACAACTCGAAAAAATTGTTGCTAATACCAATATCATCATTTTGAGCGACGAAGTGTATGAACATCTGATTTTCGACGGAAAACAACACGAAAGCATTTGCCGTCATCCTGAATTAGTAAAACGGAGTTTCGTTATTGGTTCTTTCGGAAAAACATTCCACACCACCGGCTGGAAAATCGGCTATGTGATGGCGCCCGAAAACCTGATGAGCGAATTCCGTAAGGTACATCAGTTTGTTGTGTTCTGCGTAAATACGCCCATTCAATATGCCATGGCTGAGTTTCTGAAAAACAAGGCTAATTATGAAAATCTTGGAGAATTTTATCAGCAAAAACGCGATGTATTCGTCAATTTGATTAAAGGAAGCCGGTTTAAAATTATTCCTTCCTATGGAACTTATTTCCAGTTGCTCGACTATAGCGCCATTTCGGAAGAAAAAGAACTGGACTTTGCAAAACGTCTGGTTACAGAATATGGCATTGCTTCGGTACCCGTTTCGCCATTTTATAATAAAGCGTTAGATAACAAGCTTCTTCGTTTTTGCTTTGCCAAAGAAGAAAAAACACTCGAAAAAGCCGCGGAAATTTTATGCAAGATCTAAAAATCACCCTCGTTCAGTCTGACCTCTCCTGGGAAAATCCTCAGAAGAATCTCGGTAACTTCGGCAATAAGCTTAAGACATTAGCCGATAAGCCGGATTTGATTGTTCTTCCGGAAATGTTCAGTACCGGATTTGCTATTCATCCCGAAAAGGTAGCCGAAACGATGGATGGAACCACATTTCACTGGTTAAAAGATATAGCTGCGGAAGTAAACGCAGTAATCACCGGAAGTATCATCATTAAAGAAAAAGATAAATTTTACAACCGTCTCGTTTGGATGCGTCCCGACGGTAGTTATGAATATTACGACAAGCATCATTTATTCAGACTTGGAGGCGAGCACCTGAAATTCAACAGTGGCAACAATCATTTGGTTGTCGAACTCAAAGGATGGAAAATACGCCCGCTGGTTTGCTACGACCTCCGCTTCCCGGTATGGAGCAAAAATACTTTCTCAAACGGCAACTACGAATACGATTGTCTTATTTACGTTGCACACTGGCCTGCCCGAAGAAATTTCGCCTGGAAATCGCTTTTGGTAGCCCGTGCCATCGAAAATCAGGCATACCTTGCCGGTGTCAACCGTATCGGCAACGACAACCAGGGCATCCCCCATTCCGGAGACTCAGTCATACTTGACTTCCGCGGGCATGTACTTAAAGAAGCTGAGCCTGATACTGAATGTATGATAACTCAGGAACTTTCGTATTCCCAATTGACAGATTTTCGGAACGATTTTACCGTAGGTTTGGATTGGGACGGTTTTAGTCTGGAATAGATAGCAGTAGGCAGTAAGCAGTAAATAACCTGAAATGAACAATTACCGCGAGATATTAAAAACTAAAACGGTAGGCATTGCCGGTTGTGGCGGGCTGGGTTCCAACTGTGCTATTGCTTTGGCAAGAGTTGGCATCGGCAAACTGATTATCGCCGATTTTGATGTGATAGCAGAAAGCAATCTTAACCGCCAGTATTTCTTTTTAAATCAAGTTGGACAGAAAAAGGCTTTTGCTCTCAAAGAAAATATCACACGTATTGATCCGAAAATAGTAGTAGAAGCTCACGACATAAAGCTTGATCCTGATTCCATTGTATCACTTTTTAAAGACTGTGATGTGGTAGTGGAAGCCTTTGACCAGGCAGCGATGAAACAGATGATTATTGAAACTGTTCTTGGCAAAATGCCTGGAAAGCCCATCGTTTCGGGCATGGGGCTTGCCGGCTGGGGAAAGAATAACCTGCTTACCACCCATAAGTTTGATAATTTGTACATTTGCGGTGATATGGAGACAGAAGTTTCGGAAGACCTTCCACCGCTAGGTCCCCGCGTAGGCATCGTTGCCAACATGGAAGCAAATCAGGTGATGGAACTTCTACTTGGATAAGTAAAATGGAATAATCTTTTCAATAAAATTATGAAAATCATTCTTAATAATACGCCGGAAACTTTGGACGGCATCGAAAAACTGACGGTGGACGAATTGCTGAAGGTAAAAAACTTTAGTTTTAAAATGCTGGTGATCAAAATCAATGAAAAGCTGGTGAAAAAGGAAGATTATGCCACCGCCACCGTGAAAGACGGCGATAATGTTGCCATCATTCATCTCATCAGCGGAGGTTGATTGAAGACCGGAATACCTACATACCGCAACATCTGGGATATTTCCTATCCTATCATCATCAGCCTGGTTGCCCAGAACCTGATCAATGTGATAGATACCGCCTTCCTGGGAAGGGTTGGCGAAGTGGAACTGGGTGCATCGGCTATCGCGGGACTGTTTTACATTTCCCTGTTCATGCTGGGCTTTGGTTTCGGAACCGGTGCCCAAATTCTGATGGCACGCCGCAACGGCGAAAGCAACTACCACGACATCGGTAAAATTTTCAACAACAGCATCTACTTCCTGCTTGCCCTCGGACTGGCTTTATTCTTTATCATAAAGATATTTTCGCCTGTTTTCCTCAAAAGTTTCATCTCCTCGCCGGCCATTTACGCCGCCACTCACGAGTTTCTGCGTTTCCGCATCTACGGCATCTTCTTTGCCTTTATGAATGTGATTTTCCGTGCTTTTTACATCAGTATCACCAAAACGCGTATGCTCACCTTTGCCGCTGTGCTGATGGCGGTAGTAAATATCATACTCGATTACCTGCTGATTTTCGGCAACTGGGGTTTCCCCAAAATGGGTATCGCCGGTGCCGGGCTCGCTTCTTCCATCGCTGAAGGTTCGGCAGCCTTGTTTTTTCTTTTTCTCACCCTGCGGACGGTGGACATCCGAAAATATGGCTTGTTCAAGCGGGGTAAACCCGATTTGGCAGTAGTGGGAAAAACGTTGGAAATATCCGTTTATGTGATGATGCAGAACTTTGCTTCACTCGGCGGGTGGTTTGTGTTTTTCATGATTGTGGAACACATGGGCGAACGCACGCTTGCCATTTCCAACATCATCCGCAGCATTTACATGGTGATGATGATTCCCATCTGGGGATTCAGCTCAGCGGTGAATACCTTAGTGAGCAATTCGCTTGGCGCAAAGCATCCCGACAAGGTGATACCCATCATCATCAAAGCATCCAAAATGAGTTTCCTCAGCATCCTTGCCGTGATTGCCGCATCACTGCTGATACCACGGCTCATCATCAGCATTTATACTTCCGATCCCGGACTGATCAGCGCCACGGTGCCTACGCTTTATGTGATATTGGGCGCTATGATGTTGTTTTCGGTAACCATGATGATGTTTAGCGGAGTGTCCGGCACTGCCAACACCAACATCGCCATGGCTATCGAGCTTTTTACCATTGCCATTTATCTGTTGGCAGCCTATCTGCTTGCCGTGGTATTCCACCAGCGGATAGAAGTGGTATGGCTTTGCGAATACATCTATTTTATCATCCTCGGAAGCCTCTCGATGCTGTATCTGAGAACAGGGAAATGGCGGCTTAAGGTGGTATGATTAGTTGATTGTTGTTAGTTGATTGCTAAGCCGGAGGCTTAGTCCCGACCTTTTCGGGATTGATTGACGACTAAAACCTGACAGCGTACGAAGTTACCTGACAGCGTTTGGAGGCTGTTAGTTTATCTTTGTTTTAGGGTGAAAAGGGTTACTTCGCTGTGGGAGTTATAGCGAATGGGAATACCCGAGGTACCACAACCTTCGCTGGTGTAGCCTTTCATTCCATTGTACTGCCATAATCCCCGGTAATATTTTTTACCATTGTACAGATGTCGGATAACAGGTATTCCGCCCGGAAGGCAAATCTGCCCGCCGTGGGTGTGTCCGCAGAGGTACAATTTGTAGCCGTTTCCGGCAGCTAAATCGAACAGTTCCGGCGAATGAACCAAAGCAACAGGAAATCCCTGATGTTTGCCTTCAATACATTGATAAGCCTGATCGGTGAAATAATAATGAGGATCGTCCACACCGGTAACGGTAAGGTATTGCCCGTTGCGTTCCACCCGATGGCTTTCGTTGGCAAGGACTTTGATTCCCATTTCCTGCAAAAGGTCAACCATCATAAACGTATCGTGATTGCCAAGCGTTGCCAGGATGCCGTCGGGAGCGTTGATTACGGATACGATTAACTGCATGGGCTCCTTTATCTGATTAAAAGGTCCGTGGGTTTCCTTGCGATAATCGCCCGTAAACACACACAGATCGTAGTTCAGTCCTTCAATAGTTTTGGCAATGAGTTTCTCCAGACCGGGCATGCCATCAAGATGCAGATCGGTGAGATGAAGGATGCGGTAGTTATGAAAAGCCGGAGGAAGATCGGGATAATTCAACTCAACTTCACGGACAAGGATATGGGTGGCATGAAGAAAACCGCGATGATGCAAACCGACGAGCTTTAACAGCAACTCAAATACCGAAAGCAGACGCTCGAAAAACTGCCAGTGGCTTTTGTGCTTGCCTCCGCCACGGCGTTGTTTGTACTGCTGGCTTTCGAGCACCGAACGGGTTACCGACCATATCAAACGGTGTTCATGTTGCTTTTCATCCACGGTGGTCATGGTTTTTTTTTGTAAAGATACGGGAATTTGTTGATTGTTGTTAGTTGATTGTTGAATTGTTAAACTCTTCCAGGTGCTTCGCACTCTGGAAGGTTTTCGTAATTCGTAATTGATTTTCCTTCCAGCAGCCGGTTGATTTGTTTCAGATAGGCGTTTTCCTGTTCGAGGAGGGCGATGCGCTGTCCGAGGAGGGCGTTTTCTCCTTTCAGGGTGGCAAGGTCGCCTGTGGACACCGTATCGCCGGATACAGGTGTTAAATACTGAAAAAAATTATGATTTACCGCTTTGGAGATACGGTAAAGCAGGCTTACCGGCATGTCGTTGCGCCGCAGATACATATAAATATTGCTTTTGGACAAGCCGGATTTAGCCGAAAGTTCCTTTATGCTGAGGTGTTCCCGGTAAAGATATTCTTTAATAAGGGAACCGATTTTTGTTTCCATAGAAAAGATGAATTAACATGGCGTAAAGTTACTAAAAAAACAAATAAACAAATCACCCGGCAAATTATTTACAACTTCCATTATCACAATATAATAACTACTACATGGAAAGGAATTACCATTTAAAGCAACGTTTGATTCGCCCTGAGCGAAGTTGTATGTTATACGTGATTTATAAACAATAGCCCGTGAAATGCGAACAAGTGTGCGTGAAATGATAACAATAGTCCGTGAATTGATAACCGTTGTCCGTGATTTGATAACAGTCGTCCGTGATTTGATAATAAGTGTCCGTGAAATGATAACAATTGTCCGTGATTTAATAACAATTGTCCAAGAATTAATAACAGTTGTCTGTGAAATGATAACAATCGTCCGTGAATTGATAACAAGTGTGCGTGAAATGCCAACTGCCGTACGTGAAATGTTAACTAATACCGCTGAAAAGCGTAACTGCATAAAAGGATAAAAATTTTATATAAAAACCTGAAAAAGTTACTGCAACGAGAAAAAATATTTTCACAGGTTTTAAAAATATTTTATCTTTGGGAACCAAAATTTAAATACACAGTTATGAACAGAAATTCAGAAAACCGTTTAAATGCCGTAGAAGCAGTATTGCTGATATTGGCAGACAATGTGGTCGTGTGGAGTGTGATTGCAGTCCTGAGCGGCCTTGTGGATCTACTTAAAGCCAAGGTGCAATTGGTACGCGACCTTAGGCAGATACAGGAAGCGGATACTACCGGTATTACCGCCCGGAAAAAAGTTTTAAAAGGAACGTTGATAACGAAAGCGGAAAAAGTGGCTAAGGGTACAAAAGCCTTAGCCGTGGCAACGGACAACCAGGTACTGCTTGCCCGTACTGACTACACCCATTCCGACCTGACCCATGCCAGCGACAATGAACTTGCCGACATTGCCCGACTGGTTTACGAAACTGCCCTTCCGCTGAAGACAGAACTTGCAGATTATCTTGTTACTGAAGCTGATATTGAATTAGTGAGCACGTTGCAGCAGCAGTTCCTGTTAGCCATCCCCGGCAAACGCGGAGCGGTAGCCGTAAGCGCCCAGGCTACCCAGGATATTGAAAAAGTGATGAAAGAAATAGGTGTATTGCTCAAGGAAAAGATAGATGTCCTGGTGGCTACCCTCGAACCGGCTAACCCTGCCTTTTACGAACAATACAGGAATGCACGTACCATCGTTGATTTGGGCGGACGACATGATAAACCGGAGGAAAATGGCTAATGACTAATGATTAATGATTAATGATTAATGATTAATGATTAATGATTAATGATTAATGATTAATGGCTAACAGCCAATACCAAAGCCCTGTGGTCGTGAGGCAAGACGACGGCAGGGCTTTGGTTTTTTATATAGAAATTTATTTGGATAGTTAAAATGTTTGTACTTTAGCTGTGAAAATTAGAAAGAAACTTTTTAAAATATAAAAAATGGCATAAAAAAAATAGCATTTGTGAGCTAAAGATAAGATTGAAAAAATAGTAAATAGCATTACAAATTGATTCATAAAAAACAAAGAAGGAAGAAATATTATTATCTTTGTGAATAAATTTAATAAACCATAAGGAAATAATGTCATTGACAAATAACCATAAGAGATTAGAAAAGCTGAGAAGTTACTCTTCGATATTCTCAAGTACATCTTTTTTTAAACTGTTGAAGTATGATGATTATTCTTTTATTAATGCTAAAATTGAAAGATACGACTTATCCAAATTAGGTAAAAATATTAATACATATAACGATTATATTCAATATGTTTATAAGATGATAAGGGGAGCCTATAGAAACGAATATGTATACAAAAACACTTTTATAAACAATTTACTTTTAAAAAAATATGGTGTAAAAGACACAATAGTAATTAATGAATTTAGAGTTGGAAATTCAATTGCCGATATTGTTATGTTTAATGGAACAAGCAAGGCATTTGAAATTAAAACAGAACTTGATTCAAACAAACGTTTGTATGGTCAATTAGCAGATTACACAAAGATATTTAAAGAATGCTATATCATTACCCATGAATCTTTAGTAGAAAAATACCTACAAGAAGATAAAAATATTGGTATTATTGAGTTAATTGAACGACCTAAGTCTGTTGCAATGCGAGAAGTCAGACCGGCAAAAGAAAATAAGTGTATAGATGCAGACACATTAATTCGGTCAATTAGAACATCTGAATATAAAAGTATAGTAAGAAATTATTATGGAGAACTGCCCGAGATAAATAGTTTCAATATGTTTGAAATTTGCAGAAAATTAATAAAAAAAATACCAAACGAGCAGTTGAATCTGTTTTTTATCGAAGAACTTAAAAAACGAAAATCTAATACTAATATAATTAACACTTTTAACAAAGAATTAAGGCAATTGTGTTTGGCGATGAACCTTGATGCCAAATCGTATCAAGAACTAAATTACATGTTAAGTAAACCGATAAAATTATAACGCTATGTATTATCCATATCTGAGAGGAAGACAATTTGAGCTAATTGCTTTACGAGAATATGCACTTCAACATGGAGATAAAAATAATATTATCCCAATTATTGAGCCTGTCAAAAGCACCTTTAATAGTATGAAGTTAGCATTACCTAAATTAATTGAAGGTAATGTTAAATTTGCATTAATCCTAAATCCTCAAGTCGGCGAAAATAAAGATAAAACACAAAACATAATAGAAGAATTAAAAGATGAATTGTCCGACAAATCAAAATGGATTCCAGCATACATATTAACTAATAATTACGCAGCCATTACTTGCCAAATAGAAGAATCCGAACATACAGATATAATGTTAATCTGTTCAGATATTACAGATGGCAGTGATATTAATTTCAATGGGCTTGTCTCGTCTCCAAATATCAAATATATTGTATCAAAAGAGAATAGGACTTTAAAAAGAAATTTGACAAATAAAGGAAAAAAATTAATACGGCTTGATGATAACTTTAAAGCTCAAAAACGCAATAGTGATTATCTAATTATGCCGGAAGAAAAGTTTTCCGAAGAGCACATGTTCTATAAAGAAGATGGCTACAGCGGTTTTTCAGATTACACAGTACTCGTAAGTGAATTTGCTGAGGGAGGAGCAGCGCCTTATGCCGTTGCTATTCATTTAACTTATCAAAAAGAAAACAAAGAAATTTGGATTAAGCATTTTGTGTCAGTAACTAATGACGACCGATCAAATATTCAAGGAAAATTTGCAGAAGCAGCAGAAAAAGCTGTGACATTTTTAAATTATAAAGATATTTATAATTTTGCAACAGAGGAATTAAGGAAATATTATAATAGCGGAACATATCCTGGACTGGGTATGTTGAAAAAGATTTCAATAAAAAATCACTTAGAATTAATCAATGGAATACTAACTGCTGAATAATTATGAAGGTCTGCGTTAATTGTTTTAATGATTTAGAACTAAAACAATTCATTGTTTCTAATTCAGATGGAAAGGGAAAATGTGACTATTGTTCCGGTGATATAGATTCAGAACTTTTAGACCTCAATGAATTATTAGATTTTTATGCTGAGTTTTTTGGAATTTTCAAAGTTGATCCGAAAGGAATTCCATTTATTCAATTAATTCAAAATGACTGGAATCATTTTTCTAAAAAAACAAAATGTCATGATATTCTTTCTGATATTCTCTTGGCTTTACATTCATCGATAACCACTCCTCAAGAAGCAGTTAGTTATATTGATAATATAATAGAATGTACTTCTTATTGGGAAATTTTAAAAGAAGAAATCAAATGGAAGAAGCGTTTTCTAATCAATACTGATAAATTAGAAGAATTGGGGTGGCATCTTTATTTAAAACAAACATTAGAATTACCTAAATCAGAGTTATTATATAGGGCACGGCTGCATTATAGCGGAGATCAAAAAGAATTTGATATAAGAGAAATGGGATGCCCTGATAAAGATAAAACTCCCGCTGGAAGAGCAAATCCTCAGGGAATTCCATATTTATACCTTAGTAAAGATATTGAAACAACTTTGTATGAGGTTCGTTCAACTTTTCTTGATGAGGTAAGTGTTGGCACCTTCCAAATTAAAGATAAATCAAAGGTTATTTTAGTTGACTTCGCTGAATCGGCTAGTGCTTTCTCAAAAGTAGATGAAATTGTTGAATACACCAAACAAATGCTTTTGAAAAAATATATTAGCATTGATTTATCAAAACCAATACGACGCTACGATTCTGAATTAGAATATATCCCGACCCAATTTATTTGCGAGTTTATCAGATATATTACTAAAATAAAGCCAGATGGGATTCTATTTAATAGCTCGTTGCATGATGGCGGTAAAAATATTCTTTTATTTGAACAAGACAAAGTCGAGTGTGTTTCAGTAGCAATGTATCGAGTTACAAAAGTTAAAATAAAAGCAAAAAAAATAAAAGTGGGTTCTGTATAAAAATGATTTCTACAATACGTAATGCCCTCGGGCAAAAGCTACCGGATTCATCGTTTCAATTTTCCGAACAACCCTATTGCCAGAAGTAAAAGACCGTCTGTATTCCCGGCTTTATGTTCATTGCTTCCGATCTTCTGCCAATTTCCAAAATATTTATACATTTGCCTGATTAAAATCAGGGTATGATTCCACTTTCGGTAGTAATTATCACGTATAACGAAGAGAAAAACATCGGGCGTTGCCTTGATTCGGTAAAAGGAATAGCCGACGAGGTGGTTGTAGTGGATTCTCTTTCCACCGACCGGACCAAGGATATCTGTATGGCAGAAGGTACCCGATTTATTGAACAGCCCTTTCTCGGATATATCGAACAGAAAAATTTTGCCCTTGCCCAAGCCAATTATTCCTTTGTGCTCTCGCTGGATGCCGATGAAGCGCTGTCGGAAGAGCTAAAACAATCCATACTGGGAGTGAAGCAAAATCCGGATGCCGACGGATATACGATGAACCGCCTTACCAATTATTGTGGTCAATGGATACGACACTGCGGCTGGTATCCCGATACAAAACTGCGGCTTTGGGATAAGCACCGTGGACTCTGGGTAGGTATCAATCCTCATGACCGCTTTGAAATGGATGATAATGCAACGATTAAACATCTTAAAGGTGACTTGCTACACTATTCGTATTACACCCTCGAAGAGCATTACCTCCAGGCCGAAAAATTCAGTACCATAGCAGCAGCTAAGGTAAAAAGGACTAACCGCTTCATGCTTGGCGTTAAAATCATTATCAAGCCGGCGGCTAAATTCATCCGGAATTATATTGTTAAGCAAGGATTTCGTGATGGCAAGTCAGGGTTTACCATCTGCCGCATTTCGGCTTACGAAACGTATATGAAATATTCCAAAGCGTACCGGCTTCAGTTTTCAGACAGAAAAAAATCGTTTTAACTTATCTTTAAGCCATTTCATGAAAAATAACGAAGGATTAAAAATAAATAGATTGATCAGCATTCCAAAATTTTATAAAAATATTTTTTCACCCAAAGTTCTATTTTTTGTTGGCGGTATCGGAATTTTAGTATTTATTTTAAGCATGTGGCATCGTTATATTTATATTGATGATGCCTTTTTCGGCGAGCAGGCCTATTTTCTTGCCAAAGATGGCGTAGTAAAAACTCCCAGCCTCATTAATTTTTTAGGTTGCGACATCCAGCTATTCTCTTACCATAAGCTTAATATTTTCATAGGCGCTGGATTGATAAAAATCTTTGGTTTGTCGGTTACTCCTTTGAGATTATGTACTTTAATTTTTGGATGTTTACTATTTTTTATATTGTGGAAATATTTTAAAAACAATAATAAAAAACTGACAAGCCGACATTACCTGACAGCAGCTTTTTTCCTATTTTTCAATCCATTAATTCTTTTGTATGCATACACATACAGACCGGAAATATGGGTTACTTTTTTTGGATTTTGTTCGTTCTATTTTATAGATAGTTATTTAAATAAAGAAGCCCATATCTCAAAAATCATATTCTCAGGTATTTTTGCAGGATTAGCATTTCTTACTCATCTTAATGGTTTAATATTTCCAGTAACAGGTGTTTTAATTCTCCTTATCTTCCGGAAATACAAAGCGGCAATTGTTTTTTCTGGTATTTCAATGGCTGTTTGTGTGTTTTATTTTTGGGATTTATGGCAGCCCGCTCATTTTGATACGTGGATTTTTCAACTTAAAAACTGGCCGGACAATAATGCTACCAATTATTTGTCTACTGGCATTTGGAGCTTAATTAAAAACATTACCGAAAAACTTTTAAGCGAACATCAACGTTTTTTTTGGAGCTATAAAGTCTGGGGAATTTCATTGTTTTTTATCTCAACATTAATTTTCAACTTCAAATATTTATTAAAAGAACACCGCACATTAATTTTTTACACACTGATTCTGATCTTAGTGCTAAATATTGCAGGGAGTCAGATTGCTGAACGATTTTTAATATACTATTTCCCCTTTATGGCAATCATTATTTCCATTGGCATTCTTAGAATATTCGAAAATGGGGACAACAGACTCAGGGCGATTTATATGGTTCTATTCATCGCACAAATTTGTTTTTTTTCGACTATGGCAAGAGATATTTTTAAACACAATGAAGATTATATTGCCAAACACGAAGCTGTTTTTTCGAAAATTCATGATAAAAGCCAGTTGATTTTAGTTCCATACCAATTTATTTTTAATACCCTTGACAAATACAAAATCGCAACATTTAAAGGTTTTGAATATTATGAAGTAAAAATCGGTCGTAAGCTAACTCAACAGGAACTGTTTATGAGAGCGGATAGTCTAAAAATTGGCTATATTGTATTTCCCATGGAAGGATTAAAGTATGAAAACACCTCTATAAAATGTATTGATGGAAAAAAAATTGAGCATTCTGACCTTTATAAGGTCATCTATCAGGATAATGATGCCATGATCCTTGGCAGAACAAAAGTTGTTCAATTCTAATCTTATATAGACAAATTTTATAAATTTCAGTTTTCAGGCAAGAAAAATCCGCTTTAATTTATCTTTGAACAAAGCCATCTTTAATCCCATAGTTATCGGAGGATCGGTCAGCGGCCCGTCAAAGGGCGTTGCTATCCTGAGGTAATATTTGAAAAAAGTGGAACTGCTGATGCCCCATTTCAGCAGGAATTGCTTATGCCCGTTATTTTTCTTTACCCGACTGGTCGTCCGGGAAATAAAATGATAGGCACGGCTTGCCGAAACGCCTTTGATGTAGCGTACGCCCACATGCCAGAGTTTCATCATAAAATCGGGATCGGAATACATACCCGGACTGAATTCAACGCTTAAACCGCCCATCAGGTCCCAGATATGACGATGAATAACCATAGGATACCAATTGCATCCATACCAATCGTGAAAAGGAATTTTATCAAAGTTCGCGAGCAAGCCTTTTTCGTCGAACGTTGCCGGACTTTTCCCGAAATCATAGGGCGAAAGTACACAGGCATTCCGTGAAACCGTATGCTCGAACAGGGTGCCGGAAATACAGAAATATTCATCCTTTTGCTGTTGTATTTCTTCCCACAGGGATTTATCCCAGTTGGGGCATACATACATGTCGTCATCTATCAGGCAAATATAATCGGCATTGGCCAGCGAATATGGGGCATTAAATCCATAACAAACACCCACATTTCCATTAGAATAAGTATAGCTGATCTGGTTTTCCCTGAGCCATTCGAGAGTTCCATCGGTAGCTTCGTTGGCATGAACAATGATTTGATGATGAAAAAATGAGTTTTTCCGGATACTCTCCACGCAAAGTTTAAGGCAGGCTAAATTATTCCATGAAGGTATCAGGATAGAGAAAACGGGTTTCTCTTTTTCTTCTGCTTTGTGAAATTCAATCTTTTCTATTTTCATACATACCACTCCATCTTAAAAATTGTTAATAAACTTAAAAATAATACCATATCGAACATTTTAATTAAATTTGTCAAAATCATAAAAGCAAATTGTAAAATGATTATTTACAAAGAGTTTTCTTGTCAGACAATCTTTTACAAGTATAGTACAAAATTTTAAAGGCAAATAAAAAATGAGAAAAGAAATCCCGATGAATGAGATGCCATTGATGCAGGAAGGAGAAGGAATCATGTTGTTTTATCCCAATGTACCTCAAACGGCAGTAGAAGAAGTTTCTAAAGTTTTGCAATCGCGCTGGATCGGGCAAGGTCCAAAGGTTTTACAGTTTGAGAAGGAGTTTCAGCAAAAATTTTTATCAACACATACAGCCTTAGCCGTAGGTTCGGGAACAGATGCTCTCCATCTTGCTTATATCCTCGCAGACATCAAACCCGGCGACGAAGTAATAGTGCCTGTTTTTACCTGTACGGCAACGAATATTCCTTTGTTGTACCAGGGAGCCAAAATCCGTTTTGCGGATATTGAGCCCAATACACTGAATATTGACGTAAATCATGTAAGAAGGCTGGTAAACGAAAAAACCAAAGCCATTGTTTGTGTCCACTACGGAGGATTGCCCTGCGATATGGACGAATTATCTGCCATAGCCAAGCAATACAACATTCCCATCATCGAAGATTCTGCCCATGCTTTAGGCGCTACCTATAAAGGAAAGCATATTGGCGACATCTCCGATTTTTCCACATTTTCGTTCCAGGCTATCAAACATATTACTACCGGCGACGGCGGAATGCTGACCCTGAAAAACAAAGACCTGGTGGAAAAAACCAAACGTATACGCTGGTTTGGCATTGACCGCTCGGCTAAGCAAATGGGTAAATGGGAAAACGACATTTACGAAGTTGGTTACAAATACCAGATGACAGATATTGCAGCAGCCATGGGACTTGCCGGGCTTCACGAATTTGATGTGATGCTATTGTTACGAAGATTCCTTTTGGAACAATATGAACAAAAATTAGCCAACATCCCCGGCATTAAGGTATTGGGAACAGGCTATACCGACAGAGTTTCCGCAGCATGGATGTGTACCGTGGAAGTTGAACGCCGGGCGGATTTCATGAAAAAACTTCGCGAGTATAAGATAGAAACGGGTCAGGTGCATTACCGCAACGACCGCTATACTATCTTTGGCGGAAGGAGAAACGACCTTCCCAACATGGATGCTATCGAAGATAAATACATGGTGTTGCCGCTGCATACCAAAATGACGGAAGAAGACGTGGATTACATTGCCAAAGTGATTAAAAGCGGTTGGTAGGATCAGGATTGCAGCAGGTGTTTTATTTTATTGATTAGTAACTTTCTTTTTAATCCGGGGGTAGGTGCAGGCTCCCCGGTATTTCCGGAAAAGGGTTCGCCCATTCTCAGGTAATATTTTGAAAAGGTAGAACTGGTGATTCCCCATTTCAGCAAAAACTGTTTGCGGCCGTTGTTCTTTTTTATCCGGCTAACCGATTTTGACATCAGGTGATAGGCTCGGCTTTTACTGACTCCTTTAAAATAACGCACCCCTGCCTGCCATAGCTTCATCATAAAATCGGGATCGGAATACATGCCAGGTGAAAATTCTATACTCAGCCCTCCTACCAATTCCCAGATTTTACGGTGGATGACCATAGGATACCATTTGCTTCCGTTCCAGTCGTGGAATGCTATCTTATCGAACGCTGCAAGCAACGCCTGTTCGTTGAAGGTTTCGGGTGTACTGCCAAAATCATGCGGAGCCATTGCACAGTTATTTTTGGAGTAGGTATGTTCAATCATGGTTGATGAAAGGGCAAAATAAGGATGTCCTATCTTTTCTATTTCCTGCCATAAATAGAAATCCCAATCGGGACAAAGGTACATGTCGTCATTCAGCAACACCAGGTAATCGCTCTGGGCAAGCGTTGCCGGTGCATTAAAGCCATAGCATACGCCTGCATTCTGAGCAGACAGGGAATATGAAATCTCGTTTTCCTCAGCCCATTCAATGGTTCCATCATTACCCTGGTTGATGTGAAGGATGATCTGATGAGCAAAATGCGAATTTTTGCGAATGCTTTCCACACAAAATTTCAGGCAGTTTAGATTATTCCAGGTGGGGATAAGTATGGAAAAAACCGGGTTTTTGATACTATTAAATCGTTTGTATGTAATCTTGGCAGCGGGAAAATCTATCATGAAGTAAAAATAAATGAAAGGCAAAAGTAAGTAAAATCTCCGGAATAATCCATTTTACGCTACCTTTGCGCCAATAGACCAACAAGCATGTACCTGTTTTATACGCCCGATATTGAAGCTAACGTTTACACACTCACCGAAGAAGAGTCGAAGCATTGTATACGTGTGCTGAGGTTAAAAAAAGGCGACATTATTTACCTGACCGACGGCAAAGGGAATCTTTGCCAAACCTCCATTATTGATGACAATCCCAAACGTTGTACGGTGAATGTGGTATCGGTTCAGAATTATTATGGCAAACGCGATTATAAGCTTCACCTTGCCGTAGCGCCCACCAAAAACATGGTACGATTGGAATGGTTTCTCGAAAAAGCTACCGAAATAGGCATTGACGAAATTACGCCCCTGTTGTGCGAACATTCGGAACGGGTGGTTATCAAAACCGAAAGGCTCAACAAGGTGATTACCGCTGCCATGAAACAATCGCTCAAAGCCTATCATCCCCAGTTGAACGAACCGGTTAAGTTTAAGGATTTCATTACCCATGCCTCGGAAGATGAAAAATATATTGCCTGGTGTGATACCGAACCTGCCGTGCATCTGAAAAATTTTTATCATAAAGGGAAAGATGTTATCGTTCTGATAGGCCCCGAAGGTGATTTCAGTCCGGCGGAAGTGCAATTAGCCAAAGACCACGGGTTTGTTCCGGTAAGCCTTGGCAAAAGCCGTTTACGCACCGAAACGGCAGCGCTGGCAACCTGTATGACTATCAATTTAATGAATGAGCTTTGAAAAATAAGATGATGAAAAAGATTGTATTTATTTGTCTGTTGGGGTTACTATCCTTTGCCGGCACTCCCCCGCCTGCTTTGCAGATTGCATTGCTGAAATATAACGGCGGCGGCGACTGGTATGCCAATCCTACTTCATTGCCCAACCTGATAAAATTCTGTAATCAGAACCTGGGAACCAACATCAATCCCGACAATGCCACGGTGGATGTAGGCAGCGACGAGATTTTCAACTATCCGTTTATTCACATGACAGGACATGGAAATGTAATGTTCAGCGATCAGGAAGTCCAAAACCTGCGCACTTATCTTATCTCGGGAGGATTTCTGCATATAGATGACAATTACGGTCTTGATCAATATATCCGTCCCCAGATGAAGAAGGTGTTTCCCGAACTCGATTTCGTGGAACTGCCCACTAATCATCCGATCTATCATCAGAAGTTTAATTTCCCTAACGGATTGCCTAAGATTCACGAGCATGACGGCAAACCGGCTCAGGGATTCGGACTGATATGGAAAGGACGGTTAGTATGTTTTTACACCTACGAATGCGACCTGGGCGATGGGTGGGAAGATCCGGCGGTGCATCACGACAGTCAGGCAACCCGGCTCAAAGCCTTGCAAATGGGCGCTAACTTGGTGCAGTATGTTTTTGAACAGTAAGATTAGTTGATAGTTGATATGTCTCGTCCTAAAAAAAGTTGACAGTATTTTAATAAATCCTGAATGAGGTTGACAAAATTTAATCACCGGGCAAAGATGAGCCGGAAGATAGTTCTGCTTCAGACGGAAGGGGCTCGATGCCCCGTCTGTCTGAGTTAATCTCCGGTTTAAAGGATCGCCGTTGATGATAAGTTCTGCTGTTTCCAAAATTACTATTTTTTTAGCTTTCAACAAGAATTTCGTTTTGTCTTTTTCGATAATATGTTTTCCAAAGTCTTTTTAGTGTACCAGTCCTTTGATGTGCCTGGTTGGGAGTTAGCATCTCTATACTGGAATGTGGTCGTAAACCATTGTAAATAGCTATGATTTCTTTTATCGCAATAGTAGCTTCTGCACAATCTTTCAATGTCATATCATATAACCATTCCGTTTTCAAAATACCATTCACTCTTTCTGCTATTGCATTCTCGTAAGGATCTCCATTTTCAGTCATACTAATGTCAATATTATGCTTTTGCAAACAACTCACATATTTTGAACTACAATACTGTATGCCACGATCAGAATGATGAATCAGTCCACTGGCTTTTGCAGGAAGTTGCCTAAGAGCCATGTGCAATGCTTTGAGCGCATTTTGTGCTTCCATCGTTTCTGATAAAAACCATCCTATTATCTTCCTCGAATATGCATCTGTAATCAAATACAGGTATACAAAACCAGCATCTGTTTTAATATATGTGATGTCGCTTACCCATAACTGGTTTGCCTTTTGAGGAACAAATCCTTTTACCAGGTTGGGATACTTGTGCAGCCAATGAAAAGAGTTGGTTGTAAATGCCTGGGTTCTTCTTTTGCGAACCAGCATACCATTGCTGCGAAGCAAATCGAAAAACGCATCTCTGCCTATCTGCTCTCCTTCCGGAATTAGCGAACTAATCATTACCAAAAGCTTACGCCCTCCTATGCGCTTTTGCTTTTCCCTTACTTTTTTGACCAATGTTATGATCAAATCTTCCATAACGCTTTCTTTAAAAGTTGTTTTCTTGTTTTTATAATAAGCCTGTCGTGTTTTGCCAAACAGTTCACAAAGAGATTCTATCCCATGTTGCTTTTGTGAGCAGGCTACTTTTTCAACTGTTTGGCACCACATTTTTTTCTTATGGGTACTTTTAATTGTTCTTCTGCTAAATCTATCATTACATTTAATGATAGTGTGCGTAAACGTTCTAACTCAAGCTCCTCTCGTAGTCGCTTGTTTTCCGCTCCTAAATGTTGCAGTTCCGCACTTTGCTCTTTGGTACGTTTCTTTTCTTTCATCGGATAAGTTTGTGTGGCTTCAAATTTACGAATCCAATTTAATATTGCCGATTTCCCTTTTATGCCATATCGCCGACATGCTTCTTCTTTACTGATATGATCTGACAGTATTTCTTTTACTACTGTCTTCTTAAATTCATCCGAATAATGTTTTACTCCTTTTTTCATGTTAATCCTATTTTAAGTTGACTATTCCTCTCCCTTTTTTGTCAACCTATTTTAGGACAAGACAATAGTTGTTTGTTGATAGTTGATAGACATTCGCAAATCGTAATTTGTATCTTGTAAACATTCCATGTTTTGGAACTACTAAATATTGTTGCTGGCTTTTGCAACGATAAAATACTTTTGGGTTATTCGTTTAAACATAGAATGTCTTAAAATCGCAATTCGTAATTCGTATCTTGTAGACATTCCATGTTTTGGAACTACTAAATATTGTTACTGGCTTTTACAACAATAGAATACCTTTGATTTATTCGCTTAAACATGGAATGTCTTAAAATCGCAATTCGTAATTCATAATTCGTAATTATTTTACCGCTTTCTTCAGCTTTTCCAGCGCTTCCCTAAGTGTAGCCTGCGGGCAGGCAACATTCATCCGCATAAAACCTTCGCCACCCGGACCAAAACTACATCCTTCATTCAACCCAAGTCCTGCCTTGTGAATCATAAAATCGCGGAGTTCATTGTCGTTCATGTTCAGTCCACGACAATCAAGCCAGACAAGGTAAGTGCCCTGAGGCCTGAACATCTTAATCTGCGGCATCTGCGTTTTAAAAAAAGCTTCGGCTATATCAAGATTACCGCTAAGGTAACTGAGCAGTTCATCCAGCCATTGATCACCATACGTATAAGCCGCCTGAGCCGCAATGTTGCCAAACAAATTGCCAAGCCCCACATGCAGGTTTTCGATGGTTTTGCTGAAGCGCTGGCGTAGCCCATCATCAGAAATAATCAGCGCCGAAGTCGCCATGCCGGCAATATTAAAGGTTTTGCTCGGAGCAACAGCCGTTACCACCTTACGGGCAACTTCGGGAGAAAGCGTTGCCAGAACGGTATGTTTATTTTCAGGATAAATCAGGTCGGAATGAATTTCATCCGAAAAGACGATCATATCATAGCGGAAGCAAATCTGCATCATTGCCGTCAGTTCATCGCGTGTCCACACACTTCCCCCGGGATTATGCGGACTGGACAGGATAAGCATCTTAGCGCCCATAGCCGCTTTTTGTTCCAGATCGTCCAGATCCATATTCAATCGTCCGTTTTCAGCTTTCAATGGATTATAAACCAATGTGCGCCCATGATTTTTCACCGCTTCCAGAAAAGGAGTATAAACGGGCGGTTGCACAATGATGGAATCGCCGGGTTGGGTATACGATAAAACGGCTATATTGATTGCCGGCACTATTCCCGGACTAAATACAATCCAGTCCTTCTCCGTTTTCCAGCCATGACGGCGATCCAACCAGCGGATAAGCGCCTGATACCATTCGTTTCCGCGTATGCTGTAGCCATATATCTCGTGGGCGGCACGGCGTTTTACGGCATCAACAATAAAATCGGGAGTGCGAAAATCCATATCGGCAACCCACATCGGGATCACCCCGTCATCGCCAAAGACTTCCTGACGAAGGTCATACTTTACACTATCTGTTCCCTTTCGGGGAATAAGTTCATCAAAATTATACATGCTTTCAAACTAAGGCTCGTGTTTTTCAGCGGGAAAAACACTTTGTTTTTGAAGCGGCAAAGTTATCAATTCCATGAATAACCGCCGACGAACTTCTGAAAAAAGATATGCCAACCCCGATTTTTCGGAAGCATTAACTAAGATTTTTAATAAGGTTTGTTTACATTTGCTAAAATTTTATTTAAGAACAGGTCAATGACAAACAACGATATATTCAAAAAATTAAGAGTTGCCCTCAGCCTCAGGGATGACGACATCATCGGAATACTCAAACTGGTCAATTTTACTATTTCCAAAAGTGAACTGAGTTCCGTGTTCAGAAGCGAGGATCATCCCAACTATAAAGAATGCGGCGACCAGCTTTTGCGGAACTTTCTTAACGGGCTGGTGATCCATCTGAGGGGTCCGCGGGACGACCCAAAGACGGCCAGAAGTACAAAAACGCCCGTCAAACCTAAGTAAATCTTACTGTTTTTTACGATTGGTTCAACCGACTCATCCCCCGTCTCTTGGAAAAAAGAGAAAGAACAGCAGCGGTGGAAGACTGTTTTGGATTCCTTCCTTCAGTCGGAATGACTGTCTTCCTTAAATAGAAGAAAAAGAGGAAATGTGAGCGGCTGCGCCGCCCATATTTTCCTCATTACCATTATCTTGTGGCCGTCATTCCGACCGAAGGGAGGAATCTGCCATAAAGCATCACCAGTTCCATGGTTGTCATTCCGGCCAAAAGTTTGTTTCAGCCCCGGAAATCAATTTCATATCGTAATTGCACTACGGAGCACGGCAAACGACCTCCGGAGCACTACAAACGCTCTCCGGAGCACTACAAACGCTCTGCGGAGTACTACAAACGCTCTGCGGAGTATTACAAACGCTCTGCGGAGTACTACAAACGCTCTGCGGAGTACTACAAACGCTCTGCGGAGCACTACAAACGCTCTGCGGAGTACTACAAACGCTCTGCGGAGTACTACAAACGCTCTGCGGAGTACTACAAACGCTCTGCGGAGTATAAAAATCAATTCATTAAAAAATTTTCAGACATACCGTGGTGGCAGCTACTTTTACAGTAATTTTTTTAGTGTTCAGCAATTAAAAAAGTTGTATTTTTATACGATGAATCCTTTAACTTAAAACCTTAAACATATGGCACGAAAAATCTTAAAAATCAGTGCAATTGTCATTGCAGCATTATTCATTTTAGCCCTCATCATCCCGTTTGCTTTCAAAGGGAAAATTACCGAAGCCGTCAAAAAAGAAGCTTCGTCCAGCTTAAATGCATCCATGGATTTCAAAAAAGTAAGCCTTTCGCTCATCCGCCATTTTCCCAATTTTACGCTTAATTTAAAAAACCTGACGATAGTCGGCAAGGATGAATTTAAGGACGATACACTCGCCAATATTCCTTCGCTACAGGTGGTTGTGAATATAGCAAGCGTTATTAAGGGGAGCAATTATGAGATCAGAAAAATAATCATCGACGATCCCCGGCTGTTGTTTAAGGTGCTTTCCAACGGTAAAGCCAACTGGGATATCGTGAAAAAGACGGAGGAAAAACCGCAGGCCGAACCTTCACAGCCTTCCAACTTCAGGATGACGCTTCATAAACTCGCCATCAACCACGCTTACGTGGTGTACGAAGATGCGACGCTTAACACAAAGGTAGAGGTTAAAGATTTGAACCATACCCTTAGCGGGGATTTTACCGCCGACTTTACCCGTTTGAAAACAAAAACGGAAATAGCCGCACTGACCCTCGACTATGGCGGCATACGCTACCTCAGCCGGACAAAAGTGGTGTTGAATGCGCCCCTGGATGCCGACCTGAAGAACATGAAATTTACCTTTACCGACGTAACTCTTGGACTGAACGATCTATTGTTAGGTGCTACCGGCTGGTTTTCCATGCCCGCCAACGGCTATGGCATGGATATTAAATTCAATGCAAAACAAAACGAGTTCAAGGCTTTTCTGTCGCTCATCCCTGCCGTTTACAGCAAGGATTTCAGCTCTGTCGAAACCAAGGGAAGTCTTGCTTTCGACGGGTATGCCAAAGGTGTTTACAACGACAAAAGCATACCTGCTTTCGGGCTCCACCTCAACGTAGCCAATGCCATGTTTAAATATCCGTCCCTGCCGGCAGCCGTTACCAACATCAATATTGATGCAAAAGTTGATAATCCGACGGGAGTTCCCGATGCCACCGCCATAGATGTTCCGAAGATGCACCTCGAAATGGCAGGTAATCCGGTGGATATTGTACTCTCGGTTCGCACCCCGGTAAGCGATCCGCAGATCGCCGGCAAAATCAAGGGAGCGTTTAACCTGGCGGATATAGCTAAGATTTATCCGTTGGAAAAAGGCACCACCATGAGTGGTATGGTGAAAGCCGATGTGAACCTCAACGGCAGATTATCGTCCATCGAAAAAGAAAAATATGACGAATTTAAAGCCAATGGCAATATTACGGCAAGCAATATTATTTACAAAATGCCCGGTTTACCTCAAACGATACAACTTCCGACTGCCCAGTTGCTCTTCAGTCCGGCATACATCGAACTGGCTGCCTTCAGCCTGAAAGCCGGTAAAAGCGACTTGTCGGCCAAAGGTAAACTGCAGAATTATTTAGCTTATTTTCTGAAGAAAAACGGAGTCCTTACGGGAACACTCACTACTAATTCAAGCCTGATCAACGCTGCCGATTTCATGGCTGCCTCCACCACCACATCGGCCAAGAGCGACACCGCTTCCACCCTTAGCGTAGTTGAAATTCCTGCCAACATTGATTTCACGATGAATTCAAGCTTCGGTAAGATTATCTACAACAAATACGAAATGACTCATGTTGCCGGTATCGTCAGGATAAAAGACCGCGAACTGCTGCTCGACGGACTGAAACTGAATATGCTCGACGGACAAATTACCATGAACGGCAAATACAATACGCTGAATCCTAAAAAACCATTGGTTGATTTTGCTTTCGACATCAGCCAGGTGGACGTGAAAAAAGCTTTCAAAACCTTTAATACCGTACAAAAATTAGTTCCTATTGCCGAAAAGACTTCGGGACGGATATCCACAAAAATGGTGCTTAAAACGGCTCTCGACGAACACATGAATCCTGTTTTAAGTACCCTTAACGGGAACGGAACGCTTACCTCCCCCCTGCTTCAGATTGAAAATGTAAGCACGCTGAACAAAATTGCCGAAGTGCTGAAAATGGATAAATTCCGTAAACTTTCGCTCGAAAAGATCAATCTTTCGTACGAATTTACCGATGGTAAAGTGTACGTTAAACCTTTCGACATAAAAACCGGGAACATCAAAACCAACCTCTCCGGCTGGACAGCCTTCGACAAAACCATCGGTTATACGATGAATCTTGATATTCCGCGCAGCGAATTCGGAGGCAAAGCCAATGGGGTGCTCAACAACCTGATTTCGGACGCCAACAAAAAAACGGGTTCCAACATCAAAGCAGGAGAAACCATACCCGTGGCGCTCATTATCGGTGGCACCATCACCAATCCTACCATCAAAACCGGATTGAAAAGTGTGATGGCCTCGGCTGTTGAAGATCTGAAAAACCAGGCTAAAGAGGAATTGCAAAAGAAAAAGGAAGAAGTGGTAGCCAAGGTAAAAACCGAAGTTAATAACCTCATCTCCGACGCCGATGCCCGGGCAGCCAAACTTATCGACGAAGCACAAAAGCAAGCCGACAACATTACGAAAACAGCTCAGGCTGCCGCCGATAAAGTGAAAACCGAAGCCGCCAAACAGGCTGATCAACTGATAACCGAAGGAAACAAAAAAGGCGCTATCGCTGGTTTTGCTGCCAAAAAAGCCGCCGATAAAGTAAAAAAGGAAGCCGATGTAAAAGCCGGTAAACTGGTTGACGAAGCCCGCAAGCAATCGCAATCTGTAATTGATAAAGCCAGGGCGGAGGCGGATAAACTAAAACAGGATGCCCGCACTAAAGTGAATAAATAAAGAAAATTCAAACCCTCGGGGTTTTAAAAACCCCGAGGGTTTGAATCGAAGGTGAATAAATAATGGAGAATGAACGTTTGTTGTATGTTGCCACCAGCCGGGAATGGCGTTCCTGGCTGGAGCAACATCACGATAGTTGTAAGGAAATCTGGCTGGTTTATTATAAAAAGCACACCCGTAAACCAAGCATTCCCTATGTGGAAGCCGTGGAGGAAGCTATCTGTTTTGGCTGGATCGACAGCACGATAAGACGGATAGACGACGAAAAATATGCTCAGAAATTTACCCCGCGCAACGCTTCCAGCCAATGGTCGTTGCTGAATATCGAACGGGCAAAAAAGCTGATAAAAAGCGGGCGCATGACCGAAGCCGGGCTAAAAAAATACCACGAAACCGAAATCAATCCGCATAAAATCATAGCCGAGCCGCCCATGAAAGCCAAACCTGTGATGCATCCTCTTTTTCTGAAAGCGCTGCAGGAGAATGCGGATGCCCAGCGGCAATTCAACCTTTTTCCACCCTCCTACCAAAAACTTTGCCTTGCATGGATCAATAATGCCGTGAAAGAAGAAACGCTACAGCGAAGAATAAACGAAGTGGTAAGCCTTTCGGCAGAAGGAAAACGAATTGGGATGAAATAAAAAATCCAAACCCTCGGGGTTTTATAAACCCCGAGGGTTTGATGGGCTGAAATTTTAGATATATTCCATTTCTAAAATCAGTTTTTCATCCATTTCCTGGTGATGAAAAGCTAAAAAATTTTCTTTGCCATTAAACCATTCTATTACCTCATCTCTCTTTACATCCGTTGCTTTAGTTGTAAGAAAACATTGGAAAGATGAATATTTCCAATCCCTTAAATCATTAACAAAACCATGATATACCGGATTAAAATGGATGTACTGAATAATATTTCGCAGATAGCTCTCCTCGTTTATCAGTTTTCTTTCAAAATTTTCCAGAAACAATTTTCCTTTCCTGTTTTGTTGTTTGTTGAAAGCTTTTGTATAGGAATTAAACAGACTTCCGAACGTATGAGATAAAAAATGTTCCACCTTTAAGTCCCTTAAGCCTGTGGTTAAGCCAAAGTCCAAACCCCCGGGGTTTTTAAAACCCCGAAGGTTTATTAGGTTTTTAAAACCCCGAGGGTTTACTAAATCTTTTAATAGTTTTATCCTTACCAGCAGATGAAAATGATTGGGCATTAAACAATATGCAAATGTATCGGCGATGGGTAAAATATGCTGTTGATATCTTTTTAGAAAAAACAAATAATTATCGTCACATTTAAATAAATTATCCTTTCCAACGGCATGGTTGAAAATATGGTAATATCTATCGGGTTCCAAAGGTATTCGTATATTTCCCATAATTTTTTGATTTAAACCCATCCATAATTAAACCCAAACCCATGGGGTTTTTAAAACCCCATGGGTTTATTCCATCACCGTTATTTCAAGCTCTCCTTCGGTAATGGCATCGCGATTATTAACCAAAAGAATACTGTTACCGGCGTCTCCCAACTCAGTAGCGGTAATATTCAGTTCGCCGGCAGGCTGAAGGATGTGAACATTAGCCGGCACGGGTGCGTTGGCAACGGTAGCCGTATAAATTTCCAATGCAACATTTCCCGAATTATAAAATGAAAACCGGGTTTCTCCGGTAAAGGCTATACCGGAAGCCTTGGTAGTAGCCGGAGGAACAGTCAGGGTTTCCCCATCATCAAACCCCGTTTCATCGCCCTTTGCTTTCATACGCGGACGCATCAATGCAAAATCGAAATAATCCTGTATCTTTTCAGGAGTCTTTGCAAATTTATAAATCAGGAAACCCAGGTTGCCAAACATCACCTGAGCTACTTCTGTAAGAATTATATTTAAATTATCAGAAGCCGTTTCCAGCGAAATACCCTTATCCTGTTGTGCTTTGCGAGTATCCAGCACTAATTGATAAAATATATTTGCCTCGGTGTAGATATCGGCAAGTTCGGGAAAAGTATGCAGCTTTTCAACAAAAGCGCCTAATTGGGTGATACGCTGCTCGTAAGAGCCCCGGTAGAGTCCGCTGAGTCCGTCAGGGAAAATGCTAAAATAATTAGGTGATTTTTCATCAAAAACCACGAGTATTTTATGATTAATACGACGTACTACATCGCGTTCCTGATCAAGAACCGCCTGCCAGCGGTTAGTTTCGCCGCGCGAAAAGTCGCGGGCGGCTTCGTAGATGATATAGGTATTCTTTAGCTGTGTTACCACGGGTTCGGTACGCAGCCAAAGACGATTGATGTCTTCGTCGTCCTTATGGGCAACGAGGCGTTCCAGATGGTCGGAGGATGCAGCTAAACCCTTCTTACGACTGGAAAGAAAAATACGCAGAAATAAATTGCTAAGTAAATTGTGTGTTTTTTTCATAACGATGTTGTTTATTGGTTATAAACACAAAATTAACGATTTTTTTTCTGTATTATCCATAGGAATAATACATTATTTTGCAAATTTTTTACAAAATAATTATAATTTTTTACAAAATAATGTATTTTACTGTTTTTTAGATGAATAATAGTAAGCTGGGGGAATATTTTCGTTTAAAACCAAATAACAAAAACAATAATTGCATTTTCAACGTGTGCGAAGCCTTTTTACAAAAAATAACTGGGTTTTCAACGGTTGAGAGCACATGTTCGTGGCGGATTTTCGGTGAGCGTCAGCGTCCAAAGGACGTGATGGTCAGGCGAGAATCCGCAGATAGAATCGTTACGCTCCCCGCCATGACATTTGCACTGTGTTAGGCATTGTAGTTAATCTTCATTCTCGTATGCAATTCTTTCTTGCTCGTATTGATACATTTTCATTCCGATTAAAACTTTGTTGTATTCATCGGTAAATGTTTTCATTTTCTCTATTGCTTTAGAAGTTTTAAGTTTTTTTATTTCATTAACTCTATCTTTAAGTTTATTAATCTTTTTCTCGTTAAATATTGGAAAATATGCTGTTTCGCTTGAGGTTGTTTTATTTAGATTTAATTCTCCTTTGTAAAATTCATAATATTCCTTTGTTAGTGAATTAAATTTTTCCCATTCTTCGTTGGCGTCACATTCATAAAATTCAGCAATACATTGAATATCGTCACTTATTATATCTCTAATTATCTCAGAGGGTTTTTTGTCTGCATATGACAGGCATTCAGTAAGTTTAAGGAGGATTTGTTCAGGAATATTTATAGAGTTCTTCTCGAATATTAGTTTTCCTCTTTTGGACTTTGATAATGAAAACTCTACAAATTCATTTTTTGTCAAAATATGATATTTAGATATTAGGAATTCAATTAGACTTAATATCCCACATTCAATAAGAGATTTGTTGTCCTTTGTTAAGACATAAGAGTATTCACTTGGTTCATGGTATTGGGAATTTCTAATTTCATGACAGAAATCAATTACTCTTCTTTCATTTTCGTCAATTAAATCTGTATTCTGTGCTTCTTTTGTAACATTTTCATGAAATTCTAATCCTTTTATTTTTTCTTCGATTTCTTCTTTGGATAATGTTTTTCTATAATGTTGATAAATATGATAACTGAGTTTCGCTTTCAAAATAACTTCTACTACATTGTCAAGCAGTATTAAACTTAATCTATGATATTCATAAATACTATCGTTGTAATATTTAATTGCTTCTCCAATTTGTGCTACATATAGGTTGTTTCTGTTCATCTTCTATAATGCCTAATGATTGTGTACCCCCATAATACCGGTTATTTCCGATTTAGTTGTACTTTTATTTATTTAGTAATCGTTCGATACGTAATGAAAAAAATATTTTATGCCTCATTTTTATAATGATTTTGCATTTTTTTATCTTCATTACTTTTTATCTATTGCAATAATACAAAAATAACTAAAAATGAAAGATGTTTTGTTGATAAAATTTTGAGGAAAGATTAAAAAATGGAATTTCAACGGGTGCGAAGCCTTTGCATAAAAAATAATTGTGTTTTCAACGTGTGCAAAGCCTTTTCGTAAAAAATAATTGTGTTTTCAACGTGTGCAAAGCCTTTTCATAAAAAATAATTGCGTTTTCAACGTGTGCAAAGCCTTTTCATAAAAAATAATTGCGTTTTCAACGTGTGCGAAACCTTTGCATAAAAAATAACTGGGTTTTCAACGTGTGCGAAGCCTTTTTACAAAAAATAATGGCATTTCCAACGTGTGCAAAGCTTTTTCGTAAAAAATAATGGCGTTTTCAACGTGTGCGAAACCTTTTTACAAAAAATAATTGCGTTTTCAACGTGTGCGAAGCCTTTTCATAAAAAATAATGGCATTTCCAACGTGTGCAAAGCTTTTTCGTAAAAAATAATGGCGTTTTCAACGTGTGCGAAACCTTTTTACAAAAAATAATTGCGTTTTCAACGTGTGCGAAGCCTTTTTACAAAAAATAACTGGGTTTAACCGAAACATCAAAACTATTGATAAACTGTTGGATAATTTTGAGGGTAAAGCATTTCCATTGGATAAGAAGCTTCAAAAATATTTATTTGTAATCCAGCATGTTTATCAGCAACAGTTAGAAATGTACAAACAATCGAAACATAGTTGTGAAGATCGCATTGTAAGCATACACCAGCCTCATGTAAGACCCATCGTTCGGGGCAAGTCGGGTAAGAATGTTGAATTCGGAGCCAAAATAGATTTGAACCTCCAGCAAGGCTTTGCCCGGATAAACCGATTTTCATGGGATGCCTTTAATGAAGGAACAGACTTGATAGATTGTATAAAAGAATACAAGCGGGTGAATGGTTGTTACCCGGAGTTAATGCAGGTAGATAAAATTTATCTTACCAAAGAAAACCGTAAGTTTATGAAAGAAAACGGGATAAGACATATCGGGAAACCATTGGGACGACCTGCCAAACAAGAACAGCAAACGGCTTATCAAAGACGTAAAAAGCGAAAAGAGTCAGCAGAAAGGAATCATGTCGAAGGAACCTTCGGAACAGGAAAACGTAAATACCGTCTGGATGAGATATTGGCAAAGACAGCAAGAACCGCCGAATCATGGGTAGCAGCCATCATTTTCGTGATGAATTTAACGAAAATGATGAGCTATTTTTTGCTCAATTTTATTTTAATGATTTTTTGTTCTCTTTTCCCGTTCCAAGTTTACAAAAACAACTTACCTCAAAATCTCTTATATCCTCGACTCGCCTGATATTTTCAGCAAACCCTAATTATTTCCAAAGCTGTTAAAAAGAAGAAATAACATACCAAAGGTAATCAGGCTTTATTTATTGAGTTTAAAACAAACTGTCACTTGCCACTCGTCACTTGCCACTCGCTAATCATCAATTGCCGGTTTCTTTCTTCCATTTTCTGTATTTTCCCAACAGGCTGACAGTGTTTTCCTCCGATTGGGTAACTTCAGTAGAAAGAGTGAGCTTGGTGAGTTTGGGTTCCCAAAAAACCACAGGCATGATTTCGCCGCCATATTCGCCGTTGGAATCCAGATAGCTTTCCGAATCCAAAGCCGATTTGATGCAAAGCATATATGGGCTCTTTTTATCATGCTGGTAAAGCCGGGCAGTGGCTAAATCGGGAAAATCCATCGAAACGATGGCACAGAGTTGTCCGTTTTCTTCAAATAGTTTTTTCTGGATATTGGTTGCCGTTGGGTAGTCCTTCTCGATTTGATCTCCGTTGAGGTAGTTGGTAAGTAATTCTTCAAAGTCTTCATTCGACACATCGGTGGAATCGTCCTTGATGGACATGATGTTGATAAATTTCATGGTGAGTGTTCCCGAATTTTTCCCCGTAAGGGTAAAGGTATATTCCTTTTTACCAACTGTCAGGCAACTGCTTACCAATATAGCCAGAACGGCAAATGCTAAAAGAACAAATACATGTCGCTTCATTGCTTTGATTTATGAATTTGAAATCAAATGTACAGTTTTTTCAATAATCAGCACTTGGGAAGGAATAAATATTTTTCAGCCCGTTTCTAAATTCTAAGGCATTTTGATTTTTAAAAAATGGAATGTCTAACACACAGATTAAATTGTAATTTTGCCGTCTTAATTTATAAAAAAAATACGATGACTATTTCGGTGGACATAAGTTATTACCCGTTGAAGGACGAATTTATACCTCCTATCTTAGATTTTATCGGACGGTTGAAACAGAATACAAAACTTGAAGTGAATACCAACGGTTTAAGTACCCAGATTTTTGGCGAATATTTTGAAGTAATGAATACGCTAACCAAAGAAATGTACGCCTCGTGCGAAATACCGCATTCCGTTTTTGTATTAAAAATCATTAATTCCGACCGCCGCTAATGGATATACAAACCATTCTGGAAACGCTTCGTCAGAACATTATCCAAACCAGTTATATTGAAATTATTGCCGTTTTCTTCGGGCTTATCAGTGTTTGGTTTGCCAAAAAAGAAAATGTCTGGGTTTATCCCACGGGAATTCTTAATGTACTGATTTACGTATATCTGTTTTTTAAGGCTCACTTTTATGCCAACATGGGCATCAATTTTTTCTATTTTATAATGAACGGTTACGGCTGGTACAACTGGACACGCAAAAGTGACGATGGTAGTAAAATTACTATTTCATACTGTAATACTAAAGAATACATAATTAATGGAATAGCCATCCTGGGTAGCTTTGCGCTGATGTATTTTGTATTGATCCGTTACACAAATAGCCCGATTCCATTCTGGGATTCTTTTACCACAGCGATTTATCTTGTAGCTATGTGGCTGATGACGCAAAAGAAAATCGAGAATTGGATATTGTGGATTATCGGCGACCTGGCGCTTGTTCCGATAACATTTACGCAAGGCATGCCTTTTACCAGTTTGCAATATCTTGTTTTCCTATTTATTGCCACTTTTGGTTTGCTCGAATGGAATAAAAAGTATAAAGAATCGCTTCAGCATGCTTAAACGAATAGCCATTACAGGGCCCGAGTCAACGGGAAAATCAACTTTAGCCGAAAGTCTGGCAAAGCATTATCATACGCTTTGGATACCCGAATATGCCCGTGGATATATTGACCAGCTAAAACGCGAGTACAATCAGGAAGATATTCTGATCATCGCGCAGCAACAGCTTCTGCAGGAAGAAGCGGCGGCTAAACGAGCCCATGATTTTCTGTTTCTGGACACTGAATTTTTAGTTACCAAAATCTGGAGCGAAGTCAAATACAAGAGTTGCCATCCCTGGATTACAAAACAGTATCATGAACACATTTACGATTTATACCTCCTCTGCAATGTTGATCTTCCATGGGAAGAAGATCCCCAGCGCGAACATCCACATCTAAGACAATACCTGTACGATTTATATTATAACGATTTAACGAGCAGTAAACTGCCTTTTTCGGTGGTAAGTGGTACGGGCGAAGAGCGTTTGGAAAATGCTGTGAATTTAATTGAAACTATACGGTAATTTTTCAGTCTAACGGCGAAGTCCTTCGGTACAATTCCGGCAGATTTCAAAGCATGTTCTTTTCTTGAAAATGGCATTTCTAAACTTATTGGTTTCGTCGCTGTTCCATATTTCACTAAATGGCAATTCATTAATATCGCCATAATTATGATCGGCATTTTTATCAAAGCAGCAGGGAACTACCCACCCATTCCAGGTAATAACGCAGGTGCTCCACATCCGGTAGCAATGATTGGGGAATTTATTGTTGAGTACATAATTTCCATTTTCGAGCAAACGATAGCGAGAATATTTTTTGTTGGAAGGTATCGGTACATCCCTGTCGTTAGGATGATAAAACTGAGCTGTTTTTAAATCCACGCTATCCACTCCCAGCGATTTACCCAGTTTTTTTATTTCCTTTATCTGATGTTCGTTGGTTTTGAGAACTAAAAACTGCAGGCTGATAAACGGCGTAGAAGATTTAAGTTCCTTTTTCCACCTAACAAGATTTTTGATGCCGGCGATTACTGTATCGAAATCTCCGTTGCGACGGTATTGCTGATAGGTAGCCGCATCCGTACCATCAAGGGAAATAATGATACGGTCCAGTTTCGAAAGCACGGTTTTTCTTGCATTGTCATCGTCGAGGTAATGTCCGTTGGTGGAAGTGGCTACGTAAATTTTATGCTGCTTGGCCATCTGAACAAAATCCAGAATATGATTATTTGTGTATGGTTCGCCCTGGAAATAGAGTATTAAATAAATCAAGTCATCGGAAACCTCTTCGAGTATGGTGTAGTACATTTCTTTAATCATCCTTCCGGTAGGCCGGCGGAATTGTCTAAGTCCCGAAGGACATTCGGGACACGAAAGGTTGCAGAAAGTGGAAGGTTCAACCGAAATGCTGTATGGATTACCCCAATGAATAGTTCGTCGCATGAGCAACGATAAGTAAAAACTTGAAGTGATTTTTAGAAGGTTAACAATTCGCCTGAAGGTCAATGCAGAAATCAGATGTCGGTAATCAGATAAAAAACGCATCGGACTATATTTTTTCTGTCAGTTTTTGAACAATACGAAAACCACTCAGAAATTCCTTTGCAATGATACGAACAAGGGTATATACCGGAATGGCCAAAATCATACCTACGATACCGGCAAGGCTTCCGGCTATCAATATTACCAAAAACACTTCAAGCGGATGAGCCTTGATGCTTTTTGAATAAATAACAGGTTGAAAAACATAATCATCAATAAATTTAGTAATCAGGAACACAAGCGCAATCAATAATATCAAATTGGAAGCATAGGCGCTGTATCCGGCTTGCAGGCTGCCAGCAACTCCAAGTACTATACCGATAACCGCTCCGATAAGTGGCCCGACGTAAGGAATAATATTTAGCAATCCAGCCAAAAAGGCAATGATTAATGGATTTTTAACTCCGAGGATGGTCAGCCCAATCATAATAAATACGCCGAACAGTACTATTTCTAAACACAAGCCGATGAAATAACGACTTAGCAAATGTTTTGACTCATTAAGTATCCTTGTTGTTTCTTCCTGATAACGCAAGGGGACAATAAGCATGATGCCATTGTAAAACAAATGTTCGTCTTTCAGAAAGAAAAATCCTATAAAAATAACCGAAAATATCCCGATGATTAGCGAACCGGTGATATTCAGCAGATTTTGGAAAAAACTGCTGAATGTTGCAATATCAATGAGCGAGTGCATGCGTGTAACCAATTCCGTTTCGATGGTTTTACCGGGAGGAAGTATTCCATACGTGGAAAGGAATGCCTGAATTGAAGCTAAGGGTTGTTCGAGACTTTTTCCGATGGTAACGTAATCAATTTTGGAAATAATTTCTGCCTCGTAAACAATAAGAGGAACAAAAAGAGCCACAAACAAACAAAAAATCCCTAATAAAGCAAAGAGAGTTATGATACAACTCAGGGTATGCGGAAAAGTAATCCTGCCTATTTTTATTCTGTCGAGCAGATGAACCAATGGCTGCCCGATAAATGAAATTACCGCTGCAATAATTATGTAAGTAACAATATTGCGGAAATACCAAAAAAGGTAAATCACCAGAAGAAAGCCTAAAATGCTGAGTACATAACGTAAGGTCTTATTCATAATGGTTTCAGTTTGGAGATTAGAATATTTAAGTTTTATGTTCTGCTCTTTATTCGGTACAGGCGTTGCAGCAGATTCCTGATTTTGGAAGCATAGTGCCGGTCGGCTGCCCATTTGCCCGACAGATTCCCGATGGTGGGAGCAATGCCACGTCTGACAAACTGAAAACGTGTATCAACAATGGGTAATTTTAGTTTCGACTTGCAGGCATAAGCTTTCAGATGTTGGATATGGGCGCGGATGCCACTTTGCACGGTATTAAAACTGTTACCTTCCTGTCCTTGTGTTATTATACCCAATCCGCAGAAATTATTTCTCAGAAAAGCCGCCGTTTGGTCAGCTTTCAGAAAACCCGTTTCAAGGCACATCTGGCAAAAAGCAATATCGTGATTCACTCCTTCAATCATACTTTCCGAAACATATGTTTTAGCAAGAAGCAAAGAAAATGCACTATCGGCTAAAGGATTATTCAGATTAAGGAAACAAGCCAACTCATCAGCTGTTTTACAGCCACTCGACATGATACGGTTGGGCGGTTTAATAGATACAGCTTTGTTTGAAATGGATCGCCCAGATTTTGGATGGATCTCCGACTGAAAGTTATTCGTTATGGAATACAACGGTATTCCATTGCCCGCCAGCAGGAACAATACCATAGTTAAAAGATATTTTTTTAGTTGCTTCATATCCGGATCATAATGCTTGATAAGCTCTGATAAAAGAGGATAAAAATACAAAAATATACACTATGATTTACTAAATTGAAAAAAAAGTGGAATAAAATTAATAATTTTCACCTGCCTTATTAAACAATACATTGAATTAAAAGCGGATACCTTCTATAAAGATTAGCTATAAATTCCGAATTATTAGCATCCGCAGAAGCAATTTAATCCCATCGTATGGCCTTCACCGGTTGAATACGGGAAATAATGTGCGAAGGAACGATCAGCAGAATCATACATACCAGCAACGTTCCGATATTGATCAGCAAAATGGGTAAATAATAGAGATTGATGGGGACTACCGAAACATAGTAGGATTCCTGCGGTAGTTTGATGATCCCAAAATGAAGCTGAAGCCAACATAGGGTAATGCCTGCGAGGTTGCCCCAAAGCAATCCTTTTCCGATGATATAAGCCGAGTTGTACAGAAAAATCTTGCGTATACCGTTATTTTTCATTCCCAAAGCTTTGAGAATACCTATCATGTTGGTTCGTTCCAAAATAAGGATGAGCAGGGTCGAAATCATGGCTATTCCCGACACCAGCACCATCAGCGTAAGAATGATGGCGACATTGGTATCCTGCAAAGCCAGCCAGTCGAAAATCTGGGGATACATATCGCGTATGGATTCTGCCTTAAGGTCGTAGCCGATATTGTCCTTTACGGTTTCACGCATCGCTTTCAGATCATCGAAATCATTAATAAGTACTTCAAAACCGGCCACTTCTCCGGTCGACCAGTTATTGAGTTTTTGAATATGAGCAATATCGCAAATCACATACATCTTATCGAATTCCTCCAGCCCCGTCTGGTAAATGCCGGCAATGACAAACTTTCGTGCACGGGTCTGGTTTTGGTTGATGAAGTACATCCGCAGATCGTCGTGCAACCTTAATTTCAGCATATTAGCTAAATTTCTGGAGATAAGCACTTCGTCAGTTTTTCCGGTATCGCTGATAGCGATGGGCTTTCCTTCCACTATTTTATTCTTAAAAAAGCTCCAGTCGTAATCGTTTCCGATACCTTTAAGTACCACACCCTGTATCTGTTCATCGGTCTTGATGATACCGGCTTTGGTCGCATATACCTGGATATGGCGAATGCCTTTTATCTTTTCCAAACCAGGATAAAAAGGCTGTTTTTTAGGAATAGGATTCGATTCGTACGAAACATTGGAATTAAATGCCGTAATTTGTATGTGCGAACCGAAGCCGATCACTTTATCGCGGATTTGTGTCTGGAAACCGGTAACGATAGCTACCGAAACGAGCATCACAGCCAACCCTAAGGCAATGCTTAAGATGGCTATACGTACGATAGGGCGTGAAAAATTATCCCTGTTTCCCGAAAGGATGCGTCGGGCGATAAAAAGTTCGGTATTCAATGGTGATTATCGTTTGGAGCAAAAGTAAAAAAATAAACGAAGCCTACTGAATTTTAGAAACGACTATGAAAAGAATATATTTCGCCGGCATTATCCTATTTTTATTTTCCGTCTCATTATACTCCCAGTCCATACGCACCGGAGCCGAACGGACGGAAATTTATTTTCATTGGCTAAAAAATAAAAATGTGGCTGTGGTAGCCAATCAAACGTCATTGATACAGAAAACCCACCTGGTGGATAGCTTGTTAAATGCCGGGATCAACGTGAAAAAAATCTTTTGTCCCGAACATGGTTTCCGTGGCGAAGCTCAGGAAGGGGAAAAAGTGAATGATTCGAAAGACAGACGGACGGGACTGCCGCTGATTTCCCTTTACGGAAAACATAAAAAGCCGTCGTCTGATGATTTGGAGGATATTGATGCCGTCGTTTTTGACCTTCAGGATGTGGGAACGCGGTTCTACACCTACACTTCTACCATGAGTTATGTGATGGAAGCCTGTGCCGAAAATAAAATAACATTTATCGTGCTCGACCGGCCAAATCCCAACGGTTTTTATGTGGATGGACCAGTGATGGAAGCTGCCTTTGTTTCGTTTGTGGGATTATTTCCGGTACCCATCGTTCACGGGCTCACAGTTGCCGAATATGCGCTGATGATCAACGGCGAAAAATGGTTGAAAACAAAGCACAGATTAAAATTAAAAGTCGTCGGGATGGAAAATTACGATCACTCTGTCCGTTGTTCCCTGCCGGTGATGCCAAGTCCTAATTTACCCAATGCCAATGCCGTTTTTCTGTATCCTTCGCTTTGTCTTTTCGAAGGGACGGTGGTAAGCGTCGGCAGGGGTACCGATAAACCTTTCCAGATTTTCGGTCATCCCGACTATCCCGGACATGATTTTTCATTTACACCTCATCAAAAGTCAGGTTCCTCAATCATTCCGCCTTTCAATAAAAAAACCTGTTATGGCATTGACCTTACCACATATGCCGAAAATCATCGGCATACAGAAGGAAAATTAAATCTGGAATGGCTTTTGATGATGTACAAACAACTGCCGGATGCTAAAAATTTCTTTACTGATTATTTTGATACACTGGCAGGTAATCATACGCTTCAGCAGCAGATAAAAGAAGGATTATCTGAGGAAAAAATCAGGGAAAGCTGGCAACCGGATTTGAATAAATATAAAAAAATCAGGAAAAAGTATTTACTTTATCCTGATTTTGAATGATTCTGTCTGGATTGGAATCAAAAACAATTCATTCCAATCCAAAATCTGAAATCTAAAATCTAAAATTAAATGGTTTTTCCCGGATAAACTTTCAACGCTTCTTCCAGGCATTTAACGGCATGTTTCAGATCATCTATTTTCAGAACGTAGGCAATACGTACTTCATTTTTGCCCAAGCCCGGTGTAGCATAGAATCCGGTAGCCGGTGCAAGCATCACCGTTTCGCCATTGTAATTAAAATCTTCGAGCAGCCATTGGCAGAATTTATCCGAATCATCTATCGGCAAACCGATGATGGTATAAAAAGCACCTTTGGGCATGGGAGCCACCACGCCTTTGATGTTGTTCAAGGCATTGATAACATAATTGCGGCGGGCAATGTATTCGTCGTATACTTCGGTAAAATATTCTTCGGGAGTATCCAGCGAAGCTTCCCCGGCAACCTGACCAAGCAATGGCGGACTTAACCGTGCCTGTCCAAATTTAAGGGCAGCACTCATAATTTCCTTGTTTTTCGAAATCATAGCTCCGATACGGACGCCACATTCGCTGTAACGTTTGGATACCGAATCCATCAGGATAACATTGTTTTCGATTCCTTTGAGCCGCATTACCGAAAAATGGGTGTTGCCATCGTAGCAAAATTCGCGATAAACCTCATCGGCAAACAGGTAAAGGTCATATTTGAGAACCAGTTCGCGGAGCTGTTCAATTTCCTGCTGCGAATAAAGGTAACCGGTAGGGTTGTTCGGATTACAAATCATGATGGCTTTGGTGCGCGGAGTAATTGCCTTTTCAAAGTCGGAAATTGGAGGAAGAGCAAAACCCGTTGCAATGGAAGAAGTAATAGGAATTACTTTTACGCCTGCCTGAACAGCAAAGCCATTGTAATTGGTATAAAAAGGTTCGGGGATAATGATTTCGTCGCCCGGATTCATGCAACACATCATGGCAAAGATGATGGCTTCGGAACCGCCGGTAGTGATAATGATATCGTTATGATTGATATCAATACCGATTCCCTGGTAATAACCTACTAATTTTCTCCGGTACGATTCGTTACCGGCCGAGTGGCTGTATTCAATCACTTTTTGATCGAAATGGCGGATAGCATCCAATGCAATTTCCGGAGTTTTTATGTCGGGCTGGCCGATATTTAAATGATATACTTTGATACCTCTTTTCTTGGCTGCTTCGGCATAAGGAACCAGTTTGCGGATGGGAGAAGCAGGCATTACACAGGCACGTTCAGAAATTTTTGGCATAATTATAATTTTAATGTTTTGACTCAGTTTTTAGGCTGCAAAATTATATTTTTATTTATGTAAACTGTAAAAAATTAAAATAAAAAACCCGGCTAAAAAATAACCGGGTTGATCAAAATATTTATAAAATAAATGATTATTTGGCAACAGGAGTAGCGCCAGCGTTGGTTTTTTTCTCAGGTATGTTGGCGTTTGGTTTTTCAATCACATTGCCTTCGATTTTAAGAACAACAGGTGTGTTTTTAGCATTGGAATTAACGGTAACCTGCTTGGCTATTTTTCCAATACGTTTGGTATCGTATTTAACTTTAATTACATCGGTTTTTCCAGGAAGAATGGGCTTTTTGGGCCATTCAGGAATAGTACAACCGCAGGAAGAAGTAACGGTGGTTAAAACCAGGGGTTCCTTACCTGTATTTTTGAATTCAAATTCGCAGTTTCCATCACCTTCCTGATAAATCGTACCATAATCGTGTACCAGCTTGGTGAAAGTGATTTCGGGAGCGTTTTTATTGTCTTTAGCCACGTCCTGAGCTTTAACGGCAACAAATGAAAACATTACTAAGCCGCAGATTAAAAATAATTTCTTCATCGGATATAAAAATTTTAGGGTTACAGTCATTTTTAAATTGAACAACAAATGTAGATAATTTTTTTCATGCAAAGAGTAAAATTTTAATATTTATGATTTTTTAACAGAAAAAAATAAAAAACCCGGCGATTAACTGCCGGGTTTTAAAAAGGTTTACTATTCTATAGGCAACCAAAGTTCGGTAATCAGTTCTTCGGGTGGCGTAGTTTGGGGATCATTTACATATTTTTCGATACAGGGGCAATCGCGCAATCGCTGACCGCTCTTTGGCAACCATTCACCATAAACACTTTGATAGAAATCGCTGAGTTTGGTATATGGTCCTTTGTATGTAAATTTTACAAACAATCCGCCGGGAATCTTTTTGCATCCGATTTCGCCGGTCGTTTTCATGGGTTTATCCACGGTAATGCAGGCGTCGTAGCGGCAATTTTCCGGTTTGGTAATGTCGGGATCGTCGAGGGCAAGACCGATGACTTCCGTTTGCTGATTGCAAAGGTTGTTTTCCATAACATATTTCCAGAGCGTTTGCCAGACATCGCCGCAATTAGCGGTATTGTACGCCCCGATATGTTCAACAAATAAACAGTCTTTTTCTTCCCTTACGATCATTTCTGGCTTTTCAAGTTTCATCATTTTACTTTTTAATGGATTAATACTGATTATACTATCCCTTATGGGAGAATTCAGCATCCTGAATTTGGAAGGACTGACACCAAATTGTTTCCGGAAAGCTTTGGTTAACGAAGAATGTGTTTCGTACCCTACCTGCCAGGCAATGGAATTCACCGGTTCGTGCGTATATCGAAGCATACGGGCTGCAGTTTCGAGACGTAAGCGCGCAATGTACTCAAAGACTGTTTCGCCCGTCAGGGCTTTAAAAATACGGTGAAAATGAAAAGGTGAGAAACAGGAAACAGCAGCTATTTCCGATAGCTCAACGTTTTCGGCCAGGTGTTCATTGATGTAAATCAATACCCGGGTAATTCTTCGTTTGTAATCAATGGTTGTTTGTCCTTCGTTGTTCATCGTTGTTGAATTCGCATACAAAAGTATATTGCCGGCGTCAGTCCGGCTTGTCCTTAATTGCTAATTTACAATTAAATTTCAGATTTCTTTCTTGGAATTTTTCTTAAGAACAAGGATATAGAAGTCATTCTCAATGGGACAGTAACCATATTCGTAGCAGAAATAGTATTTATGACCATTTTTAGCCGTATAAATACTGGTGAAATACAAAAAATTGAAACCCTTGCCAAGCAGCTTGTCTTTATGGACAATGGACTTTTCGTCAGGATTTAATTCCACGAGGATATTCCGGTTCTTACGCAATATCCCGTTAATACGCCTGACCAGGTTATTGCTTTCACTCTTAAGGCGGTTGTTATAATTATTGCGGCAAAGATCGTTGCAGAATTTCTTATCCGCCCTTCCCTTTAAAGGTTCCTGGCAATCGAGGCATAGTCTTTCGTTTTCCATAATAATTACCGGTTAATACCTAAGTTTAATGTTTTACAATAGTTTATCCATCAAATCGGAAAACATACAGAAACTATTCTTAGGCAATTTGGGAGTAAAAATAGTAAATAATCGTGTACAACCGTTTACAAACGCTTTTATCCGTATACAAATATTTATTATCCGACTCAGGCTAAAAGGCTGCCATACATTTGTATCGTTAATTAAATTTTATAAACAGCCGTTCCAAACGGCATTAAAAAAAGCGACAATGAATACATTAAAAAACCGCGTTCAACTCATCGGACGCCTGGGACAGGATCCCGAAGTAAAAACCCTGGAAACAGGGAAAAAAGTAGCCCGTTTCTCCATTGCCACCAGCGATAATTATGTAGGCAAGGATGGAAACAAAGTTACGGAAACCCAATGGCATCACCTGGTAGTGTGGGGACCACTTACCACAATATGCGAAAAATACCTGAAAAAAGGCCGTGAAATAGCTGTGGAAGGCAAGCTGGCCTATCGCAACTGGAACGATAAAGACGGCATGGCTCATAATTCCACCGAAATTGTGGTTAATGAGTTGCTGCTGCTGAACGGAAATGCGAGGTAGAATAAGGTTTGTAAGGTTTGTAAAGTTTATAAGGTTTGTAAAGTTTGTATGGCTGAGCGAAGTCCCGAAATAGAATCGCTTAGGAGGAACGACTTAGCGATTCTTCATCGGGATTTGTAAAGTTTATAAAGTTTGTAAGGTTTATAAGGTTTGTAAAGTTTGTATGGCTGAGCGAAGTCCCGGGATAGAATCGCTTAGGAGGAACGACTTAGCGATTCTTCATCGGGATTTGTAAAGTTTATATGGCTGAGCGAAGTCCCGAAATAGAATCGTTTAGGAGGAATGTCTTAGCGATTCTTCATCGGGATTTGTAAGGTTTATAAAGTTTATAAAGTTCGTAAGGTTTGTAAGGCACTTCAAATCCAAATTATTTACGGATGAGATAAAAAATTTACAGATACCGGAATAAATAAGATTACTGTCTGCTTTGAAAAATAAATAGAGTGGATTATGCTTGCAAAAATGATAGGAAACTGCCTGCTGAGAAAGAAATACGGATGTAATTCCCTGCGTCCTTCCATGGATTCTGTGCTTTCCAAACTCCGGGATTTTGAGTCGGAAGCTGGAAGGGATTATTTTGATGCCTTCACGCGGATAGAGCTGAAAAAAGGTAGTTTTTTGATACGCGAAGGCGAGATTTCCGCTAATCTGTGGTTTCTCGAAGAAGGGTTGGCACGGCTCGTGGTGCGAATGGATAAAGATGAAGTTACCGGCGATTTCTTTTTTCCCTCCGAATTTATTGACATCTACGATAGTTCCACGCTTAAGATTCCTTCCGGCGTAACTATCGAACTGCTCAGCGATTCGGTGCTTTATACCATTAACTGGGAAAGGCTGGAAATGATCAAACAATGCTACCCCGTATTGGCGGAAATTGAAAAGATGATTGTTGCCAGTTATTTACATCGTATGGAAAAACGTATTTTCGAACTCCAGGCCCTTACCTCCACCGAACGTTATGTAAAACTTATTAAAACACATCCCTATATGATACATCAGGTTTCCCTCACCTATATTGCTTCCTACCTGGGGATAACCATTGAAACAATCTCGCGGATCAGGAAGAAGATTAAAAAAACACCTGAAATAAGCCAACGTATTTAAAGCGCGTAAAGTTTATATTGTATTGATTCATTCTCATTGATGGTTTAGGGATAGCTTTTGTAATTATCCACTAACTCCACAATTATTAAGCCACCTCTTTTTGATATAAATACTTCTGGAACTCAATAAACAACGAACTTATATTTGCAACGTTTCCTAAAACCTCTTTTGCATCTTCAAGAGATTGGTATTTGTTAGTCAACAAGGTTGGCAATTTATCCTGATCGAGTTCTTCAACACCAGACTCAATGTACTTACTCAATACAAATTCAATAAATTCCTTTTGCCGGTTACTCAGCAGTGCGAAAATAGTTGCTTGCGAGGCTGCTACTCTCGCTTCTCTGGTCATTGCTTTATAATCGCCATTAAAGATGTATTCCAGCACATCGAACAGATCGCTTTTTTCCATGTTTACCAACTGTTGCAATACTTGTAAATCGCCTTTTGCAAATCCGGCTTCATCAAGTTTCTCAAGCAGAATTCGACGTGTTAACGGATTGCTCCAAATTGTACGCAGTTCTTCTTCGTTTTTAAACAAACCGGGAAGTTTTCCAAACAGGTTTTCCATAAATTCTTCCGTAGAGATGGGTTTCCCATCGGCGCTCCAAAATGAAGTAGCTATCATGTGCTGAATTTCTCTTTCCTTGCCGTCTTTCAGCTTCACTTTCACTTTCTTTGGACAAATACAAGGGCTTTGTCCACATTTATAACATGGAGACGGAGGTTCTTCCGAACAAATACAAGGGGATTCGCCACAAACCGGACAAGATTCTTCTTTGCAAACACACGGATGTTGACCGCATTTACTACAAAGCGGCTTTTCGCAAATACAAGGTATTTGCCCGCATTGAGAACATGGATCCTCCACAATAGGTTCGCCATCCCATTCGGGGTCGGCAAAATGATGGTAAGCATCAACAAAATCGTAAATGGTAAAAAACTCTTTACCATCAAACAAGCGCGTACCCCGTCCAATAATCTGTTTAAACTCAATCATGGTGTTTATTGGCCGCATCAGAATTATATTCCTGATATTTCGGGCATCAACACCGGTCGAAAGCTTTTGGGAAGTGGTCAGTATGGTTGGTAATAGTTTTTCATTGTCCTGAAACTCCCTTAAAAACTGTTCTCCGATCTCACCATCGTTTGCCGTAACACGAACACAATAATTTGGTTCTACAGGTTCACCAGCCTTCTTTGTTTGGCCTCGATATTGATTAATTAAATCCCTTACAGCGGCGGCATGTTCCTGGGTGGCACAAAATACTATGGCTTTTTCTTTTTGGTTTATCTCATCCATAAAGATTTGAACCCGCTTTGCCTCCCGTGCCTTTATCTCTATTATTCTGTTAAAATCGGTTTCGGTGTAAAGTTTGCCTTCTTCAATTTCACCTTCAATAATTGTATCATCGCTGGTATAGATATAATCGTCGAGTGTGGTTTGGATGCGTTTTATTTTGAAAGGTGTTAAAAAACCATCGTTTATACCCTCTTTGAGCGAATAGACATAAACAGGTTCGCCAAAATAACGGTAAGTATCCACATTGTCATTTCGTTTTGGCGTGGCAGTTAATCCCAGCTGAACTGCCGGTTTAAAATATTCCAAGACGTCCCGCCAGTTGCTTTCATCATTGGCCCCGCCACGATGACATTCGTCAATCACTATAAAATCGAAATAGTCGGGTGGATAATCGCCAAAATATGGGGCGGGTTTGCCTTCCGCATCGGTACCCGACATGAATGTTTGAAATATTGTAAAAAAGATATTTCCATTGGTAGGCACCTTGCCCGACTTTTTAATTTCGTTGGGTTTAATGCGAACCAGGGCATCTTCAGGAAATGCAGAAAACGCATTGTAAGCCTGATCGGCAAGAATATTGCGGTCGGCTAAAAACAAAATGCGGGGACGGAGCTTTCCATCATGTTTTACGTTCCAACGGCTATGAAAAAGTTTCCATGAAATCTGAAAAGCAATAGCCGTTTTACCTGTTCCCGTAGCAAGGGTTAAAAGAATGCGTTGTTTGTTTTTGGCAACGGCTTCCAACGCATTATTAACAGCTATTTCCTGATAATATCGCAAATGCCATGTACCGCTTTTGTCTTCAAACGGAACGGCAGAAAACCGCTTTCTCCATTCTTCCGCAAACCCGGTATCCGAACCGGAAGGAAAGGTTTTGTTCCAGAGTTCATCGGGAGTATGATAATTGGCAACCAACCCTTCTGCGCCTGTTTTCATGCAAATGCTAAGACCGTTGCAAAATAAAGCGAGGGTGAATTTTCTTGTTTTTTTACTAAAGATATTTAGTTTTATATCATCTAAAATGTTTTTTTATCGTTTTTTGCTCATTTTATCTCTATAATATTGCTGCA